>Ga0207108_1152_pt1 | contig 11572 bp, 11 predicted proteins | sample Alteio_BWMinHeat_76_FD_153562 | JGI IMG/M metagenome (GOLD analysis project Ga0207108, IMG submission 153562) | Enriched cells from forest soil in Barre Woods Harvard Forest LTER site, Petersham, Massachusetts, United States -... | ecosystem: Environmental > Terrestrial > Soil > Temperate forest >...
ATAAACCAGGGCACTTGAGCAACCAAAATCAAGTGTGAAACCACCTGTACTCGCTGACATATTGTTAACACATATTACAATGATATGACCTGCGGCAACAAATGGCATGGCACTAAATTGCGGTCCGGTACCACCACAAGTTCCTGTTGGTCCTGAAGTAGAATCGTGATTACAGGCTATCAATAGAGCAGTTTGGGTTCGAATTGCAGTACAGTTAGTCCCTGTAATATCATACATATCCCAATCAAAATTTGCATTAGAGTTACCAGGAGTAAGAAGGAATCCAATTGCACCAGAACTTTGGGTAGTAAGGATATACCAACTTGAATTAAATTCTGAATGAATTGGTGCACATGTATTCGCAGCAGTAATTTCATTAGTATAATTACCTTCTCCCGAATAAGTATTGGTTTCGGTGTAAACTGCATTGCTATTACTTAAGCAAATCGGAATGGCATCGAAGCAATCCTGATGGGTAGGGACTTGAGCAAAACTGTTTAATGCGATTATATTTAAGAATACAATCAAGACTATAAGTATAATTTTTTTCATGACCATAGGATTTATTTTTGTTTAAGATTACAAAGTTACAAAAGATAATTGAAACAAAAGAATTTTATTGCCGATTTATCGCCTATAAAAAAATCCCCCCGATTCACACCGAGAGGATTCCTATTTCCTAATTTACTTTTGATTATTCCACTATTAGCTTCCGCTGCATCACCCCATCCCCATTCTGCAACAGCACCAAATAAAGTCCTCTTGAAATCGAAGACAGATTCAATTCATATTGATTATCCCCCTCCACAGAATGATGATTTTGGTTAAGAACTATTCTCCCTGTAACATCTATTAATCGAAGATTGTATGATTGTTCTTTCTCTGATGAAAAGACAACTGTGAGTTTATCCTTTGCAGGATTCGGATAAACATTGAAATTAGCTTTCATACTCCCAGTGCTTTCTTCAAGACGAGATTGACAAACCGGTCTTACCAAAACATTTGAGATATTTGAGTAACAATTTAAAACATCTTTTACCCTCACTTTGTAAATACCATTTAACAATGAATTAAATATATTTGAAGATTGATATGTAACTCCGCTATCTTTCGAATAATTAAAATACCCCGACCCTCCCGATCCTGTTACCGAAATTTTACCATTTGTTGCAGTACATCCTGTAGCATTAACAATAGATGTTGTAAATGTTATTCCAGCATTTTGTGTAATTACAATGGCACTCGAAGCACTCAAACAACCATTAGCATCCCTAACTTTGACTGAATAAGTCCCTACTGATAAATTACTGAACAATGTTGAACCTTGAAAAGTAGCACCATTATTTTTGGAATAAGTTTTTGTTCCAGTACCACCGGATGCCATTATCGAAATACTTCCATTTTTCACGTTGCTGCATCCTGAAAGATTGGTCTTTGTGGTCGTGAATGTAACTGCTGTTGGTTGAGAAAGGCTTTGAGATGTTGATGCTGTGCATCCGTTATGATCTGTAACGATGTTTGAATAATTTCCAGCACCTACAGTATTAACTCCCGTTCCTGAATAAGGTGTTGTGCCTCCGCTTGCCGAAACAGTAATTGTTGTTGTTCCTCCATTGCAGGCAATAGCAGTTCCTTGTGATGATGAAGCAATTAAAGTTGTCGGTTGTGTTATTGATAGTGATGTTGAGCCATGACATCCATTAGCATCCGTGACAGTGTATGAATAACTTCCTGCGCTTACTGAATTAACCCCTGTTCCTGAATAAGGTGATGTTCCTCCACTCGCCGAAACGGTTATTGAAGTTGTTCCTCCATGACATGCAATAGCTCCCGCAGAGGTTGATGCAGCAGGGTTTGCATTAACAGTAATGCTTGAGGAACTCGCTACTCCTGTACATCCGTTATTATCTGTAATTGTTATCGAATAACTTCCGCCAGAAGTTACATTAATAGAATTTGTGGTAGCACCATTGCTCCAATTATAACTAACACCAGCCACGGATTCAATTAATTGAACAGAACCGCCACTGCAAAAAGTTGTCGCTCCATTTGGAATGATGGAAGGTGTGGGTAATGGATTCACGGTTACCGTTGCAGATACTGTTGCAGAGCAGTTATTACTATTCGTAACAGTAACAGTGTATGTACCATTTGATGTAAAAGTATTAGTTGCTGAATTGGGACTATTTCCTCCAGACCAAAGATAAGTCGTACCCCCGGTTGCAGTCAATGAAACAGAACTACAACCAATGGTGCTGCCACTTATTGAAGGCGTTGGAAGCTGGTTAACAGTAACTGTGCACATAGCAGTTCCTGTACATCCATAACTATCTGTTATGGTTACTGTATAGTTAGTAGTAACAGATGGTGTTACAAGAATATATTGTGCTGTAGAACCTGTTGACCAACTCCAATAATTATAATCAAGTGAATTGGATAATTGTAAAAAAATACCGGTTCCATTACAAATTACTCCATTGGATATTGGATAATTAATATCATCTAATACATATTGAGGTACCGGAGGTATTATCGTACAATAGGTAATAACCACCATCCCATCAGCACCATTTCCTCCTTCACCATGTGCACCTGCACCACTACCGCCGCCGCCACCACCTGGAATTAATCCATAGTTTCCATCTGGTGATCCACTGGAAAAACTTGATAATAATCCGGCACCACCGGCACCGCCGGCACCGCCGCCCGGTTCTCCGCCATAACCTCCTGATCCTCCATTAGAAGTTCCACCATCATTACCACTACCTCCATAAGCAATAGAACCGTAAGATCCCGCTCCACCACTGCCTGGAAAACCATTAACTCCTGCAAAGCTAGTTGTCTCACCACTTCCAGTACCGCCATTTCCACCATTTGCTGTCACCTGTGAACCAAAACTTGAATTACCACCATTAGCCCCACTGTTACCAGCTAATACACTAATGTAACTTGTAGCACCAACACCTCCTAAACCTCCTGCCCCTACTACGACAGAAAATTGGCTTCCAGGTGTTACAGCAAAAGTACTTTCGCTATATCCGCCGCCGCCGCCACCGCCAGCACTTGCAACGGGACCACCTGAACCATAATCAGTTCCTCCAGCCCCGCCACCACCGCCGCCACCCCAACACTGGGCAGTAACATAATAAACATTTGCAGGGATTGTCCATGTAGTAACTGTATTGGCATCCCACACTGCTGGCGACCCAACCCAGGAAATAACAACCTCACCACCACCACCATCTCCACCATAGTTTTCACCACCATTGCCACATCTGATTTGCCCTCCACCTCCGCCTCCGCCAGGACCGTCACCGATGGATCCATTATTAGTACCACAGGAAGATATTGATCCTCCTGCTCCTGGTACACCTCCTGTACCACCGTTTGCGCCATTACCACCGTAAGAGTTAGTAGGAACAGATTCATTCCAATAATTAATACCCCAAGTAGTAGTAGTAGCATTTCCACCCATCATTCCAGAAACAGAAGAAACATCACCATTATTAGTATTATAATAAACCCCTCCCGTTCCAGCACCTGCAACATAATCAAAACCGGAATAATTAACAGTGAGCAATCCCCCTTGCCCTCCAGTACCTCCTCCAGCGATTATTTCACTACCTGTTGTTTGATTTTGAACGTAAGCTGCTCCACCATCATCACCATCGCTATGGCCATTATTGGTAGTTCCTCCTGCTCCATCATAATTTCCATTTCCCGGACTTGCATCTCCAAAACCTCTATGAGCTCCTACATTATATGGACCAACCCAAACATTAAATATATCGCCTGGTGTAACAGCAAATGTAGCTGTTACATAACCTCCACCTCCTCCTCCCTGACCACAAGCACCACCAATATTGGTATTATCGCCGCCACCCCCGCCGCCGCCCCAGCACTGGACAGTAATAGAAACAACACCGTGAGGGACTGTCCATGTAGTATTGGTACCTGCATCATAAATTACCGAATGTGCCGTTGGGGATTGTGCCATGACAGCATATACATTGAATAGCACGCTGATCAGCACCAGCACACCAATCATCATCAGTCGTCTTCCACCCGATGTCATGGTTTTAAAAGTAATTTTTTTCATTGTATTAATTGTTTTGTTTTGTCCTACTCTGTTAAAGGATTTTCGGTTGCCTCCTGTGTTGTTATAACAAAAAAAATCCTCTCCTATTGACCGGAAAGGATTCTGTATTTAATTCGCAATTCATAACTTATAATTCATAATTCATAACTCCGTTACAAAGTCTGTGTCACAGAATAATTCCCCTCCAAAGTGGCATTGCCATTGGTAACATTGAAGAAGGGACCGGTACCTAATTCAGCAACGCCTCCATTACCTTCTTGTCCCGGCTCCAGCCAAACTCCTAACGCTCCGGCTGTATAAGCATTGGCACTTCGGCTGACAAACAATCGAGCGTTGCCATTATTTTTGTAATGAAAAGTTGAAAGTGCAGTCAATCCTTCATCTACCAAATTGGCAGTGGCTGATGGTGGAACTTTTCCACGCAAGGCATCATTATCATTATTTGGAATTAATCCCAAATCAAAATAAGTACTCAACTGTTCGGGATGACCCAAAATATCGCGGGCTATGGTTAATAAATCATAACTCAGTTGTTTGCAGACATCTTCTTTAGCAACAAAAGTGCCGGTATGGATGCCTTTTACGCTGCCTATTTTTGATAATTGAAGAGTACGATTATCCTTATAAGTGTTTAATAAACCAGTCGTTTCGGTAACAATTCCGGCAGGCAAATCAGCTGAATGAGTGGTAACAAAGCTCAAAAAATTATCGCCCAAAGTCCCGAATTCCATCAAAGGGGCTTTATCAAATGGAGTCAATCCTCGAGGAAAACACTCAATATATTCCACACTATGAACACCGCCATCCCATGCACCTTTTATGGTTCCTTCGCGCCTTCTGATATAATTCAGCAAAGTATCGTGAGAAGAATTCATCCCTGAAGTCAATGCAACTTGAATCGCCAACTGCAATGTTTCATTCGAACTGCTGCCATAAAGTGCATTGTATTTTGTGGTCATCGCTGCCAATATGGTGGAATAAATTCCGCCGGGATTATTCTCCGCCAATCTGGCAATGTGAGATTCGGTAAACTGTTTCAGTTTTGTGATACTCAAGATTCCTGTCATAAACAGGATGACGCAATATTTTTTTAAGTCTATCATTTTTTAAGATATTTATTTGTTTAATTTTTGTTTGATACCACTTTTATTGGGGAATATTTCAGATTTTTGATGGAATTTTTGGGAACAAAACATTCCAATAGTAACTCTATGTAAATCATACCCCTTCGGAACATTATTTGTGCCATCCATTTTTTAATGAGAGTGCCACCCAAAGTTATTTGTGCCTCTCCCTGAAAAATGGATGCCGCACCCAAAGTTATTTGTGCCTCTCCTTGGAAAATGGATGCCGCACCGGAAGTTATTTGTGCCTCTCCCTGAAAAATGGATGCCTCACCGGAAGTTATTTGTGCCTCTCCTTGGAAAATGGATGCCCCACCCAAAGTTATTTGTGCCTCTCCCTGAAAAATGGGAGCCCCACCCAAGGAAAATTCATTCCCCGGATTATTAGCAAAAGTTACTGTAAAAGTAAGATGATTATTCTTCGCTTCCATCGAGATATTGTTTTGTGAAGGCGACGCTATTCAGCGTCATTAATCCGTCTGCGGCAGAACCGGTGCTCGGATACTTCATCAAAACAATATGTCTTAGGGAAGGGTATAAATGAGCAAACTTCCAAGAACTCTTTTGAATGTTATTGGAAGTTTGCATTTGATTTATTATTTTTAATTTGAAAACTGCTTATTCTGCAGAACCCAGTTCCTTGATAGAACTCTCCACGAATAGCAACTGCTTTGCATTCATGATATCATAAGTATTCACATCCTTAATCGTCGTCACCTTCACCTTCGGAAGATTGCGAGAAGACAGATAAGTATTCCTGTCTATATTCGACAAAATCACCAATGTCTTAATCCCCTTCAGGCTCAACTTCGCCAAATTCTCATTGAATGATTTGGTATTAATATTCTCCATGCTCATACCTTCCACCAAAGTAATCATATTATCCTTTGCCTTATAAGATAGCGCAGAAATCCTCGCCAGATTTTTAACTTTCTTATTCAATTTAAAGGAATAATCGCGAGGACGCGGTCCAAAAATCCTACCACCACCCTTCAACAATGGCGACTTAGCACTACCACCTCTGGCACCACCGGTTCCCTTTTGGCGTTTAAGTTTACGGGTACTCTTGTGCACCTCGGCTCTCTCCTTTGATTTATGAGTACCTTGTCTTTGATTGGCAAGATATTGTTTTACGTCTAAATAAATAGCGTGGTCATTCGGCTCAATGCCAAAGACGCTATCAGGAAGTGTATAACTTCTCCCTGTTTCATTACCTTCAATATTTAATACTTTTAATTCCATGATCTTATTTTTCTAATTTTAAGTAAGTACCCTTGTGTCCCGGAACTGATCCACGAACGACGATTAAGTTTTTATCAGCAAGAATCTTCACGATTTGAATATTCTGAATCTTCACTCTGTCAAAGCCCATTCTTCCAGCCATTCTCATCCCAGGAAATACTCTCGAAGGATCAGAAGAAGCACCCATAGAACCCGGGGCGCGTAGTCTGTTGTGCTGACCGTGAGTAGCACCACCAACACCGCTAAATCCATGACGTTTCACAACACCCTGAAAACCTTTTCCCTTGCTCGTGCCGACAACATCAATGTATTCACCTTCAGTGAAAATAGTTGTATCAAGGATATCACCCAACTTTTGTTCGGTTTCAAAATGTTTAAACTCCACAGTCTTAACTTTCGCAGTTGTTTTTGCCTTTGCAAAATGACCTTTCAGTCCTGCAGAAGTGTTCTTTTCTTTTTTATTATCAAATGACAATTGGGTGGCAGCATAACCATCCTTTTCCTTTGTCTTAACTTGAGTAACCACGCAAGGTCCAGCCTCAATAACGGTACATGGAATAGCTTTTCCATCAGCATCAAAAATGCTTGTCATACCTACTTTTTTTCCTAACAATCCAGACATATTAATTTATAATTTATAATTCAACATTTATAATTCGTTCATCACACTTTAATCTCAACCTCCACACCACTTGGGAGTTCCAATTTCATCAAAGCATCAACAGTCTTAGCTGTCGAGCTATAGATGTCCATCAATCTCTTGTAAGAACATAATTGGAATTGTTCTCTCGCCTTCTTATTTACATGTGGCGAACGAAGCACAGTAAATATTCTCTTTTCAGTTGGTAATGGTATCGGACCACTAACCACAGCTCCAGTAGCTCTTACTGTCTTCACAATCTTCTCTGCTGATTTATCTACGAGATTGTAATCGTAAGACTTTAACTTAATTCTTATTTTTTGATTCATTTTAATGAAATATTTTATTCTTTAATTAATCTTAGGAAACGTTTTCTGTTTTACCCTTCACCTTAGCTACTACCTCTTCAGACAAACTCTTTGGACATTCTGAATAATGTGAAAACTCCATTGTTGAAGAAGCTCTTCCTGATGTTATAGTTCTCAAAGTAGTTACATATCCAAACATTTCTGACAAAGGCACTTTAGCTCTGATAACCTGACCACCGGCGCGAGTATCCATCCCTTCCAAATGCCCGCGACGCTTGTTCAAATCACCCATAACATCACCCATGTATAAATCAGGAGTTACGACTTCAATCTTCATAATAGGCTCCAATAGCACAGGATTTGCTTTTCTGCAAGCCTCTCTGAATGCAATCTTAGCAGCAATTTCAAAAGATAATGAATCAGAATCCACCGCATGGAACGAACCATCATAGAGACGAACTTTCATACTGTCCATCTGGTATCCCGCTAAAACACCATTAGACATCGCGGAAGCAAACCCTTTTTCAATAGATGGAATATATTCTCTTGGAATAGCTCCACCAACAATTTCATTGATAAATTGCAAGCCAACCTTACCTTCATCAACCGGTCCTATTTCTACTGATAAATCAGCAAACTTTCCACGACCACCAGATTGTTTTTTGTACAATTCTCTATGCTTAACAGTTCCCTTAATAGCTTCCTTATAATTAACTTGTGGAGCACCTTGATTACATTCAACTTTAAATTCCCTTCTTAATCTATCAACAATAATTTCAAGATGCAATTCACCCATACCGCTAATGACCGTTTGTCCGGTTTCCTCATCTGTATTAACTTTAAAAGTTGGATCTTCTTCAGATAGTTTGCCTAAAGCCATACCTAATTTATCAACATCTGCCTGTGTCTTTGGCTCAATTGCTAAACCAATAACCGGTTGAGGGAAAGACATAGTTTCTAAACGAATCGGGAAATTAGGGTCACACAAAGTATCACCAGTCCGAATATCTTTAAAACCAACAGCAGCAGCTAAATCGCCTGCTTCGATTCTATCAATAGGACTTTGTTTATTAGCGTGCATTCTGATGATTCTCGAAATTCTTTCGTTCTTCATCGTTCTGCTATTCAATACATAAGAACCGGCATCAAGAGTACCTGAATAAACACGGAAAAATGCTAACCTGCCAACAAAAGGATCTGTCATAATTTTAAATGCCAGAGATGCGAATTTATCTTTAGCATCCGGTCTTCTTTCTTCTTCTTGATCTGTATTTGGATTAATTCCTGTTACAAAATCAACATCCATAGGAGAAGGCAAATAAGTAATGACCGCATCTAACATTGTTTGAACACCTTTATTCTTAAAAGCTGATCCACACAATACAGGGGTGATAGACATAGCTATAGTTGCTTTCCTGATTGCAGCCATCAATTCATCTTTGGTTATTGAATTTGGATCTTCAAAAAATTTCTCTAATAAATGATCATCATATTCAGCAACGCTTTCTACTAACTTTGCTCTCCAAACAATAACTTCAGCTTGCATATCCACAGGAATAGGAATTTCAGTATAAGTCATACCCTTACCTGCTTCGTCCCAAATCATTGCCTTATTAGTTATCAAGTCAACTACCCCAACAAACATCTCTTCAGCTCCAATTGGTAATTGTAAAGGTACCGGATGGGCACCTAATCTTTCTTTAATCTGCTTGACAACCGCAAGGAAATCGGCACCGGCTCTATCCATCTTATTGACAAATGCAATTCGCGGTACCTTGTATTTATTAGCCTGTCGCCAAACAGTTTCCGATTGTGGTTCAACACCCCCTACTGCACAAAATAATGCCACTGCTCCGTCTAAAACACGAAGAGATCTTTCAACCTCAACCGTAAAGTCAACGTGACCAGGGGTATCAATGATATTAATTTTGTATTTTTCGTTTAAGTAGTTCCAATAGGTGGTAGTGGCAGCAGAAGTAATAGTTATCCCACGTTCCTGTTCTTGAACCATCCAATCCATAGTAGCTGTTCCTTCATGAACCTCACCTATCTTATAATTAACACCTGTATAATAGAGGATGCGCTCTGTTGTAGTCGTCTTACCCGCATCAATATGCGCCATAATCCCGATGTTCCTCGTCAATAATAAATCGTTAGCCATTTAATTCTTTTCCTTTTACTCCTTATACTATATATCTTATCTGTTAAAATGTGCGAAAGCTTTATTTGCTTCAGCCATTTTATGTGTATCTTCTTTCTTTTTCACTGATGCACCTTCACCCTTGGAAGCTGCAATTATTTCTCCAGCCAGCTTTTCAGCCATTGATTTTTCATTTCTTTTCCTAGAATAGGTAAGCATCCAACGAATTGTCAACGCAATCTTTCTATCTGGACGAACTTCCATAGGAATCTGGAAAGTTGCACCACCCACTCTACGGCTTTTTACTTCTACATAAGGCATAATATTATTCATCGCCTTTTTCCAGGTAGCCAAGCCATTTTCTTTAGTTCTTTTTTCAACAATATCCAATGCATCATAAAATATATCATAAGAGATACTCTTTTTTCCATCATACATCAGGCAATTCACGAAACGTGTTACTAATCTGTCTTGAAATTTTGGATCAGGTAACAGTTCTCTTTTCTTTGGTTTTGATTTTCTCATTTTATCTATTACTTATTACTATATTATTTCTTACCCCCAGCTTTTGCTGCCGGTTTAACGGCACCTGCCTTAGGCTTTTTAGTTCCATATTTACTTCTTCTTTGATTTCTTCCATCAACACCAGAGGTATCTAAAGCACCTCTGATAATGTGGTATCTTACTCCTGGAAGATCTTTTACCCTTCCTCCTCTTAGCAATACTATCGAGTGTTCCTGCAAGTTATGACCTTCACCGGGGATGTATGCGGTCACTTCAAACTTATTGGTTAACCTTACCCTCGCTACCTTTCTCATCGCTGAATTAGGTTTCTTTGGCGTGGTGGTATAAACCCTTGTACACACCCCTCTTCTTTGCGGACAGGAAACTAATGCAGGAGATTTACTTTTCTCGATCATTTCCTTGCGACCTTTTCTTACTAACTGACTTATTGTTGGCATTCTTTTTTATATATTTTTTTAGCAAAACCCCATTTTTTTGGGACGGCAAAGATAAATTAAATTTTGTTAATGGCAATGCGACCTTTAAAGATTTCTTTACTTTTGCCCATATTTTCCGTTCTTTTATTATTCAGAAAATTCCAAAACCCTTGTCAACAGGGCATTCTAAGATACCATTAAAAAATACTTATTTTTATAACATTCATTTGTTAAAACCAGTAATTTGTCAAAAAATCCCTTCTTCTATCCCCAAATAACTAAAATCATCTCTTAGAAAAAGTAAATAATACCAAATAATTTCTACTTTTGCCCTCGAAATGATAAGGATAATTTTGATAGTAGGATCGGGAGGATTTATCGGAACAATAGCCCGATACCTTTCTAATGAATTAATGAGAAAACTTACTTCCTCCAACTTCCCATTTGGAACTTTGCTGATAAATATTTTAGGGTGTTTAATAATAGGATTGATTTATGGCTTCATTGAGAAGGGGAAACTCCTCGAACCTGATCTCCGTCTATTTCTTACTACAGGTATATGCGGAGGGTTCACTACTTTTTCAGCTTTTTCTATTGAAACCATCATCATGCTACGAAACGGAGAATTTATTTACGTCTTCGCATACCTTACATTAAGTATCCTTCTTGGGTTTACTGCAACTTATTTGGGAATGGTAGCTGTCAATTGGTTGAAAGTCTAATTACAAGCATTCCATACAAGCATATTTCTAAACTAAACATAAAAAAGCAGGGTACTTTAAATTAAAATACCCTGCCGAATTTTAGAACTAAAAAGCTTTTAACTCAATTTAGTTTACCGTTACATAGAAATACTCCCATGCAGAAAAGATTCCGTTAGTATCGGTGCGGTGCCTCACCCATGCTTTAATGACAGGAATAAAACCACCATAAGTCATCGTTGATTTATGTGATGTACCAAGAGGTATCCAGATAACACCATCAACGGATTTTTCCCATACATGATTTGCTATTCTTCCTGCACCCGGAGCCCTCATACTCATTGTACCTATTGTATTGGTATTGATTACCCTGAATG
>Ga0207108_1154_pt1 | contig 11425 bp, 9 predicted proteins | sample Alteio_BWMinHeat_76_FD_153562 | JGI IMG/M metagenome (GOLD analysis project Ga0207108, IMG submission 153562) | Enriched cells from forest soil in Barre Woods Harvard Forest LTER site, Petersham, Massachusetts, United States -... | ecosystem: Environmental > Terrestrial > Soil > Temperate forest >...
TTTGACCCGCTTAATTCGTGCAAATTAACGAAAAATATTTATCACATTTATCCAATAATTAAAGTTTAATACCAAACATGGCAATCATAACGCTCACAACCGATTGGGGTACCAAAGATCCCTTTGTTGCCATAGTAAAAGGTATTCTGCTCACGCATCTTCGTACTGCCAATGTAGTTGATATCAGCCACGATGTATCGCCTTTCGATTATATCGAAGCCAATTATATTCTCAAGAATTCATTTCCCTATTTCCCCAAAGGAACCATTCATATTATAGGCATGGAAGATCATTTTAATGAAGCACATACCAACCCTTTGTGCATCAAATATGATGAGCATTATTTCCTTGGAAACGATACTGGCATCTTCTCCCTCATGTTTGGAAAGATAGAAGATGACATCGTTGAAATTGATATTACTTCTCTCGAAAATAAAACTTTTGTGGTGCGTGATGTTTTGGTCAAAGCAGCTATACATCTCGCTAAGGGCGGGCATCTTGATGACTTAGGTGAAAGGAAAAATAATCTGGTTGCAAGAATTATTCCTGATGCCACTTATGAACATAACAGTATAAGAGGGTTTGTTACTTATGTGGATAGTTTCGGGAATCTCATAACAAATATCACAAAATTACTCTTCGATAAATCACGAGAAGGGAGACGGTTTACTATTGTTTTGAAGACTCAAAGCCAGTACATAAAATCAATCAGTAATTCCTACAACCATGCGAAAGAAAATACCATGTTCGCCTACTTTAATTCAGAAAATAACCTGGAGATTTCGATGGGCATGGATAAAGCAGCTAAGATGCTTAACATGCGTTTCGGGGATTCCATTAGAATAGAATTTGATGTTGATTCGAATCGTTAAGATGACATTTAAACCGGCGCAGGTAGCGGCGTTCCTGACTTTATTCAATGAATATAAAGATCAGATAGCAGCATCGGAAGGTTGTCATAAATTGATGCTGCTTCAAGATAATTCATCCTCCAATATTTTCTTCACATACAGCGAATGGGAGAATGAAGAATCATTAAACAAATACAGATTCTCCGACCTCTTCAAAACAGTCTGGTCTCGAACAAAAATATTATTCGAAAGCAAAGCCGAAGCATGGAGCTTGAATGAATTATAAATGTTGAATTATAAATTATAAATGATGAATATGAATAAAGATGTACTATACGGAATCATAAGCGGAGCCTTGGTTTGCGCATTTGTGATGGTGGAATATTTAATGGGATTTCATTCTACTAAGATAGGTGAAGGGAAGTATATGAGTTACTTCGGTATCTTGATTCCGGTGACGATTATCGCTATCGGAATCCTTTATAAAAAGAAAGATAACGGTGGCTATCTCGAACTGAAAGATGGCATGAAAACAGGTATCATTATTTCATTGATGACAGGTATTATCACGACTGTCTTTATGCTTATTTATAATAAATATATCAACCCTGAATTCTTCGATATTGCGATGGCATTCCAGACAAAGCTTTGGAAAGCGAATGGCAATACTCCCGAAGAAATCAAGGCAATGATAGACCAGTATAAAGCCAATCAAAAGCTCTCCGCACAGTTGGTGTCGGGCTTAATCGGGACCCCGTTGATGGGGATGCTTCCTACTTTAGTAATTACTTTGATATTAAGGAAGGGCAGAACTGATTCTGTTTAACATCCCCTCTTTTGTCCCCTCTTCATTAGGAAATCATTATACTTTTCGTATATTTGCAGTGAAATGAGTTATAATAGTATGACAAAAAAGATTCTTTATTCCTTCGCAGGGATGGCTGCATTGTTTGCTGTTATCAAGCTGTTCAGCTACGCTAAGGTGGATAGTAACGTGGAATACCATCGTAACTTTACCGAGAATTACCATGTCTTTGCGTTGGATATTCCTAAGAATATGAACTTCGCAGGCGACAATGTTCCGGTGAATGATTTCGATGTAAGGGAAAGATTAGACCGTGAGCTTTCGATAAATGTCTATTGGCAAAGCCAGACGATGTTGATGATGAAGCGCGCCAACCGCTGGTTTCCGGTCATCGAACCTATCCTGAAGAAGTATAATGTGCCTGATGATTTCAAGTTCATTGCTCTCACCGAAAGCGGTCTTACGAATGTAGTTTCACCATCAGGTGCAGTAGGTTATTGGCAGTTTATAGAATCTACCGGAAAGCTGTATGATCTGACTATCAACAGTGAAGTTGATGAGCGTTATGATGTCGAGAAATCTACCGTAGCTGCATGTAAATATTTCCTGGAAGCGTATCAGAAGTTAGGCAACTGGACTCTGGTGGCTTCTTCCTATAATATGGGTGTGAACGGCATCCTTGGGCAATTGCAGAAGCAGCGGGTGAAGTCCTATTATGATCTCTTGCTGAATGATGAGACCTTTCGCTACATTGCGAGGTTATTAGCTATCAAAGAGATTGTTAACAATCCTCTGAAGTACGGCTTCCATTATCGCAAATCTGACCTTTATCCTCCGCTTCCCACACACCTTGTTATGGTGGATACTTCGGTGACTAATCTTGTTGATTTAGCGGAGAAGAATAAGACGACTTACAAGACTTTGAAGTTGTTGAATCCCTGGCTGCGTCAGTCTTCTCTCACTAATCTCACTCACAGGAAATATCAACTTAAGATATTACAACCCGGCTTCGTATATCCTGATGATGTCAATGATGCATCTACTAATGATAGTTTGAAATAGTTTAAGGTTTAAGGTTTAAAGTCTAAGGTTAAAGGTTTTGGATACGACACAAAACCTTAGACTTTAAACCTTAAACTTATACCGGGTGTACAGTGATTACCAATGAAATATCGCTTACCAATTTTTTACCATTCTGAGTGATGACATAGAGGTCATAACTCAATAATGGGTTAGCGCCTTCGAGAGAGATTTCTGTAGGATGTCCTTTAATGGTTTTCGTGATCATGTGGACGGCTACTGCACAGGTGACGGCAAGCTGATCGTTGGTTCTTGTTACCACTGCCGGTGCTACTGCGGGTTCTGAAACGGGAGGTACGGACACTGCTATTAATGTTAATGACGTATAAACATTTGAATGAGCATTGGTTATAGTTGCTTTAATAATTCCACCGGAGAATCTTTTTCCTGTTAACTCTGAAATGGCTGGTTTGCCTTTGGTAGTACTGGTGATTTTTTGGGTTGGCAATCCAGCAAGACCGAGATTAGCAATCGCTTCTTCCTGTGTAGTGCGGTTTGCAGGATCGTTAGCAATTACTTCTGCCTGATCTGCATAGCCGTCAATCCAAATAACTGCCAACTCCATTTTACCTTCCACAGTTTCGATACTTCCACCATTAGTTTTATTGACATAATCGCTGATAGCGGTTGCCAATGCTAATAATGCAGCATCTCCTAACAGATAAAACGCTGCCAGGATGTGTGGGTCTTTAAACAATAATGCTCCTTTTCCCGCTGCCAGATAGTTCGTTATTAATGTTTTTAATGTGTTGTGATTCGTTTCTTTTCTGTAAACCGTTCTTTTGACTTTACCTTTTTTAATTCCTGCCATATTATTTTATTTTATTATATATTATTAAATAGTATATGTTAATGAATTCATCGAATGAATGCCATCTACAGTTGATAGAACATTCCATTTTACAAAAAGAATGATCTTTTCTTGTAACTCTGTATGGAGTAGCGACAACTCTGTATGGAGTAGCGACAACTCTGTATGGAGTAGCGGCAACTCTGTATGGAGTAGCGACAACTCTGTATGGAGTAGCGACAACTCTGTATGGAGTAACGACAACTCTGTATGGAGTAGCGACAACTCTGTATGGAGTAGCGGCAACTCTGTATGGAGTAGCCTGGAAGTAGTATTCCCCGATTCCAGGTTTTGCATCCCTGCTGCTATTTTATGTTCCGCGAACTTCATTATTTAATTATTGCCTGATCTTTGTTTTAAAGAAAGGGCGAAATTAGGTAATAAAGCGGCTCGTTTACACAAACAGGGTTACATAATCATTTTTTCTTTGTCAAAGCCTCAAATTTATCCTTCCAAGCCTTAAACCTTTTTCTTGAAAAATTAAACATCGCCTTAATAACTTTGACACTTAATCCATCTCGAAATGCCTGATAAATCCGTATGCTTAATCTATAAGCCTTCAGCCTGTCAGTATTGAATGTAAAGCCTGGCAACTTCAACAATATCAGCTCAATTCTTTCCTCACCCACGATACCTATCAGGATGTCATATTCTTCATCATTTGCTTTCATGTTATTTTTATGCTATTATTATAAGGAGCAAAATTAGTTTATTCGTGGAGAAGTCTATTAATCCGAGACATGATAAAAAAAGAAAGCCCTTCAATGGATCATCGAAGGGCTTCAACAAAATAAATATTATCGAATGAGTAAAACTGTTCCGTTTCGTTGAATTTTCTCACCGTTTTTCATGACAGCTCTCAAGACCCATACATAGACATCTTGCTTTAAGATGTTGCCATCTCCTGCTGTCCCATCCCATTGCAAACCTAAGTCTGTGGAAGAAAACAGATGCTCTCCCCATCGGTCATAAATATCAAATTGATAGTCCGTAATCCCAACGCTATAGGCTCCGAAAGCAGGATTCAAATCAAAACCAGGATGGAAAGAAGTAGGAACATAAATATCATATTCGTCCTTGAAAGTCAGTCGTGCAGAAGTAGTATCGGGACACCCTTGCTGATTATAAGCAATCAAAGTTACCTGGTAAGAACCGGCAGTATCAGGATATAAATGATCGAAAGTATGCTGGTCAGTGGTGGAGAAAAGTCCATCGCCAAAAGCCCAGGAATATGTAAGGGCATTAAGAGAAAGATTTACGAAGTTCACATTGGTCTGCTCCATGTAATTAAACATGAAATGCGCAGCAGGTATTGGAAAAACATAAATAGTAATGGTGTCGGTAGCTTGCGCATGGCAGGTATCTTTGACAGTAAAAGAATAAGTCTGCGTGCTGGAAGGCGAAGGGTGAACAATCAAAGAATCACCAAGGTAGTTGCTCCATTCAAAAGTCAAAGGACCAGTTCCTCCGGTGGCAGAAGCAACCAATTCAGTAGTTTGTCCCTGGCAAATATCATTACCGGAAATAGTTGGAATAATAGGAGGTTCATTCAAGATATTAATAGTGATAGAACTTGGCACGCAAGTATTGGTTAAGGTAATAATCAATGTCAAAGTAGGCTGTGTAAGTCCCATATAATAAGGGCTGATATTGATGCTCACAGTAGTCTGTCCGGCAGGTATAGTGATATTCCCCGGAAGGGTAGGATAATTCACGCCATTGGTAGCAGTACCGCCAATGCTATAGGTAATAAGCGTAGGAACAGCCTGAACCATATTCAAAGAGAATTGAACAGTGGCAGTACCACATCCTTGCCTTACATCAGGATTAATAACAGCGATGGATTCAGGAGAAGTAACAATAATTGTAACTGAATCCGTAGCGGTATTCCCACAGACATCAGTAACCGTTACCTGGTAGGTAGTAGTAACTGTCGGAGATGCAGTAATCGCACTATCGGTTCCCATTCCATTATTCCAGAGGAAGGTATAAGCTCCATATCCTTCCGTAGCATGAACAGTCAGTGGAATTACTTGATTCGGACAAACAGTAGTATCAGGACTGATAGTAAGCTGAACAGGATTTACATTCCTTATCCATAAGGTGATGGTATCAATAGTGGTGCTGCATGCTGTAGAGGAAGTAATAGTTATTATCACGCTTTCGTTTGGCTCATTGATATTATCAAAATAAGGAGCTATAAGAATAGAATCCACGGTTTGTCCGGCAGGAATAGTAAGGCTGTCCGGAAGAAGAGGAAAATCAACACCATTGGTCGCCGTCCCGGTAACCGTAAAATGAACTGTGTAAGCAGTATTTTGTGCCTGCCCGAGTGTGAATAAAATCGAACCCGTAGTACATCCTTCCACTAACATAGAATCATTAGTGGAACCGGTGTTATGAATATGCGAACTCACAGCTACAGTACCACCGGAGAAACTCCCCTGTTCAAGAAATACTCCTGAATCATATACACAATCCAAAGCATCTGCAATAGCTATCTTGATATGATAAGTCTGGCATGGAATAACCCAGTGTTTTGCTGTGAATGGTGTGGTAAAACCAGGATAATTAACAGTAGTACCACCACAATTATCTACATAATACTGACATAGCTGGCAAGGACCGGTAGGAGGACTTCCGGGACAATACCCTACTCCATTATTTACATTATCTATTGTAACTGGAGTAGTTGTATTTGGAATCAAAGCAATATTAGGCGTTCCTACAATACCCGGACCGCTGATAAAAAATGCAAAAACATCATTGAATGAACCTACAAATTCAGGATATTCTTCTGAACCAAAAACATAATTGAACTTCACGGTATCACCTGTAGGAACAAAATCAAATTCTATAATTCCGGCATCATAAGTACCGGTACAACCGCAAAGGTTCGTCATATCTGCATCACCCGGAAGACTCAGACAAGTACCTCCTACATTACTTCCTACAGGTCCCACGGCATTATAAATAACTCCTGTGCATAAAAGAACTCCAGAGGGAAGCCCGATATTAGAAGCAGTGCCGTTAAAATACCCTATCTGACCAGTGTCGCCGGTATAGACGATATTGCTGACAGTAATTCCGGTTCCTAACAATACTTGCGATACCAACTGGGTGGGAGTATAACTATGATTCACCACTAACTGAGCTTTACCCTGATGAATGGTACCTATCAGGAAAGCAAGAATAACAAGGGTTTTCGTTCTCTTGGACAGATGTATAATCATTTCATTGGTTATAATAAATGGTCAGTAATTAATCGTTTATACTTAATTTGAGAGTACAAAGTTAATATTTATTTCGGAAATCAACAAACATAGGTGATGATATTAACTTTTTAAAGGAATAGATAACCTTTTTCAGAATCACACTTACAAAAATTTAAAAGGCTCCCCATCATTCGGCATGCCACTAACAAAAATTTAAGAGCGATCCCCAACGTTCGGCATGTTCCCTGCAAAAATCTAAGTGGCATCCCTAACGTTTGGCATGTCACCTGCAAAAATCTAAGTGGCATCCCCAACGTTCAGTTTTTCACTTACAAAAATCTAAGTGGCATCCCCAGCATTCGGCATCTTCCCTGCAAAAATCTAAGTGGCATGCCGAACGCTGGCTGCCTGTTCTTAGAAAATCATAGTACTATTTTCAGGATTTGGAAGGTCAGGTTTATATCAATCGGACTGTCATTTTAAAAATAACAGCACGAATGAACCTTGTTTTATCCTTCTCCATGAATTTTTAATTTAGCCCCTGAATAATAAACTACATCTGATTCCAAAAAATATCTTTGAAGCGAATAAAAAATCTTATGGCAAATACAACAAATTCAAAAACTGGAAAGAAACGTACGCAAGTGACTAAAAAATCTCGCCCGCAAATTGTTTATGCCCTTGAAAGCAAACATTATCTTGTTCTGGGAGGCATTTTGCTCCTAACTCTCCTTTCATATCTACCCGTTTTTCACAATGGTTTTGTGAATTATGACGATGATAAATATGTCTTCGAGAATACCAATATCATCAAGCCATTAGGCGAGGCAGTAAAGTTTTTCTTCACCACCTTCTCTCATAACGACGGCTATAATGCCAGCCCTGTTTTGATGAGTGTCTATGCCCTGGAATATACCATCGCAGGCTTAAAGCCCGAACTCTATCATGCCGTCAATCTCTTGCTTCATCTGATGAATGTGATGCTGGTCTTTTGGTTTATTTATTGGTTTAGTTCCCGCAAATTTGAAGTCGCGGCAATCGTCGCACTGCTCTTTGCCATCCATCCCATGCACGTCGAGACCGTGGCATGGGTCGCCGACCTGAAGGACTTGCTTTATACTATCTTCTTTCTTGGAAGCTCGCTATGTTATTACAAATATATCAACCCAAAAACCAATAGGAAAATCGGATGGTATCTCCTCGTGTTCGTACTCTATATTTTCATGATGCTGTCGAAACCAATCGGGCTTACCTTTTGGGCTGTATTATTCCTGTATGACTTTTATCTCCAACGAAAATTTGATATATATGTCTTGTTCGAGAAAGTTCCCTTCCTGTTGCTTGCAATCTTCTATGTTATTTTAAATTTGAGCGTCATCCAGACCAATGAAATGAATGAGCAAGGTACATTTGCTTCCTTGAATATTTTCCAGTCAGCCATGGTGGCATCTTACAGTATGCTGAAGTACGTTTTGAGATTATTCTTCCCAATAAATCTATGCTCATTTTACCCATATCCTATCTTGAATGAAGGACAACTGCCGGTCATTTTTATGGTCGCTTTATTCGTTGCTGTTGTCTTGTTTTATTTTATCTATCGAAGTTTGAAATATACCAGATTAATCACCTTCGGGTTCTTGTTTTTTCTTTTCACAGTAGCCGTTACCCTTCAATATGGAAAAATCTATGGGTACCTCACCGCAGACCGCTATACATACCTTCCATACATAGGTTTGTTATTCATTATCGGCATGGGTCTTCACAAGCTTTGGAATACGAAATATAAGACATCTGCAATAACTTTATTAAGTATAATAATACTTATCTTCTCTGTCGAAACCTACGCTAGGTGCGGTGTTTGGGAAAGTGGAATGACACTGTGGACAGATGTGATAAGTCAATATAAAACACTGCCAGGTGCCTATTATAACAGAGGGAATCTCTTCAAGGATGAAAATCAATTAACCGAAGCACTTGCCGATTATAACAAGGCTATTGAATTGAAACCGGAATATGCAGAAGCATATAATAATCGTGCTGCTATTTATTTCAAGGAATCAAAGTATTCCGAAGCTCTGATGGATTATAATAAAGTAATAGAATTAGACCCTAAACATGTGAAAACTTATAATAACAGGGGCACTATTTATCTTCAGGAAAAACGTTTTGAAGATGCCATAAAAGAATTCAATAAAGCTATCGAATTAAAGCCGGATTATCCGAGTGCTTATTATAACCGAGGCAATGCCTTTATGGGAATAAAAAGATTTGAAGAAGCGATAAATGATTTTACTAAGGCTATAGAATATAAACCGAACTATCCCGAAGCATATTTTAATAAAGGAATATCAGAATATGATATCGGGAAGAAGGATGCTGCCTGCACAGACATTCAGAAGTCTGAAAGTATGGGTTATACTCCGGGTAAAGAATTGTACAAACAATATTGTCATTAAACCTTCTGAAAATAAAAAGGGCAAATAAATTTTTATCTGCCCTTTTTATAATTCACAAATAAGGAGTCTATGAAGCTTCCTTACCGTGACAATTCTTGTATTTTTTGCCGCTGCCACATGGACAAGGGTCGTTCCTGCCAATTTTGTGTTCGACTCTTACCGGCTGAATCTTTTCTCTCGGAGGAGGTGGCGGTGGCGGAGGAATGGCTTCTTGCTCTCTTGGTCTATCGACAGTTTTTGGCTTAGTGAGACCATCAATATCATCCCTTCCTAATTTTAATTTGCTCATATCGGTCTTCTTTGGCTTGATAGCTTCCTCGACATTTTCAGGAACAAACCCATCTAGGTTACCTTTGAAGAGGAAGGAAGTAGTGTCTTTATTGACCTTCTCAATAAGCTGTTTGAAGAGATTGAAGGACTCAAATTTATATACCAGCAAGGGATCTTTCTGCTCATAGACTGCATTCTGAACAGAAGTTTTCAATTCATCTAATTCACGAAGATGTTCTTTCCAGGCATCATCAATCAAGGACAACGAAACCGATTTCTCGAATGATGTAATCACTTCCTTTCCTTTATTTTGAAAAGCTTTTTTAATAGGAACCACGACTTGAATATGACCGATGCCATCGGTAAAAGGAATCAGCACATTCTCATATCTCCCTAAACCATTGTGGAATGCATCAGTGACAAAAGGAAAGGTTTTCTCGGCAATGAATTTGGATTTTTGTTTGTAATGTTCCTGTGCTTTCTCGAAAAGCATTGGAACAAGAATGTTAGGATTCTCCTTCAAGAACACAGCTTCAGAGATGGGGCATTCCATAGCGAATTCCTTGATAACCTCCAGTTGGAATCCTGCATAATCACGGTTATCCTGGTAGTTTGTAATGATAGCATCGCAGACATCATAACAGGAATTCACAATGTCCAAAGCGAGACGTTCACCAAAGAGGGCGTGCTTCCTTTTCTTGTAAATAACTTCTCTTTGGGAATTCATAACATCATCGTATTCCAGCAAACGCTTACGAATGCCGAAGTTGTTTTCCTCCACCTTCTTCTGCGCCCTTTCGATTGATTGCGTAATCAACGGATGCTGGATAACATCCCCTTCTTTGAGACCCATCCTGTCCATAATTTTGCTCACTCGCTCTGAACCAAACAGGCGCATCAAATCATCTTCCAGAGAAGCATAAAACTGTGAAGAACCCGGGTCTCCCTGACGACCGGAACGACCTCGAAGCTGTCTGTCCACACGACGAGATTCATGTCGTTCAGTTCCGATAATGGCTAAACCACCGGCTTCCTTCACACCAGGTCCCAGTTTAATATCCGTTCCACGACCAGCCATGTTGGTAGCGATGGTAACCGTTCCGGCTTTACCAGCTTCAGCAACAATATCAGCCTCACGCTTATGCAATTTCGCATTCAAAACATTGTGTTTAATATTCCGAAGGTTTAGCATCCGGCTTAATAATTCAGAGATTTCGACAGAGGTAGTACCTACAAGCACAGGTCTTCCTGCACTTACCAGTTTCTCAATATCAGCAATGACGGCATTATACTTTTCACGTTTGGTTTTATACACCATATCATCATGATCCACACGAATCATCTTACGGTGAGTAGGGATAGTTACGACATCCAATTTGTAAATAGACCACAACTCACCAGCCTCTGTTTCCGCGGTACCTGTCATACCTGCGAGCTTGTGATACATACGGAAATAATTCTGCAAAGTGATTGTAGCGAAGGTCTGTGTTACAGCTTCGATCTTTACATTTTCCTTCGCTTCAATAGCCTGATGTAAGCCATCAGAATATCTTCTTCCATCGAGCACACGACCGGTCTGTTCATCAACGATTTTCACTTTATCTTCAACGATAATGTATTCCACATCGCGCTCAAACAGTGTGTAGGCTTTTAATAATTGATTGATGGTATGAATACGCTCTGATTTAATTGAAAAGTCTCTCAGCATAGTTTCCTTCTTCTCCAACTTTTCTTGTGGAGACAATGAGCTTTTCTCAATCTCTGCAATCTCCGACCCAACATCAGGCATGATGAAGAACTTGCTGTCTTCGCTGGAAGAAGTAATCAAATCAGTACCCTTTTCAGTCAGTTCGATAGTGTTATTCTTTTCATCAATAACGAAGTATAATTCTTCATCC
>Ga0207108_1156_pt1 | contig 11338 bp, 7 predicted proteins | sample Alteio_BWMinHeat_76_FD_153562 | JGI IMG/M metagenome (GOLD analysis project Ga0207108, IMG submission 153562) | Enriched cells from forest soil in Barre Woods Harvard Forest LTER site, Petersham, Massachusetts, United States -... | ecosystem: Environmental > Terrestrial > Soil > Temperate forest >...
ACGCCGGGTGATAGGTCACCAGAACGGGAATGTCCTTGTAGGCGTGCAGTCGCCCACGCAGCTTCCCAAGCGATTGCGTCGTGTTCAGCAAGCTCTGGGCGGCGCACGACCCAAGGGCACAGATATACTTCGGCCGCACCAGCTCGAGCTGCTTCTCCAAATACTCGCGGCAATGCCCCGTCTCGTCCGGCCGCGGCGTGCGGTTGCCCGGCGGCCGGCACTTGATGATGTTGCAGATATACACCTCTTCCCGCTTCAGCCCGCACGCGACGATGATCTTGTTCAGGAGCTGGCCGGCGGCGCCCACGAACGGCTTCCCCTGCGCGTCTTCGTCCCCCCCTGGAGCTTCACCGACGAAACACAGATCTACACCCGCCTGGCCGTCGCCAAACACGGTTTGCGTGCGCGTGGCTGCCAGCTCCCCGCAGCGCGTGCAGCCCGCAACCTGTTGCGCCAGCACCGCGAGCGCCTGCCGGCGTGCTTCCAGCGTCAGGACGGACCCACAGTCGACTGCCGGACGTAATGCTTCGATGACGGCGGCAGGTTCCCCGGAGCCAAGGAATGACACAGACGCAGTGCCACCCGCCGTAGTCGGCGCCGTTGCCAAGGATTCGGGGGACGCAACGAAGAGAGGCAAATACTCGACACCTGCGGCACGAAGGCTCTCCAGGTGCTGCCGCGCCTGCCTGGCCAGCTCTTGCGTCGTCGGTGGGCTTGAATCGGACATGAGGGTGCTCCTTCCCGTGGGGTGTGTCTCAGGGATTTTATTGAAGGAGGACAAGCGTCGCGGCGCCAGCGGAAGTTTTTTCAGCCTCATCCAGGAAATGCGTATATTAGCCAAATGTACCGACCCCGGAGGGGTCAAAGCCATTAGCCGGTGGTTGAGCGTAGCGACACCACCGGTTGCTTGAGCCAAGGTTGCACCGACCCAGGAGGGGTCGCAGCGCCTTGCCCACTCGCGGGACCGCCGAGATCCATCTCATGAATCCCCCGGGCAAACTCACGCTCGGTCTGGTCCAGATGCGCTGCCAGGCCGACGCGGAAGTGAATATGGCCAGCGCGGAGGCAGGTGTGCGCCGCGCCGCGGCGGACGGCGCTCACGTTATCTGCCTGCCCGAGCTGTTTCGCTCGCCGTATTTTTGTCAGCGCCAGGACCCGAGCATCTTCGACCTCGCCGAGCCCATTCCAGGCCCATCCACGGAACGGCTCGGCGCGCTCGCGCGCGCCACCGGGACGGTCATCGTCGCCTCGCTTTTCGAGCGCCGCACCGCCGGCGTCTACCACAACACCGCCGCGATCCTCGACGCCACCGGCGACCTTCTCGGCATCTATCGCAAGATGCACATCCCCGACGACCCCTTGTATTTCGAGAAGTACTATTTCACGCCCGGCGACCTCGGCTTCCGCGCCTTCGACACCCGCTTTGGCCGCATCGGCGTGCTCGTCTGCTGGGATCAATGGTATCCCGAGGCCGCCCGGCTCACGGCTTTGCGGGGCGCCCAGGTCCTCCTCTATCCGACGGCCATCGGCTGGCACCCGCGCGAAAAAGCCGAGCACGGCGTGGCCCAGCACCAGGCCTGGGAAATGATCCAGCGCTCCCATGCCATCGCCAACGGCATTTACGTCGCCGCCGTCAATCGCACCGGCCACGAAGGCCCCCCGGACGCCGGCCTGGAGTTCTGGGGCGCCTCGTTCGTGAGCGACCCATTCGGAGCCGTGCTCCATCGCTCCAGCCACGAGCGCGAGGAAGTCACGGTTGTCGAGTGCGACCTCGCCCGCCTGGAAGACGTTCGCCGCAACTGGCCCTTCCTCCGCGACCGCCGCATCGACGCTTATGGCGACATCACGCGGCGGGTGATTGATTGAGAGCCTGAGCCAGAATTGGGAGGGCGAGGCTCCTGCCGAGCCGCGCACCCCAAGAAAACCGGCTCGGCAGGAGCCTCGCCCTCCCGAAACTTTTGGTTTTGCCGCAGGCTACAGGAAAAAAAGCGCAGCTCACTCCACGCTTAGCGATTCCACCTCCCCGCTCTCCAGATCGAGAACGACAAACGTCTTCGGCCGGGCCCGGTGCAGCGCTCCCGGATTGATTACCCGGGTCTTGCCGGCCTGGTGCTCCCGGGCCTGGTGGGTATGACCATAGAACAGATAGTCGAATTGCCCGCTGCTCTCCACCTGCTCGAAGAGCCGCTTGTCGTCGCCGTGGAGAAAGGCGATCTTCCTTCCTGCCAGCTCGAGGCGGCCAAACGGCTCGTGAAGCGTCTCGCCGATGCCGTGAATCGCCTGGCGGAGGCTGGTCCGCTGCGTGTCGCAGTTGCCGAAGACAAAGTGCGCGGTAAAGCCATGAAAGAGCCAGACCGTGTCGGCATCCTCGATGTCGCCGCAGTGGATTACCTGGTTGATGCCGCGAGTCTGCAACATCCCAAGGGCTGTCTCGACCGTGTGGTAACGACTGTGCGTGTCGCTGAGAATGGCGATTCGCATGTTGAAGTGCTTTCAAGCGAGTACGGGCTTGAGCACGCGGCCGCTCACGTCGGTCAGCCGAAAGTCCCGGCCCGAATACCGGTACGTCAGCTTCGTGTGGTCGATGCCCATCAAGTGCAGGATGGTGGCATGATAGTCGTGGACGTGGCACGGATCGCTTGCGATGCCGATGCCATGGTCGTCCGTCGTGCCGTAGGTGATGCCCCCCTTGACGCCGGCGCCGGCCAGCAGGCAGGTGAACGCCCGGGCGTGGTGGCTGCGCCCCTTGTCGGTCGGCGCGGCGCCCCACGGCGTCCGCCCGAACTCGGTGCAGATGGCGACCAGGGTTTGTTGGAGAAGGCCGCGCTGCTTGAGGTCCGCGAGCAAGGCCGCGACGGCCCGGTCAACCCGCCTGGCCTTGGGGCGGTGTTCCTGCATGTCGCCGTGCGCGTCCCAGTTGTTGTTGGAGCCGGTGTCGATCAGCTCGACCGCTCTGACCCCGCGCTCCACGAGCCGGCGCGCGATCAGGCATTGCCAGGCAAACGACTTGTCGTCGCCGCGCGGCAGGCCGTAGGTCTTCAACGTCGCGTCGGTCTCCGCGGCGATGTCGAACACCTCGGGAGCCTGACGCATCATGCCGCGCGCCGTCTCGAAGCTCTGGGAACGGGCGCGGAGACGCGAGTCGCGCGGGCGGTCGCCGGCATGCATGGCGTTGACGTCGCGGAGCATGATCTGCTCCAGCTCTTGCAGAGTCACCGACCGGGCCGGCGAGCGGAGATCGGGGATCGGCTCATTCCCCGGCACGACGCGAACGCCCTGGTGCTGGGCCGGCAGGAAGCCACAGTCCCAGACCTGGGCGCCGGCATACGGCATATGCTCCGCCAGCACGACATAAGGAGGCAGGTTCTTGTTGAGCGTGCCCAGGCCGTAGCTCAGCCACGAGCCGAGACTGGGCATGGGCAATGTGGCCGAGCCCGTGTGCATGGCGAGCGTCGCCTGAAAGTGCTCCAGGATGTCCGTGTGCAGCGTGCGAATAACGCACAGCTCGTCGGCCTGGTCCCCGAGGCGGGGGAACAATTCGCTGACCGCAAGGCCGGATTTGCCCCGCGCCGTGAACTTGAAGGGCGAGCCGATCAAGTAAAAGGGTTTGTCGCTGGTGTCGCGCAGCTCGCGATTGAGCACCTTCTTGCCGTGCTCCTTGAGGAGCCTCGGCTTGGGATCGAACGTATCGACGTGCGAGAAGCCGCCGGTGAGGAAAACGACAATGAGGTTCGTGGCCTTGGGCGGGAAGTGCGCCCGGCGCGGCGCGTGCATGCCGGCGCCCTTGACCTCCGCGGCCAGTGCCAGCGCCGGCTGGAGGCCGAGCGTGCCGGCGGCGCAGCACTTGAGGAAATCGCGACGCTCACGAACAGAACGGCGATGCTGGGTCGTCATGGCTGGCTGCCTTCGGATCTTAGTTTCTCTTCAATGGTCTCAAAATCAGGGTCCGGATAAACCACGGCGTAGCCTCAGAATCGCGCGAACGTGGCCTTGGAGCACCCGCAACCGCTCCGCCGGAGTCAGAGATAGCATCCAGCGAATCATGGTAAGATCGACGCCGTCCTCGCTGTACGCCGGTCGCCCGTCCAGCGGCGGCGCTTCGTGCTCCGCTTGCTGCGCATCGTGATTCGAATCCACACCGCTTCTCCCCAATTATGCAGCCCGCCTACGACACCGCGAACTCCGTATGTCGCCGCACTTCGGGGGAACGGAAGCCGAGAACGATCTGGTCCTTCGTCACCCCGGCGTCGAGCAGCTCCCGTGCAATGCCGTACTCAGTTCCGTCGCGCTGGATCCAGATCTTGCCGTTGATAATGTCCACGTGTATGAGACAGCCATGCACCCGGCGAATGCCGTCGCGGCCGACAAGCATGAGGAGATAATGGTCCCGCGTGCGGTCGAAGATCGTCTGCTGCTCGATTTCCCCGTGTGAATAAGGAATTCGCGCACGGTCGGTGATAAATTGTTCAATGAGCTGCCGATATCTGTCTAAGGATTCCATTGGCGAATCACCTCCGCTTTGGCCTCGAATATAACTAACCGCACTCGCTGTTTTTCCAAAAGGAGCTTGCCGATCGGCTCTTCGAACAAATCGACATAGGTCTTCTCGTCGACGGCCAAGAAAAGCTCACGGTCTGGCTCGACTTGCGCAAGAACGTCGCCATAAAGCACGAATTGGCCAACCGCCTTTTCGAGATCGTCCATTTCGGACGGGCCCATAAAGCTCTTGATCTCAACGGCAATCTTGGTCTGTCCCTTTTCGGCGCCCAGAATCCTTTCAGCTCCCAAGTCCACATACATGTCCTTGGCGCCCCACTTCAGATGAAAGGGGTCGTCAGTGATCGTCCAGCCATCCTTGACAAGGGCGTTCTTGACCACGTCGTGATAGGTGTCTTTGGCCGGCATGACTCGAAGCCTTCCAACCTCAATCCACGTACACAAACTCATTCGCGCTCAACAACACTCGAGCATAGCTAGTCCACGCCTCGACCTCCAGCCCATCGCCGCGCGCGCCCGCTCTCGCCAGATCTCTTTTGTATGCCTCGATATAGCCGATACCCTTCGCCACCTCGGCCGGCTTCGCCGGCCGCGACCACGCCAGTTGATGTGCCAGCTCAATGCGTCGCGCCGGCTCGGTGGCGCCGGCGAGCAGCCGCCGGGCCAGGCCTTCCGCTTGCGTCTTGACGAAGGGATTGTTCATCAGAAACAACGCTTGCTGCGGCACGGTTGACGAGCCCCGCCGTGCGGTGGTGGTGTTGGTGTCCGGCCCGTCGAAGAGCGCGAGGTACGGGTGGCGCTGAATCCGCTGCGTCATGAGGTAGACGCTGCGGTGATTCGACGGATAGACCGCCTTGAACGGAGCATGCTGCGTCCAGCGCCACTGGTCCATCGGTGGAAACGGGTGAGCGCCCGGGCGGCGGAGGTCCAGGTTGCCGGCGACCTGCAGCATGGTGTCGCGGATGGCCTCTGCATCCAGGCGCCGCCGATCGTGCCGCCAATACCAGCGGTTGCCCGGATCGACGGCAAGGCCGGCATCGTCCTCCGCGGCGGCCAGCCGGTAGGTTTTTGACTGCACGATCTCCCGGTGCATTGCCTTGACCGACCAGCCGCTGGCGACGAACCGGCCTGCCAGCCAATCGAGCAGCCCGGGATGCGTCGGCACTTCGCCGCGCGTGCCGAAGTTCGACGGCGTGGCCACGATGCCCTTGCCGAAATGGTGCTGCCACAGCCGATTGACCATGACGCGCGCCGTCAGTGGGTTCTCGGGCCGCGTCAGCCACTCCGCAAGCTGCAAGCGCCCGCTGCCGCCGGCGGAAAGGTCCAGCGGCCTGGTTCCCGCCAGGAACTTCGGCACCCCGCGCTTGACAATCGGCCCGCGCTGATCCACTTCACCTCGAATGTGGAGGTAGGCATCGACCGGAGTGCCGTCCTGAACCGCATAGGCCCCGGGCAGATCGCCGGGCAGGTTGGTTTTCTGCAGGTCGTGGAGCTGGGCACTGCACCGGCCAAGGGCGACCTGAAGCTGCTGGCTTGCGGTGGCCCGCTGGCCCTCGAGAGCTACCGTCTCGGCGCGGACATCGGCGGCCGAAACGCCGCCCGCCTCGACAAGCTGAATCAAGCGGGCATCCTCCTGAATTCGCTCATTGAGCTGCACGATCTTCTCGGCCAGCGGGCCCTTCTTGAGCCGGTCCTGCTCGGCCCGGACGGCGTCAATTCGCTGTTGATGGGCGCGGAGCCGCGGTGCCGCCTCCGCCGCCGGCAGCGCCGCCACGAAATGCTCCCGTGGCCTCTTCATCGAGAAGAACTCTTCCCCGCCCGCCCACGGAAACTGGGTGCTCGCAAAAATACCGTAGAGCGCGTAGTAATCCTCCTGCGTGACCGGATCGAACTTGTGGTCGTGACAGCGCGCGCACCGCACCGTCAGGCCCAGGAACGTCCGCCCCGTCGTCTCGATCGTGTCTTCCAGCGTCAGGTGCCATAGCTCGTAGGGAGCCGTCGCATAGCGGCGCGACAGCGCCAAAAAGCCGGTCGCGATCAGCCGCTCCGCATACCGATCCGGCGCGCCGCGTTTGGCCAGGATGTCCCCCGCCAGCTGCTCGCGGACGAATTCATCGTATGGCTTGTCGGCATTGAAAGAGTCGATGATGTAGTCGCGGTAGTGGCGGGCCTCGGGAACGGGATAGTCGGCATTGTCGCCCGCCGTGTCGGCATAACGGACGACGTCCATCCAGTGCCGGCCCCAGCGCTCGCCGTAACGCGGGGATGCCAGCATACGCTCCACCACCTTGGCATAAGCACCCAGCGAATCGTCCGCGAGGAACGCGCTCGTCTCATCCGGAGTAGGAGGCAGGCCGATCAGGTCAAAGGTCAGCCGCCGCAAGAGCACGCGCTTGTCCGCTTCGGCCGCTGGCCGGAGACGCTGACCACGCAGGCCGGCCGCGACGAAGCGATCGATGGGCTGCTCCGCCCAGCCGCTCGGATCTTGCGGCGGGCTCGTTGGCCTCACCGGCTCGAACGCCCAGTGGCTTTGCCGGTATTGAAACCGCGCCGTCTTTTTCGGCCAGGGCGCTCCCCTCTTCACCCAGGCGCTGAAGTCGGCGACCACGGCATCGGGAAGCCGCTTGTCCGGCGGCATCTTCAGCTCCGGATCGGCGTGGCCAATGGCCTGAATGAGCAAGCTCTTATCCGGCGCTCCGGGCACAATGGCCGGCCCGCTCGCTCCGCCCTTCACCAACGCCGCGCGCGAATCGACCCGCAGCTTGCCGCTCTCCTTCTCCCCGCCGTGGCATCGGAAACACGTTCCCGCGAGAATCGGACGGATCTTCAGCTCGAAAAATATCTCGTCGCCCTGTTTCGCCTCGGCGGCATGAGCGCGCGGCGATGGAACCACGCTGAAGAGCCACATACCCGCAAGACCAACAAGGCCCATCAACAGCCCGGCCTGGCGCGTCCTTTGATATCGGTATTGACCGGCATGATCCGCCATCGTCACTTCTCGAGTCTGATTGCTGACCCCTGACCTCTGGCCTCTGGCCTCTGGCCTCTGATCGCTAACGAAAATTGTACGCCGGTTTCTTCTCCCACTCAACTACCAATGATCTTGCCAAAAGCTGACCGCTTACTGCTGAACGCTTGCGAGTTAGTTTTCTTTTCTTTTGACCCCCCCGCACACCCCCCGAAAAGCTTTATTTCTTCCAGCCGCGCGAAAAAAGCATTTCCCTGCGCCGAATCAGCTGACTTTCGCACAATGATCTCCGCGATGTTATCATTGCTGTCTTGCCATTCTAAACGGAGCGATCAATCAATGACTCCTCAAAACCGCGATCCTGCGCTGCGCTGGCATTTCCCGGGCAATGTCCCCGCGACGACCGCGCTGCGCATCCTTCTCGCTCACGCCGGTGTCCGCAACCCGCTCACCGCTGAGCCATTCTCCGAGCCCTTGCTCTTCTGCATCGCCGGCGGCATCGGCGTCGGCATGTTCACCTTCCTCTACGAGAAGGAAAACTTCGCCAGCCTTTTCCTTGGCGGCCGGCATTCGTGGTTCGACGATCTCGCCTACCTCAAGGGCGCTCTGGCGCGATTCGGCATCAAGCCGCTCGTCCAGGAATCGTCCGGCCACAAAAGCGCCGATAAGCAGCTCCATGACGCGCTCGACCGCGGCGCCCCCTGCATCGCCTGGGTCGATATGGCCACCCTGCCTCACCGCGCCATGCCCGGCATGATGCAGGGCAGCAGCTACCACGTCGTCACCGCTTACAAGCTCCACGGCGACAACGTCGTCATCGGCGACCTCACCGACGAGCCGATCGAGGTCGCTGCGGACGCGTTTGCCGCCGCCCGGGCGCGCATCAAGAAACAAAAAAATCGCTTGCTGACCCTCGACGGCTCCCCCGGCAAGCTCGACGTGGCGAAGCTTGTCCGCGACGGCCTTCGGGCCTGCGCCAAGGGCCTCGTCGAAGCCAAGATGGGCGCAATGAAGACGAACTTTCGCCTGGATGCCCTCCGCGCCTGGGCGGATCGCCTGCATCAATCCCAGGACAAGGAAAGCTGGGAGCGGATCTTCGCCACGCCGGCAAATTTTTGGCGGGCCCTGACCTCAATGTACGTCTTCATCGAATCGTACGGCACCGGCGGCGGCCTCTGTCGCCCGATTTTCGCGGCCGGCCTTACCGAGGCCGCCGACGCACTGGATGACCCGAGCCTGCGCGCCCTGGCGAAGCGCTACTCCGACCTTGGCCAGCAGTGGACCGCCCTGGCCGACGCAGCCCTCCCGAGCGACGTGCCGATGTTCGCCGAGGCCCGCGCCCTGGCCACACGCCGCGCCAAGCTGATCCACGCGGGCGGACCGGTCGATGAGATCCGCGCAGTGTGGTCACAGCTGGGAGCCCTCGAGACCCGCGCCAAAGCCCAATTCCCGCTGACCCCAACCGACTGCGCCGCGCTGCGGGCTTCCCTTCAGAAACGCGTCCGCGCCCTCCACGATGCCGAAGTCACCGCCCACCAAGCGCTGGCAGAATATCGCTGACTCGGCCCGTGTTCGTCATTTCCACTCGAACGCCGACGCCTTCACGGCGCGATAGCTCTCATCCAGCTTGGGTTGCAGCAGGATGATTGCCGCGATGCGGCGGCCCATGCTCGTCACCTCGCGGACCTCTTCGACTTTCAAGCTTCGCCCAAGGATTTCCTCTTCTCGGTAAGACAACCATTTCTTGATGACCTGATATCCCCCGATGTAGTAGTTCCACACATTCAACGGGATGTTGCGCCAGTACGCCACCCCATTCAAGTACACGTCGCAGGTTTTTTCACCCAGCAGACGGCGCGCTTCCTTCGCCGACATGCCCCGTGCGGTGGCTTCCGCCGCGAGGGCCTTGGCCTCCACTTCATCGTAGTGGCGCTCGATCAGCCTTCCCCTGGCAGGCATCGTCACGCCTTCTTTGCCCCTGTGTCCCCAGCCGGCGGTGACGGCCAGGTCTCCGATGCTGTCATCGAGCTTCCCGCCTCCGACCTTGGCGGGTACGCCGATGGTCTTGAATAACGGTCCCATTTTGCCACTGGTAATTCCGGATACGTCAGCTTCAATATCCAGCAATGCCGCGATTTGCTCGCCCAAGGCGCCCGACGCTTCCAGGGCCTTGCAGCCACCCGGAAGCGGTATGCGCGGCCAGTCGCGCCGGATACCGTCCGCGTTTTCCGCCAGGTAGGCCGGGCTGTAGCCGATGGCCAAGGCGTGCATCCATATCAGTGCCGCCATTTTCGCATCTGAGTCCGGGTTCTTGATGCCCAATTTGGCCAAATAGACGCGGACCAGTTTGGACAAATTGGCTGTTGGCGCATCCTCGAAAGACGTGTCTCCCAGCGTATCAAATAGGGTTGCGTGCTGGGGCTTCGAAAGCCTTTCACCATTGCGAACCATTACAGGTATCGCGATGGCGTTCGGGCGCAGTAAGTGGTAGTCCGGGAGCACGGGCGTCATCGTCATGACGATCTGCTCATGTGGGCGCTCTGAAAACGCGCGCGTGACAATAAAGCGATTTTTCCCCCAACACTGCGCGGCTACCTCGGGCCGAGGCTCGTTCCATAAAGGACGCACGTTGGTGTGATAACACCAGCGATTATCAAATGGATAGAGCGAGTAGCGTTTGATGTTCGCCGGCGAAAATGATTCCGCGCTTAGCAGCTTCTTGCGACAAGCCTTCGCATCAAAACGTCCGGCGTTGATGGCAAGCCCGCCACCGCGTGTGGCAAAGGTCGCCCAATCAATAGACGAATCGAAAAAAACCTGGAGGCGCCCCTCCAGCCCGTTTCGCAACATGTCCATGAGCGCTCCTTTGCGCATTTCCTGCAGGCCGCTAATTGGTGGCAGCGCACACAGTGATACGAGTGAAGGCCATGAGTTATACGCGGGCGTAACATTCTCGGGATGATAGGAAAGCCGGTTTTCGGGCCTGGGTTGAGTGATCAGGTATCGTGAATCAATGTTCTTGACTTGCACACTGTCGAGCAAGTCTGCGCGTTTGTTTGTCCCCCAGAAATGCCGGAAGCGAACAGTCGGTTTTTTCTGGCGGGTCGCCTTGCGGACGATAACACAAATAGCCGTGCCAACCCGAATGCCCTCGCGGTTGTAGTCGGTGGAGAAAACCGACGGATCGGGCTTGCCCTCCGGCGTCAGCTTGCCGGTCTCGCGGCTGTCGCCGTTCATGCAGTCCAGCCAGAGCTTGTCGAACTCGGCCAGAAAGCGCTGGCGCATCACCACGAAAGACGGATCGCCCAGGTAGGAGAAATTGGAGATGAACGAGATCACGCCCTTGCCGCTCATTTCCGCGATGCGCCGCTCGGCCAGGCGGAAGAAGCGGACATACAGATCGTCCAGATTGAATTTCCTGATGCCCCAGCCACCCGAGCTGCTCGGTTTGTTCAGCCCCGCCTTGTACGGTTCAACGAGTCCCTGTTCCTCTTGCGGGCTCACGCCGGCGAAGGCGTTGTAGGGCGGGTTGCCCAGCACTACCAGGATTTTCTTGTCTCGCTTGACGTGCTCGGCGGCGTCGCGCTCCTCCTCAAGCTCAGGGAACAGGAACTTTGCCTTGGCCCCTTGTGGCGGCTCCCAGCCCGTCAGGGCGTTCGTGAGATAGACGCCGGCCCGTTCGGACTTCGAAGCGGAGAACGGCAAACCGGCTTGCTGCATGAACAAGCCGATTTGCATGTGTGCGATAACGAATGGCGCGGGCATGATTTCAAAGCCGAATACGCGATTCATCGCGGCCGTCTTTAGGTCATGGCCCACGAGGGCATCGTCATCGTTACCGCGCATGGTCTTTTCGATCGCGCGCAGCACTTC
>Ga0207108_1157_pt1 | contig 11337 bp, 5 predicted proteins | sample Alteio_BWMinHeat_76_FD_153562 | JGI IMG/M metagenome (GOLD analysis project Ga0207108, IMG submission 153562) | Enriched cells from forest soil in Barre Woods Harvard Forest LTER site, Petersham, Massachusetts, United States -... | ecosystem: Environmental > Terrestrial > Soil > Temperate forest >...
GAGAAAAGGCGCCATTAACGCATCGACTAAAGGTAACATAACAATTTTTTTTCTTCCTGACGTTTCTCCAAATCCAGCTTTTTCATCAGTAAAAATAAACAAAAGCCCTTCACGGGTATATACTTCATCTATGTTTGATTTAAGCTTATTAAGTAATTCATCAGATGGTGCAACCACAATAACAGACATTGATGAATCAACGAGTGCAAGCGGTCCATGCTTCAATTCACCTGCCGGAAAACTTTCCGCATGAATATAAGAAATTTCTTTAAGCTTTAATGCACCTTCCATCGCGATAGGATATTCAATACCGCGTCCGAGAAAAATAGCGTTATTTTTAGCGACAAAATCAGCTGCTAATTGGCTTATAGCTGAATGTAATGCTAATGTTTGATTTAATTTATCTGGCAAGGTCAATAATAGTTTAACTATTTTAGCTTCCTTATTTTTATCTAAGTGATGATAGCGTCCTAAAGAAAGACTTAATAACATCATCGCTATAAGCTGACTAGTAAACGATTTTGTAGAAGCAACACCAATTTCAGGGCCTGCATTCATCATTAAAACTAAATCTGATTCGCGTACTAACGAACTGCCATATACATTACAAATACCCAAGGTCGCAAGATATCCGGATTTTTTAGCTAAACGTAATGCAGCTAATGTATCTGCTGTTTCACCTGATTGTGTAAGAGTGACAAACAAGGTATTTGGTTCAATCAATTTCTCTCGATAACGAAATTCACTTGCAATTTCAACTTGGCAGGGGACATTTCCTATCGTTTCAATCCAATATTTCCCAACTAATCCCGCATGATAACTAGTGCCGCATGCAACGATTTGTACGCGCTTAACTTGATTAAAAATAGCGGGAGCATTCACTCCAAATGCTTCAATTAATACCCTATCTTGTGATAAACGTCCCTCCATTGTTGCAGCTATCGTCTTTGGTTGTTCAAATATTTCTTTTAACATAAAATGCGAATAGCCACCTTTTGTTGCCTCATCATATACTTCCTTTGAAATCTGAATGGATCGATTTACCACTCTATTATGTTTATCATAAATCGTTAGTTTATTTTTTTGTATGTCAACTAAATCATCTTCTTCAAGATAGATAAATCGTTTTGTAAATGAAAACAATGCTAATGTATCTGATGCAATAAAATTTTCTTGTTCTCCTAATCCCACAATGAGCGGACAATTATGTCGTATGGCGATAAGACGATGAGGTTCTTTATTGTGGATGAAAGCAAGAGCATAAGCGCCTTTTAATTCACTTTTTATAGCTTGAACAGCTGAAAAAAAATCAAGACCATTTTTAATTTTTAAATAAACCAAATGCGCAATGAGTTCAGAATCCGTTTCAGATGTTAACACACAACCTTGGGAGATAAGATAGGAACGTAAACTCTCATGATTTTCAATGATACCGTTATGCACTAAAGCAATTTCATCACTAGCAATATGAGGATGGGCATTTTTCTCGGTGGGTTTGCCATGCGTTGCCCAACGGGTATGCGCAAGACCGATAGTGCCTGAAATGGGGGTTTTTTCGATCTTTGTCTTTAATTCATCTACGTTACCTTTGGTTCGAATGCGTTGAAAATGATGCTCATCATCAATTATCACAATGCCTGCTGAATCATAGCCGCGGTATTCTAATCGCTTTAATCCTTCTAATAATTGAAGGCTAACATCTCTATTCGCTACTGCGCCAATAATGCCGCACATAGACCCTCTTTTTTACATAAATGAAATGCTTATGGTATATATTAAGAATAGCAGGGATTAGTTTACCTGTGTTATGTCATATAATTATGTTATGTAATATAATTATTTAACATTCAATTATTTAAGCCTCGACTATGTAAATGTTCGGTTAACCCGTATGGTCGTCGTTTCGAAAAGGTTCCGTCGTTACGAGCCCGCACGGGTTAACCTAACTTATACTCGACTATCGTTTCCCCGCCAACATCAACCAAGTTTCAATCACCGTATCAGGATTTAAAGACATGCATTGAATCCCTTCATGCATCAACCATTCAGCAAAATCAGGGTGATCGGAAGGCCCTTGGCCACATATACCTATATATTTTTTTTGCTTATTACATTCGGCAATGACATTGTGCAGCATTTTTTTTACTGCTTCATTCCTCTCATCAAATAAGTGAGCGACAATATTTGAATCACGATCTAACCCTAACGTTAATTGGGTCAAATCATTTGACCCAATTGAAAATCCGTCCACATATTTTAAAAACTCAGAAGCAAGTATCACATTGGAGGGAATCTCACACATCATATAAATTTTCAATCCATTCTCACCACGTTTTAATCCATACCCTTCAATCAATTCCATCACCTGACGTAACTCATTCACAGTGCGCACAAATGGCACCATGAGTTGTGCATTATCCAATCCCATTTCATTACGCACTCGTTTAAATGCTTTACATTCTAGCTCAAAACATTTTTTAAAACGCTCATCCCTATAACGTGAAGCACCGCGAAAACCTATCATAGGATTTTCTTCTGCCGGTTCATATAAATGTCCGCCTATAAGATTCGCATATTCATTTGTTTTAAAATCTGAGAAGCGAAAAATCACTTCCTTAGGATAAAAGGCAGCCGAGATCACGGAAATGCCTTCGCGTAATTTTTCAATGTAAAATTCAACAGGATTTTTATATCCTCTTATTTTGCTCGCAATTGCTTGTTTCAGTGATTTATCCAATTTATGAAAATTTAAAGCCGCATTAGGATGAATACCTATCATCGTACCGATAATAAATTCTAATCTTGCTAAGCCCACACCATGGTTGGGTAAGGATTGACTCACAAACGCTTTTTCTGGATTGCCAATGTTCATGCATATTTTGACAGGAAGATTCGGTAAATCTCGCACCGATATTTTTTTAATTGAAAAAGGGATATCGCCTTCATAGATATAGCCAATTTCACCTTCAGCGCATGAAACCGTCACAGGTGAATTATTTTTGATGCTAGAGGTTACATTGCCACAACCGACAACAGCGGGCACCCCTAATTCACGAGCAATAATAGCAGCATGACAAGTTCGACCACCTCGATTGGTTACAATAGCGGAAGCAAGCTTCATGACTGGCTCCCAATCAGGATCTGTCATGTCTGTTACCAGTACATCTCCAGGCTTGATCATATGCATCTTTTTTGGATCCAAAATGACTTTGGCGTTGCCTTTCCCGATACGCTGGCCAATGCTTTGGCCTTTGGCAAGAATGTTTGTTTTATTCGACAAACTGTAGCGTTCAATTCCTTGTTCTTCATTCATTTGGCTAATAACGGTTTCTGGCCTTGCCTGTACTATGTATATTTGACCTGTCAATCCATCTTTGGCCCATTCAATATCCATTTGCTTACCGTAATGTTTTTCAATAATTAAAGCTTGACGTGCAAGCAGTTGGATTTCTTTATCTGATAAACAAAAGCTTTGTTGGTCTCTAGGAGAAACCCGCATTTTTCTTATTGATTTTTCCAGATTAGAAGAAGAGGTATAAACCATTTTCACAGCTTTCTCACCTAGCTTGCGTTGTAGAATAGATAATCGCTCATTTTGCAATGCAGGTTTATAGACAACATATTCATCTGGATTAACAATACCTTGTACGATACTTTCACCCAGCCCATAAGTTGCATTGATAAGAATGACTTTATCAAAGCCAGATTCAGTGTCTAGGGTAAACATCACACCGCTTGTGCCTTTATCACTGCGTATCATAGGTTGAACACCCACAGATAATGAACAAGGTTCTTTACCAAAACCATTGCCTCGATATGAAATAGCACGAGAGGTATATAGTGAGGCATAAACTAATTTGATAGCTTTTAATAGATTTTGTAATCCTTTCACATTCAATAAAGTTCTCTGTGCGCCAGCAAAAGAAGCATTTGCTAAATCTTCCGTCGTTGCGGAAGAACGCACAGCAACAGAGGGTGCACGTAATTTTTTGTATGCCATTGCGACTTCGGATTCAAACTCGGGGAAAAAAGGTGTCGCTATGATCCAGCGTTGTATTTGATTGCTCGCTCTCGTTAAAGTTTTTATGTCTGTTGCTTTGATAGTAGAAAGTAAAGAATGAATTTTTAAATCTAATTGTTTTTGTGCTAAAAAAATATTAAATGCTTCAGTGGTCGTTGCGAACCCACCTGGTGTTTTGATTCCCATGCTCATTAAGTGCTGTATCATTTCTCCCGTAGATGCATTTTTCCCACCTACTATATCCATATTTGACAAATTAACTTTGCTTAAATCAATCACATAGCTCATTCGATGCTTTCCCTACATTCATTCCAGTTGAATTGAATTATACTCTCATAGAAAAGATAGGGTTTAAAGTGTTGGTTTAAGGTGACTCTATAATAAAAAAAGGGCAGCGTTGCACTGCCCTTAACTATTGATACAACCACTTTCTTGTGTTTCAGGAGGGATTACCTTTTAAAGCTAGGACGATCGCTGACAATAGGCGTTTCTTTCATATCATTTTTATGTTTCTTAGCCGCCTCTCGTGCCTCAATTAATTTCTTTTCTTTTTGCTTATCTTTATCTTCAAATGGCATATACACCCATGGTGCAACAGGTTTTAACGGTGGTTTAAGAATACTACCATCTTCTTGTCTTATTCTTTGATCTTTATTCTTTATTCCATCTCCTCTAAATAAAGTAATTTGTGACTTATTAGATGGTTTCGTCTTATCCAGTGCTTTTTTAACCTCATTTGGTCTCGGTTCAATGGGCGGTTTTCCCTTTTTATTATTAGAAACCGGTTGTACTGTCACAGCAGAAGAAGGCGGTTGTTCCGGATGATTGTATTTCTTACCTAGAAAAGTTAAATGTCTTGACGCTTTATTGTGGGTGTCCATATATAACTCATTCTTCGCTCTCTCTGGATGACGACTATCTGCCATCTTCATTTTGAAATCAGCGTCAACATAATCTATTTCATTATGAGAAAAAGAGTTATTTATTTTTTTATCCACTTGTTTTTTGTATGCTTCATGTTCATGCACTGTTATCTCTCTTCCGTAATTTATTGAATGGCCTTTTTCTTCTAATATGGAATGGAATTTATCATTTCTCGAAATGAGCACGCCAAATCCTTTTTTCCATTTTTTTTTGCTTTTATTGGCCCATCCATTTGGAATTTGGAAATTATCTTCCATATTTGTACGTTGCCATTTGCCTTCTATATTCCCCCAGAGTGAATATTTATTATTCTTTGTTTTTATCAGATAAACTCTAGTTTTTAAATCTCTGGATAATTGATTAAACGTTTTTTCTGAAATTAATGTGATTAAAAAGAGGTCGTCTCTACGGTCTCTATAGTCATCTTGTTTTTGTATTGCAGGGTCATCTTGCTTTTGTATTGCGGATCGAGTGGTCACTTTATCATGTTTGCCTAATTTCTGCATTGTTACATAACTTGACCTAGATTTAGAATGTGAAAAATCGCCGTTTTGTGTAATTAATGATTTTGCTTGCTTATCAGTTAAGAAAGCACTTTTTCGTCCTTTAAGGATATCTAGGATTCCTTTTTTAGTAATATTACCTTCTGTATCTCTAATGCCATCTTTAAATTCATCTATATTATTAATATTCACATTTTTAATATCTAGTTTTTTAATCTTCTCTTTTTTACCATTGCTATGCGTAATTTCGTCTTCAGTATAATTCACATATATCAGTTTTGCCTTATTTGGTTCTTTTTCATTATCAATGAATACGTAATTATTTGCATATTTTGTTTTGAGATCTGTGTCACTTGGCTTAGATGATACTAAAAAGATATTACGACCACTAAGATCTCTATGATATTGATCTGCGTCTTTTCTTTCCATGGATCTTGCCAATTTCTCAAGTACAGTTTTTGGACGATAGTGATGGCCTTTATTTAATATACGATCATGTTGACTTTGAAATGGAACGAACACCTTTTCCTTATCAAGCCATTCAAATGGAATTTGAAAGTTATCTTCCATCTTTGTATATTGCCACTTATTATCTTTATTAAGTCCCCGGAGTATATATTTGTTATCCTGGGTTGTTAAAAGATACAGTTTGTCTTTTAAATTATCTTCTAATTTATCGAAGTCATCTTTTGACATAAATCTAAGCTCATAGCCATCACGATCTTCGTGATGAAATGGAATGTAAGATAACAATTCATTTTCAAGTTCATGCAAGACCTTCGGATTTTTTTCATTCTTCACTGCTTCAACTAATTTTTTAGGCGGCAATAAGCTAACACCTGCTGAATAAGGATGATAGTGATCCTTATCTGCCATCGCCAAGGGTGATCGATAAGTAATCTTCTCAATTTCTTTCTTTACTTGATTTAATTCTGCTTCAAGTTCTTTTTTCTTTTTCTCATTTGACTCATGATTAAATTTCTCCTCTATTTGTCGCATTTTTTTAATGAGTTTTATTTCTGGGTTTCGATGAGTTAAATAGACTTCATGTTCTATTTCTCTCTGTTGTTGAGCTTGAATATCATCTTTAGCAGGTGATGCTACTTTTTTTAATTTATTATAACTCTCGATCTGAACAATCGGCTCGAGATATTTCATATAAGCTGCGATTGCACGTTTTTTTGTAAGTGGATCAAGTTTGTTTGTTGAGGTCACGCCAATGGTTTTGTCGATGCTATTACGCAAGGTTTTACTCGGTTGCCAGCCAACAAGTCGGCTTAGCTTTTGTTTATCAACAAGATCAATTTTATCTCCGATAAGAATCCATGCACCGGTTAAAGCCATTTCCAGTGTTTTCTTAGAAAGCTGTCTCATATTTCGTTCATCTAATGATGAATTGTGAACTTTACTTAATGTATTATAAATTTCACTTTGAAATGGAACGAACACCTTTGTTTCAGCAAGCCATCCAAGTATTTGAGAATCTTCATTCTCTTTTATATTTTGTTTTTGAAATGGAACAAAGTTCTTTTCTTTATCAAACCATTCAACCGGTATATTAAAATTGTCGTCCATTTTAATATTTTGCCACTTATTTTCTTTATTAAGTCTCCAGAATTCATATTTGCCGTTCTGAGTTTTTAAAAGATAGGGCTTATCTTTAAATTTTTTGTCTAATTTATCGAAGTCATCTTTTGGCATCAATATAAGATCATACCCTGATAGCGTTGTTTCCATATGTTTTTCGATATAACGATTTAATGCATTCCTCTCTTTTTCTGATTTTTCTTTTAGTTCCATCTGTTTATCATAGGCTTCTATTTGTTGAATACGTATAGATTTACGCAAATCGTCTAAGGAGTAATCAGAATTACTAGTCTCAATTTCTGAAATGATATTAGCCAATTCGTCTTGGCGATCCGTTGCCTCTTCCTTTATCTTTGCTTGGTCTCCTTCACTCGTTATTCTGCTTATTCTTGAAATAATCCAATTGATGTATTTAACCTGATCTTGACGATCGTTCGATGAAAAATATTTTTGAAGAGAAGACTTACTTTCATTTGTGGTATTCCAGTCGTTGACTGTACTATTTGATTCTTTAATCAATTGTTCAAGAGTGGGAAATTTAAATGTTGTAGGTGTTAAAAGATCTTCAAGTTTCGCGTCAAGTTTTTCTATTTCATCTTTATTTAAATCAAATTTGTTTTTTTCATTTATACCGACTATTTTGTCTATATTAGCAAAGAGCAATGATTTTTTGAGAGCTTCATCATTATTCTTTTTTAGTTTAAGCACTAATTCTGCTGTTAATTTGTCTTTATACTCATCCTTGAATTCTGATGCAAATATCGCTTCAAATGCTTTCTCAATATTAACGTAATACTCATTTAGCTTGGGCGGTAATTTTTTCTCTCCCTCTTTGCCAGTGATCCTATCAAGCTCAGTTTTTTTGACTTTCACGAATTCGCTTACGATATCTTTGAAGGGACGAAATTTGAATTGAGCCATCTTGAAAATCTCCTTTATAAATTAATATTCCATCACTCGTTAACTTCGAAACGCTTGCTCAAAATTAACTAGCCAAAATTGACTCTAACATCCAAATCTTAAGGAAATCTTAATAAAGGAAAACTGTTTACTATCAAATTGATGTATCCTCTCAATTGTAACCATTCGTTCCACCCATCTCTTTAACAACTATCCTAATCACGAAACACTTTAAAAAACACCTGGACACAAGTTCTAAAATAAAGAATAATATGTGCTATGTTATCAACTATTAATAAAATTGAAAATTCGTTGCAGGGACAGCCAGCATCTTCAGGGATTTTGTCAACTATTCCAAGGTCTGACGTGCCAACCTTGCCAGATCTTGATGAAAAGTCCCTAGGATGCGCTTGCGGTGATGGAATTTTGAAGTGGAAATATGTCGAAGCTAAATTAGAAGAGAACCGTTGGAAAAATCTTCATGCTCGAGCAGTGCAGCGAGCAATGGAAGCACATGAAAGGATCGCAGAATTAGAAGCAAAATTACGATTACGTGAGATGCAATTATTTGGCAAGAAGAGTGAGAAGACCGCGCAAAGTGAAAAAGGTGAAAGCGAAAGACAAACGCCGCCGAAAAAACGAGGCCATCAGCGAGGCCAAAAAGGACATGGACGCAAATTAAATAGTGATTTGCCTATCAAAGAAGAATTGATTGATTTACATGAGTCACAATGTTATTGCCAAATGTGTGGGAACCCTTATGAAGAATTTCCTAGCACAGAAGATAGTGAGTTACTTGAAATTGAAGTGAGAGCTCATAAACGGATAATAAAACGCAAGCGTTATCTTTCGAGCTGTAATTGTCCCAAGACACCTGGAATTATTACAGCGCCACCTGTGGGACGGTTAATCCCAGGAGGAAAAATAGGTGTATCCATTTGGGTAAAAATTTTATTAGACAAGTTTGAATACTATCGTCCCACCTGTCGTTTATTAAAAAGTTTAAAAAATTTAGGGTTAGATGTTCCACAAGGGACAGCCACAGATGGTTTGAAAAAAATCAAGTCCTTATTTAAACCTCTTTATGATTCGATTGCTGAATATAATCGTAATGAAAATCTTTGGAATGCAGACGAAACTCGCTGGGAAGTATTTGCTGAAAAAGAAGGAAAAGCCGGACACCGCTGGTATTTATGGGTTTTTGCTGCAGTAAAGTCCGTTGTATTTTTTATTGATCCTTCACGCTCAAAAACAGTGCCTCAAAACCATTTAGGCAATTCAAAAGGCACTTTAATAGTAGATCGCTATAAGGCCTATTTCATTCTATTGGAAAATGGTCAGATTATTTTAATTTTCTGTTGGGCGCATGTACGGCGCGATTTCTTAACGCATGCAAGGAAATATCCTAAAGAGGAAAATTGGGCAATTGAATGGGTCAAGGAAATACGAAATTTGTATTATATTAATGCCCAGCGTGTTGTGGCACGGATAACAAAAGATGATGAGATATTTAAAAAAAACCAGACCCAATTAGAAGAAACCATCAAACATATTCAAGAAAAAAGCCGTATTCAACAAGAAGATCCAGCTATTTCTAAAACGGCGAAAAAAATACTTAAAAGTTTAGATAATCACTGGCACGGCCTGACACCCTTTATACACGATTCTAACATTCCGATGGACAATAACCGGGGTGAAAGAATTTTAAGAGGGCCCGTGGTCGGTCGCAAAGGATTTTATGGATCAGGAAGTATTTGGTCAGCACTCTTGGCGGCAATGATTTTTAGTGTATTACAAACAATAAAACTTTGGAATATTAATCCGCAGACATGGATGACATTATTCTTGCAGGCATGCGCGGACAATAATGGCAAATTGCCAAATAACTGGCAGCGATTTTTACCTTGGAATATGAGCCAGGCACAATTAAAATTATTCAGTAAACCCCTAACTTACAGTGATACATCATAATGCGTTATTGTGGAAGAGAGTTCAGTGACCAAGAAATAGTTTTAATTCGTCAAGTCATAAAAGACAATCCAAGTTTAAACCGCACAAAGGTTTCAAAATTGGTTTGTGAGAAACTTCAATGGCACAAACTCAATGGTGGGTTAAAGGAAATGAGTTGTCGTGTTGCTTTGATCCGCATGCAAGCAGATGGCCTCGTTCAATTACCTATGCCTACACAAAGAGCTCCTTGTAGCCGTGTACGAATTAATTTTACTGAACGCACAGATATAGGTGAAGAGATAATATCGCCGGTTCATTTACTTGGATATATTCGGTTAGAAAGAGCTATTGGAAGTTCGGCATTATCATTATGGCGTGAATATATCGAACGTTATCACTATCTAGGGTATACACAATTACCCGGTGCGCAAATTCGTTATTTTATTTATGCCGAGACAAAACTTGTTGCCCTATTAAGTTTCAGCGCCGCAGCCTGGAAAACAGCTCCCCGCGATCAATTTATCGGATGGAGCCATGAACAACGTGAAAGAAATTTACATTTCATTATCAATAATTCCCGTTTCTTAATTTTACCTTGGGTTCGTTCTGCGGCACTGGTTCAGTTGAATTCCATGCTATGTAATTGAATATTAATGTGTATTCATCAGTAGGACATCATTCCAAGTAATGGGTCTTTCAATAATATTCATTGCAACAGCTGGTACTTTTTCTGTTGTAAAATGTTTGCGTATGAAATTATGATTTACCCAAAATACGTCTAGAGTTCTTTGTAGAGCAGATTTATTTTTTGCATAGGTATTTGTTTTGCGACGATATGTAGAATCTTTACGTCGCAAACTTGCATGTGTTCCTTCCAAATGATTTGCATGAATATCATTCGATGTTATATTTTGAATTGTTTCAGGATGTTCTGGGAGGTTATGCTAAAACCCGTTGAAATTTGAAGAGTGGCTCCGATGTGGATACATTAAATGTGTTCGCATAAAAACATAACCATGTAAAGGAGCCACTACAGATGAAAGTAGAAACGAAACAGCGTAAAAAAGCAATGTCTGGATTTAGAGAAATGTCAGGAACAGATAAGGCGCGTCAAACGTTATATCGCGTAATCAGTCATGGAAAACAAGCGCTGGATGATGTATTTATGGATATGGGTCGAATGATAGCAGAAAGTATCATGCTGATAGAGCGAGAAGAATTAGCAGGGCCTGATTATCATCCAACCAATCCCCGCTTACAAAAATGGGCACATGAAGATGGCTCTATTTATATTGGTGATCAAAAAATAAAGGTTAGTCGTCCACGGCTGAGAGATATTGAAAACGGTGAAATTGATTTACAGTCGTATAAGAAAATGCGTGAGCATGGACAATTTTCTGAAGATATGTTGGATAAAATAATGCGTGGTATTTCTGCGCAAAAATATGAAGA
>Ga0207108_1158_pt1 | contig 11313 bp, 9 predicted proteins | sample Alteio_BWMinHeat_76_FD_153562 | JGI IMG/M metagenome (GOLD analysis project Ga0207108, IMG submission 153562) | Enriched cells from forest soil in Barre Woods Harvard Forest LTER site, Petersham, Massachusetts, United States -... | ecosystem: Environmental > Terrestrial > Soil > Temperate forest >...
GTAGTTTATAGCCGCTTTCTTTTAATATACGGGCATCACGCGTGAAAGTAGCCGGATTGCAGGAGACCATTACGATTTTTGCGACCTGCGATAATGCAAGCCGTTCTGCCTGCGCTTTTGCGCCGGCGCGCGGCGGATTGATAATCACGGCGTCATAACCGGCAAGCTGGTCTTTGGTAAGGGGGGTATAAAATAAATCCCTTTCCATTACCTTGAATCTATCACTGATACCATGCTTTTCCGCTGCTTTCTGCATGGCATCTGTCATCGCTTTATCCCCTTCGATTGCGGTGACGAAAGCATGGGCTGAAACAGGAAAAGCATACGTTCCGATACCGGCAAATAAGTCCAGCACGTTTTTAGCAGGATGGACGGCGCTTTTCACAAGATCCGTCATCGCCGTTTGCGCTGCGCGCGATGCCTGCAGGAATGCGTTGGGTGGAACTTCAACGGTTACACCACCCAGCGCCAGCGTCACCTCGCCATTTTGATAGACGGCTTTGAATACGGAACCGTTGCGGACGGAGAGTCTTTTTATTCCGGGACAATCTGCGACCTGCAGATTATTGCCATCATTGCCGTCAACGATTACATCATAACCGCCGTCAACGCCGTTGATTTTGATTGCGGTAATTTTTGGCAGGGCGGGGAGCCGGTTTTTGATCTGCATGACCAGTTCAAGCAGTTCTGGCTCCAGTACCCTGCAATCTTCCAGATCCACTATTTTATGACTGCGCTCCGCATGATAACCGATTTTGCCATTCTTGACTTTTAAATCAACACGGCGGCGGGTGTTGGCCGGAAAACGGACAATGCTTTTAACGCAGGCCATATCAAACCCGGCCTTGCGCACTGCTTCTTCGGCCATCTTCTGCTTGAAATCGAAATAAAGTGCATTGTCCAGATGCTGAAGCATGCAGCCGCCGCAACGGGTGAAGTGCCTGCAGACCGGATCTATACGGCCTTTGCCAGGTTTCAGGATGCGTTCAATGGTTGCATAGGTCGCATCGGAAGTTTCCTTACCGATACGTGCGCGTACAAAATCACCGGCCACCGTATAAGGGATAAATACCTTACTCCCTTCATACTCGCCAGCGCCGTCACCGAGTCCGGCCAGCTTATCAATCCTTAATTCTATGATCTTTTCTGCCACTTGCTTTCTTATAGGCAGGTGTTGTAAGCTGCACAAGGGTTATTTGTTTAATCAAACAAACTATCACAATGCTTCGTATTGTTTCAGTGTTGCCCGAAGTTAAAGGACTGCCGCCGAGAAACTTTGGCGAGATTGCAACCTGCGTACGTGATTTTACCTGTCGTAGCTGCTACCGTAATGAAATCGAGGTGCTGGGCGGTGTCAATCTGTCGGGGTTCGATATAGTGCGCTATGAGGTAGTGCCTTCTGTAAAACGCTATGAAGGCAGCATGCATGCTTATGCATCGGGATGTGCAAAAATCATAAATGATAAACATGCCAGACTGGTGGAAATCCATAACCATCCGCATTTCCTGCATCTTATGGCAGGTCGGGTCAAGTGCAGGCTTGCGTTGCATCTGTATGACGATCCGCAGGAAATGGACGCGGCGCGCACTCCGGATGAAAGACACAGGCTATTGGAAATATGTTCTGCGGTGTATTGTGCGACCGGCTATATACGCAACCGTTTCATGGAAGGGCTCAACAAAAAACTTAAGAAGAAACTGCATGTCGTTTACACGGGCGCTGAATACCCCGGCAGCTTGCCGGAGAAGGAAAATATCATCGTGTTTGTCGGTAATATGACGGAGGGAAGGGGGGCGAAGGTTCTGGCGCAGGCTTTGCGTATCGCTTTGCCGGACCTGCGTGAATGGCGGGCGGTATTTATCAGCAGCACGCCACCCTGTGCTGATGAGCCAGGCTTATATGAGGAACGTGTGAAGCAAATCCTGAGCCCACTGGGCAGAAGAGCCAAAATGCTTGGTTTCCTTTCCCGCGCTGAAATACGCGATTACCTGGCGCGTTCTGCTATTGCCGTTGCCCTGGCATCGCGACGGGATCCTTTGGAATATAGCGTATTCGAGGCGATGGCTTGCGGGTGTGCGTTAATCAGTTCGGGGCGCGGGGGATTACGTGAAATAACGGGGATTGCCGCCGTTACGCTTAAGGATTTCTCCATACAAAGACTTGCCGACACCATAACCATGCTGGCAAAGGATCCTAAAGAGCGTGCCCGCTTGCAGGGACTGGCCCGTGAACATCATGCGGATTCTTATATTTCCAGATCCGAGAGTACGAAAGGGCTTGATCGGGTGCGGGAACAGATTCTTGGGTAAATATTCATTTATTATAATGCAAAAAATGTTACTTAAGGCTTATATCCGCTTAGTAAACACAAACGCAGTATATTCATTTGAGCCTCATTGCTTCAATACTTCCCAAAGGGGAGGGGTTTTCGCCGAAAAATTTTGGCGCTATTGCCCTGTGCGTACGGGATTTTACCTGTCATAGTAATTATCGCAGCGAAATTGCGGTCATCGGCGGTGTAAAACCGCCCGGATTTGAGGGATTGCATTATGAGAGCATGGCTGCCGCCAAGTGGTATGAAAACCGTACCCGTGCTTATGCGAACGCCTGCACGGAATTCATAAGGACTGAAAATATAAAGTTGGCAGAAATTCATAACCGTCCGGCCTTTCTGCGTCTTCTTGCCGGAAAGGTTGAGTGTAAACTGGCTCTGCACCTGCATAATGACCCCCAGGAGATGGATGCGGCGCATTCCCGGAAGGAACGCCGTAAACTGCTTGAAATATGTTCCGCAGTTTATTGTGTCAGCACCTATATCCGCGATCGCTTTGCACAGGGGCTTGAGAGAGGGGCGTTGGCGAAACTGCATATTATCCATAACGGCATAGAATCTCCCACCTCATTGCCGGAAAAAGAAAATATCATCGTTTTTGCCGGACGGATGACGGAAGGCAAGGGGGCGATGGTGCTGGCGCAGGCTTTGCGTATTGCGTTGCCCGGCCTGCCCGACTGGAAAGCCGTCTTTATCGGCAGCAGGCGGCATGAAGAAACTAAGAAGATGACGCCGCACGAAGAACAGATTGCGAAAATATTACAGCCCTTAGGCGGAAAGGCGCAAATGCTTGGTTTCCTGTCTCATACGGAAACCCTCGATTACTTCGCCCGCTCTGCGATTGCGGTAGTTCCTTCCGTATGGGCGGAACCTTTCGGGCGTACCGCGATCGAAGCCATGGCTTATGGCTGTGTCCTGATAAGTTCGGGGCGCGGCGGGCTGCGCGAAGTGACGGGAGATGCCGCTTTTACCCTTGCCGATCTCACGCCGCAAAGACTTGCGGAGGCTATTATCATGCTGGCTAATAATGCCAATGAACGCAAACGTCTTCAACTGTTGGCCCGTGAACGTGCTGTCTATTTTTCCATTGCCCGGTGTACAAATCTGCTGGATAAGGTACGGGAAGAAATTTTAATGGGAACATAATATGGATTATTTTAGCGATAATGGAAAATTCGGCACCGGAATTATATATAAACTTCCGCTTTATCTTACCGTATTATTTCCTTTTCTCCTACTGATAGGCAGCGCGGTGGCCGATACTGCCATGTCGATGATAGCAGTATTATTTATTCTGCGTTCCTTTCTGGAAAAAGACTGGGGGTGGACGAGGGAATTATGGGTACGCTGCCTGGCCTTGCTTTGGGGTTACATGATAATTCGCGGCGTGTTTGCCGAAAACCCACAGGAGGCTTTGCGCAGGAGCTTGCCTTTTGTACGCTATTTCATTTTTGCTTCCGCGATTGCCTGCTGGACATTGCAGGATGCGCCGATACGTAACTATTTTTTTAACGTATTGGCAGCCTTTGTTTTATTTCTTGCCGCCGACGGTATGCTGCAATGGTTTCTGGGCAAAGATATCCTATGGCATCCGATATTAAATTATGACGGTCATTTTCGCCTGACCGGGCCATTCCGATCTGAAATTCTCGGTATCATGCTTGCGTGGCTATCCTTCCCGGTATGTATGCGGTTTATTATGAATGAAGAAGGGAAATTAAAGGTCGGATATAGTACCTTAATCATTGTATTCATCGTGGGAGTTATCGGACTTTCCGGGGAGCGTATGGCATTGCTGCTTACGCTTTGCGGCTGGGGGGCGGCGATGTGCATCATGCCTGTACGCAGGGTTTACCTGCTGGCGTTTTTTGCCACCGTACTTGCGCTTATTTCCCTGCTTGCTTTTTTAAGTCCGGATTTCTTTGATCGCCAGGTATTTTCCACTCTGAGCACGTTGCAGCACTGGGATGAAAGTCCTTACGGCAAGTTGCTCAACAGCGATCTGCATGTTGCGGCAGTCAATCCGGTTTTCGGTGTCGGCACCAACCACTTTCGTATCGCCTGTAAGGAAATGTATTCCGATCCGAGTGTCTGTAATATTCATCCGCATAATATCTATATGGAATGGCTGATTGAGCAGGGTATAATCGGATTTTCCCTGTTTATCGCTTTCATTGCGGCCATATTCGTAAAATGCTTTAAAAACTGGCACGCCGTCCACAACAATCCGGTATTTGTTGGCTTATTTATTGCTATTATGATGCGTCTCTGGCCGTTTTCCTCGTCCACCGGCTTCTTTTCGCGCTGGGGTGCGCCGCCTTTCTGGCTTATATTGGGAGCGCTGCTGGCGTATTTAATAAAAGTTGAACCTAAACGTAGCTTATAATATAATGCACTAAAAGATTAAAATAAATACAATAGCTTAAAAAACGAATATGAATAAGGAACAAGTTATAGCAACGTTGAAATCTCACGAATTGGAACTGCGTCGGCGTGGGGTTCTACATGCCGCCCTGTTTGGCTCTGTAGCGCGTGGTGATAATCATGCAGGCAGTGATATTGACATTATGATTGAGGTGGATCCTAAAGCGCGCATCACCCTTTTTGGCTATGTCGGATTGAAAGAATATATATCCGGTCTGTTTACGTTACCGGTTGATGTGGTTGATCGGCACGGACTGAAGCCTTATGTGCGTCCTCCCGCGGAAGATGATTCGGTTTATGCCTTTTAAAAAACGTGAGGTTCAAAGATGGTTAAACGATATTCTGTACAATGTTGATCTTGCTTTGCAGTTTACTTGTGATCTCGATTTGCAAACATTCGAAAATGATGCACGAACAATTTATGCTGTAACGCGTTGTCTTGAGATTATCTCAGAAGCCTCACGGCGGCTGCCCGAAGAATTAAAAACAAGGCACATAAATATTCCATGGCGGCAAATGGCAGGGGCAGGAAATATATATCGCCATGATTACGAAGATGTAGCGGCACATTATGTGTGGGAAACTGTACAGCTTGCCTTGCCCCCGCTGGTGGTTATTGTTAAGGAAGAGTTGAATCGACTGGAAATGCTATGACTGTCGTCACCCGTTTTGCGCCTTCGCCCACCGGATTCCTACATATTGGAGGGGCGCGCACCGCGCTTTTTTCCTGGCTGTTTGCCCGTCATCATCATGGCAGATTTCTGCTTCGGATTGAAGATACTGATCGTGAACGGTCAACGCAGGCGGCTACCGATGCGATTATTGACGGGATGCAATGGCTCGGGCTCAATTGGGACGGTGAGGTAGTACACCAGTTCTCACGTATAGAACGCCATAAACAGGTGGCATTGCAGCTGCTGGAAGAAGGCAAAGCGTATAATTGCTACTCAAGCCAGGAAGAACTTGCCGCCCTGCGCGAGCAAGGGAGAGGGTATGACCGCCGCTGGCGCGACCGCAGTCCGGACGATGCTCCCGCAGGGGTAAAACCGGTTATCCGGCTCAAATCCCCGCTTGAGGGGGAAGTAGTTATCAAAGACCATGTGCGTGGCGAGGTGCGCGTAGGGGCGGGGCAATTGGAGGATTTGATAATCGTGCGTTCCGACGGCACGCCTACTTATAATCTTGCGGTGGTGGTGGATGATCACGATATGGGCGTAACCCATGTGATTCGCGGCGAAGATCACATTACCAACGCAGCCAAGCAGATAGTGATATACCGGCATATGGGTTGGAAGGAACCGGAATTCGCCCATGTTCCGCTCATTCACGGCGCGGACGGCGCCAAACTCAGCAAACGCCACGGTGCGCTTGGGGTAAATGAGTACCGTGACATGGGCTACCTGCCGGAGGCGTTGCGTAATTATCTCTTAAGGCTCGGATGGTCCCACGGCAATGACGAAATTATCAGCACGGAACAGGCGATAGAATGGTTTAATCTTGAAGGGATCGGCAAATCGGCCTCGCGTTTTGATTTTACCAAACTTGAGAATCTTAACGGGCATTATATCCGCGAGGCGGATAATGCAAGGCTGGTGGAGTTGATTACGCAAAAACCTGCAACCTGCAACTTGCAACTTGCAACTCAGCGTCTGCTTGCCGCCATGCCCGGCCTCAAGCAACGTGCCAGGACCATAAACGAACTGGCGAATAATGCCGCCTTTTATATAGTGCCGCGCCCGATACCGATAAACGATAAGGCGAAAGCGATATTGAACGAAGAAGGCAAGGCAATTCTGCAGACGTTGCTACCCTTATATGAAGCGGTGAATGACTGGTCGGAAACAGGGACGCAGGAGATAGCAAAAGTCTATGCTGAAAGGAATGGTATGAAGCTTGGTGCGATAGCTCAGCCCTTGCGCGCTGTGCTCTCCGGAAGCAATGTCTCGCCGGGGGTATTTGAAATCATGGCGGTGCTCGGAAAGGAAGAAACGCTGGGACGGATAAAGGATGTGCTTTAACTGGCGTTACTTTTTGTCATGACAAAAACTCTTTGGCTTATGATTTTCTCGATAGCACGGGTTCGTGGCGTTATGCTCCTATACCATCGTGCTCTTCGGGGCGGCGGTTGTCCCGTTTGTAACGTTCAGTCTTAGTCAGGCGAGATTTTTCTTCAAATCTGGCACGGTGTCCGGCCAACCTTGCTTCTTCAGAGTCCTTTTGTGTGACTTCATCATCTCTCTGTGGTTTGACATAGTTCTGCCACAATTCGTCTGGCTCCTTAGTAGTTACGAGAATATCACGCACTATCTCGGATACGTACTCGCGGTTATCTTCTACATATTTATTGGGACGGCCTTGGCGCGTTGCTTTTCTGAAATCGTGTTCTATGGACTTAAGTTCGTCTATAAGATCATCAGACACGCCAATTTTTTCAAGTTCTTCGCGTTGAGCCTTAAGCATGTTCTCAATGAAAGTGGTAATTTCATCAATGAAATAGTCTTTCGCCATGGCACGGTATTCATTCTGTTCCCTTTCACTAATCACACCATCCAAAGCCCCGCGTTTGAAAAGCGTTACGAAAAAAGCCCTTCCAGCGTCATCATCTTTGTCAAAGCTTTCAAAAACATTTGCAGCTTCTTGCTCGGTAAATGGGACATCTTCATAAAATTCTTTCCGGCTGACCCTGGGAGTATATTTGTTGCTTAATTTTTCAAGTTCAGCCTGAACACGGGCGATACTACCGTAATGGGTTATCATGCCATTTTTAGGAAATGGAATGATCTCCTTATCATCCAGAATTTCTGCCAAAATCTCTACAGGAAGGCGGGGACGTTGGCCTTCTCCCATGATGTATGCGGAAACTTCTTCAACAATAGCATTAAATTTAGGCCCTGCAGGCGGATTTTTTATGCCCATATCTTCTGCATGTTGTTCAAAAATTTTCATGACGGATTCTTCGATGTCACTGCCTGCTTTACTGCCTTGAGTAGCTATACTGTTTTTCAATGCTATTATTTTACGCCACGCGCTTGGCGTTTCTCCGACATTCTTTTGAATATTCTCGGAAATTGCGCCGGAAATTATACCGCCCACTATGGGAGCAAATCTTCCATAATCACGATTTGTCTCTAAGTCAGTTATATCTTGTGGATGAACCATAGAGGAAAATATTGCTGTTATTTTATCCTGTTTTCTTGCCTTCGGATCAATAACTTTTGGTTTTGACAATGCCCACAGTGCGTCTACTTTTTCTTGGGATGCGATCTTTCTCGGATCATTGTCTGTAAGTGCAGGATCCAGCATAGCGCTTGTCCTATCATTCTGTCCATGTACCAAATCATCAATCAAACCTAATTTATACCGCCATATACTGAGAATAACGGTTGGCAGATTCTGAACTGATTTCGCGAAACTGGATAGAAGTGTCGATCTTGCCTCTTTCATAATCAAAGCACGCTGATTACGTAGAACACTAAAATTACTGGCAAGCACACCGCCAACGCCAACCTTCATATTATTATTGGCGGCAATAACAATTGCGGCCTCATCTTTCAAATCATTGACACTCTTAAATCCATCTTTAACGGCGGTTTTTATCCCTAATAAAAGCTGGAGTGACGGCCAGAATAAACGCCAGCCCCATTCTACACCCTCGCCAATCCGCGCCGCATGATGACCTTTTATTCTTGCTTGTTTTGCAAGTACCACGCTTATATTTCTTGCAGGCGCTGCTCCCAGATCTGATACCCAATCTAATCCTTGGGAAATAGCGCCGTCTACCCACATAGCGGCTTTTGGCCCTACCTTCCATTTTTTGCCAAGAAGGGTTACAGTTCCGGTTACATTTCCATATCTATCCTTGCCTACGCCAAGTTTATCCTCAAGCCCAAGAACATTGCCTAAAGTGTCGGCTTCTACATCATCATCGTCGTCGTAATAACCAGCGGGTGGCCTGCGTCCATTGGCACGCCGGTCTTTATATCTATCGTTACCGTTATTGTTTGCCATAAATATTATTTAGGTAAATCCAGTTACAATCCCTCACTTTCCATACTACCACGGAATTGTTACAATATTGTGAATATTATAAAGAATTATTGCGAATTATTCCCTGTTTACGCAGGGAATTAGAGAAATATCGTAATTTTTCTGACGGCGTTTGACCTTTGCGGCTGTTGCGTGTAGGTAAAATGGCGGTAGCAACCAACCAGAAACAGGGTGTCAGTGGCTGATCATAAAAAGGAAGAAGAGGCGAGAAAGCGGAAAAAGAGAATAGCCGACATGCTGTTTCACCTGCATGCTGCCCGGCTCAGGGCCAATGTGAATGTTGGCGCACCGGTAAGAGAAACCAAACAGAATGAGAAAAGTGATAAAAAGGAATCGGTTAATTGCGCTGCTCGCCTTACTTCCATCCGTAACCGGCTTGATCAGAGTCGCCGTAAGGCGGAGGATGGCTGGCTTAACCGTGCCTCCGGGACCGGGGATGAAGGCGGGCGGGGACGGACGATATAGCCTTGAGTCGCCGGATTCTCAGACGGCCTGAAGCAGTTTTTCCGCTGCTTTGCGAGCCTCGACGGTTATTTCCGCGCCTGCAAGCATCCGGGCCAGTTCTTCGTTGCGTTCTGTCTGGGATAAGGTTTCCACCTGCGTAAAGGTCGCCCCGGATTTTTCTTTCTTCAATATGCGCAGATGATGATTTCCGCGCGCCGCAACCTGGGGAAGGTGTGTGACTACAAGCACCTGATGGGTTTTTCCCAGTATCGCAAGACGCTTGCCGATAGCGTCCGCGACAGCGCCGCCGGTGCCGGTGTCAATTTCATCAAAAATCAGGGAAGGGGTGGATTTCACTTTGGCAAGGGCAACTTTCATTGCCAGCATGAAGCGTGATAATTCGCCGCCCGACGCGATTTTATGTAAAGGCGCAAGGCTCGCTCCCTTATTCGTGGCCGCCTGAAACTGAACAGCGTCAATACCGCTGGCGGACCAGCGTTCTTCGGGCAGCGTTTCCAGCAGGATATTAAAGTGGGTTGCCGCCATTCTAAGGGATTCCAACTCGCCGGTGACCGCTTTCTCCAGACTTGTAGCAGCTTTTGTCCTGAGGCTTGAGAGCATATCGGCACGTGTTTTATATTGCGTTTTTGCTTCGATCGTTGTCTTCTGCAGGTGGTCAATCCGGTGGTGCTGATTTTTAAGGTTAGCCAGTTTCTCATTTACCTCAGTCAGCAGTACCGGTAATTCTTCCGGCGGGACATTGTATTTGCGTGCTGCAGCCCGGATGGCGAATAACCTTTCTTCAATCTGTTCGAGCACTGTCTGATCGTAATGTGAGTTACGCAGCAGGTTCTCAATGGCAACTTCCGCTTCATGGGCTTCAGCAGAAGCGCGATCCAACGCCTCAATGGCAGTGGCAAACTGGTTGTTGTTACCAAGCGGAGAGCGTGCCAAAGTGCGTTGTGCCGAATTGAGCATTGCGGCTATGCCCTTGCCGGAATTCAGTTCATTAAGTGCGTCGTTTAAGGTCCCCGCCAGCTTTTCGCTCTGCATCATAGTAGTCCGTTTTTCAGCCAGATCGGTTTCTTCTCCTGCGGTTGGCGCAAGGGAAGAAAGCTCCTTCTGCATATGCAGGAGATAGTCCTTCTCGCGTTCCGCCGCTTCAATTTTTGCCTGTGCATCCTTCAGGCTTTCACTACAACTGCTCCATTGTCTGTGAAGGGTCTCCACCTCCGTTGAAACTCCCTGCAGTTCACCGTGCAGATCGAGCATTTCGCGATGGGTGGAGGGATCAAGCAGCCCGCGCCCGTCATGTTGGCCGTGCACTTCAATCAGTCTTTCGCCCAGCGATTTCAGCGCAGTCACGCTCACCGCCACATCATTGATGAAACATTTGGTTTTACCGTCGGAAGCAATTGTCCGGCGGATAATCAACTCATCTGCGGTTTCAATTCCAAGTTCCGTTAAAATCTCCCTGGCCGGGTTATTATTGCTTATATCGAATGTGGCGCTGACACTTGCCTGTTCCCTCCCGTGCCGAATTAACCTGGTCTCAGCGCGTGCGCCCAGCGCCAGCCCCAATGCGTCCAGCAGGATGGATTTGCCTGCGCCGGTTTCACCCGTAAGCACGCACAGGCCGCGCACGAAAGAAATCTCACAGCGCTCGATCAGGACAATATTCTGGATGGTGATATGGGTAAGCATGCAGGGATTATAACGACGATACGCTCTCAAGGGCAAGCGCCAGTTTCCTGCTTACTACAGGCAGGTCATAATTATTCTTTACGGTATCATAGGCATTTTCTGCCAGGGTATCGGCTTTATGGTGATCGACAAGCAGTTGCTCTAGGCTGTCGGCGAGTGCTACAGCGTTGTCTTTTTCAACCAGAAATCCGTTTTCACCGTTACTTATAATCTCAGAGGGACCTTCACTGTCGGTTGAGACGACCGCAACACCTGCCGCCATCGCTTCAAGAAGGACTATTCCAAAAGGTTCGTGGTGCGAAGGCAGGCAGAATATGTCCAGAGTATCAAAAAATTCCTTTTTATTCTCCACCCAGCCGGA
>Ga0207108_1159_pt1 | contig 11301 bp, 10 predicted proteins | sample Alteio_BWMinHeat_76_FD_153562 | JGI IMG/M metagenome (GOLD analysis project Ga0207108, IMG submission 153562) | Enriched cells from forest soil in Barre Woods Harvard Forest LTER site, Petersham, Massachusetts, United States -... | ecosystem: Environmental > Terrestrial > Soil > Temperate forest >...
GTTTGTTTCCAACTACTGTTCTTGATAAGAAAGGTAAGCAAAAAAAGAAATACGAATATAAAAACATGATGACGCCTTATGAAAAATTTAAATCGCTTCCAGATGCAAAAGAATATTTAAAATCTGATGTCACTTTCGAGAAATTGGATGACTTGGCAAAATCAATGACTGATAATGAAGCTGCTGACTATTTGCAGCAGCAACGTAAACTCTTATTTAAAGATATCCATGAGGGCTGTGAGAAGCGAGCATAATTTGCTCAACCCTTTAGACTCATTTTGCTATTGGAAAACACTGTAAAGAATAAAGTGCTGTTGCAAACATGCCATCTCTTGTTTTAAGCAATCGACTATGAAAAAATGAATGATTGGTGTGTTCAACAAGGAAGTGTCTAAATGATTATCTCCACACGCATCACTCAATCCGTCGCATTGATCACTTGCAGCATGGCTGCCTTAACAGCGCATGCCCATGTTTTCAACAACAACCTATCCTGGCCTTATCACGGCAGATTTGTTATCCAGGCAGGCGTTTTTGATGCCCATCAAGGAGAAAACCAGCATATCGGCATAAATGGCTTGATTGGCGACCAGTTCACTGTTACCCGTCATAATGATTCAAATGCGCTGCTTGGAGTGGGTTATTACATTGACGGCCAACCGATACGAAACTACAAAATGATGTATGGACTGAATGCTTTTTATCTGCCAGAAACAACGGTACGCGGCCATGTCCTTCAAGAAAATATTTTTGATAATCTTTCCTACCAATACAGAATCAATCAATTTCCCATTTATGTTGATGCAAAAGTTTTGTTTAATCCGGGTATTAACTGGGCGTCCAACTTGACAGTAGATGCAGGCTTAGGCTTAAACGTCATTCGCAGTTTCGATTTTAAAGAAAAATCTCTCGATGGCGGCATTACCATACCTGATCATCCATTTTCAGATAATACCACCGTTGACTTCAGTGCCACGATTGGTGCGGGCGTTATTTTCAATTCTATGCCAATGACCTGTTTACCGATTGAAATTGGATATCGTTTCTTCTATCTGGGTGAAGGCAAGTTTAAGACTGCTACCAACCAGATAAACCATGGATTGCGTACAGGTAATAGTTATGCAAATGCGCTGATTGTTTCTGTGTTTCTATAAAAATCAAAACGGGTTGTAAGCTAGTAATATCCCTAAGTAGGAAAAACCCACTTTCTACCGTAACATGGAAAGACTATTCTCTGAATCAACCTAGGTGAGCAACAACATAAAGAGAATAGTACAAGGACACGTGGACTTTTCTTACTGGAGGTGTATTCATATGAAGCAGGCATTTATTAAAGCAGCTCTTCTTATTACGAGCTTTGGTTTAGTCGTTGGCTGTGCATCGAACACACAAAATCAAAATACAGCCATCGGTGCAGTGACAGGTGCAGTCGTCGGTGGTGTTGCTGGTAGTGCGATTGGTGCTGGCACTGGCCAAGTCGTTGCGATTGGGGTTGGCGCTGTAGCGGGTGCATTGATTGGCGGTGCGATTGGACATAACATGGAAAGCTCAGACCAACAAAGAGCCACCTATGTCATGGAACACAATCCTCCACATAAAGCAATGCATTGGAAAAATAAAAAATCTGGCGTTCATTACACCATGGTTCCTACAAGCAAGCACTATGCTTATAAAGGTCACCCAGAATGCGTTAATTATACTGCCACGATGTATGTGCACGGTAAGAAAGAGGAATCTAAAGGAATCGCTTGCCGTCAAGCAAATGGTTCATGGCAAACAATGTCTTAATCCATTTTTAAAAACAAAATCAGCGTCTGCGGCAGACGCTGATTTTTTTGTTTCAAACTTTTTAAAGGTATGAATAAAATTAGGATCTACATGAAATAGCAACCTTAAGCATTTATTAAGTTGGGGAATTTTTATCCCATTCGGTTAGCCATGACAAATATATAATGATAAGATACCGCATTACTTATAAAAGACACGCATCATCGCAGGATTCCCAATGACCATTAGCGTTTTTAACCTTTTTTCTATCGGTATTGGCCCTTCCAGTTCTCACACGGTAGGGCCGATGAAAGCTGCAAATAATTTTGTGACATGGCTGCAACAACAAACGATGTTGTCAAACGTATCACGCATTCAAATTGAATTATTTGGCTCGCTCGCATTCACAGGCAAGGGACATGGTACTGATAGCGCCATCTTGTTAGGCCTGGAAGGAAATTCGCCCGATACAATTAATCCTGATGTCATTAACCCGCATGCAAATAAAATCGTGGAAGAAAAACGCATCCATTTAAAAAATTTACAAGCGGTCGCTTTTGAATTTGCCACCGATTTTATTTTCAATTTTAAAGATTTATTGCCCTATCATACTAACGGCATGCGATTTACTGTTTATGCTGATAATGAAAACATCCTGTGCTCAAAAATATATTATTCCATTGGCGGCGGCTTCATTGTTGATGAAGAACAAGCTTCTCATCCAACTCCTCCAGACTTATCAGCGTTACCCTATCCTTTTACTAACGCTAAAAGTTTATTATCTCTTTGTGAGGAAAATCGCCTCAGCATTAAAGAATTGATGCTTGCCAATGAAACTTCTTTGCGACCTGAATCAGAAGTACGTGAACGCTTAATGCATATCGCTCAAATCATGCGTGAATGCATAGAAAAAGGCTGCACAACCCCGGGGATTTTACCTGGCGGACTCCATCTTAAACGCCGTGCCCCAGAATTTTATGAAAAGTTAAAAGCCATAGGGAAACCCACATCCTATGAGTATATGAGCAGCTTAGAATGGTTAGACCTCTATGCCATTGCTGTGAATGAAGAAAATGCGGCGGGCGGACGTGTTGTCACCGCACCAACCAATGGTGCTGCTGGTATTATCCCTGCTGTATTAAATTACTATCTCACTTTCTATCCTCAAGCTAAAAATGAAGATGCCATTGATTTTCTCTTGACCGCGGGTGCCATTGCTATTCTCTATAAAAAAAATGCATCGATTTCAGGTGCTGAAGTAGGCTGTCAAGGTGAAGTGGGGGCTGCTTGTTCCATGGCGGCTGGCGCATTGACAGCAGTATTAGGCGGCAGCCTTTACCAAATAGAAAATGCAGCTGAAATTGCCATGGAACATCACTTAGGGTTGACCTGTGATCCCATTAATGGATTGGTCCAAATTCCTTGCATAGAACGAAACGCCATGGGTGCAGTGAAAGCCGTGAATGCAGCGCGATTGGCTTTGCTGGGTGATGGACAGCATTATGTTTCATTAGACAAAGTGATTGCGACGATGAAACAAACAGGTAAAGACATGATGTCTATATATAAAGAAACTTCGCAAGGGGGGTTAGCAGCGAATTTGCCTGAGTGTTAATTACTACTTCTTGTTCATCTTCGCATGATCCATCAATCTCTGTTTTCGCATTTTACGTAACTGCCATAAAGTAAGAATAGGCCCGGAAAAAACATAAATAAGAAAAATGCCGAATAATATTTCCGGCGGTTCGAGCGCAATACCCGCAATAATGAAGACCGCGATCACGACAGTGATAAATGGCACTTTGCCCTTAAAATCGATAGATTTAAAACTCGTATAACGGATGGTGCTCACCATGAGCGCAGCAACAAAAATAGTCATGGCTGCAATTGGAATAGCAATGGCTTTCCCTTCTATCTCATAGCTAGAAAACATCCAGACCATACTGGCTAACACACCCGCAGCTGAGGGGCATGGCAAGCCTTGAAAATATTTTTTATCACTCACTTGGGTATTAAATCGAGCTAAGCGCAGGGCCGTTGCTGCTGCATATAAAAAAGCCACCAGCCATCCTACTTTTCCTAAGTTAGCTAAAGACCAACTATAAATGACCAGCGCAGGTGCAATTCCAAAGGCAGCCATATCAGACAAACTATCATATTCCGCACCAAATGGACTTTGAGTATGCGTTAACCGTGCTACCCTTCCATCCAACATATCTGCAAACATGGCAACAAATATAGCAATAGCGGCAGTATCAAAATGGCCTTTCATTGCTGCTACAATAGCGTAAAAGCCGGCAAATAATGCAGCCGTGGTCAACAAATTGGGTAAAAGATAAATTCCGCGTTGTGATGGTTGCTGCCCTGAATCAGCTGGTTGTTTTATACTCAATGGATTGTTTTCAAAATTCATGAAACTATTCACCTGTAATTATGGAATCGACTGCCGCTCCTGCCATTCCTGGTTTTCAGGAACGAGCTTCCTGCCCTCGGCGCTCCATACCATCCCTGGTCGCGACGTCCTTCAAACCTGGAATGGTTGGAACAACAGTCGAGTCTCAATTTATTTTGCCTCAACTTTTCTAATAAACGCTTCTAATTCATGATCTAAAGGTGCTTCTACTGTAATACGCTGGCCCAATGAAGGCAAAGTAAAATCAAGCGACTTTGCATGTAAAAACATTCGTTTTAATCCCCCTTGCCGTACTAACTTATTAAACTCCATGTCCCCATAGCGATCATCACCTGCTATAGGATGGCCTTGATATTGGGCATGCACACGAATCTGATGAGTGCGGCCCGTATATAACTTCACTTCTACCAAAGTGGCATTTTTAAATGTTTGGATGGGACGAAAGACAGTGAGTGCGGTTTTACCTTCATGATGGACTTCCACCACATGCTTACCACCCTCACGATAATCTTTATGCAAGGGTAAATCGACCCGTAATTCTGATTCTTTCCACTGTCCCTTTGTGAATGCCCAATATGTTTTTATCACACGTCCTTCACGCAGAAGTGAATGTATCTCACGTAAAATCCGTTTCTTCTTAGCTAAAATTAAACAGCCTGATGTTTCTGAATCCAGTCGATGTGCTAACTCCAGTTGAGGTGATTTAGGATATAAATGCCGCATGGCTTCCACCACTCCCACTCGAACTGTACTTCCTGCATGCACAGACATACCTGAAGGTTTATTAATGATGAGCAAATAATCATCTTCATACAGTATCCGATTAGCTAGCCGTTGCATGGTCTCTTTATTTGGCGGCGCAACACTGCCTTTCTCCTGCAGAAAAAGCGGTGGCAATCTGACGACATCTTCTTCCATCAGACGATAAAATGCAGAAACGCGCTTCTTATTGACGCGAACTTCGCCTTTTCTCAACATTTTATAAAGATGAGATTTTGGCACTCCTTTTAAGCGATTGATTAAATAATTATCAATTCTCTGGCCCGCTTCTTCACTCGTAATCGTGATATATTGGACAAATGTTTTATTTTTCATTGAATTATGCTGTATTCCCCCTGTCCTTACCCTTATCTGCTAAACTTAGAAGAGGAGTAATATTGGTTTTTAATTGATATAAAATCAAGATATTGATAACATTCATTTTAGCCTGTAGAGGCTTTATGTGGCTGAATATTTAACAGTCATACTGAATGAAACATAAATGTGCTTTTAAGCCAAGATGACGCGAATCGTGTTTTTATAGTACGCATATTGCGAGAAAGAGCAATGAATTTTTTAGGTTTGAGCCATTACTCAAACTAAAACAAGTTGAAAGGTTTTATAGGTTTTTTTCAAAAACCGATTGCTGGTGCCCAACTTAATATTCGCCCAGCAATATTGAGCTGACAAGCTCATGTGTTGTGAGCAACAACTGACCTGCTCTACTTTAAAAACAAAAGCGACGCCTCTCATCCAGTGCTCCATTAGCACCTAATATTGGATGAAAATATGAATAGAATGCTTATTAATGCAACTCACAAAGATGAAGAGTTGCGAATTGCGCTTGCAAGCGGCCAATTTCTTTACGATCTCATTATCGAATCAACTTCTCGCGAACAAAAACAATCTAACATCTATAAAGGCAAAGTCACTCGCATTGAACCTAGTTTAGAAGCCGCCTTTGTTGATTATGGTGAAGAGCGTCACGGCTTTCTGCCATTGAAAGAAATCTCACGCTCTTGTTTTAAACAGAGTTACTCAGAGTCAGGTCGACGTCCGACTATTAGCGAAGTCCTGGAAGAAGGCCAAGAACTCATTGTTCAGGTGGAAAAAGAAGAACGCGGCAATAAAGGGGCTGCACTGACCACCTTTATCACCTTGCCTGGTTGTTATCTCGTTCTCATGCCAAACAATCCGCGTGCCGGGGGCGTTTCCCGTCGTATAGAAGGTGATGAACGCGATGAATTGCATAGTGTGCTTGGTTCTTTACAAGTTCCTGATGGAATGGGGCTCATCATTCGCACGGCTGGCGGCGGCAGGTCTCCGGAAGAATTACAATGGGATTTAGAAATCTTGCTTCGACTCTGGGGTGTGATTCAAACTACAGCTCAAGATCGCCCTGCTTCTTTTCTCATTTATCAAGAAGGAAATGCGGTCATTCGTGCGATGCGGGATTATTTACGTAAAGATATCGATGAAATCTTAATCGATCATCAAGATGTGTATGAAGATGTGGTTAATCACCTCAAACTCATTCGTCCCGATTTTGTTAATCGTGTGAAAATTTATAAAGATCCCACACCGCTTTTCACCCGGTTCCAAATTGAAAGTCAAATTGAATCTGCCTTCCAACGTGATGTACGCCTCCCCTCTGGTGGATCCATCATTATTGATCATACAGAAGCGCTTGTTTCCATCGATATAAACTCAGCAAAATCAACAAAAGGCGGCGATATCGAAGAAACAGCATTAATGACTAACCTTGAAGCAGCCAATGAAATAGCAAGACAGCTACGGCTACGTGATATTGGTGGTTTAATTGTGATTGATTTTATTGACATGACACCTATACGCAATCAACGTGAAGTAGAAGAACGATTGCGAAAAGCGCTCTCCATGGATAGAGCACGTGTCCAAGTGGGACGCATATCGCGTTTTGGTTTATTGGAAATGTCGCGCCAGCGTCTTCGTCCTTCACTCGGTGAAGCTAGCCGTGTCACCTGTCCGCGCTGCCTAGGCCAAGGAACAATTCGCGGCATTGAATCATTAGGCTTATCTATTATTCGCATCATCGAAGAAGAAGCATTAAAAGAAAATACTGCCCAGGTTCGCGCCATTCTTCCCACTGAAATTGCAGCTTATCTTCTTAACGAAAAACGACAAGCCATTATCGACATTGAAAAGCGTCAAGGAGTGGCTGTGATCGTGGTGCCAAGTGCACACCTTTTAACGCCACAATATGAAGTGGAGCGAATCAGATTATCTGATATCACTGAAAAAGATGAAAAATTAGCAAGTTATAAGTTAGCTATTAAATCAGAAGTGGCGAGTCAATCCAATATATCGGCGGCACAAAAATCACATCAAGAACCTGCGATCAAAATGATGCCGATGGAAGAAATGCCTGCTCCAGCCATCACCACACCTCCCCCGCCATCACCACAAGTCGAGAAAGAAAAAGGCGAACCCGGCTTATTGAAAAAACTCTTTACCTTCCTCTTTGAGAAAAAAGAACAACCGATGGTCATTTCGGAAGAAAAGAGTGATGAATCTAAGGGGCAAGATAGGATGCGACACAGGCCTAGACACAAAGGGCCCCGACATCGGCATCGTGGTGGACGCAGAGACCGTGGCAGACAGGGTAGTAGTTTCCGCGGTCAAGAACATCGTGATCATCGTGACAATCGTCATCGCGAGGGAAAAAACGTACGTGATCATCATAAAGAAAGACACACACAGGATGGGCATCACCATCAAGATAAACATGAGTCGAATACACCACAAACCTCTCCTGCGCAAGGAAGTCATCTTCAAGTTATCGAGCCAAGGCCCGTTGAACATGCTCCTGCGCCCAGCGCTGATCAAGCGCATCCAACATTAACGAAAGTCGAATCTCCTACTCATGCTAATGAAACAACACACGCACCAGCTTCTATGGAGAACCAAGAAGAACGCAAAGGCAAAAAACAACGTCCTCGCTTCCATCCACATCGTCGTCATGCAAAACAACATAAACACGAGCACGGCGATCAAGGTCGTCACTCATTAGAAGGGGAAGATTTTTACACTAACAAAAATAAAGATGGAGAGAAGGGATCCTAGATTTCCAGCCATTCACGGCGTAGAAATTCAGAGAGCAATGAAAGTGAATTAGGACGCCTTCCTCATCGGGCCCACCGGGGAAGGTGTTAACTTTCCTCATCACTGCTTAATCGGCGTACTCTAGATTCAAGCATGACTGGAATATCATTAATGATAGGATAGGCAAACCGATCAAAGCGACAAATCAATTCTTGATTAGTTTGGTCATAGACTAATTCCCCTTTGCAAACAGGACAGGCTAATATTTCGAGTAAACTTTTATCCATCGTATTCTCTATGTATGATTGTGGTCAGGCCACAATCATACTACTCGGAAATAAACAATGACAACGTATCCCTTCCATTTCAATCGAGTTGATCCCTCATGGCGAGAATGTCTACAAAGAGGATTATCACAAATAGATCCTCCTTATTTAGAAAAATTATCCCATTCGCATGATTGGTTACCCGGCCCAGATCATCTTTTCAATGCTTTTTCATTGCCGCTTCACCAAGTAAATTATGTCTTATTTGGTGAATCACCCTATCCTCGTCGTGACTCTGCAAATGGTTACGCATTTTGGGATGCTGCCGTGACAGATTTATGGTCGACAACAGGATTAAACAAAAAAGTAAATCGCGCCACTTCGCTCAGAAATATCATAAAAATGTTACTGATTGCCGAAGGATTACTTGATCCTCAACATACTCGCCAAGAAGATATTGCCCGCTTGCAGAAATCCCATCTTGTACAAACCAATGCCGCTTTTTTCACTAATTTTTTAAGCCATGGATTTTTATTATTAAATGCTTCTCTTGTCTTGCAAGCTACTCCTCCGCAATATGATGCACGCGCCTGGTATCCATTTATTAATCAATTACTCGATTGTTTGTTAGAAAATCGCCCAAACACTACCTTCATCTTATTAGGCCGCATTGCAAGTGCACTCGATCAATTTATCCGCCATCACCCCCAGATTAAAATACTCTCCGCTGAACACCCTTATAATTTATCTTTCATTACTAATCATGAAGTTATAAAATTTTTCCAACCTTTACATTTATTGCGTCACCCCCCTTTCTCCAACCTTTTATCAGCTATGTAATTTGCTATACTTTGTTAAAAAAGATAAAGTTATTATTAAAGAGAGGGATTATCATGCGAATACTTCTGGTTGAAGACGATGAATTATTAGGCGAAGGAACGCGAAAAGGCTTATCACAAGATGGTTATACGGTAGACTGGGTAAAGGATGGTACCTTGGCCGATCAAGCATTAAAAACGGAAAAATTTGATTTAATCGTGCTAGATTTAGGCCTGCCTAAAATGCCTGGTATCACTGTATTACAAAATTTGCGTGAACGCGGCGATACCACTCCCGTTCTTATTCTCACTGCACGTGAATCCATTGAAGACCGAGTAAAAGGTTTAGATAGTGGTGCTGATGACTATCTAACAAAACCTTTTGATCTTGGTGAATTACTTGCGCGTCTTAGGGCCTTACAAAGACGTTTTGCCTCTCGTGCAGCACCGCTTTTGGTACACAACGATATTTCTCTCGACCCCGCTTCTCATACTGTCACTTTCAAAGACGAGCCCATCAACTTATCACGCAGAGAATTTGCACTTTTACACGTATTATTAGAGAATGCAGGCCGCGTCCTTTCGCGTGAGCATCTCACCCAATCACTTTATGGCTGGGGAGAAGAAGTGGATAGCAACGCTCTTGAAGTCCATGTTCATAATCTTCGTAAACGTTTTGGTCAAGATTTCATTCGTACCGTACGAGGCATAGGTTACACCATCGAAAAAAGTAAAGATGAAAAATGATCAAATCGATCAGATATTTTTTATTAATCAGTCTACTTTTAAGTATCACGATTGCATCTGCGATTAATGGCATTGGAAATTACTTGCTTGATGAGCAAGTCATACAACCTTATTTAGATGGACAACTTGTCAGAGTGGCTTCACTCATAGACATTTTAAATTCAACTCATCCAAGCGAAAAAGTTAAAGCTGATATTATTAATTACTTACGGAAAACTCAGCCCAGCACTAATCAACGGTTCCTCTTTCAAGTCTGGGACAAGAAAGGGGACCTCATGATGGAATCGGCCAATGCGATACCCTTTGTCTCATTAAAAAATTCGACCATAGGCTTTTCTGACAAAATGATTCATGGAGATGATTGGCGTATCTATAGCATGTACAATGAAACCTCGCAGGCTAAAATCATTGTCGCTGAATTATATAACCTAAGACGTGAACTCGCCGATGATATTGCGCGCAGCAATGCAAATATTTTACTCGTGACTTACCCCGTTTTCGGATTGTTAGTCTGGTTTATCGTCAGCCTTGCGCTGCGTTCAGTCACGCGTGTGACCACTGAAATTTCTAATCGCGCCTCTACTTTTCTGGAACCGGTGCAATTAGCAGAAATTCCTATTGAAATTAAACCTCTTGTTGCTGAACTAAACCAACTATTTATCCGCCTTAAGCTTGCATTTGAACGTAATAAACGTTTTGCTGCTGATGCGGCCCACGAATTGCGTACACCCTTAGCTGCATTAAAAACACATGTCCAAGTTGCTTTAAAATCAGATAATGAACTTGACCGCAATAAAGCCTTACAAAAAGTCATTGAAAGCGTGGATCGAAGTTCTCACGTGGTAGCCCAATTGCTCACCCTGAGTCGTTTAGGGGAAGAAGATACCTTGAGCGATATCAAACCAATGGATTTGCACAAATTAGCAACTGAAATTATTGCTTATCTTGCCCCTCACGCATTAGAAAAAGATATTGAAATTGAACTTGCCCCGCCCGAAGACTCATCTATCATTTTAGGTAATGACACAGCGGTTGGTATCTTAATTCGTAATATCGTCGATAATGCCATTCGCTACACACCACCCCAGGGGGAAGTCAAAGTTAGTATTATCCATGCAGATGATCACATCATTTTTAGAGTGATAGACACAGGCCCCGGCATTCCTGCTGAACTACGTGAACGCGTATTTGAGCGTTTTTATCGCATTTTGGGCACAAAAGCATCAGGTAGTGGTTTAGGTTTAGCGATAGTAAGCCAAATCACTGAATTACATCATGCTAGTATTCAACTCTTAACGCCTGTAAATGGCATTGGATTGCAATTCGATGTAGCATTTCCGAGTTATCACGCTTAAAATATCGACATTTCCGTTACCTTATCTTCTGCTCAAGGAATTAAACCGACACATGCTAAAACGTTTATTACCAAAGCAAGACAGTTTTTTTCAAT
>Ga0207108_1163_pt1 | contig 11096 bp, 6 predicted proteins | sample Alteio_BWMinHeat_76_FD_153562 | JGI IMG/M metagenome (GOLD analysis project Ga0207108, IMG submission 153562) | Enriched cells from forest soil in Barre Woods Harvard Forest LTER site, Petersham, Massachusetts, United States -... | ecosystem: Environmental > Terrestrial > Soil > Temperate forest >...
CAACAGAAGTGAGGGCTTTTTTAGGCCAATCTTCTGCGTATAAAGCTTTACAAGCCATTTTTGGCGATGAACACGTAAGACAATCGATTAAAGCCGATTCATACGTAGTCATAGATGTAAATTTTCGCGTCTGGGACGAGATGCGTGAAGCTCATTCTTTTTCTAAGTTACTTAAACTGACAACTAAACTTAACTTTACCTATCTCCAAGTGTCTTTCCTTGAAGCAGAGAAATCCAAAGCCAATCCTTCTTCAGGTATTTTTCCATCCACGACACTAGAGAAAACACCCATCGGCCAGCTCCATCTTTTCCGCAAAGAAATAGCAGAGAAAATGAATGCAAGAGAACTTAAGTTAGCTGACATCGCTGGAAAAACCTACAGACCTCCAGGTAGCTAAACTGTCTCGTGCTTAAGTGACTCACAGATGGTACACTGAAGCCTTTATTTTCAGGTCCATCGCCGTGAGCAAAAGCTTGGTTAAATCCACCTCTGTTGTCATCAGCATGACGATGATTTCTCGTGTCTTTGGATTTATCCGCGATATGGTCACCGCTTCTCTCTTTGGTGCAGGCGCGTCCTTTGATGCCTTCTCTGTGGCCTTCAAAATTCCCAATTTCATGCGTCGTTTATTTGCCGAAGGTTCCTTTTCGCAAGCCTTCGTTCCCGTATTAGCCGAATATCAAAAGCATAAATCACCCGACGAAGTGCAGCGTTTTATCAATGCCATGTCGGGAACGCTTGGTATTTCTCTTTTGATTGTGACCGTGCTTGGCATGGTGGGGGCACCTTGGGTCGTGCGCGTATTCGCACCCGGTTTTGCTGTCTCCGGTGATCGTTTTGATCTTGCCGTGACCATGTTGCGCATCACCTTTCCCTATCTCATGCTCATCTCACTCACTGCTTTTTCTGGCGCCATTTTAAATACCTATAGCCGCTTTTGGGTCGCTGCGTTTACGCCTGTTTTTTTAAATGTGGTGATGATTACAACCGCGCTTTGGTTGTCCCCGCAGCTTGCAAAACCCATTATTGGCCTCGCTTGGGGTGTATTTATTGCGGGCATTATCCAGCTTTTTTTCCAATGGCCTTTCCTCAAGCAGTTGCGTAAACTGCCGCGGCCTCAAATCAATTTCCGCGACCCGGGGGTGACCCGAGTACTTAAATTAATGGTGCCCGCTCTCTTTGGTGTATCCGTCGGGCAAGTGAATTTACTGGTCGACACTATCTTTGTTTCATTGCTTGTGATTGGCAGTCCCTCTTGGCTTTATTATTCCGATAGGCTGATGGAATTTCCGCTAGGAGTGTTTGGTGTCGCGATTTCAACCGTGATTTTGCCGCATTTATCACGCCATCACGCCACCCAATCCGAAGAACACTTTTCGCTTACCATAGATTGGGCATTGCGTGCTGTGTTGCTCGTCGGTATTCCCGCCGGTGTGGTCATGGCAGTGATTTCTGGCCCCATGTTAAGCACACTGTTTCAGCATGGCACGTTTGATGGTTACGCTGTCACCATGGCAAGAAAAAGTTTATCTGCATTTGCACTCGGTATTGCACCATTTATGTTAGTCAAAGTGTTAGCTGCAGGTTTTTATGCGAAACAAGATTTGCGTACACCGGTCCGCATTGCTGTGATTGCGATGATCACCAATACCGTACTCAATTGTCTTTTGATATGGCCGCTTGCCCATGCTGGCATTGCGCTTTCTACTTCACTCGCAGCCTTAGTAAATACATCATGCCTTTATTACTTTTTACGTCAACGCGGTTTTTATCGCCCGCGCGAAGGTTGGAAATTATTCGCCTTGCGCTTGAGTATTGCAAATGTTGCTCTCGCCATATGGTTATGGTTTGGATCAGGGAGTTTGCAAACCTGGATTAAACAACATTCTCTTTGGCGTATAGAGCATCTTGCTTTCTTATTAGTATCAGCCGTGTTGGTTTATTTTGTTGTGCTGTGGCTCTCAGGTGTGCGTTTGCATCATTTATTAATGCCGCAGAGAGAATTGGCATCATCTTAAGTTGGTTTGAGGCCTTCGCCGGGTGCCGCCGTTGGTGCTGCAATGCGTGCGTTTTTCATATCTACAGTTATTTTGTTTGTAACGGCAGTGAGCTCGCTTTGTAGATTTCGGTCGTCTTTATTGAGTTTTTTAATTCTTTCATTCAGGTCTTCTCCTTGCTGAATGAGATTGTTTAATTTAGAAATGATTTCTGGACTACTACCCTTGGCTTTTATATCAGATTCTATTTGGATGACATCTTTTTTGTATTGACTTATTTGTTCTATAAGTTCTTTTCGCTGTCTTGATAATCCCTTTGCCTCATTTTCAGCCTTGCTAACTTGTCCAGAATGAAGGTCACTAATCCCTTTACTTTTCTCATTATTCAAACCCGACAAATAGCGGATAGTCTCTCGAAGGTAATTAGCGTCAGCGTCAATCCTGCTTTGATGGTTATTAAGATTGTTGATAATTTGAGCTGTGTGATGTTCGATCTCCACCAGTGTGGGGGCATTCTTCTTAATTTCTTCATAATGAGGAGAAGTTTTATCTACATTAAGCTTTTGCAGCAAAAATGTATTCATTGCTTTAAACCAAGTGCTATGCCACTTTTCTTTCGGTTCGGATGTTGGTCTTGGCTCCATAGCGGTCTCTTAATTATCTATATTTATTTTAATTATACCTCATGCCGCCTTAGATTTTAGATAAATAGGCGCAAATGGGGCAGCCTGGATGAATTCAATCAGGCTTTCTTTCAGCAATTCAAGCATGGCTAGGAACGTGACCACAATCCCCAACCGGCCCTCTTTCACATTGAAAAGACTAGTAAAAAGAAGATGGTCTTGGTTTTGTATGGCATCCAGAATAAGTGTCATTTTTTCGCGCACGGAAAGCGCATCTAGCTGAACATGATGATTGGCACTTAATTCAGCCCGCTTAAGCACATCCATCAATGCTTGTAAAAGATCAGGCAGAGAGACTTGAGGCTGGGGTTTATCGACCGAAATTTGGCTTGGATCTACCTCAACGATAAAAAGATCGCGCTCTTCCCGCGGTAATTTATCTATGTCTTCAGCCGCTTGCTTATAACGCTCGTATTCTTGCAGCCGGCGCACCAATTCCGCACGCGGGTCTTCTTCTGAATTTTCTATATCTGTTGGGCGCGGTAACAGCATACGCGATTTGATTTCAGCCAAGATAGCGGCCATCACCAGATATTCAGCGGCGAGTTCCAGGGACAATTCTTGCATTAAATCGATATATTCCATGTATTGGCGCGTGACCGCAGCAATAGGAATATCAAGTATATCAATGTTTTGTTTACGAATGAGATAGAGTAGAAAATCAAGCGGCCCTTCAAACGCTTCCAAAAACACTTTCATTGCATCGGGTGGAATATATAAATCTTTAGGCAAGTCGATAATCGCCTGGCCTTTTACCGTGGCAATGGGAATGATAACCGCGGGTCCTTCGGGGAGCTGTGTTTGTTCGATATCAGTCATAGTCGTTATGTTAACTACCATTGCCGCAAAATGCTATATTATCGGATTTTTTGCAGGTTATAAATCACGCACATGAACACAGCGGATATTAAGAAAGCAGTCAGTATTTTGCGGTCAGGCGGATTAGTCGCTTTTCCCACCGAAACCGTCTATGGCTTAGGTGCAGATGCGCGTAATGAAGCAGCCGTACGCAAGATTTTTCGCGCAAAAGAGCGTCCCTATGATCATCCATTGATTGTGCATATGGCAGATTTATCACAACTTAATGAATGGGCATGTGAAGTCCCGAAGCAGGCTATCCATTTGGCGGAAACCTTTTGGCCGGGCCCGCTCACCATCGTCCTTAAAAAACAAACTCATGTACTTCAAGTGGTAACGGGTGGACAAGACAGTGTGGGGGTGCGCATCCCTCGTCATCCTATCGCGCAAGCCTTATTGCAAGCATTCGGAAGCGGGGTGGCAGCGCCTTCTGCGAATAAATTTACTCATATCAGTCCAACCAATGCGGCTGCCGTCCGCGAAGAATTAGGAAGCAGTGTCGACCTGGTTCTCGATGGAGGTGATTGTGCGGTCGGTCTTGAATCTACCATCATTGATATGAGGAGGGATGAGCCTGTCATTTTACGTCCCGGCATGATCACAGCAGAGATGCTATCCACTGCACTTGGCAAACAAGTCATCTTAGCGCGACAAGATACGCCCGCACCACGCACTCCGGGAATGCATCATTTGCATTACGCACCTACCACGGCGACTCGATTGATGGCGAAGTATGAATTACCAGATTATTTGCAAGCATTAAATAAAGAAGCCTTTCCTATTGCTGTCGTCACGCATAGTCAAATTGATTTACCGCCCAGCGTTCACAGAGTCATGCTGTCAAACGAAGCGAGGCAATATGCGCACGATCTTTATCACACATTAAGATCGCTTGATCATCAGGGGTTTAAGGGTATCCTCATTGAAGAAGTGCCAAATACACCGGAATGGGAAGCGATTCGGGATAGATTAAAAAAGGCGAGTGGAAGTCGTTAGTCATGTTCCATTAAAATGAAACAATATTTTTTCTTTTGAGCAAAAACGCATGATCACAACATTAGCAACGAAAGAAGCCACTCAACTGATAGATGGCCCGGCTGGAAAACTTGAAATAGCGGTGAGTGAACCAACAGGCGAATCACGACCTGCTTGGGGCATTGTTTGCCATCCGCATCCACTCTTTGGCGGGACCATGCATAACAAAATTGTGACGACGCTGAGCAAAACGTTTCAAGGCTTGGGTTTAAGCACAGTACGTTTTAATTTTCGTGGTGTCATGAGAAGCGAAGGAAAATTTGATAACGGTGAAGGTGAACTGGATGATCTCTTGGCGGTGATTGATTGGGTGCAACGTGAGCGCGTGAAAAATGAAATATGGCTGGCAGGTTTTTCCTTTGGTGCGTATATCGCAGCAAAAGCGGCGACACAAATTCCCGTGAATAAATTAGTGACGGTCGCCCCGCCCGTTCAACATTTTCCTATGCAACAATTGCCGCCCATCACATGCACTTGGGTACTAGTGCAAGGGGAATTGGATGATGTGGTGCCTGCTAAAGAAGTGTTAACTTGGGCTGAAAGTAGAAATCCACCACCTATTATTATTCGCTTTCCCAAAGCGGGCCATTATTTTCATGGTGAGTTGGTTGAGTTGCGGACACGGATTGAAGAGGCGCTTGGTAGGGTGGATTAGGTGCGTTTTTTGCACCGTAATCCACCAAATTGATGGTGGATTACGGCAATCCTTCGACGAGCTCAGGACGCCTAATCCACCCTACTTCCCCATCTTATTTACTGCAACCGGTGTAAGAGGCTCAGGCGCTTTTATCCCTAATTCCATTTCTTTCTCTTTTACTTTTTCTTTTGTTTCTAATACCTTTTCATCCATACCAAACCTAGCTTTGCTTTTCCTAAACATAGGATCATTGAGTTTTATTTTAACTTCTTCAATTTTTGCAGCTACGGGTTCTATGGTATGACCCGATTTATTTTCATAATCGAGCTCCCATGCTTCACAAAGTAACGCCATGGCTTTGACTAAGTTTTGCGGCCATTTACCAGCAATGACAATAGGCCCATCAGGATCACTGACCAATTTATTTTGGATCGCAATAGCAGCAAAGCGCAGACATTCATCTTCACTTAACTTCGCCATCTTCTTCGGATCAAAATGAAATTCTTGTACATACACATTATCATTATTTAATCTCTCAACTGCCGCCACATGGAAATGAACATCTTTATCGAGGTGCCCTTTAATTTTGAGATCGATATCATGCATACGCAGTGCATTGCCTTCTTGAAATGTGGCAGTGGTTCGAATATTTGATTTATCACTTGTGATTGATGGAGCTTCTTCACTACCAACAGAAAGACCGGTGATTCGTTTTATTTCATTATCGCGATATTGTTTTAAACTGAGTCCTTTCTGATTAGCTTTCTCTTCTGTCAGCACATTGCAATCATTACTGAAGTAAGCAAGACGGCCGATTTTGGGGGCAGTGTCTTTAATGAGAGTATCCATCTTTCTTATTTCTGAATCAATTTGTTTGATCAGCATATTATTATTTTTTATTTGCTGTGCTGATGTTTCTACCTTTTCATTTTCTTTTGCAAGGTAAAGGCGAAAGATTTCTAAATGCAGTTTTAATTGCTCGCAATTAGCTTTTAATTTATTGAGATTTTCCTGTTGTTCTGGCGAGCTAAGATGGGAGCCTTGTATCTTTTCAATTTGAGTTTGATAGGTGTCTTTTAAATCCTTGTAGTGCCCGAGCCTTTCACCGCGTTTATCAATGGGTGTATTGTTAAGGCGTTTGAAAAGATCATCAACTAATTTTTTGTTATGCTTTTGGAAATGTTCTGCTTGGCGGTTACGCTCCATTTCTTCAAGTCTGTTTTTGTGCTTTTCAACCGCTCCTTCTAGCTTGTGGATTCGTTGTTCTATGTTTTTTATGTCTTGTTCTGCCTTTCCTTTTAGTTTAATTGCATCAATCCGCTTTTTGTCCGCCGCTTCAAATTCCAGAGATAGCTTTCTGTGTTCTTCTGTTAATATTTGTTTACGCTCAGGATCGGTGGTTTTTTGAATTTGATTAAATAAATTGACAAGATGATCAGTAAGAGATTTACACTGGTTTTTGTAGTAGTCATCTACTCGAGTAAACAATGCTAGCCGTTCTCTTTCTTTAGAAAGATTGAGTTGATTGATTGTTTTTAAATTGCCTATGTATGCATCAAGTTTTAATTTTTCCCTTTTTCTTATATCGGCCAGTTCTGTAGAGCTAATGTTTTCCTTACTTCTTGAGCTACCTAGCTTTCGTAAATCATCAGCTAAACCTTCATTGTCGCGTTTTGCATCGGCAATCTTTGCATTAAGGTTATTTTGATTTGCAATGAATTGACTTCTGAGTTTCTCAATGTTTTGTTCTTCTTTTAATTCTGGAAAGCTTCTGTCAATTTGTTTTTGGACGTCTTGTTTGAATATTTTGAGTTCTTCTTGTTTTTGTGATAATGCGTTTTGGCGGTTACGTTCAATTTCTTCGAGTTTTATTCTATAGCTGCTAGCCTTATTCTCAAACTGTTCTTGTTTCTGTTTTAAATCTATCAATGCTTGTTCTTGTTCATGTTTATCATCTTTTGCTTGAGTTAAATATAAATTTGCCAATCTTAATTCTTTAGATTCATTGCCTCGCAATTCTTCTAATATTTCTTTACGTTCTGGGTCAGTTGTATTTTTAATTTGGTTTTCTAAACTTTCAAGGCGGTCTGTGTGATAATCGACTTTTAAGTTATAAAATCTTTCTTCTTGGTTCCTAAGTGATAATACTTCTTGTTCAAGGGCAATCTCACGAGTAAATCTTTGTATGACATTATCAACGAGCATGTTTAATGTTTCTTTTTCGCTTTCCCTTAGTTCAGTCAATTCATATGAGCTAATGTTTTCTTTTTTTCTTTCAGCATTTATTTCTTCCAGTCTGCCTTCTAAGTTGTTTTGTTCAGGTTTTAGGTCATCTATTTCTGAAGCTAATTTTGTTATATTAACATGAACTTCATTACGTTTTTGTGCTAAGATTTTATCTTGTTCGCTTAATTTTTCTAGTTTCTGCGCTTCAATATGGTCGATCTGATCTATCTCACCAATAAGCGTATCTATATCTTCAACTGCTTCCTGAACTAGCGGTTCCGGAGCTGGGTTTTTTTGTTTTTCAATAGATGCAAGAGGTGGAGTTAAATTTTGTTGTTCTGAATAGGTAGGATTTATTTTATAGAATTCGCTTTGAAATTCATTGAATGCGGTTTGGAAACGATCAAAATTGGTGGAATTTTGCCCTTTTTTATAAAAATCTGCTTTTGCCTTTGCATCGTCAAGTAGTCCTTCGAGTCGCTTATAATCATTACCTGCAAGAGTTTTGAGTTTTTTGCTGCCTTCTTCCAGTTTCTTATTAATGGTTTCATTTTGCTTTTTAATCGTTTCATTGTCATTATTAACAATATCATCGAGTAATTCATCTAGAGCGCTTTTTTTAGGTTTTTCAACTTCTGCTTTTGTCTTAACGGTAGGTTGCTTGGGTATGATTTTATCTAAGTCAGCTAATACTTTATCTAACTCATCTGGCATTACTTTCGGAGTTTCGTTAGGATTCGTTTTTAGAATGTTTTCAATATCAGCTAAAAACTCACTTTCTTCTTGAGGTGCTGTTATATTTTCTGGTTCTGCTGTTATATTTTCTGGTTCTGCTGTTATATTTTCTGGTTCTGCTGTTATATTTTCTGCTTCTATCGTTGAAGTCGAAGCTGTTTGCGCTTGGATTTTTTGTTGTTCTTGTGCGGCAATTCGTTTTTCAAAAGAATCTATACCTTTATTTATTAGTTCATATGCTAAATTTAAGTTCGCATTAAATTCAGTATAATTTTTATCTTCGGTCATCAATTTAGCATAAGCATTTTTATAAACTACTATTTGTTCATTAGCTTCTTCAAGGAGTTTTTTTAAAGCTTCACTATTATCATCATTTTGTTCTAGTGCTTTCACTTTTCTTTCAAATTCACGTCTCTTTTCTTTAATTTGATCCACTATCTTACTTTGTTCAATTTGTTCAGTTTTTAGGTCTGGCTTAAAATTTTTTGCAGTCCTAGATAATGGATTTAAACGTTTCTCCTCTTCAGAAGAAATGTCATCGTCATTATTTTTCCCATTGATTCTAGTTTGGATATTTCTCTCTATTTCTTCGCCTCTTTTCGCAGCATTATCATAACCTTTCTCTTTTGCTGATTTGATTTTTGCTTGAAGCTTTTCTAATGCTCTTTTTGCTTTCTTTAGCGTTCCTTTTGTAGCCATAATTCCACCCCAACGCTGTGATTAAAAGTCTTAATTTCAGTATAGACCAGGTTTGGCGTTCTGTTTTTAAGGGAGGGGGTGGGGGTGTTAGATGGTAACTAATTGTAAGAATAGTAAAAAGTGAAAGTATTCAATGTAAAAAATCCCCTGCCAGCTTCATGGTGGCAGGGGATTGCAGATACAGCAAGTGAATGTACGATTAGATTAGAAGCCCGGTCTCATGCTGCTGGTCAAGCCAATCGCTTTATCATTCTCCTCTTGTTTCTCAGGTGTATCTGTAATATGTTTTGCATCTCCAAACGATTTCCTAAATTCTTTGTTTTTGAGTATCGTTTTAATGTCTGCAAGATCCTTATCGTCCTGTGTTGGATTTCCAGGATTTCCATGTTTTATTTCAAGATTAGGGTGATTAAGTGATTTATTTTTACAATCTACCTTCATTACCTCAGAAACCATCAAGACCCATCTTAGGGCTTCAGGGTTTGGCCATGTTCCTTTTAAACGGAAAGGTTCTTGTTGATTAGCGCGCATGGTGTTAATAATGTCTTCGGCAAAACGTATTTTGCCAGTGACGCTAAGATTGTCAAATTCCTTCCAAGCATCTTTATCTTTCATAAAGATTTCTTGTCTATAAATTTGGTTTTCATCTACTCTTTCTCGAGTAACGACTTTAACTGGTGGAGTAGGATCCGCTTCATCATCTGGTTCCACTAGGTCATTGCCGTTATATTCATAGCCAAGTACACGCACTTCGGTTGTACCATTAAAGTGTTCAGTGGTGCGAATGGTTGGTAGTATCCCACTTACATTAGCTTGATCTTCCTCATTTTGAATAGCACCACCATTTAAAAGACGATTAATCTCAGTCAGTGAATCATTCAATGTGGTTTTATTATCTCTTGCCTTTATTATTTTTTTCATATTACTGAAATAAGCAACCCTATTGCTTTCTGGTAGATCAATGATGGTATTGGCATTCTCTATATAGCTAGATGCTAATTTTATATTTTCCTTAATCTTCTTAATGGTGTCCGCATCATTTTCTGTTTCAAGCATTCTTTCTTGATGTTGCTTATAAATCTCTAAACGTAGTTTTAATTGCTTACAATGTTCTTTCCATTCTTCCCTTTCCCCTGGAGAACGTGCGATGGCGAAAGTACCGTCTCTGACTAATACTTTCTTGCAATTTTTGAGAAACGAGTCTAATCCGCCTGGGATATTAAGTATATTGATGAACTTATCTTCCGCAACCTTAGCTTTGTCCGTTTCTCTTTCTAATGGCAATCTTTCCTTGTCTTTTTTCTCATAATCTTCATTTGCAATAAACCATGCACTTTCCGCTTTTTTATATTCAGCGTCGTTTTCATCATCTAATGTCGTGATTAGATTTTCTGTAGCAGCCATTGCTTTACGTAAGGAACGCAGGGTCGCTTCTGTTTTTTCCAATTCAGCTTCTGCCGCTTTGCGTGTATTTGAGCCTTCCGGATTCTCAAGAAGTTTATTTAAATCGATGATTCGTACTAGATGGAATTCTTCCTCTTCTATGTACTTATTCATTTTCTTTTCAAGACTCTCTACTCTAGTGTCAGGATCGTAATTGCTAAATGTGGCACGAATATAGCGATCGCACTTATCATTCGTTACTACATTTTGTGCTTTGTCCTCGCCTGCTATAGCTTCATTGTATTTTTTACGCGCATTGCTCACATTTCTACTTTCAGGCGCGTGATATGAAAATCTATATTTCGTTCTAAATTTAATTAATTCTTTCTTGTCCTTTAATAGGGTGTTTAGTTTTGTTTCTATCGTAGCTGGATCAACGTTTCGATCTTTTTCAAGTCCGTCTTTTGCTACGGTCCTTAATCGTTCTAGAACAGCTGTGTTGAGATTTTGCTCGAGTTCGTTTCTGTCTGCTTTAGCTTTGTTGTCCTCTTCTTCATCTTCCTCGTCTTCAATGGGTTTAATAGGATCTTGAAAATTACTAGCACGAGGTTGATCATCAAGCTGATGCGTCACTTCCTCGTCTTCAATAGGTTTAATAGGATCTTGAAAATTACTAGCACGAGGTTGATCATCAAGCTGATGCGTTATAGATGTTGCGTATTGTTCCCCTTCTACATCATCGCCATCATTTGAATTAGTATCTTGCTTGTCATTTCCAATTGAAGAGGAATTATCCTTTTTATCAGAAGATGGGTTTTTATTGTTTGAATTTACATCATTGC
>Ga0207108_1164_pt1 | contig 10957 bp, 8 predicted proteins | sample Alteio_BWMinHeat_76_FD_153562 | JGI IMG/M metagenome (GOLD analysis project Ga0207108, IMG submission 153562) | Enriched cells from forest soil in Barre Woods Harvard Forest LTER site, Petersham, Massachusetts, United States -... | ecosystem: Environmental > Terrestrial > Soil > Temperate forest >...
CGGCACGGAGGAGTTCGGTTTCCAAGCCGTCGGGCAGGACCGCTGCTTGGCGGTATTCGCCGCCGGCGGCTTGAAACGCTTCGACGACGGCCTGGCAGCTGGCGCGGGCGTCGAGGTATCCGCAGGTTGGTTCGAAGATTCCCCACTCGATTCCCTCGAAATTAATTTGGTGCCAGCGCTTTTTCATTTGCGCGGCGGAGAGTTCGAGGAATTTTATTTTTGAGTGACGCAGAGATTTGATTGAGCCGCGTTCGAAGGTGTCATCGTTTTGCGGAGCCATCCAGAGGACGCCGGTGCGGTGCAGGAATTGGCGGTGCCAGCGGCGTTCGTATTTCTGCCAGAGCTTGAGGGCTCGGGCGGCCATCGCGGTGTAGGGCTGGTCGGGGCCGTAGGTGCCGCGCATGACGCGGGTCTCGCCGCCGGAGGATGCACGGGAGTTGCCTGGGCCCCAGGCGTCGAGGAGGGTGACGCGGGCGCCGCGCTCGAGGAGATGGAGGGCGGTCCAGCCGCCGAAGGCTCCGGCACCGATTACGGCGATGTGGGGGGAGGATTTCATTGGAACAGATAGAGCATACCGTGCGAAGGGAATCTTGAGAATAGACGCTCGATTTCGACAGTCCGGACTCACCGCGAGTTAATTTGACTGTCGCGGAATCCGTCGAAGGTTAGCAGCACGTCGAACGCAGACGTGGCGCATTTCACCGGGACGAGCTTTCTCTAGGGGACAGACCGTGAAGTTGCCGACAACGTAATGGTCGTATCCCTCAGAATCATCATTCCCAAATGCTGCGTATATACTTTCCAGTCCCTCGTCCACCATGAGTTCCCTATGCGTTCCGATGATCCAAATAACTTCCTTATCTGCGTCTACTTCATATCTTCCATGGACGGTGAAGCACGCTCCCTCGCTTGTTTGCTTGCATGATTCAGCCGCAAGTGGTGGAACCAACGAAATAAGCATGAACGCCACCGATACCACGATTGTCATTTTTCTGGCCAGTGGAAAAGCCATGCAGATCCTTTATTTTTCTTGTAGCGATAAAGTTTACCAGTATCGCGTGACCGGCCAGAAGTGTCGCTTGATGTAATATCTCCATTACACTCATTGGCCGCGAAAGTGGGTCGAAGGATCCTCTCGGTTGACGGCCTTCCACGCAGGGTCCTGGAGTCCGGACTGGATTGCGGTGTTGGTTCAAAAGGCAAGCTTCTGCATCTAAGATAGTTAGGTAAAATAGATGAGGAAGCGGTTCTCCCCTGGCTGGCACCGCTCGGAGTGGACAACACAACAGTAGATGCCTGCTGACCCTAATATCGGGAATCGCGAGCGCGAAATTCTGACTGCGCTGGTGGAGACTTTTATCTCGACGGGGGAGCCTGTGGGGTCGCGGACGCTGGCGCGGTCCAATCGCGAAGGGTTGAGTCCGGCGTCGATTCGGAATGTGATGGCTGACTTGTCGGATGCGGGATTTCTGGAGCAGCCGCATGCTTCGGCGGGGCGTGTGCCGACGACGGAGGGGTATCGGTATTACGTGGAGCAGATTTCGGGGACGGCGCGGCTGGCGCCGCAGGAAGAGGTGATGATCTCCGACTCGCTGGCCGGGATTACCGATGTGCAGGAGTTCATGGAGCGGACTTCGCGGGTGCTGTCGCTGATTTCGCGCAACGTGGGCGTCACCGTGGCTACGAGCGGTCCGAAGAATGCGCTGGAGCATGTGTACTTCTCGCGGCTGGGGGAGCAGAAAGTTTTGGCTGTTTTGGTCACTCGCTCCGGGTTGGTGCGCGACCGGGTGCTGCGGCTGGATTTGCCGCAGGCGGAGCTGGATTTGGCGGCACGGTACATCAATGAGAATTTTCGCGGCTGGACCATGGAATCGATGCGCGCGGAACTGGCGCGGAGGCTGGAGCAGGAACGCAGCGAGTACGACCGGTTGATGAACTCGATCGAGGCGCTCTACAAGCAGGGCGCGCTGGCGGCGGAACCAGGATCGCAAGTCGTATTCATCGAGGGCGCGTCGAACCTGGTCAGCGGAGATCATGACAAGCAGCGGCTGCAGGAGATGCTGAAGACGCTGGAAGAAAAAGAAAAGGTGGTTCAGTTGCTCGGCGCGTATCTCGACGTGCAGCAGGAAGCCGTGCGAGTGGTGATTGGGCTCGATCAGGCGCTGCCGTCGATGCAGAATTTCGTGTTGATTGGAGCGCCCGCGCATGCCGGCAATGAAGTGATGGGGTCGCTGGCGGTGATTGGGCCGACGCGGATGGATTATCAGCATACGATTACGGCGGTCTCGTATATTGCGCGGCTGTTCGACAAGATATTGAATGATGCGGAGTGATGCGGACGGTGCGATCAATTTTAGGTTATGAAGATTAAGGTTATGAAGAAAACAAATGGAGAATCGAAAACCGAAATGGCAGGACTTGATCTGGAGCACGAACTACCTCCCGCGGATGGCGATGAAGGCACGCCGGAATCGGCTGTGAGCGTTGCGGCTGGAGATGCATCGGGTGCGGGAGCGGAATTGCAAAAGCTGAGGGCGGAGCGCGACTCGCTGCTCGACCGGCTGGCTCGGGCGCAGGCTGAGTTTGAGAATGCGCGGCGGCGTGCGGTGAAGGAGCAGCAGGATTATCGCGACTACGCCGCGGCGGACGCGATCAAGTCGTTGCTGCCGGCCATGGACAGCCTGGAGCGGGCGCTGCAGGTGAAGGCTGATGCGGCGGATCTTCGGAACGGCGTGGAACTGATCTATAAGCAGCTGCAGGATGCGCTGGCGAAGCTGGGAGTGCGGGCGATTCCGGCCAAGGGAGAGCAGTTCGATCCGCATGTGCATGAGGCGATTGAGATGGTGGAAACTTCTGACGCGCCGGACCACGAGGTGATCGAGGAGTTGCAGCGCGGGTACAAGATTAAGGATCGGTTGCTGCGGCCGGCGATGGTGAAGGTCGCGAAGAATCCCTGAAGGATGGAGCGCAGGGAGCGAGATTGTCTTGCCTCAACTAGGCGGCTTTTCATCCCGAGCAAGGCGAGGGATCTGAGTGTTTGCCTGGGTGGAGGGCGGTGCCAGCGCAAGCGAAGACCGAGGTCCCTCGCGTTGCTCGGGATGACAATCTGCTTTTGTTTCTCATGACGATCAGATCTGGTTCTGTTTCTTACAATCTGCTTGGATTTTGTTTCTGACGAAAGGTTTATTTTCTGACGACGAACGCAAAACGTGACTACTACGAAGTGCTGGGCGTGACCCGCACGGTTACCGAGATTGAACTTAAGAGCGCTTATCGCAAGCTGGCGCTGCAGTTTCATCCGGACCGCAATCCGAATAATCCCGACGCGGAAGATAAATTCAAGGAGGTGAGCGAGGCTTACGCTGTGCTCGCCGACACCGACAAACGAGCGGTGTATGACCGCTACGGGCATGCCGGACTTGGCGGCGGTTCCGGGCAGGGTGCGGGCTTTGATCCTACGACGTTCCAGGATCTCGGCGATATTTTTGGGGAGTTCTTTGGATTCGGCGACATTCTCGGGGGCAACAGTGGACGGCGGCGCAGCCGGGTGCAGCGCGGGGCTGATCTTCGCGAGGACTTAACGCTCGAGTTTGAGGAAGCGTTTTTCGGCACGGAGTCGCGGGTGACGGTTCGCCGGCACGAGGCGTGCGAGGAGTGTCACGGTGCTGGCTCGGCGCCGGGCAAGGGGCCGACGACTTGCCGATCGTGCGCCGGGCGTGGGCAGGTGCGATACCAGCAAGGATTTTTCAGCATTGCGCGTACTTGTCCAACTTGCCAGGGGACGGGCAGCGTGATTACTGATCCATGCGCGAAGTGCAAAGGGGACGGACGCATTCTGCGGCAGCGCACGGTTGACGCCAAGGTTCCCGCCGGAGTTGAGGACGGAACGCGAATTCGTTTTTCGGGCGGGGGCGAGGTTGGCCAGTTCGGCGGACCTGCGGGAGATTTGTATGTGGTGCTGCACGTGAAGGAGCATCCCTTCTTCATGCGCGAGGGCAACGACTTGCACTGCGTGGTTCCGATCTCGATCACCCAGGCCGCCATGGGGGCGGAGATTCGCGTGCCCACCATGGACGGTGAGCATGCCCTGAAGATTCCCGATGGGACGCAGCCTGGCTCCACGTTCCGCGTGCGCAACAAAGGTGTGCCCGTGTTGAACGGTCATGGCAAGGGCGATTTGTATGTCGAGGTTCGGGTGCAGGTTCCGACCAAGCTCAACAAGCGACAGAAAGAATTGTTGCAGGAACTGGATGCACTCTCGAAGGTTGACAACCAGCCGCTGCTAAGGTCGCTGCTGGGAAAAATGAAGGATATGTTCGGATAGGGCGAGACGCGTTTCTCGCAGACACCGTGGCGGCTGAAGCCGCGATTGATTCAGAGACGTTGGCGGCATCGCTGAAGCGATGCCCTGATACGAATCGTGGGTTCTCCAGATCGTGAATTCTTCAAAGCGTTAGTTCAGCAGATTGTTTGGCCTCCGAAGTGCAAATCTCCATCTCATGACTCGCCGCCGATGGATCGCCGAAGAATTCTCGGGGAATCACGCCGCACTCAGCGGCGCTCACGCTGATCATCTGATTCGCGTTCTTCGGGCCCGGATGGGACAAGAGTTCGATATCGCCACGGGTGCGGTGGTGCGGCGGGGGCGGATCGTGAACATCCATCGGGGACGAGTCGAGTTCGAGCTCGCCGAAGAAGTCTCCGCGCCGTCGGTGGCGCGAGTCACGCTGCTGCTTGCGGTATTCAAGTTTGATCGCATGGAATGGGCGATCGAGAAATGCACCGAACTGGGTGTGTCGCGAATCGTGCCGGTGATTGCGCGGCGGACCGACGCGCACCTGGCTCTAGCCGCTGCAAAGCGTGCTGAGCGTTGGCGGAGAATTGCGCTGCAGGCCTCTGAGCAGTCGCGGCGCGCCACTCCGCCGGAGATCGCGATACCTATCAAGCTGCAGCACGTCGTGGGTCTGGATGGCGGGGCGTTGCGAATTGTCCTCGCGGAATCGGAACAGCAGAGTTTGCTGCGGGAGGTTTTGGCTTCGAGTGCGGAAGGGGAGATCGTTCTGGCGATCGGGCCGGAGGGGGGATGGGCCGACGACGAGTTGCAGCTTTTTCTGCAGGCGGGATGGATCTGCGCTTCTTTGGGGCCGACCATTTTGCGCGCGGAGACGGCTGCGATCGCGGCGACTGCGATCACGGTCTCGGAGCTCACCTAAGGGGACTCGGAGTGTCCGAGGAAATCTTAAACACAGGGGACACAGAGGGCACACAGAGGAAGGCTGAGCTTCATCAGAGTTTTCCTAGTCTGCGAGCGGTGGCCGGACGAATGCGTCCGGGGCTGTGTGAATCTGGCTTGGGCCCGCTGCATGCACAACTTCGGTAGGTGATATCCTGACCCGCAATGGCGTCTTCGAAATCAGACTCTCGTCACACCCGTCTTAGTCCAGCTCCGTTTGTTCCCGACGATCGCCAGAGCGAGGCGATTGAGCACGTTCGCGGGCCCATGCTGGTGGTGGCGGGGGCGGGCACCGGCAAGACGTCGGTGCTGGTGAATCGCATTGCCCGGCTGGTCAAGGAAGGGCATGCGAAGCCGGAAGAAATACTTGCTCTTACCTACACCAAGAATTCGGCGACCGAGTTGGGCGAACGGGTGCGTTCCCTCGTCGGCAGCGCTAACGTACATACCGCTACATTTCATGACTACTGTCTCGATCTGCTCAAGCGTTCGCAGAAAGATTTTGGAGTGCTGGACGAAGCTGACCTGTGGATCTACCTGCGGCGGCGGCTGCGCGAGCTGCACCTCGAGTATTTTGTGCGGGCCGCGAATGTTGGAGAGTTCCTGCGAGACCTGTTGACCTTCCTGAGCCGCTGTCACGACGAACTGGTCACGCCTGAAAAGTATTTGCAGTACGTTGCAAGGCTGGAGAGTGGCGAGCTCTTGATTCCGCGCGTGAGCAAATCAAGCCATGAAATCACCGACGCAGAAGTGCTGGGACGCTGCCGCGAAATTGCGCGGGTCTTTGCCAGCACCGAGCGCTGGCTGCAGGAGGAGAATCTCGGTACGTTCAGCCACATGATCACGCGGGCGCTTGCTCTTCTGGAAAGCGATCCCGCGGTGCTGGCGGACGCGAGGAGCGGCGCCAGATTCATCCTGGTCGATGAATTTCAGGATGTGAATTTTGCCCAGGTGAAGTTGCTCTCGACGCTGGCTGGCGTGGAGAGCAACATCTTTGCCGTCGGCGATCCTGACCAGGCGATCTATCGGTTTCGGGGAGCGTCGAGTGCGGCGTTCGATCTTTTTTATCGACAGTTTCCGGCGGCTCAACGAGTCGTTCTCGGGACCAATCGGCGCTCGCGCACTCCTATCCTGAGCTGTGCCTTCGCTTTGATTGAGAAGAATCCTCCTGCCTTTGCCGGCAAGCACAGTCCGGCTGCTGCCTACCAGCGTACTGCGCTGGTGTCTGCGCGGGACCAGGCTGTCGGGGTCGGAACTCTTTCGCCGGCCGCACCGGTAGAAGCCATCTCGTTTGCCCGCAGAGAAGCTGAGGCGGCCGACGTGGTCGAAACTATCAAGAGCCTGCGCAAGCGAACGCGCTGTCGCTGGAGCGATTTCGGAGTGCTTTACCGGCAGCATCCGCATCGCGACGACTTGGTGCGGGAGCTCATGGATGCCCGGGTTCCGTTCCTCATCGAGAATATGGACGTCAGCGATACGCCTGAGGTCCGCGATCTGTTCGCGTGCTTGAGCGTGGTGGTCTCGGAAGGCGACGATGTCAGCCTGTTTCGCGTGGCGGCGCTGCCCCAGTTCAACGTGGATCCGGAAATTCTTCGCGCGACCACGCGGGCGCTGGCTAAGAATTCTCGTGAAGGCAAAATCGTCACTCTGTCTTCGGTGCTCACTGATATGGACGGGGGGGCGGATATTCTCGCGGCGATTGCCGCGGCGCGGGAGCAGATCACTCGCACGCGGGCGAAAGGGCGTCGAGCGCTTGAGATCGTCGCGCGTAAATTTCAACTCGATATGGCATCGCCGATCCTGAAGGCGGCGCTGAAATTCGGGGAAAACTGGCAGGGGAAGAAGATCAACAAGACGACCGAACTCACGGAGTTCGTCGAGTATATGACGCTGTTCCGCGAAGCCGGCGGCGTGATTCCGCTCGAGTCCAGCGAAACCGAAGATGCCGTCCGGCTGATGACGGCGCATCTGGCCAAGGGGCTGGAGTTTCCTCACGTTTTCATTCTTCGCGCCAACAGCAATTCGTTTCCGATGTCGTATCGCGAGACTTTGGTGGAGTTCCCTAACGATCTTCGCGATCCGGATTCCGCGGGAGAGGGCGAAGCGAAGACGCTGCATAATCAGGACGAGCGGCGGCTGTTTTATGTGGCCATGACGCGGGCGCGGGACACGCTGCACATTTATGGGAAGCAGGGAAGCGGGAAGAAAGATCCTACGCCTGCCGGTCCCATTCGCGAGCTTTTGCTGGAGAATTCGTTGCGTGGTGCGCTGGTTCCGCGGACTGCCAGCGGATCTCCCGTGGAACTGTTTGCCGAGGAGTCGCTGGGGTACGCTGAACCGTCGCGGTTGACGGATTGGCTTACTCGGCCTGCGACGCAGGGGCTGCAACTGCAGTTGAGTGCGTCCGCGGTCGATACTTATGAACGCTGCCCGTTGCGCTTCAAGCTCGAACGCGATTGGAGGCTAGCTTCCAAGCCGGCAGCGGCGATGCAATACGGGGCTTCGATGCATCGAGTGCTGCGGACTTATTACGATGCACTACGGGCCGGTCGGCCTCTCACCGAACAGCAACTGATCGATGACTTCCGCAGCGACCTGGCCAGCGCCGGGATTCAGGACCAGTACCAGCACGAACTCTACGAAAAGCAGGGCGTCGGGCAACTCAAGGACTTCTTTGCTGCGGCGCAAAACGTCGATCCGCCGGAGGTTCTCCATACTGAAGAATGGTTTGAGATCAAGCTGGGTGAGACGCGGCTCACGGGGCGCATCGATCGCATGGACCGTGGTTCGGATGGCAGAGTCATGGTGGTGGATTACAAAACCGGGAAGGCTCGCGATCAGGAGGACGCCGACGAGAGCTTGCAACTCTCCATTTATGCGATGGCCGCGCGCGAAAAGTGGGGATACGAGGTGGGCTCCCTGGTTTTTTACAATCTGGAAGAAAATGTTCCGGTGGCCACGGTTCGAAGTGAAGCGGAGCTACGGGTAGCACGGGATCGCGTTGCCAAGGCTGCCGAGCACATTGCCGCTGGAGACTTCAAGCCGAACGTCGACTTTCACTGCTCCTTCTGCTCGTTCCGGACTCTCTGCCCGGCTAAGGAGAAAAACTTCCCAAATCTCGGCCGGGCCGGTTCCGAAAGCTAGGACCATCGGGAGTTCGTGGTGCAGTTGCATTGATCGACGAATGCGTTGATCGATGAAATTGTGCCGCGCAAAAACTTAGGGGACGCTCGAGAGCGTCCCCTTTATTGCCTTTACTGAACTTCTTAATGCTTCTTTTTCTTTTTTGCCTTTTTCTTGGTTGCCATGGTTCCTATTCTCCCTTCCATTTTTCATGGAAAATGTCGCAGTGGTCTTCAACTGCAACTAGTTGATGTATAGAGTTAATAAAAAGTGAAGTCAAGAAAAAAATGATGATCAATTCGCGCGAGTTGCGACACCAAAGTCACACTGAGCAAATTTCTGAAGCGGAAGTCAACAAGAATTTTCTAACATCGCGTCAAGTCGCGCTCGATTTTTATTCCGCGAGCGCATCGTGACTCGAGTCGAGGTTGCGCTTGGCGAGGGGAGTCGCGTCGCGATAGCTGGCGGCGACAGACTTCGCAGGCATGCCGCGAGCGACGCATTGGCAAGCTGGTGCATCTATAATGATGAAGGCGAAATCTTCGCGGGAGCATGATTCATGGCCTCTTTTGATGATGTTGTAATTATTTCCGGCTGTCGCACAGCGGTGGGGAAATTTCAGGGTAGCCTCTCCGATTTCAGGGCTCCGCAACTAGGTGCGATCGCTGTGCGCGAGGCGGTGAAGCGCGCGGGCGTCGACCCCGCGAAGGTTGACGAGTGCATTATGGGGAACGTTGTCTCTGCCGGACTCGGGCAGAATCCGGCACGACAGGCGGCGATTTACGGTGGACTGTCTCCGGCGACAGGTGCCATGACAATCAACAAAGTTTGTGGCTCAGGATTGAAATCGGTTGCGCTGGCGGCGCAAGCGGTGCAGACGGGAAACAGTTCGATCGTCGTGGCCGGCGGAATGGAATCGATGACGAACGCTCCTTATCTGCTGCCGCAGGCGCGCAAGGGATATCGGTTGGGCAACGCGCAGATTGTCGACTCCATGGTGCATGACGGGCTGTGGGACATTTACAACGACTACCACATGGGCATCACGGGCGAGAACGTGGCGGAGAAATACGGCATCTCGCGCGAAGAGCAGGATGAGTTTGCGCTGCACTCGCATCGTAAGGCGCTGTCGGCGATCAAGGAATGCCGGTTCAAATCGCAGGTTGTTCCGGTGGAGATTCCGGCGAAGAAGAAGGGAGCGGCTCCCACGATCTTCGATAAAGACGAGAGCCCGCGGGAAGATACGACGATCGAAGTGCTGCGATCGCTGAAGCCAGCGTTCAAGAAAGACGGTACGGTTACGGCGGGGAACGCGCCTGGGGTCAACGATGGCGCTGCAGCGTTAGTGGTGACGAGCGCGAAGCGTGCTGCGGAACTTGGGGCGAAGGCGATGGTTCGGATTGTGGCCCAGGCGACGAGCGGGGTCGAGCCGAAATGGGTGATGATGGCTCCCGTGGGCGCGGTGCGCACTATTTGGGAGAAGACGGGGTGGAAAAATGAGGACGTCGATCTTTACGAACTGAACGAAGCGTTTGCGGTGCAGGCGCTGGGAGTGATGCGTGAGTTGGGGCTAGATCCCAACAAGGTTAATGTGAACGGGGGGGCTGTGGCGATCGGGCATCCCATCGGGGCTAGTGGGGCGCGGGTGCTGGTTACGCTGATTTATGAAATGATCCGTCGCGATGTGAAGCGGGGGATTGCTGCGCTGTGCCTTGGCGGAGGGAATGCGGTGGCCATGGCCGTTGAGCGCTGAGACGCTCTGCTCAGTTTCGATGACAACCGCTGGGACATCCACACGAGAAGTATCGGGTGCTATTCGACCACGACCTCTTCTCCTTCTCTTTCGGAGGCTTGAGCCTGGCGAAGGTGTGGAAGCCGTGTGGCGAACTGAGGAGAGAACTCCATTGCCAGGGTGCCCCCGCGGCCATATCCCGCTGTACATCAACTCATGGATACGGATTGATCTTTCTCGCTGTCATCGGAAATGTCCCCGACTTGGTCTGGGTTATAGCCGTCTCCTTATTGAGGTCCAGTGGAAGGTTGAATTTTTCGACTGTCCCGGTTTGGGGCCATTGGACTCGGACGGCGTCAGTTGTGATGTTCCACGTGCCTGCGCCGCCGATGGCACCCAGGTTGTTTCGGTCGCGCCATATTGCCTTTCCCGACAGATAGAAGCTGTACTCAAAATTGATTCCGTTCCAGATCACCTCCCACCGGCCCTGCAGGGTGTTGCTGATCGCACCTTCTCCGCTGTCCACCCAATCCTTCACGCAATTCCTCTCAAAATCGTTCCCCAAGGCCGCATAGTCTCCCGCATGGGCCGGAAGAAATTGCCAGGAACCGAACGACGAACTACTCTTGTTGTCCTCCACCGCTGCAAAGGCGATTCTGAAGCGGGATCGGTTCGCCGCTTCTTTGACGACGTACAACTGGCCCTTGAGAGCGTTGTACTGCGAAGGCGGAAGCGCGTCCAGTACGCGCAGAATGTCAAACATGCTGCTTCCCTGCAATACGCCGAGGGCTTCCCCGTAGTCGGCCGGCTCTTCCAGCGAATGCCGGACTAACTGGTATCTTGGATACCAAGGCTTACGGCCGTACAAC
>Ga0207108_1165_pt1 | contig 10837 bp, 6 predicted proteins | sample Alteio_BWMinHeat_76_FD_153562 | JGI IMG/M metagenome (GOLD analysis project Ga0207108, IMG submission 153562) | Enriched cells from forest soil in Barre Woods Harvard Forest LTER site, Petersham, Massachusetts, United States -... | ecosystem: Environmental > Terrestrial > Soil > Temperate forest >...
TGAAGCAGTTCCTGAGCATCCATCTGCTGCAGTGGCAGTAACGATATAAGTACCTGCTGAGCTGACTATTATTCCACTTGTGGTTTCACCGGTATTCCAAAGGTAAGAAGCATAGACCCCTGTATTTAGTGTTACATGATTTCCCTGGCAAAATGAAGTAGAACCTGAAGGTGTGATAACAACATTTGTAAAAGGATTGACAGTTACGGTATTTGTTGCTGTATTTCTACAGCCATGTGTGGATTCCGTATAAGTATAAGTAATAGTGTATGTGCCATTTAAAGTTGCTGGATTGAAGTTAGTATTGGTTACTCCTGATCCACTAAAATTACCCCCGATCGGGCTTCCTGTAAGAGATACTATGCCACCATTGGCACATATAGATGATGGTAACCCACTGAAGCTGACAACAGGCAATGTATAAACAGTAATTATTTGTGAGTCTGTACCCGTACATCCGCTTCCGTCTGTCACAGTAACAACATAAGTCCCCGCAGTATTTACTGTTATTGTACTTGTGGTAGCACCAGTATTCCAAAGATAGGAAGCATAATTACCTGTGTTAAGTGTTACACTGTCTCCTTGGCAAAAAGATGCAGAACTTGAGGGTACTATTACTACGTTGGTGAAGTGATTTACGACTACTGAATTACTCGAAGTATTACTACAACCATGAGTAGTTTCTGTATAGGTATAAACTATTGAATAACTCCCTGATGACAATGCTGAAGGATTGAAGTTTGTATTAGTTACACCCGAACCGCTGTAATGTCCTCCCAAAGGTGATCCGGTAAGAGCGAAACTCCCTGCATTAGAACAAACTGTTGATGGCAATCCTGAAAAGCTTACTGTCGGCAAAGGATATTCATGTACGGTCTGTGATACTGCACCTGTACATCCGCTTACTGTTGAAACAGTTACTGAATAAGTTCCAGAATCGTGTGTAGTGATAGTGCTGGTAGTAGCACCGGTATTCCACATATAAGAAAACCAATTTCCAGCATTTAATGTTACTGAATCACCAACACAGAAATTAAGATTAGTAGCAGAAGTAATGACAGGATGCGGCATAGCAATAACAACAATGTCGGCACCATTATTACTGCCTATTGTCGAAGGATTAGAGCTTATTACTCTTATTCTGTAATGCGTACCGACAGCATTTACAGGAATAGTAGCCGTAATAGTGTTTGATACACTATCAGCCAGTACACCGATAATTTGAAGTGTAGCAAAACTACCCGACGAATCACTTAACTCGGCTCTGAAAACATTAGCCCCATTGTATTGGGCAGATACAGTGTAAGCGACAGAAATAGTTGCTCCTGCGCATAAAGGAGATGAAACGGTTCCAGTGTTTATAGTTTGTGAGATTCCTTTGCTCAAGCCTATTAAGGCGAACAAACATACGAAGGTAATTATTTTATTCATGATATTGATTTTATTTATTAAGCCGCAAAGTAACTCAATTTTTGGAAAACTTCCAAATTTTAAAGAAGAAATTTATCATTTCTAATTAGTAATTGCAAAATCTTCATATAGATATTAAATCATTTAGCACCTGATTGTTTTTCTAAAATTATCCAGTTGTTTTATTCTTCGCAATTGATTATTTGGTTCTACATCACCAGCTTCTATTGCGGAAACCCAGTTTTTCATTTCATTGTAGGCACTAGATATATTGATATTAGGTTACCTTATTATTTGGGTTAAAAGTCAGTGATTTTGTACTTCATTTCTTCTATATAGGAACGGTTGTTTTTTTGATTAAAGTTGTTAGTTATATTCTTTTATATAATTTTGCTCCTTAAATAAAAACTTTTGAGTATAGAAAATCCCATACCATTAAGCAAAGTTCAAACTATGAAATTTTAAATATGAATGCACAATAAATTTTTAAAACTATGAATAAAAAACTAATAAGTATAGTAACACCTTGTTATAATGAAGAGGATAATATCCAAGCCGTTTATACACAAATTAAAATGGTTTTTGATGAATTGAAAAACTACGAATACGAACATATTTTTATTGATAATAGTTCTCACGATAATACAGTTGGACTGCTGAAAGAGATTGCCGAAAAAGATAAAAATATTAAAATAATTGTCAATGCAAGAAACTTCGGACACATACGCTCACCATACCATGCCTTGATACAATCAAGTGGAGATGCTATCATTCTTTTTGTTGCCGATTTGCAAGATCCGCCAGAATTGATTAAAGATTTTATTGCTAAATGGGAAGAAGGTTTTAAGATCGTGATTGGTGTTAAAAATGAAAGTGAGGAATCACCTTTGATGTTTAGAATACGCAAAGGTTATTACAATATTATCAATAGACTTTCGGAAACCGAACTGATAAAAAACTATACTGGTTTTGGTTTATATGATAAAATGATAATTGATATTCTGAAGCAAATTGATGATCCTTATCCCTATTTCCGAGGGTTGATATGCGACATTGGGTTTGAGATTTTTAGAATTTCATACAAACAACCGGCAAGAAAAAGAGGAGTTACAAGTAATAATTTTTATACTTTATATGATGTAGCGATGTTAGGTATAACAAACCATTCAAAGATTCCTTTGAGACTTGCTACAATGATTGGTTTTGTAATGTCTATTGTCAGTTTTCTTGTAGCAATTGTATATTTTGTTTTCAAACTTGTTTATTGGCATCAATTCACAATTGGTCTTGCACCTTTGGTTATCGGCTTATTTTTCTTTGCATCAATTCAATTATTTTTTATTGGAATCATTGGAGAATATATTGGTTCCATTCATACGCAGGTTTTAAAACGTCCACGTGTTATAGAAAAGGAGAGAATAAATTTTTAATGAACCCCAAAATATTTGTATCACAATCTCATGAAAATTTTTAATACTGTTCAAAAAGCAAGTACAACAAGTTTTCTAATTCTTTCCTTGTCCATTCTTTTCTGTTTTTTTTTATTTAAAAATATTTCATACCCGTTACTTTGGGGAGATGAAGCGGAAACTGCTATAACCGCTAATCAAATATTACATCACGGCTATCCAAAGGTGCATGAAGGTAAAAATATCATCTTCTTACCTGATATTGCTATTAACATTCACCATGAAGAGAATATTAACGGCTTGCCTGATAGTACTAACTGGATAGGATATAAACCTTCGATTGATGCGAATATATCAATGCCTTGGGGCAATTATTATTTCGCAACCATTGGAGTTTTTATAGCGAGTCATTTTAATGATATGTATTTAAAAACGGCATTAGTCAGAATTCCTTTTGCTGCTATAGGGTTAATAGGGCTGATGATTTTTATGCTTGCATTAAAAGGTTTTTTCCCTTCTCGAACTAACTACCACAGATTTATCATTGCATTTATTTTCCTTGAGTTATTCTCAATAACGTTGTTATTAAACATGAGACAAGCCCGCTATTATTCACTTGTTATCTTTATTACCGGATGTTTCTTTTATGTTTTTATACATTACTTTATTTTACGTAAATACAGTTTTAAGAAATATCTCTTTATGATGACCCTGGTTCTGTTTTTAGGGTATCAGGTTAGCTTTGTTTTGTTTACTGTTTTATGCATCACTGCCTTTGTTTATGAAGCATGGTTTGGTGTTATGAGTATCTGTGATAAATTAAAGAATAGACAGAAGTTCTTAACTGTCATATCTGATCAGTTTCTGCAGACATTAAGAAATATCTCGCCGGTTCTTATTGCTATTATAATTGTGATTCCATTTTTAATTTACTTTGAAATTTTTTCTATTTCAAGTAAGGCAACTCAAAATTACGGATTCAGTTTTGTCAAGTATAAAGGTCAATTAGAACGACTTTTATATATACTAAAAACACAAGAGTGCTTTTATCCATTCGTAGTTGCAAAAGTTTCAGAATGTATCGTCTTATATTTAGATAGAAATAAAAACAAACAAGTTGATGAAATGGCAACTCTCAAGAGGCTTTCATTTTTTATGACGATATTTTTTATTTCATTCGCCTTAATTATCGGGCGATGGCCCATGGTTCTTTTCACTCGTCATTTTATAGTCCTTCAGCCTGTGATGATTTTGATTATGCTCACTGATATTTTTATTGTGTTAAAATATTTATCTGATCAAGAAATAAATAAAGTTGATCAAATTAATTCTATTGCTAAGTTCGCAAGAGTTGCATTTCTCTTGCTATTGATTCTTGCTTTCTCAAGCAATCTGAAGGCTAAAATTAATTATGAACGTAACTATTTATTCCAAATCACCCATCAGGTAAAAGGTCCGTTAGATTACACAATTCCATATATCAAAGAAAATTTCAAAAAGCCTGAAGACCTTGTTCTCGCTGCTGATTATGAGGAGTTCTCTTATATTTATTATTTGGATTGCAAGGTTGTTTTAGGCTATACTAATAAAAACCTGAAAGATGATTTGAACTATCAGCCGGACCTTATGATATATAGAAAGGAATGGAAACATGATCGGAAATATTTTGATTACTATGCCCAAAAAGCCAAATATAATCGAATATTATTTCCTGTCTATGATTCAGGTGTAAACGATATTACTGAACTGAATTGGGCATTTTCACATCAGTTCAAAACAAAATTTACTACTGATGATAATGAAAAAGCAGAGCTGCTTGTCTTGGAAAAATAAGGAAGTATTCAGGAGTTGACCAAAGGATTATTTACCTGATTGTTTTTGTGAGATTGCCCAGTTCAGATTATTCTTTGCAAGCTGGTTATTGGGATCTATCTCTACAGCCTTCTTTCCCGCTTCTATTGCGTGATCCCAGTCTTTCATTTCATTATAGGCACTACAGATATTGATATAGGCAACTGTATAATTTGGGTTAAAGGAAATAGCTTTTCTTGCTTCATCAATACACTTTTCATATTTCCCCTTTTTGAAATAATAATAACTCATCCCAATATAGCTTTGTTCTAAGGGAACCAAATCTTCGCCAAAGAAAAACTTTTCTTCAGAAAGCATATTGAAGGTGGTAGGATCATAAATATCAAAATCAAGAAAATAATTATAGAATGCCCGTGAATCTGTTACAACAATCAACATCAACAATATCACGGCTACCATTTTCTTCAGTTGAATATTTTTTGAAATCATCTCAAAAATTTCAACGATCATAAGAGCAGCACATATTCTATAAACCAAATCAAGCGTCTGTGCAAAACGCACATTCTTAGGGATAAAGAAGAAGACTATCATAAAGTAAATGAAATACATTAGTAACAAATTCATCTGCTCACTTCTCCTGTCTTTTGTTAAAAAATAATAGCCGACATAAAGGAAAAATAAAAGTGAAGTAATTGGTGATAGGAGGAAATAATCAATGAAGTAATTATACCATGGACCGGAATTATATCTTATAACATATTCCAACGGATGCGCCATCGGGTCAGGATTATGAATAAAAGTAAAATAGAAACTTGACAGAAAACCGTGAAACTCCACCCAAGTTAATTCCATTACTTTATTCATTGTTCCAAATGCTGTGAAGTAGAGAAGTATGCACATAACTATTGGAACAAATGTTATCAGTAACAGATCAAAAATCTTGAATGGTTTCTTGAAATAATATTTATGCAGAACCATCATCAAAACAAAAAATGGAAACAAGAATAATGCTGATTCTTTAATCAAAATACTGATGGTGTAAAAGACTGTAAATTGGATGATATTACTCCTCCGCTGCCATCGTATAAAATCAATAAAACTATAGATAGAAATGGAGATAAATAAATAATAGCACGGGTCCGATAATGCTCTCCGTGCCAAGCCCATACTTAACGGTGAAACACATAAGAGAATGCCCGCTACCATTGCTGGCATGATACCCCAATGCCGTTTGACGAAGAAAAAACTTGCCGTGCATTGAAGGAAGAAAAATAACACAGACAACATGGATATGGCATGGTATGAAACAGAAAATTTCAGAGCCAGAGATACCAGAAAAATATAACCTATTCTGATGGGAGGAGGATATGCGTGCAGAGATGGATTTTGTGCATATTCAGTAGCAAGAATTCCAAAGCCGCTCCAACCTTGTTCATTGATCTTTTGTGCCTGTCTGAAATAGGTTCCCTCATCAGCTAATACCTGGTAATCCTTCTCCGTCGGAAATGAAGCAATGATACATACCGAAGAAATCAGCAATGCCACAAAAAATACAATCGTCAATGTCAGTTTTTTTTTCATAATAAAATTCATTTTATCAGTAAATCTTTAGGCGACAAAATAACGAATTTTTTTTCAGATGTTGCACTCAACTTTACCAAAGTCAAAAACTCTGGTAAAGTTAAATCCTGTCAGTTTCATCTCCCAAAAAACCGCAATTTTAGAGTAGTGATTCACTACACCATCGTCCTGATTCAGAACAGTATCGTCCCTATTTACTAAACCATCACCCTGAATCGCTACTATATCGTAGATGACGACTACGATAGTGTAGCAAATAAGAAAGACATCGCAGTAATTTGCTCCGATGGCGTAGTTATTTACTGCTTTATAGTAGCAAATAGCTACACCATCGGAGTGCATCGCTACACCATCGGAGTTATTTACTACTATGGTGTAGTTATTTGCTGCTTCATCGTAGCAAATAGCTTCGATGGAGTAGTTATTTACATCAAATTGCATTGATTTACATGCAATCAAAATTATTTTCTTTTTGGAATCAAGTTTGAAGTTTCTACAATAAAAAAGCCCTCCGAAATAGATTTTCGGAGGGCTTGGATTTTTATAAGAAGTCTGAAACTATACGAATTTATATTCCCCTGCTGTAGTGGCACTTTGATTAACAATTCTCAATGTATGCCATCCTGCCGGAATAAGAACAGAATCGCCTGGCGCAACAGTGATTGCTCCCACCATCGAAAGTCCATTACTGATAACAAAAACAGTTGATCCGGTGTCAGTAAAACGCTGACCTGGTTTACATGGAATAGTAACAGAACCGCTCGCTGCGACTCCGACAAATGGATGGTCAATTCTTGGAGATTTATGACCGCTAAGAATGTTATCTACCAAAGTCTTGATAGTTGCATTATTAGAAACTTCAGCTTTCAACAATTTCAATCCGGCATCAGAATCGCTCATGTTCTGATGTCCCATCACCATTATCGAATCATCAAATTTTTCGTTGATAGATAAAACAACATTATGAATAGTTGTCATATCAATGAAGGACTGACGGTCAAGACCAAAGTCCATCATGTCAAAAGAAGAAGGGATAACTTCCGGATGAGCCTCCAGTCCCAAATAAATCTCACTAACATAACCGGTTCTTTTCTCACCCATCTTCCTAAGCGATTGTCTTTCCACATCAGGGATGGTTACTAATTTAGGATTAATGATAGCTTGAATGGCTGTTAGGTGCCCTAAAATTTCAGTTATTTCTAACGGTGTTAATACGATGTGCTCTCTCATTTCTTTTTTTTTTATTTATTAATTATTTATTTTTGAAGTTCCAAAGCAACAAAAAGGATTTGACAAAAACGGTCTGTCAAAAATTTTTAAAGCTAAAAAGGACAGAATCACACATTATTTTTTGACCGTTTTGAGGATAATTCTCTCCAAATCCATCAAATTCAGGATTTTGAGTCTATTGAAATATCTCCTTTTCATATACGAAATAGCAAGGATTTTGCCACCATTCATGGTAACAGTCAAATTGTCAAAAGCGATTTTTTCAAAGACATCAAAAACATTAATCATCGTGCTTTTATGAATAGAATGAAAACCGAAACAGGTATATAACAACAAAATTTCTGCAAGCCCCATTGCACAATGATAGCACTTTCCGTCCTTCATATAGACATCGCAAGTCCGTCCTGTGCCCAGAGCATAACTGATATTTCTCACTAACCTGTAAACCGTTTTTTTATCGGTAAAGAGTTTGATTTTTTGTTCCATGAATTTAATAGTATGGAGGTAAGAGTACGATAATTTTGGGATACTTGAAATACACGCCACATTATTATTGGAATGGAATTTTATAGTTTTGCTGCGATAAATAAATTTTTCGATGAGCAAAAAAATTATCCAGAATAAACCAAAAGTCACAACAGCCCCCATCCCCACTAATCCTGCTGCTTTAAAGAAACTCAAGATTTCTTTGGGGATAATTATCGGGGTATTTGCTTTTTTGCTTTATGCGCAGAGTATTTTTAATGAATATGCCTTAGATGATAAATCGGTTACAGTCGAAAATAAATTAGTTACAAAAGGACTTGCCGGAATTCCAGAGCTTCTAAAAACAGATTATTGGTATGGATGGAAAACAGCATTGAGAGTTCCTGAATATCGTCCCACCTCTTTAATTATGTTTGCTGTTGAATGGCAATTTTATCCAAACAATCCTCATGTAGGTCATTTCATAAATGTTTTACTTTATTCAATAACATGTTACCTTTTATTCCTTGTTCTCTGTGAGTTATTCAGACAACAAAACTTCCTGATTCCTTTTGTTTGTTCCCTTTTTTATGCCGCACACCCTATACATACGGAGGTGGTTGATTACATAAAAAGCCGTGATGAAATCCTTTGTTTTCTTTTTGGAATTTTATCAATATTGTTTGTTGTCAGATATGTTTCATCTAATTCATTTTTAACTTTAATACTTGCCGGTATTTTCTTTTTTCTTTCCCTAATATCTAAAGAAACAGGAATCACATTTTTACTGATTATTCCATTTCTTTTATTTGTTTTTACTGAATCTCCCTCCAGAAAAATATTTCTTGTTACAACGGTTTTGATTTCTGTTTCTGCAATTTATTTGCTAATCAGATTGCATGTTTTAAAAGGAATTCAAATGCATGTAACAGACTCTGTCCTGAATAACACATTGATAACAGCACCTGATTTTTTAAGTCGTGAGGCAACTGCATTTTATATACTTGTAAGATATATTTTATTATTAATCGTTCCATATTTTTTAAGTTTTGATTACAATTTCTCACAGATAAAAATTTATAATTTCAGTGATCCTGTCACCTGGCTGGTAATTACTATTGTCCTGATATTGGGTGTTTATGCTCTTATCAAAACTCCCAAAAAAAGTATTATAGCTTTTGGGATATTGTATTTTTTTATTTCAATTGCACCTGCTTCAAATATCTTTTTATTGATCGGGGCTACTATGGCTGAACGGTTTATGTACACACCTTCCTTGGGATTTTGTATAATTGTTACCTATCTGTTAATCAAATATACAAAAAATGAAAATGTCAAAGGCAGTTTTATAAATCTATCCCAATTTTTCTCTTCTAATAAAAGATTATTCACCTTCGTTTTTATCATAACAAGTCTTTATACTGTTCGGGTTATTGCAAGAAATACGGACTGGAAGGATAATGCAACAATTTTTCTTCATGATGTAAAAGTATCAGAGAATAGTGCGAGTTTGCATTTTGGATGTGCGAGTGAATTATCTAAAAATCTTGCTGCGAATGAACAAGATTCGACTCTTAAACAATCTTATTTTAAAGAAGCTATTACAGAGTATAATAAAGCAATAACTATCTTTGGAAAATATGTACCTTCCGGTGTGAATAATGATTATGGGTGTGCATTATTATCTGTTAACAGATATGATGATGCGATTAATGCCTTTCAGAAAGAAATTGAATTACACCCTACCTATCCGATTGTTTATTCAAATTTAGCGAGATGCTTCAGATTAAAAACTGATTATGAAAATGAGATCAAAACATATCAGTATATCTCTCATCTCAACAAAGATTCTGATACATCAAATTTTAAAAACATTGGGGTTGCGTTTTTTAATTGGGGAAATCTTATGAATTCAAAACAGCAGTATGATAAGGCAATAAATTGTTTTGATTCAGCAATAAAATACATACCTTATTTTTCCTTTGTTTATACAGCAAAAGCTGCGGCATTATTTCCTCAAATGAAAAATACTGAAGCACTTGAAATGTGTGACCAGGCAATTCACTATGATGAGAAAAATGTAAAGGCATATATAGGAAAAGGGTATGCTTATTCTAATCTTCATCAATATGACAAAGCAATTGAATTTCTTACTAAAGCTACAGAGATAGATTCTTTAGACCCACAACCGATTTATTTTATGGGTATTGCTAATCAAAACAAAGGCAACAAAGAAAAGGCAAAATACTATTTAGAAAAAGCAAACAGGATGAGTGGAGGGCAGTAAAAGCGTACTAATCCCCTTTAAGGAATTTCCCGGTTACAATTTCCTTCTGCCCAATTATCTCATAAAAATAGACTCCGTCATTCCATTTTGAAATATCTATCCTGGAATCTGTTTCTGTAAGTGATTGGGAGTAGATTTCCTGACCAAGAACATTCTTTATTGATAATTGAGAGTTAAGAATTGAGAGTTGAGAATTTGAATGAATGGTTATCATATTAGCAGAAGGATTCGGATAAATAGTATAGCCTGAATTGAAATTTTGAATATCATTAATCCCAGTTGTAATAGGAGTGAAGGTACCTTTGCGATAATGAACCATGCCATCGGATGTATTTTCCCAAACAATATATACCACACCATTGCCAACAGCAACATCGGCGGTGCGGACATTGGCAATAGTAATCGTATCATACAAAGCAGGAAAACCATTGTGGATGTTGCTGGTGAAACGCATAACCAATTGAGAAACGCTGTTGACTACCTGTATCCATGTCGAAGCAACCGCAGCACCATAAGATGCCATGCGAGGATAATTTTGAAGCGTAAGCCCAGTGATGTTGCCGGTAAGCAAGGTGCTTGAAACAGAAGTCATGTTGGTAAGCGATGATTTATTGATATAAGCTCTGTACATTCCGCTTGCGCC
>Ga0207108_1167_pt1 | contig 10740 bp, 10 predicted proteins | sample Alteio_BWMinHeat_76_FD_153562 | JGI IMG/M metagenome (GOLD analysis project Ga0207108, IMG submission 153562) | Enriched cells from forest soil in Barre Woods Harvard Forest LTER site, Petersham, Massachusetts, United States -... | ecosystem: Environmental > Terrestrial > Soil > Temperate forest >...
CGATTGGTAGAAACTGCGGAAAAAATGGGACACGAGGTGAGCGTTCGAGATCCGCTTGGCTTCACTATTCAGGTCCAAAATCCTCCCAGCCTTCTCTACCTTTCAAGGCAGATTTTAGTTCCTCAGGCAGTGATTCCGAGAATCGGGGCTTCGATCACGCACTTTGGAATTGCGGTGGTAAGGCAGTTTGAGCAGATGGGCGTTTTTACCCTGAACGATTCGGTCGCAATTTCTGGGAGTCGCGACAAACTTCGAGCGCTGCAAATTCTGAGCCGACACAACGTCGCTCTACCAAAAACTGTGTTCGTCCGAAAGAAGCGAGAGATAATAAAAGCCATCGATGAAATCGGTGGAGTTCCCGTTGTCATCAAGCTTCTTGAGGGCACGCAAGGGATGGGCGTGGTGCTCGCCAAGGAACTCGAGACCGCGCAGGCAATCATCGAGCTGTTGCAAGTGGCCAAGCAGAATATTTTGGTTCAAAAATTCGTGGAAGAAGCCAAAGGTCGAGACATCCGAGCTTTCGTCATTGGAGATCGTGTCGTGGCCGCCATGCGCCGCACCGCTATGAATTCGGTCGAATTCCGATCTAACCTTCATCGTGGCGGGAAAGCAGAAAAACTAGAACTGCCAAAAGAATTTGAGGAAGTTGCGGTGAAATCTACGAAACTTCTGGGTTTGAAAGTCGCTGGCGTGGATCTACTCGAAGGAAAAGATGGACCTCTAGTGATTGAAGTGAATTCCTCGCCCGGCCTCGAAGGAATTGAAGCAGCTTCCGATGTCGATGTGGCCGCCGAAATTATTCGCTTTGTAGAAGAAAAAGCTTTGAGCGCAGAGAGATAAAGCAGACAAATTTAGGATGATGAATCAGATTCCAAATGAAAACACACCGTCTTCGGCAAATCCTAGACGAAAACGTCGATGGCGAGGACGACTTGAGCGCACTCGGCAAAAGTCCGTTATGGTGTGGGTTAATTTTGCGGAACGGCGTCGCGATTCTTATTGGCTGCCAGTAGGGCTTTTTTTTCTCCTGATGATCCACGGGTTTTTTCCCGTTATTCCCGCTTTTCTATGCATCATGGCTGCGGTTTCCATCAACCGAAAACGTTGGCTTCTTTTCGGTGTCGTGTCCGCCATGGGAGAAACTGCCAACAATGCCATCACTTATTTCTTGGGAAGAGCGCTGTCTGAGACCTTTCTCTTTTATTTCATCAATCGGTTTCACTGGCATAAGCTTTGGGTCGTCGCGGATCGAGCGATTTCGAGCCATGGCACTTCGGCGGCTTTTTTTGGCGCCGTGCTCGGTTTGCCGAACCCCATCATCACCGCTCTGATTGGGCTTGCCGATGCCGAAAATCTGCGGTCTGGAATTCCTTTAGAGCATTCGTGGATAGAAATCATCGCGATGGTCCTTAGCGGGTACCTGATTCGCAACATCACCATCGGAGGGCTTACGCGTTTTGGATGGCTTCACTACGAAAAAAAAGCTATGGCATCGAAATCCACTCGGAGTAGCTAGCCCCAGCGCTCAGTTGATGGATGGATTGAGAGGGATCGTCAACCGAAGAGCTTCGTCAGATTACCTTGTGTCTTAAGCAGGGCTTGCTCAGCGTCAATTTGAGCTTGCTGCTGAATTTGCAGCTGATTGAACTTGCTTACTGTTTCTGCGAGATTTGCATCTCCCGCTTGTGATTGAGCCTGTGAAAGATTTTCAACCGTACTCTGATTGTTCTGGGAGCTAAAATTCAAAGTATTTTGTGAGGCCCCAATACTCGATTGAGTTGAATCGACTTTTTGAATAGCACTATCGATTACGGAAAGGGCATTGGAGGCCGAAGTTTGGTCGGAAATTCCGATGGAATTAATTCCCAGTGAATTCGCGCTCGTACTTCCGATGGCGACGTTCAAGCTTTGACCAGCAGCGGCACCCGTTTGAATACTCTGATTGAAACTTCCATCGAGCAGATTGACTCCATTGAAACTGGTGTTCTTGGAAATGGAATCAATCGACTGAACCACTTGATCAAACTGTTGTTGAAGCGCTGCCCGGTCGTTTGGATTCAAAGTACCGTTCGCAGATTGGACCGCTAGATCTTTCAGTTGCTGAAGTTGGTCGGTCTGTGATTGAAGCGCTCCTGACGCCGTATTCAAAGCGCCTTGCGCGAGATTAATTCCTTGGTTGGCCGTATTCAAACTATTCACGGAGCTCTGAAGATCATTCACCAGGCTGAGCCCAGCGGCATTGTCACTGGCGGAATTAATACTTTTTCCACTCGCAAGCTGTGTGATAACTTGGTTGAGTTGATTGTTGGTCTGCTGAAGCAACGACGACAAAAGACTAGAACTAAAACCGCCACCGATTTGCATAATAAATTGATCCTTATGTATTTCGTCCGCTTCCTTGGACAGTTAACCTTAACGCACCGCTTCTAATAATTATAATAGGCCGCGAAACAGGGGCCTAGGGCGTCAAAGACTTGACGTTTTACACTTTGAAGAATCGTTAAGCGGTGGCCCGCCAATCGGTATGAACAGCCTTTTCTTTCCCACGTCGATCAAAAAGCGCTCGTAATATGGCACCCGAGCCACTCACTGAAGAGATTGCGAAGACCAAATGCCCAAAATAGGGGACTGAAAATATGGCGAGAGCCACAAAAAGTCCCACGATTGTCGCCAATCCTAAAGGAAGAGAAATCACTCTCGTTAAAAGCCAGCGACCGAAAGAGCGACAAATGCAAAGAAGTCCTCCGGCGATCACAAGAAGCGCCGCGAATAAAAGAACGGGAATGAAAAGAATGCCTACGATGGTAATGAAAAGAATTTTTACCGCTGGTGCAAAAACCAAAAAAGCCACTGCACCCCAAACGAAAGTCACCCAAAAATCCGAAACTAAAAAGTATTCGGCTGAGCGAGAAAGATTAGGTGCCATTCTAAAAAACAGCGAGGCAAAAACCATGAGCACGAGAACAAAAAAAGCGGGCAGCCACAGTAGCCAAGGGAAAAAAAGCATTTTTGGCGAATAGTCGAAGTCTGAAAAACGCGACGAGAGATCTTCTTTCCAATTGTTTAACCAGTTCTTGGCTCTTTCCAGCTTCCCATCTGATTGGTTATCCAGCGGCGATGCCACTTCCGCACCCATGAGCTCCTGGATCTGACCATTCACGTTCACAAGTTGCTCTGTCACCTTAGAGCCTTTTTCAAGAATCGCGGTGCCACCCACAACCACCAAATTTTGAGTCGTTCCGTAAAACTTTAGATTTCCATTCATCACGACCACATTGCGATAGGATTTATCGACGGGAATCTCAACGTCTTTCCAAACTACAATGCTGCTTACCTCAGCCTGTTCGGAAAAGACGTCCTCTTCGGAAGGACTTTCAATTGCTGGGTTAGCGCTCTGACTAAATAGATAGAGCCCCACGCTCATCAAAAACAACATCTTGGAAGACCTATAGTAGCTTTGCTGTTTTTCATCCAGAGACATACCGCGTATTTTGAAATGATTTCTTGGAAAAACGGCATTTCTCCATTAAAAAAGGCACATAATGGCAGTACCAAAACGCGAAGAAGTTGTCAGTTTTGACAGGCTAGAGAACACTCGAAATATCGGAATCTCGGCTCATATTGATTCAGGAAAAACCACACTCACAGAGCGAATTTTATATTATACGGGCCGCATTCACAAAATGGAGGAGGTCAAAGGCAAATCGGGCATTGGCGCGACGATGGATTATATGGATCTCGAACGCGAAAAAGGAATTACGATCCAGTCCGCCGCTACATTTTGCCGTTGGGGTGATTGCTCTATCAATATTATCGATACTCCGGGGCATGTGGACTTTACGATTGAAGTGGAGCGCGCCCTTCGAGTTTTGGACGGTGCCATCATGGTTCTTTGCGGAGTGGCAGGCGTTCAGTCGCAGTCGATCACGGTCGATCGGCAGATGAAACGCTACGGCGTTCCGCGGTTAGCCTTTGTGAATAAGCTCGATCGGCAGGGAGCAAATCCTTTTCGAGTGGCGGCCCAGCTTAAGGAAAAGCTTGGTCTGAATCCTGTCATGCTTCAAATTCCGATCGGAGCAGAGGATGAATTCAAGGGCGTCATCGATCTCGTCAATATGGATGCCACTTACTTCGATGGGGAGAACGGAGAAAACATTCGCGTCGAAAAAATTCCAGCGGATATGCTCGCGAAGGCCGAAGAATGTCGTACGAAGATGATCGAAGGACTCGCAGATGCAGACGACGAAGTGGCGCATCTCTACATCGATGGCAAAGAAATCAAAAACGACCTCATCAGGGCCGCTATTCGACGACAAACTCTCGCGCTTAAAATCACGCCGGTCTTTTGTGGATCTGCCTATCGTAACAAAGCCGTGCAAAAACTCCTCGACGGCGTGAACGCTTATTTACCCAGCCCCAAAGACCGCACGAATAAAGCTTTTGATCTCAACAAAAACGAAGCCGAGGTCATATTGGAAGCAGACCCGAGCAAACCTTTTGTGGGTTTAGCTTTCAAGCTCGAAGACGGACGTTACGGACAGCTTACCTACCTTCGCATTTATCAAGGCACTCTGGCCAAAGGCGATTTCATCATGAACGTGAAAGATGAAAGACGAGTGAAGGTTGGCCGAATCGTGCGAATGCACGCCAACGAGATGATCGATATCGAAGCCGCTCGGGGAGGAGACATTGCCGCTTTGTTCGGGATCGATTGTCATTCCGGGGACACATTTTGTTCTGAAGATGTTCGTTTCTCGATGACTTCGATGTTCGTGCCTGCTCCGGTCGTAAGTCTAGCGATCAAACCCAAAGACAAGACCATGGGTAATAATTTTTCTAAAGCCCTCAATCGGTTTACAAAAGAGGATCCAACATTTCATGTTCATATTGATGAGGAGAGCAATGAAACCATTATGTCCGGAATGGGGGAGTTGCATCTTGAGATCTACAGCGAGAGATTAAAGCGTGAGTACAATGTTGAGACGACGTCGGGCGCTCCTCAAGTCGCGTACCGCGAGTCGATCACCAAATCCACGCCTTTCGATTATACGCACAAAAAGCAGACCGGCGGTCAGGGTCAATATGCCAAAGTAGTGGGGACCTTGGAGCCACATTCCGACCCCTCGGTGGATTACGAATTTGTGGATGAAATTGTAGGCGGAAGAATTCCTAGAGAATTCATCCCCGCCTGTGACAAAGGATTCAAAGAACAACTCAAGAAGGGCCTTCTGATCGGATTTCCCGTGGTCAATATCCGCGTTCGCTTGCAAGACGGTGCATTTCACGTGGTGGATTCCTCAGAAATGGCTTTCCGAATTTGCGCTCAAACTGCCATCCGCGAGTTTTATCATAAGGCGAATCCCATCATTCTGGAGCCGATCATGAAGGTTGAGGTGGAGACTCCTGACGAATTTCAAGGAACCATTCTGGGTGGACTCAATAAGCGGCGTGGAATGATTGTGGGTACGAATGCCACAGGAAACATCTCAGTCATCACGGCCGAAGTTCCCCTGGCGGAGATGTTTGGCTATTCCAACGACATTCGTTCTGGAACTCAAGGAAAGGCCACTTTCACAATGGAATTTTCGCGCTACGCCCCCGTGCCGAAGCAAAAGCAAGAAGAACTCATCAAGAAATATCAAGAAGAGCGAGCTAAAGCTCAGAAGTAGCGAAGCCCCGAAGCCAAAGCGAGTCTCTTTAAAGATCTTGAATCGGATTCGGAGTAAGCACCGGATCCAAACCCGGTATGACCTCGGAACGCTCTGGAGAGGGGTTGACGCTCTCTTCTTTAGAAGAAGAATTTTTTTTGGTCTCCTTTTCTTTTGGAACAATTCGATCGGCACCAAAACGTACATTTAAGAGTGTATCCAAAAAAGATGCTTGGCCTGGCTGACCCTCTGGCAGCAACAAAAACATATTTGCAATTGTGTCGTTTTCTTCGACCGACACTTTTTGATCGATTACGTCCTCCAATGAGATTTTTAGTATGAGCACGAGATCGCCCTTTCGAAAAAGAGGATTAGGAAGCACAAGAAGGACGAAGGTCCCTTGATTCGTTTCAACAGGAACGAAGACAAAATGCGTCTCAAGAGCCTTCGTCTTTGAATAATGCTGAAACGATTCTTTGAGGTTATCGGCAAGGGCAGGATCTAAGCTGTCACGCATTTGGGGTGCGATAGTAGCTTCCCCTTTCTTACTAGCCGGTTTCTTGATGCTCTCGAGCCAGCCCTCAACCGTGTCGTTAAAGTTGTGGTTCTGCTCGGCAAGAGCCTGATCCATAAATTGGGTACGAATTTTTTCGTTGAGGTAGCGGATTTTTGTGATTCTGAGGTCCCAACCACCGCCGGGAAGCATGGTTTGCACTTCGTTTGCCAATGTAAAATTTTCTTTAAAAGCCTTTGGATCGTCCTTGATTGGAACTTCTTTCAACTTTCCGAAATTTGGCTGTGAAGCCACAGTTGTGGGTGATGAGGGCTTAGTTGCGGGCTCTACGGATGCCGGCTTAGGTGTTAGCTTCTCAGCCCCGAATGTACTGATCGTCCCTAACGCAAGACAGGCGCCCATCAAAACAAAACACTTCATTTGTGATCTCTCCTTAAATTATCCCGTTGAAGAATTCCAAATAGCATTGCCACCAGCCGTCGGCAATGAAAATCAGACTTAAGGAGCTTTTTTCGAAAACACGTTCATAGCCGATTCGCGGTTTAAATGTGTTTGAGAATGGCCTTCCACTCATCTTCAGTGACGGGCTGGATCGAAAGTCGCGAACCTTTTTGGAGCACCATCATCTTTTTGCATTCGGGAATTCCACGGATATCGGCGAGGCTTAGTAATTTAAGAAATTTTTTAACGAATTTCACTTCTCGCAGTTGCCACCGAGGGTTCTTTTTCGTAGCACTTCGGTCGAAATAAATGGATTTGGAATCAAACTGAGTCTCATCATCTTTGGCATTACTCGCGATCTCCATGATACCCGCGATCCCAGACGGATCGGCATTACTGTGATAAAAAAAAGCGAGATCTCCTTTTTTCATCGAATCTCGCATGAAATTTCGCGCTTGATAATTGCGTACTCCTGTCCAATCAGCTTTTCGATCACGTTCGAGATTCTCGATTGAATAGTCCGTTACTTCGGATTTCATCAGCCAATAGTTCATAGCCGCAATTCAGGATAAGTTCCGTTGGATGTCAATCCGCCAGCGCTCCAATTCCCTGAATTCATTGGTCCTACCATCCAAATCTTTCCATTTTGGATTGGATGATAAAATCGAATGATGGAACAAAAGGTGCCTTTCGCTTTCTCGTTCACAGCGGCTTTAACAATTCTAATGTCCCAGGCTTCAGCGGTATTCGCCGATGAAAAACCAAATCCTGCGGTTGTCGAAGAGGCCCTTCGAAAAACGCAGGAACTTCTTCGCGACCCATCGGCTCGCGAAAAAATTGGAAAGCAAACTTCCGAAGGCCGCGAAGCGATGAATCAGGCGGAATCCCTCGGAGGTTCCACGGAGAATACGGAGGAAATTTACGATTTAGCAGCCGATATTTTTGCTGATCTCGTCCATCAAACCAATGGCGATCCAGACAAAATCAAGGAACTACTCAAAAAAGCTCAAAAGAATCCTGAAGATTTTGCGAAGCATTTTTCGGATTCGCAAAAGGCAAAGCTCAAAGAAATCTCAAAGCATTCGCCGACGATGTAAACTGTTGATTTTCGAATATTTAAAAAAAGCGTTTTATTGTGGACTTGAATCTTGATTCCAAACCACGGTTTGAGTTTTTTCGATCCCCGTCTCGACCGAGGCGATTCTGTCGATATATCTTCCATTCGCAGCGAACACATGGATGAGATAACGGCCCGATTCAATACTATCGGGAATTTCGAAAGTGCGAATGAAGGGAATGCGGCCCAGTTCACAGGAGGTCATGGATTTCTTGTGAATTTCTGGTAATACCTCGATCACCGTTGACGAGGTTTGGCGAACCGAAGAGGTTGCCGTTCCAAACGTACTGCACGAATTATTGAAAAACCCGGTGAGGGTCAGCAGCCTTCGATAGCCAAGGACATCCTGGTGGACCATCGCAGAACTGATTTCTGCAAATCGAGTGTCATCTTGAACTGCGGAGGGGTTTTGCTTCTGAATTTCCAGCTCGCCGCGCTTCTTTAAACTCTTCAATTCCAAGATATCGTAATGCCCAGCACTGAGTTTTCCGAGATGAATGACCGAAAGCGCAGATAAAGGCTGGTCGGAGCAGCCTCTGGTGTTGATCTGTCGAGCTTCGAGATGAAAAAGAATCACATTCCTCTCATGATTTACTCGAACCGACGGACGGCTCAGATCGAAGCAGCTATTGGGCACTTCGGTCTCGACAACGAATTCCGCGGGAGACTGTTCGCTAATCGCGGATAATGTGTAAATTTTCTCGGTCGGAAGATCTGTCATTGGATTGGAAGAAGAGGTAGAAACCCCGCCCGAAGTAATAAGCGAAGTTGAAGTCAATAGGACGGAAGCTATGTTCACCAGAAATACCATCTTCTAGACCCTCCTCTTCAAAGTATGGTTCCCCAATCCCATTTAGTCTTAGACTCCGGCACCGCGTCACTCATTATTTTTGTATGAGAATAGTGAAAAATCCTTGGACGAACAAGCGCTCTGACCTTTAAAACGGCTGGTATATGAATCTTGAATGGCCTAAAACCCCTCGAGAGCTTCTAGAAGCTCGTTATAAGGCCTTCGTTGAGGGGAATATCGAGTATATTTTCAATACCCATCATCCTGAAACACGCTCGCAAGTGGATCGCAATGCGGTAGAGAATTGGTCGAAGAATTCCAGATGGTTAGGGCTCTCTATCGAGAATGAGGACATTCAGAATGAACGTGCCGCCCTCACGTTCACGGTAAGGTATGAGAAGGACTTCGAGACAGTGGATCACCGTGAGCTTGCTGAATTTCGAAAAGACGAAGGCAAGTGGTTTTATTTCGATTCCGAATTTCCGCAGCCCGTCAGTCTGAAGCGTGAGGGACCAAAAGTGGGTCGAAATGATCCGTGTCCATGTGGCTCCGAGAAAAAATTTAAGAAGTGTTGTGGTAAGTAAAAAGCAGCCACCATCTCCGGCACTTCTCCCACTTAAAGACCAGGTGGTGGAATGGGTCCACTCTTTGCAGCTGGAAATCATTCGCGCTCTCGAAGCCTACGAACCCGAAATCCGTTTTGGAGACACGAATTGGGAGCGACCAGGGGGCGGCGGAGGTAAAACTCGGATTCTATCCCGAGGCGAGATTTTCGAAAAAGCAGGCGTAAATACTTCGGTTGTATTTGGCGAGCTTTCACCCCTGATGTCAGAAAAACTTCAGGTAAAATCCAAGGATTTTTTCGCGACGGGGATTTCCCTTGTGATCCATCCACGCTCTCCCAAAATTCCATCTGTGCATGCGAATTTTCGATATTTCGAACAGCCCGATCGGGCGTGGTTCGGCGGCGGTACCGATCTAACTCCCTACTGCATTTCTGAAGAAGACTTTGTGCATTTTCATCAGGTTTTGAAAGAGGCATGTGATACATACGCTGCTGATTCGTACGAAAAATTTAAGAAACGCTGCGATGAGTATTTTTATTTGCCTCACCGAGAGGAGACTCGCGGTGTCGGAGGAATTTTTTTTGATTATCAGACTGGGGACCTCCAGCGATTTTTCGAGTTCGTAAAGAGATGCGGCGGAGATTTTGTGAAGGCCTATCTTCCTATTGTGGATCGAAATCACGACAAACCCTTTTCCGATCGTGAAAAGAAATTCCAGCTTCTTCGTCGAGGTCGATATGTGGAATTTAACTTGCTCTACGATCGTGGCACTTTGTTTGGACTTCAAACTAAAGGAAACACAGAAAGCATTTTGATGAGCTTACCCCCGGAGGTTCATTTCGATTACACTCCTGACCTCGTGAGTAACAACGAGGAACGCCAATTGCTCGAATGGCTTAAACATCCTCGAAGCTGGACGTAAACGGCGTCCCCGTCGCAATGCGCTAAAACCGCATTCGGAGCCGGTTTCCGACGATCCTGTGAACCCGAAATAGTGGTAAAATGATAAGAGAGAGATGTCTCCAACAAAGGCGCAACGCCAGCTCATTGAGTTCAATGAAATTCCTCGCCGACCGGTCGAGTGGCCCACAGTTTTTTTTCGGAATCTTCATTTTTTTGATGTTTGCAGGCTCATGCCTCGGGTTCATTGAACTCCGCGAGCTCGCGCCGCTTTGGATTCTGATCAATACTCTGATGGTCTACGGAGCTTTTACACTCGTTCATGAATCTTCACATCGAAACATCATTCGATCGAATCGATTTTTGAATGATCTCTTTGGTTCCCTGGCAGCCTTCATGATGCATGGATCCTTCATTCAATTCGTTCTCATTCACCATCAGCACCATGCATTCACGAATCGTCCAGGAAAAGATCCCGATCTTTGTTGCCGAGGCCCCCTGAGTCTCAACCTTTTTTTAAAATGGGGATTTCAAATCCTATTCTACTTGCGTTTTTATTTTCAAAAGAATTTGGGCTATTTGCAGCGCAAACAGTGGTTTGCGATTGCGGTGCCTTATATTTTTCTAGCAGGAATTTATATCGTAGCTTTTTTTACCAACCGTTTTTTGGACGCGCTCATTATTTGGACGCTCCCAACTTTTCTGGGCACTGTTCTCGTTGTGGCGAGCTTTGACTACATTCCGCATATGCCCCATGAAGACCC
>Ga0207108_1168_pt1 | contig 10690 bp, 6 predicted proteins | sample Alteio_BWMinHeat_76_FD_153562 | JGI IMG/M metagenome (GOLD analysis project Ga0207108, IMG submission 153562) | Enriched cells from forest soil in Barre Woods Harvard Forest LTER site, Petersham, Massachusetts, United States -... | ecosystem: Environmental > Terrestrial > Soil > Temperate forest >...
TATTGATGTCGTTCGTTTTCATCGGCGTAGTGACACTACTGATTTAAGTTCTAAAGATTATGAATTTTCTATTCAATCCGCTGAAAAATATTTTCTTGCTGGTTATGAAGATGTTAAAACAGCGGTTCGAGATTCCCCATGGTGTGCCCCCTTAGAATCCGAAGAAATCGGCATTAGAGTGCATGAAATTTCGAAAGACCCATTTGAGAAAAGCAGTGAAGGTCAATTGTGCAGTCAAGAATGAAGAGGAATAAGAATTGGATTAATCAGGATCAAATTATTGAGAGTGGCTAACGCGTTTCAATGTTAATTGATAAATTGATATATAGTCTCCCGCAGGAAACATATCACCTTTATCGTGCACAACGACAGTTGCTTGGAAATACTGTTTAACCGCTGAACAGGCCCTATTGTTTTTTTGGCGTATCTAGTCCCGAAGAAGGAATATTCTGCGGCTGAGTAGATTGAGCAGATAAAGGCGCGTCTCCAAATAGACCCTGTTGACCAGGCGCATTGGCAAAAAGAGCTTGATTTAAAATGATAAAAATATTATCCGCTGTTTTGCACAGTCTTAATTTTCCTTTTGTTTCTTCTGAAAGGTTATTAAGAGCTGCAATTGAAACCTTATTATTTTCAATTAAGCTTATCATGATGGGATGAGCAATTACGTCAATCATTGTATCTGACAATGTTGTTAATTCATCAAAGCTAAGTATTTCTTTTTTAAATAAATAAGCAATCAATGGTACTCGTACTTTCAAAATATGTTCGAGTTTCACATCATAATGACTTTTAAGGTTGTTTATCACCTCAGCCACAAATTTAGGCTGAGTTAATGTAGGATCCCCAAAAATATCGTCTATATTAATTTTTTTAGTATTAAGTAAATAGTAAATTTCGAAGTCAAAATTCCTCAAACTCTGGAGTAAGGATTCAGAAGCTAAATCAATTTTAGCAATTGCGTTTACATCAGCTTGTATTAAATATTCTAATCCAAAATACTTAGTTATCACATTTTTATCTATTAAAATCGGTTTGCCATCTACTTCTACTTGCAAATGTCCCTTCTTTTTTACAAACTTAACCTCAGCCTCTTTTGATATATCTGGAAGATTAAAATATTTGCATTTGATATAGGCAACTTGTTTCTCAGGTGACGATATCTTTTCTAAATCATGGAAATATGTATTAATGCAACTGTAAAGCTGACAAAAGTCATTTGCAGCAGAAAGAGCAGGTAAAATGTTTTTATTATTCCAATAAGATGGATTAAGCTTCATATCAATTAATAACAACCAAGTCGTATCACTTAATGCAGATGCATAAAATAAATTAATAGGCCTGTTTTGTGTATAGATTTTTGCGTTTAATAACTTTTCAAAGTTCTCAGTCATAAGTGTTGGATTTTCTAAACCTAAAGAATATATACCTAAAAAAATGCCAACTTCCAAATCAGTTCCATCCCATAATTCTTTTGTCCATAGTTTATCAGTCTCAGCTGGTAATGGGATGCCTATTTTAGCTCGTACAATATCAATGGCATGTAAATAAGCTTCATATATTGGATTTGGAATACTGGAAATTAATCGTCGGTGAATTTCATCGTGTAAAGCTAAAAAAAAGCATCGCGCCTCAACGCCATGGAAATTGTCTCCGCTACTAATGCCTGGATAATAAGTTGCTAAATAGCGGCCGTATTTTCTTATAGAGCGATCCATATCATTTATGTTAAATTTACCTAATTTTGCATAGGCTGCCTTAGCATGCTCGCCGTAAAGAGCCTTAGTCAATGCATCTCTTGCCCCAGGACAAAAATATGTTGCCAATAAATAGTCTTCGTTTGCTGGTGTATCAAATTCACTATCGAATCGCTTGATATTTGCGGGATTTTGTATTGCGATAATATTTGCTTGCTGTGCGATATCAAGTAAACCCTGAATATCGTTACTTATACTGCTTTTTGGAATTTTAAAAGTATAATAACATCGTTCTGATTCAGGTTTCTTTTTTAATTCATCTTTAAATTTTTCTATCTGATCAAAGGAAAGAAAATCTGGGGCGAGTATTGTCAATGCATCTTTCTCAAATTCCTCCCCATCTTCATCAAAGAATTTTAAGATTGAAACGTCTTGAAATGCATTTTTAATTTCACATAATTCAAGCAAAGAGTGGTTTTGTTCTCGAGTTATTAGATTTTGAGAAAAAGCATAAGCAGCATATTTTGCTAATTCGTCAGGGGCAGCAAACGTTGATGTAAGCGAATCAATCCAGCCTTTTTTAAGCAAGAATATAAAGCTTTGTAATTGTGGTTGATTAATATTACTAAAATCCAGCTGATGCTTACCACAAAAATCTTTAAATTCTTCTGAATATTCAAATACTTTTGTTGTTAAAGCGATTAATGAAGAATAAAGAAGAGCTTCTGTTAGTACTAAAACACCCTGAACTTCCACTACACAATAATTTAAGCGAAAGAGATATCAGGGAATATGTGAAGAAACGAAAAATAAGTGGTGGGACCAGAAGTAATGAAGGCAGGCGATGTCGAGACACCTTTGCTAGCTTGAAAAAGACATGCAGGAAATTAAAAGTTAATTTTTGGAATTACCTATTGGATAGGCATAGCAAAAAATCCAGTATTCCTTGGCTTCCGACGCTAATTGGTCAAATAGCCGCTACATCGTAAGTGCCCGAATTTATTGAGAAGTTACGATTGAGCCATTTTTGAATTCTCGTTTTTATATTTATTGATATTTATAATTATAGTTCAATTCGTCAGAGATTCCTAAAAGTAGGCTTATCTCTTAATAGCTAAGACTTGACTAGGCAATACAACAGGCAGCTTAGATGCTTTGATCATGTTAAGCATATTTACAAATTTGTCTTGTGTAATGCTAAATGGCCTATTCGTATCATCAATTTGATGGATAACAATGATTAACCAAGTATGTTGTGTCTTTGTTTTATTTACCATTGTCTGAATATCTTGATCTGTTGTCGTATTCCTGAGTTGGAATGCATTTAAATTATATGGATCTATAATGGGAATAGAATTAAGCCGCAAATAATGTGTACTACGATAGGACTTAAAATATTTTTTAGCCGTTTCAATAATAGGTGGGTGTTGATTTTCAAACATGGAACTAATCTGTTGGCCATTGTACCCGCAAGGCATGACAAATTGATCAGCGCGTAAGCCATGCGATTCAATCATTTGTTTAGATCCGGCCAATTCATGCTCTGTTATCTTGGTTGTATAGTAACCTAAATCGCAATTATGCATAATCGTATGCGCGGTCGTTTCCCAACCATGATTTTGCAATGTGCGCAATTGGTCCCAATTCATAAATTGCGGATAGCAAACTAACTTAACAGCAACAGCCACTGCACCCTTATAACCATATTTCTCCATCAGAGGAAAAGCCGTGGTATATTGTGAAATCCAAGCGTCATCAAACCAAAGTGTAATAACGCCTGTACCACTCCACGTAAATGGCGGAATGCTAGATGGTGCAGGTAAAGTTTGACTTTCATCGCAATTGATAATTTCAGTTATATTATCTGTGTTTGTGTCTCCATTGCCTTGTGCACAAACCTGTTGAATTGGCATCATCAATGCAATAGAAATGAAAAGAGTAAAAAAAAACTTCATGAATACCCTAACCGAAACGGCGTGTGAGCGCGGCATCAAAAGCATATACCCTATAAGTTCCAAGTCCTGGATTTGCTGCAATCGAACGTCCACGTGTGGAAAGACCACCCGATAAAGTAAGATACCAATCTTGGTATATGCCGTAATAAGCTTTTAATGAGTAATCGTTTGCAGGTTTCCATGATGAGAATGTCTCATCATGCTGTGTACCTATCCCTACAGAAGTTTCATATCCTACGTTTTCGGATTGTTTGTAATAGATATCAATCACGCCGCTTGCATATTTGTAATTAGCGGGATTGTAGTAACCATGAGTAAGTTGTCTACCAAATTTCTGATACTGACCTGCAATACCGACCTTAACGTTAAAATTTTGTATAGAGATAATTTGCACGCTAGGGTCGAGATTAACCCAGCGCATATTATTGCTATCCGAAAAGGTGGCATATCCGCCATTGACAGTGAGATAGCATTGTATGCATGGCTGCCAATTCGCAGTAAACTGTTCCAGATTTTGCTTGATACCAAGCGAAACAGCACGGGCTGATTGGTCGTAAAAAGCACGTTTCGCTTGCAAAATAAACGCGAATGTTTCACCGGGAGTAAAAAATGCATCCGCTTCGTAATTAAAAGAATTTTTACCATTACTTGCATTCTGGCCACCTATCATTCCTTGCAAGGCCAGTCTGGGATTAACACGGTGGTTAACGCCAATATTGATTCCAGGAAGGTAGATAGCATGCCCCCCGCCCACCGGATTCAACCCACTACTAATTGACGCACTTAATCTTTCTTCTGCTACATTGGCAATAATAGAAGTAAGAGGAGATATAAAATATTGTCCATTCAATTGTACCCGGCCAATTTTTACAGTGTCAGAATCAAAAGAATCATATCCTTCAATTCCTATATTGGAACGGTAAGGTGTATGAATAAATCGCCATAATCCAGTGGTTTGCTCTGAGCCAGGCTCAATTTGGTTTACTCTATTAAAGCTGTGGTACATTTCTATAGGTTGATTATTGTAATAAAAATCCACTGTATTCGCATAATTAAGATCGTAGTTTTTTGGCAATCTCGGCAACAAATTGTGGACAATAGCAAATGATTCCGTAAATCGTGTTGCCGACGATAAAATACGTGCTCTTGTTGTCAAATAATCATCGGAATCACCAAAGCAAGCATGATATTGATCCAATATTCTAATGGCCATTCTGTCGTTACCACGAAAACTTTGAATGTAGGCATATTCAAGCCATGCTTTTTTATCATTGGGAACCAACTTCAAGTAACGTTGATAAAAATAAACAGATTGATCTAGGCGATTTATGTTGCCCGCTGCACGTGCTAATCCCAACATGATTTTTGGATTATTGGGGTGCTCAGCGTAAAGCAGTTGATAAATACGGTAATCGAGGCTTTTATCATTTAGATGCTCAGCAATATCTGCTTTTAAAATCAAATAATGCATATTGTTAGGCTCAAGACGTAGTGCATTATTTATCATGACTAAAGCATGTTTTGCATCTTCTGCATCTAGATAGGCTTGGGCTGCAACAGCGTAGTCATGAGAATTTGTTCTATGCATGTTGGCAACAGCGGCGGCTTTTTCCGCTGCAGCGAGTGGTGATGTTGGTGCTGTAGGTGCTGCAAGGGCTTCTTTTTCTGCTCCTGCTGCAGTCGGTTTCACATTTAATCGTTGCGTCGCATAATTTTTTATATCCAACAATGTATCGTTGGTGGGGTCTTTTGCGAGTAATGGAGCAAGGACTTGTAATGCTTGTTTTGATTGATTCCTAAATGCTAAATCTCGTGCTTTTTCAGTTAAGTATTGATCATCTTCACCAAATTTTTGTTTGTATTGCGCTAAAAAACGTTCGCCAATTGAATATTTGTCCATAAACAAATACATACGTGCGAGACCAATCAGCGCTTCTTTATCATTCGGGTTTTTAGTGAATGCTTGTTTGTATAAGTCAGCTGCCTGTTGATAATTTCCACTATCACTAGCGAGATTTGCCTGTTGCACCTCTGGACTGATTTGTGGAAATTCTGGATTGTTACTCGTTGGTGTCACGATGACTGGATGGTTTATCGCGTAGTTTTTGATGTCCAATAGTGTTTGATTGGTTGGATCTTTTTTTAATAATGGTGCAAGTATCACAAGTGCTTTTTGAGGATCATTGTTCAAAGCAAAAAAACGAGCTTTTTCAATTTTATAGTTATCGTCTGCACCAAATTTGCTTTTATAAGTATCCAGTAATTTATTTGCACCTGCATAGTCACCCTTGAATAAATGAATTTGTATTTCTTTAATTAAGTTAGTTTTCTCATCAGTTGTCGGCGCCTGATTGCTTGCAGAGACGTCGGTTGGTTGCTGTTGAGGTTTAATTTTTTGCATCCCTTTATGATAAGAAGAGCTAGAAAAATTTGAGTTTGAATTCGTGCTTACACCCGAAGTTTCTTGTGCCATGATATAACCAGGCAGTAATAGCACATTGAGAAATATATAACGAAATTTAATCATCTCTACACTTCCTTTAATTGAATCCCTTTGGATATGTCATTTTTTCCACGTCCGTTTTTTTGTGATCCACAATTCTATGGCAAAATTTAATATGACGAAGTAGTCATAGACGAGAACAGCATAACGGATGGGCGTGTAACATATGCTTTTGATGATGTTACGGAATCGCCGGTTCTTATGCATAAATCCAATCATTATCGTGTAAATAATGACTTCAAGCAGAATGGTTAATGCTAATGCTTTCCAGAAACCCATTATTAACATCATTAAAATAACGGTTGGAAATGAAATTTTTTCAAGCATAGATGTGAACATGAACCAACCAATCGGTCTGCCATACTTTTGAGTGAGCTGTTCTCCAAACGACTGTCGGTAAGCTTCTTTGATCTTGCGCTTTTCTTGGGTTTCTTTTGTGGCAGGATTAAATTTGTCTCTAATTTTTCTGATCAGGACACGATGAATTTTGAATGGTGTCCTTACCAAATTATCAAAATAATAACAACTTTGTAGAAAGGCCGATGACCACATCATTATTTGACGAGGTAGTTTTGACAACCTGGGTTCCAGTGTGAGTGCATAAGTGTTTTGCACTTGTACGTTTCTATAACCCTTATCAGCAAATGCAAATCCTATGAATATATCTTCTGAGGTAGTCAAATTATGTCCTAGGTCTTTTCCGTAATGATCAAGAACGTCAATAAGATATTTTCTCCGATAAGCAACGGCACAACCCACTGGATTGATAATACAGCCAAAAAAAACCATTTCGCCATGGTAAATAAATTTTTGTAAAAAAAGATAAAGTTCCTCACGATAGTTGTTAGTGATGCTATGCTGTAAACGCTGAAACCAGGTGGTGTCTCTCGGCTTTTTAACATCCGGAAATTCCTGGGAAAATTTGGAAACTTCAGTCGAACTGGTTAGGACAGTGCGATCACGCTCAAATTCAGGAAGTATCACACCGCAGGCACAGGCAATCCCTACACCTTGATAGAGTTCTTGTACCAATTTTTCAATGTAATTCTCTGAGCGTAATATCGTATCCGCATCGAGTACAAACAGTACATCCGCTTGGCTTTCATGTGCTGCGGCATGAACAGAAGGCGTTTTGCCTTCGCACTTTTCACGCCGCACCATTTTCAGATTTAATCCGATTGATTCTGCAAAACGCTCTGCGAATAGTGAAGTTTGATCGGAACTGCCATCATCATACAAAATGATATTGTTAGGTTTGACAGTTTGCTTTGCTATTGATTCCAGACATAGAACAATGCTTTTTTCTTCATTACGGGCTGGAATGACCATATCAACCGTAGCTTTTCTGTAATCTTCAACAGGTGTTGGGACCGTTTTATCAGGACCGTGCAATAAACCTACAAAGCTGATAATTGCGCTAGGGCTGAGAATAAAATAAGGTATTGATGCCATCGCCATTATTCCTTTAATGCGCTTAACATAAAAAATTTCTAACCATTTTAACTAATCTTAAATTATATAAATATCTCAAACTTACACATCAATAAAGTAAAAAATTTTTTAGCAGTAATATAAAGTTTTTTTATGCTCATATTCTGCCTTTTAATTCCATTGTGGGACAAAATAAAATCAATTTATGGTTTAAGATATAATATGATAATGAGGAGAACACTATGGCGAAGATAACCGTCGCGATCATTGGAATTGGATATATAGGTCTACAAAACGCTATCGCATTTTCAAAAGCTGGGTTGGATGTCATCGGCTTTGATCTAAACAAAAATAGAATTAAAGAATTAACAGATGGGATAGATAAAAATCATGAAGCATTTGATTTTGTGTCTTCTAATTTAATTTTCACAGATGATCCCACACAACTACATAAGGCAAATTATTTTTTAATCTCTGTTCCAACACCTATAAACGAACATTATGTTCCAAATATTTTTCCACTTAAGAGTGCTGCTGCTGAAGTCGCTGAAGTGTTGAAAAAGGGTGATGTTGTTGTACTGGAATCAACGGTATTTCCTGGTGCCACACGTGAATTATTGATACCTATTCTAGAAGAAAAAAGTAAGCTCAAATGTGGTGTTGATTTTTTTGTGGGATATTCATCGGAAAGAATAGTGCCAGGCGATTCAGAACATAATTTTTCAAACATATATAAGGTCATCTCAGGGCAAAATGATGTCGCTTTAGAAAAGATAATGGAATTATATCAAAAAGTATTTGCACGCAATATTCACTGCGCACCTAGTATGGAGGTGGCTGAGTCGAGCAAATTACTTGAAAACATACAGCGAGACGTCAATATTGCATTAATGAATGAGTATGCGCAAATGATGGAAAAAATGGGGATCTCATTTCATGATGTACTTGATGCCGCTAAAACTAAATGGAACTTTCTTCCATTCAAACCAGGGTTGGTGGGGGGGCATTGCATACCAGAGGATCCGTATTATTTAATCTACCAAGCCAATAAATCCGGCGGCTTCCCTAATTTAGTCGGGTGTGCCAGACAGATAAATGAGCAGTTTGTCGATTTTATAGTAAACACTCTCATTAAGTTACTCACTAACCATGGATTTCTCCTCACAGGCGCTAAAGTAGCTGTATTGGGGATGAGCTTTAAATCTAATGTAAGTGACACGCGACATAGCATGTCAATTGTTCTAACTAAAAAGTTACTAGCGATGGGAATGGATGTATGTGTTTGTGACCCCATTGCTATAAGAGATAATATCGAATTTAACTGGGTTGAATTAAATGATTTAAAAAACTGCCATGCCATCATTATGACTGAGGCACATAATGAATTTACGAAATTAACCGCCGCCTCATATAGCAACAAAATCAGCAAAGACGGTATTTTTATTGATATCCCGGGTGCCTTTTATCAAACCAAACTATTTCGTGAAGATATTACTTATTGGAGTCTTTAATGCGTATTCTGGTCACTGGCGGTGCTGGATTTATCGGCTCACATCTTGCAGCCTATTATCTGAAAAAAGGCGATGAAGTCATCGTCATAGATGATTTATCAACAGGGCAGACTGAAAATTTAAAAAGTTTAATGCAGCACCCTCGATTCAGGTTTCACAAAAAAAATATTTTAACATGGAAAGGATTGAGTCAAGCCTTGGAAAATATTGATAGAGTCTATCATTTAGCTGCCATTGTTGGGATGTTTTATGTCATAAGTCATCCAATAGAAACTCTGCAAGTCAATATTAATTCCACAATGAAACTCATGGAGACAATCAATAAATTAGGTATTAAACCTCTTGTGATTGTTGCCTCAAGTTCAGAAGTGTATGGTAATCAACATAAGGAGCTGCATGAAGGTTTACCTTTAATCCTGGAAAATACACATACAAATCATGCTGCTTATGCAATAAGCAAATTATGTGATGAGTCTATAGCCACGTCATTTTGGCACAAATTCCAAATCCCAACGATTACCATAAGAATATTCAATACCGTTGGCAGAAACCAATTATCTCGTTATGGAATGGTTTTACCAAGATTGATAAAGCAGGCTATTAATAATGAGAATATGACAGTTTTTGGCGATGGAACACAAAGAAGATCTTTTTGTAATGTTATCGATACTGTTAATTTGATCGATTTGCTAGCTGAAAATCAACAATCTATCGGTGAAATAATTAATGTTGGTAATAATGAAGAAATATCAATTAACAGCTTAGCGAGCAAAATAAAGGAATTGTGCTCTAGTCATTCTTCCATTACGCATATACCGTTTGAAGAAGTATACCAACACGATTATATGCACATCACTGAACGCAAGCCCGATTTAACAAAATTGCTGTCTTTTACTCATTACACTTATCAATGGAATTTAGAACAAACCATTATTGACATGTATTCCTATTATAAAAGTAAAAAGTAATGTCTCTATTCAGCGGGTATTACCGGACTAATTGTGCCCGTGTACGGCTTTTTTAGGAAATGATTTCCTCTATTGATTAATATCTTCAATACTAAGATCATGCATAATATGTTCGAAAAAATTATATTCAGTAGAATTTCATGATGGCAGGCCTCGCACTTAATTTATTGTCTTTTCTAAGGCTTAGTATTAAGTACGGCTAAATGCAAGGTCACCTACAACATTTTTATGGTCTCTAAATAACTGCTTTGGGATTTTTTGTTGATAAATATTTTTTTGCCATATTAAGCTATTATTGCAGCATATTTCATTCCACGGCAGTTCTGGGAGACCCGAGAATTCTTAAAGTAATCTTGAGGGCACCCCATTGCGCAATATATAAAATCAATCTTATTTAATCTGGCACTGGTTCAGTTGAATTCTTTTCTAATGCTATGTAAATTAATGAATTTTTTAATAAGGACACAAATGGATTTATTTAAAAAATCTGCGTTCAATGTCATGGGTCAGCCCTATCAATTATTAAAACTTACAACACTGAAATGAATGGAAGAAGAAAGTTATATTGTTGTGAGGACTGTTGCCATGTGTTTGCTGAGACAAGCAATTCATTTATGGAAGGCAT
>Ga0207108_1169_pt1 | contig 10658 bp, 8 predicted proteins | sample Alteio_BWMinHeat_76_FD_153562 | JGI IMG/M metagenome (GOLD analysis project Ga0207108, IMG submission 153562) | Enriched cells from forest soil in Barre Woods Harvard Forest LTER site, Petersham, Massachusetts, United States -... | ecosystem: Environmental > Terrestrial > Soil > Temperate forest >...
CGAGTAGTTCGTGGGCCTGCTTGTCCCTAAGGGCTGCCGGTGAGGTTTTTAACAAATGGGCATTTAAATGCGTGACTGACAATCTCGTGTTAATTTAAGTCAGCATGTGCACAGGAGTCCAATGAAATGAGGTTGAAGCTGGGGTGCGAAAGAGCAGGGCAATTTCCAATGCGGCGCGAAGAGTAATCTAGCGATGAAGACCCCCTATACGAAAATGCACGGATGTCGAAATGACTATATCTATTTCGATAATATTGGAGGTGATTTTCCACAGCTTCAGAAAATGGATTTAGGTCTTCTTTCGAAGCGTCTGTCCAATCGCCAATCCGGGATTGGTTCTGACGGGATCATCATTCTCGACAAGCCGAGCGCTGCCAACGTAGCCGTCGGTGCGCTGGCCCGGATGGGGATGTATAACGCCGATGGTTCCGAGGGAAAGATGTGCGGCAACGGAATTCGCTGTGTCGCGAAACTTCTTTACGAGCGCTTTGGGCCGCGGCCCTCTTATAAGGTTGAGACGTTATCGGGAATGCGGGAATGCTTCGTTCTAGATTCCTCCCGCGCCGATCAATTCGTCGTGAAGGTAAATATGGGACGTCCCTCGTTCATGCCGGATAAAATCCCGGTGCTTTTTGAGGATGTGATGGTGATGGAAGAAGAATTTGATGTGCTGGATCGCAGTTTCAAGGTTTCATGTGTGTCGATCGGAAATCCACATTGTGTCATTGAAGTCGAAGATTTGGACGCCTTCGATGTCGCAAAATATGGACCGTCGATTGAAAAACATGAAGCATTTCCAGAGGGTGTGAATGTCGAGTTCATTCAATTCAAAGGTAACGAAATTTTCCAGCGCACCTGGGAACGTGGCAGCGGCGAAACGCTCGCCTGCGGAACGGGCGCCTGCGCGGTAGCAACGACTTTAATTCTGCAAAAAAAACGAAAGAGTCCGGTGCTCATTCATCTCAAAGGCGGCGATCTCCGAGTGGACTGGGATGGACTTCGCGAGGTTTGGCTTACCGGAGAAGCGGTAACCGAATCAAAAGGCGAAATTGACTTGGATTTATTAAGGTCATAACCCTGTTTTTCTGACGTTGCGATAAGGTAGCGGTAAGTCTGAAATCATGCTACTTCTAGGCACGCGACGGAATATTTATTCCAACCTCGCTTTTGCTTCTTATGAATGATTTATACTCTGCTACTAAAAAAACAGCGCTCAAATCGCTTGTCACTATCATGGTTATCCTATTTCGTATGGCGCTGAATGCGGATCCGTGTACGACGTATGTAGTGCAGGTAAATGAGAACGTGAAAATCAATGTCACCGAAGAGTCCCTGACGGTTACTTCATTCGACGGAGTGAAACTAAAAGGTACGCTCACCGTTCCCGAGCATTTAAAAGGCTTCTTCATTCCAGTGCATGGAAGCTTTGTTCAAACCCGTGAGGGGGATTTGGACGAAACTGCGAAGTGGATGTTTCCGGAAGGGGTGGCGAAGCGCCGTTTGTTTGCCGATATGTCCAAAAATCTCTTGGATCTTGGGATGGGCAGTTTTCGATACGATAAACGAGCCAGTGGTGAAAGTGGCGGCATTTATGCCAAAACCGATTTGATGATCTTATCGAAGGATCTGGTAGAAATTTGGAAACAACTGAAAGCGCGCTATCCACAACTGCCGATCGCCTTGGTAGGGCAAAGCGAAGGCGCGCTTACGGTTCTGAAAGCCATGGAGCTGGGAGCAAAACCAGATTTTGTGATCTTGCAGGGCCCTGCACTGGATCCTTTCGATAAGACTTTAGAGTTCCAGCGCACTCGAGCGGCGGCCCCATTTCTCAACGATCCAACCGGCGAGCTTGCGAAAAAATTTCCCTATATCGCGGCGTTTTATCAAGCGATGTATTCGGGCGATATGATGAAGAGAATTAAAGAAAGCCGAGAGCAGACCTACACCTTGCGAATCGGAAATTGGAGCGCGTCCACTTCTCTTGAAAAATATCGGCAATACCTTTGGAACGGTTTTGATCTTTTGAAAAATGTGAAAGTGCCAACCGTGGTGATCCTAGGAGACGAAGACAAGAATGTTAGACCAAGTGCTGGGTCAGACATCTTGCAAGCGCAAAAAACGTTAGGGCTTTATCCTCAGATTGAAGTGCATATTCTCAAAGGTCTTGAGCACAGTTTTCGAGAAGTCGAACCGAATGAGACGTTTATACAAGCGATGGCCAAACCCGTTTCGCCACGCTATCTCGAAGTTCTTCGAGATTATGTTCGTCGAAGACTCCCCTAAGAAGCAGATGATGGCGCCGATGGAAGTTCTATCGGAATACAAGCCGCCATAGTTTTCGGCAGCAGGCCGATTCCTTTGTTGGAGCAGACTTCTTGGACCACCAGATCTTCTGAATGACTCGTGACGAGAATAGATTGTTTTTCAATTCCCAATAACTCGATCAACTGAAGTCCGGTTTCTGAGCTACCGCGAAACTCTTGGTCAATGAGAAACAAATATTCCACTTTTTCAGAATCCGGCGAATTTCCTTTCCAATCTTTCAGCAGCTGAGGTGTCACAAAGTGCAAAAACTTTCCATGCAACGAGCCAATAGCTTCGAACCGGGACTGCCAAATCTGATGGATCGAGGTGTCGTCATCAACGACAACCACCGAGGTATTTTTTCCAATCTCGATCGTCGGAACAAACCACTTCGGTGACCGCGCTTTAGGCAGCTTGATCGTTACCGTTGTTCCCCTATTGACCTCGGACGCGATCTCGATCGAACCTCCCCAACGCTCGACAACTTGCCGAGCGTGAAAAAGTCCCAAGCCGCTCCCATTCGGTTTGCCAAAAGATTTTTGTTCCCGCATCAGTTGCGGCAAAATCTCGGGGGCGATTCCTCTTCCGTCGTCTTTTACGCTCAATAATATCCAGCGATCGCCTTGGCATCGAACGTCGATGGCGATTCTAGTTTTTTCTCCGGTCGGGCTGGCCTCGACAGAATTGTCGATGAGATTTGAAAGAACGCGTTTGAACTCAGTGCTTTCGACCGAAGCAAAAAGTCCGTAGGCGGCGTTTGGATGGAGATTCGCTTCGAGCTCAAGATTCAAGTTTGAGCGGTATTGAATTCGCTTTTCAGAAACGAGCGTATCCACAAGCCCGGCTAAAAGAGAAATGCTGCGCTGATTGTCCAAAATTGTCTTTCGTGAGTTCCCAAGCAAGCCATTCGCGATGTCTTGAATCCTCGTCACAGCGCTTCGCAAAATGAGTCGCTTCTCTTCAGGCACCTCATCGATCATGGGAAGCATCATATTGAGTGCGGCGAGCGGACTTCTGACGTCATGGGCGATTTGTTTCGCCAAGTCGTAGAGGGCCGCTCGTTTGGAGGCTTCATTTTTTTCCTGAGCCTCGCGTTGAAAACTGTTGATGAGATTTTCAAATGCGCGGGTGAGGGTGCCGACTTCTTTCGGAGCACCGGCGATGGTATCAAGCTCCGGAGAAGCCTGAAGCGGATTCACACTCTTTGCCGAAATCATCTTTGTTAAAGATTCCAGCGGTACGAGCAATCGCCTCTCGAGAATAAATCGAGAGAGGATCAATAAAATCAAAAGCGTTGTTAACGCCAGAGCCACGAATACGAAGCTAGAAATATTGATGGCGAACGTAGGGTTCGCGACGGTGTAGCCCAAAAGTACTCCCACCAAAATGGGGTTGCCGCCGAGCGGATCGTTGTGAAGCATCTCACTGCAAGAAATACGATATAAAGTTTCATTGAATACGGGAGACTTTTTCAGAACGTGGCCACACTTCAAAGGTTTGCGTTTGAGATCGAAGGAACTTTCAACAAGGTCCACGAGTGAATAGTCGGAAAGGAGAACATCGCCTTGAGGAGTTACTGCCGCCAGAATTTCCTGATCCTTCGAGACCATTCCCAAAAGACGTTTTGCTTCTTCGTAATCAGAAATGAGGAGTGAAGGAACAATGAGTTCGGTAATCGTATTATGCAAAAGTTTTTGATGCTGCTTTTCGTTTTGTCGAATATTGTAATAGGTGAAATAAGTGGCAGCCACAAAGTCGACGATAAAAATCAGAATCCCCATCAAAATAATAGATCGCTGAAGAACTTCTCTTAAAGTAACCGAGGATTTTTCGCGGCTCCTTCTCCTCATCGTACACTTCCCAAATAATATTCATTCAGCGGCACGGTTCCCAAGCCCGGCGTCTTTCTGCTTTTTTTTACAAAAATGGTTTTCATTTGAATCGTCAGAATGGGATACAAAAGACATTCATTTTTAACCTGGTCTGAGATTTCTTGGTAGAGCTCAGCGCGAGCTTTGGAGCCCTCCACATCCTGGCTCTCTTGGACCATCTTTTTGAGAGCTGCGCTATTGTAACCCGTCAGATTGGGATCGGTTTCGGAAAAGATCAGCAAGTATTCATACGCATCTAAATAATTCGACTTGAGACCGACGATCATTCCATCACAGCTTGAATTCACAAAGTTAAATCCGAAACGCGCGGGATTGTCGACGATCTTAAGTTGAACATTAGAAAAAACGGAACGGACCATATCCACAAATGCCGAGCGATTTTTTTTTGGCACCGAAACGGAAAGGATACTTAAACAAAACGAGTCGCTCTTGGGTTTCCATTCATGTTTCCAAGAACGGATTTTTTCCTGATAATTTTCTTTCGTCGAAAAACCAAGAATGCCCCGTGGCAAAATATCGGTGGCTCGTTCAGCATTGGGGCCATAGCTTTGAAGGGGCTTCTCAGGATCGAGCCGCGAAAAGAACTGGCAGCGGTCCTCTCGACGACTCCACTGGGGTCGATGGGTGTTCAGACCCATAAAGATATGATAGGGATCGAATAATTTTTCGGTCCGAAAGGTCTCGCCCGTGACTTCTCCTCCCACGATAGGAAGGCCAATCAAGTCATATTGGGGAGCGTCTTTTTTCGAGACTTGATTCTCGCCCACAAAATGAAAACGAATCGGTAAGCCTTCGTGAATTGGTTCAAGCTCCACAAATTCGCCCTTTGGATCATAGCGAGTTATTTGATAATTTCCACAGCCCATGGGGTTCGACCAAAGACTTTGGTTGGATTTCGCCTTTTTCAGAAATTCTTCTGAAAAAATTGCGTAATTGGGGGCTGAAAGCACGGTGAGAAACTGCGGCAGATGACGCGACAAATGTATATGAATGGTCCTTGGCCCGCGAATTTGAATTTCCCGTATCCAAGAAAAAATATTTCGTAATACTCCACGCGATTCCCGAAGGTATTCCAAGGAAGCAACAACGTCAGAGGCTTTCATATACCTTCCGTTGTGAAATTTCGCTTCTTTGCGAATCGCAATCTCAATCGTAGTCGGATTTAGAAACACAATTTTCTCAGCCGCATCGAGCTGGAGTTGATCGACAATCGTTATTTAGCCGAAATTGGAAAGCAGGCGCTTGGGATTCACAGTATTCAATTTAATTTCTTTCTCGTTGGCCAGGCTATTGGGCTCGCTTCTGCGACGAGCGCTCTTATTTTTTGGAAACGAAAAGAGGTTGAAGCGAAGCAAGGTTTCATCTTGCTTCAGCATCTCATTTTGTCTGGGCTGGCGTCTGCGGCTGTCGCCATCTTAGTTTTTCCATTCACGGGAAAACTCGTTCACTATTTCGAAATTTCAGATGTTTTTTACAGCACTGGAAAACTTTATCTTCGGCTCGGCCTTCTAAGCATGATCTTGCAGGCGATGTACGCGGCAATTAACGCCGTTCTCATTGCCAGCGATCAACGCTTCAAAAGCACTTTGCTGATCGGATTGATTCTGACGATTAAAATCATTGTGGGATATTTCGCAGTCCATACGCTCGCTCCTCACGATCCGAGCTCAGCCATGATCGTCATTGCATGCGGAACTATTTTCAGTGTAGGCGTTTCACTTCTGCTTGGAATTCGTTTTATCGTCAATCGCGTCGATGGTTGGAAGCGATTTGAATTCCGAAGTCTCTCGAAAGTCTGGACGAGCGAGGTTGCGACGGGTGCGATCCGCTCGCTTGCGCCTATTGCATTTAGTTTTCAAATCGCTCGAGTTTATGCCTCGCCAGGATTTTTCGTCACTTGCCAGCTGGCGCTGCACCTTGCGTACTTGCTCGTTTTACCCCAGCTAGCGGGAACACAAATCGCCGTGAGGGATGCTTCGGCTGAACTTTCGGAAGGAAGGCAGATGTGGAGCCATTCGTCGTGGTTCCCGCCCTTTTTATATACTTCACTGTTGCCGACGCAAATACTTCTTTGGTTTGGAGTGTTCTTTGCGGTCCCTTTGTTTTCGTTTTTTTATAAGTATAATGTGCCTTTAGATCACCGAAGTTTTCTTCCTCTTTATTTTCTGGGTTGTTCTATGGGTCAGATCGGAAATCTTTTTGTGATTCTGCTTCGAGCGTCACGAAGGAATTTCATAGCGACTCGCAATTCGCTTTTTACCGAACTTTTTTTGCAGCTTGGACTCACTCAGTTGCTTCTGCTTTTCGGTTGGGCCACACCTACGACGATTGGGCTTACCGTTTGTTGTTATTGTTTTGCCTATTTGTTCTTGAACGCTCGATCTGTCTTGAAAGTCAGGCTCGAGTCTTCTTCTGAAAATCTCTCGATTGCGAGGCAGGCGGGCTAATATATGGTAGTTTCCAAAAGTCAGTGGCACGAGCGTCAAGAATTAATGAGGCGCCTCCATTCGGAGTCCAATAGCCGATATCGACGGGTTCTCGATTTTAAGTACCGAATACAAAGTCACATCGATCTCGGTCGCGGAAAATTCCATCGCTGGATTTATGGCAAGAGAATCCAATCGAATGGGCCCGAACTTTTGCTTGGTGGAAACAGTCTTGTGCGTATTATTGGCGAAGATTCGAAGCTTTTGATTCAAGACGAAAGTTCGCAGGCTTCGGGAGATGGAATTATCAATGGGCACTTTCCTCGTGCGGCTTCGATTGGCTGCGATCCTTATTGGCGGTTTGCTTTTCCCGGAAAGTCGCGCCAAACAAAAATTGTAATTCAGCAGGGTGCGAAGCTTATTTTGAATGAAAATACCATTATTACATCGGGAGTTTATTTAGCGGTGGGCAATGGTGCAACCTTTCGCCTCGGATGCGGAAGTTATTTAGCCCATGATGCGAACTTCAATTGTCGGTCGGGAATTACGATCGGAAAGGGATGTTTGGTAGGCCAGCAAGTGATGATGATGGACTATGACGGCCATCCAATTTTTTATCCTGATCGGCTTAGGCTGGATGAGACACTCGGTGGGGCAAGTGCGTCCATTGAAATCGAGGATGATGTTTGGATCGGACACCGAGCGATCATTCTGAAAGGCGTCCACATCGGTCAAGGATCTATCATCGGCGCCGGAGCATGCGTGACACAGAGCATTCCAAGAAATTCGTTGGTTGGCGGAAACCCCGCTAAAGTTCTTAAACAAGGTGTGAGTTGGAAGCCGTTTTGAGAATCTAAGCGGTGGGATCTTCTTTTTCGATCTCATCCATGGATGTAAATGCGAAATCAGATTCTTCGGGAAGACCCTTTAAATGCGAGTCACGTTCTTGGCGCGTCAGAAAACCGTGCTCCATTTTTTTTTCAATCAAGCGATTGTCATATTTCATTTCAGGCGATTGGCTGAGAATATCATCAAGTTCGGTTTTCTTGCTGCTCATCCTTAAGCTAATGCCCGGGATTTTGCCGAAGGTCAAGACCACAGCTCGTCAGCATTTGGTTTTTGAGTTAGCCTCTTAAGATATATGAAAAACCCCGCTCAGGCTCAAAAAGACCAGCCTTTTACCGATAGTTTTTGCCGTGCCTTATTCAACGGATATCTTCTCGAAGATCGACTTTTGCCCTACCCAGAAGATCGGCCTGAAAGCTATGAAGATATTCGCCAAGCCATCACACGATTCGGAGCGGAGCGAGTGAATTCCAAACAAATTGACGATGATGCGAGGATTCCGCCGGAACTTTTAAACGAAATCAAGCAACTGGGGCTGTTTGGAATGATTATTCCAGAGCAGTTCGGAGGATTTGGTCTCAATGCGACGGGGTATGCCAAGGTAATGGAGACATTGGTCGCGTGTGATTCTTCCATCGCCATCACCATTGGCGCCCATCAATCGATCGGTATTAAAGGATTGCTTTTGTTTGGAACAGATGCGCAAAAGCAGCACTATCTGCCTAAGCTTGCGACAGGTGAAATGATTGCCGCCTTTGCTCTTACCGAGCCCACGAGCGGAAGCGATGCGCAGAGTATCCAGACCAAGGCGGTGCTTTCTGCAGACAAACAATATTATATTTTAAACGGCGGCAAGCTCTGGATCACGAATGGCGGGATCGCTGATTTTTTCACGGTCTTCGCGAAGATCGATATCGATGGAAAAGAAAAAGTTACCGCATTCATTGTGGAGCGCTCCATGGGAGTCAAGAGCTTGGCCGAAGAGCATAAACTCGGAATCAAAGGCAGTTCCACCGTGCAGTTGATATTTGAAGACGTGAAAGTTCCTGCGGTGAATATGCTGGGTGAGCCGGGCAAGGGCTTCAAGGTCGCCATGTCGATTTTAAATTCAGGTCGGCTTGGCCTGGCTTCAGGTTGCGTGAGTGCTTCTCGGTGGGCACTTCGAGAAGCGGCCAAATATGCGTCTGAGCGGAAACAATTCAATCAACCCATTTCGAATTTCCAGATGATCAAAGAATATCTGGCACAAATGGAAGTCAGTGCCTACGTGCTTGAGAGCATGGTGTATCTCACCACGTCATGGATCGATCGCGGAGTTCATGATTACTCGATGGAATCGGCGATCTGTAAAATTTTTGGGTCAGAAGCTGCATGGGAAAATATCAACCGAGCGCTCCAAATAGCAGGTGGTAATGGCTATATGAAAGACTATCCGTTCGAGCGCGCACTTCGTGATTGCCGCATCAACCTGATTTTTGAAGGAACGAATGAAATTCTCCGTTTGTTCGTTTCTCTCACAGGCTTGCAAGCTGTTGCGGCCGAACTCCAAGAAACCCAAGGAGCCCTTAAGAATCTTTTTGAAGAGCCCGCAAAGGGTTTCGGAGCTTTTTATGGTTATGCCTCGCGAAGGCTACGACAAAAATTTTCGCCGGATATGGCAAAGAAAATTCACAAAACACTTTGGCCACAGACGCAGCAATTTGGAAAATCAATTGCGGCACTTTCTGAAGCAGCTGAGGCGGTGGTCAAAAAATATCGAAAGAATGTCGTGAACGAACAGCATGATCTTCGCCGAATTGCCGACATCACCATCGATGTCTATGCGATGGCCGCCGTACTCGCGAGAGTTACAAGTGAAATCGAAAAGAAGGGCGATGGAGAGGGCACGCTTCATTCACGGCAAATTGCGGCAGTGTTTTGCAGCCAAGCGCGAAGGCGAATTCGCGGAAATCTTCGATCTCTGGAAGTTAATAAAGATAAGTTCATTGATGCAATCTCAGACCGGATTGTGGCTTCCGTCAGCGGCTGATTACATCTGCATCTTTGCGGCTAGCGAGGCCGAAGTGCCCTTCGGGTTGGGCCGGACACGCCGAAGAGGAAATTTTTAAATCCAGACGATTTTCGAGCGAGCTCTACGACCCACAAGTGGGTGCCCCGCATAGAATTGCCGAAGCTCACATGACTTTTGGCGCCTGACATCGGAACTCCGGCCAACCCGAAGGGCACTTCGGCCTCGCTAGCCGCAAGTCCAACCGAATGGCCCCTTACTCGTAAACGAGCTTCTTATTTTTCTTAGAAGAAATTCTTGCTGCGGTGCGGAATAAAGCTTGCGCATAGCGTCCAATTTTTTCTAACCTAAGCTCGGGGAAAAATGAGGGGATTGTGGGGACGCTCTGACCGCTCAGGTCGGGGTAAGATCGCGGTAGCGATTTTTTCGTTGTTTTTCGTGTCTTCGTCGGCATTGGTCTATGCCGATACTTCGCCAACACATACAGTTTACTTTCGTTTCGCCAATAACAGTCGGATTCGCTATGAAATCGGTGAGCAGAACAAAGTTAAGATTTTCTATCTCGAATCATCACAGAGTTTGCCAAAGGAAGTTTATTCTGGCGTCCTCGAAAAACTTTTCACTTCCGATCGTGACGAGGCTAATCAAGAAATTCATGGAGTCACCATTGGCTTTCAGAAATCGGAAAACATGGGAGTCCTCTTCGCCGTTGAAAAAGAAGGCGCTCGGCCCATTTTCATCTTTCAGACCGGCGATATTTTGGTTCATGACCTCATGCCGAAGTTATGGGACAACTTTTTCTTTCGTCATTTCAAAGTTAATGAACGAGCTTTTACGGCTTTATCGTTCCAATCGTCTTCGGATCCTTCGACGTGGATTTATGATCACCTGACGAAATCATGCGTGAAGGTCTCGCCTTTTTCACTCACGATTCCTCAATTAAATGATCTCCGAGTGACTAGCGACGGCGTTCTTAGTGGCGGAGGCTTGCTCCGCACGATCGATGTCAACAAGATGGATTTAGAGAGCAATTTCTTTCCGAAGAGATCTGTCACTCCTCAGGATAAAACCGGAGGCATCGATAATATTATCCAAGCTGCCGAAGCCCTGTTTGAAGATTTTCGCATTGCGACGGCTAACGACAATGTGGAGCTGACGCCCGAAGATCAGCTCCTCGTCGAC
>Ga0207108_1171_pt1 | contig 10599 bp, 10 predicted proteins | sample Alteio_BWMinHeat_76_FD_153562 | JGI IMG/M metagenome (GOLD analysis project Ga0207108, IMG submission 153562) | Enriched cells from forest soil in Barre Woods Harvard Forest LTER site, Petersham, Massachusetts, United States -... | ecosystem: Environmental > Terrestrial > Soil > Temperate forest >...
CAACAAGGTGAGTCAGGGATGGGGACGGTGAAACGGAATAGAGAGTTTATTGTGCATCCTGATGCGATTAAGCAAGGGTTGAGTGTGGGAGAAGTTTTTTATGCGAGTAAGGTGAGGAGGTTTGAGTGGGATAAGATTCGGGTTGTGTATTCGTAAGTAGGGTAGTAATGCAGGTTTGTAAGGGGCCCGCATTGTTTATGATGTTATTAGATCGTTGTATTATTTTTAGGCGTAAAGACCAGTACGGATCCGAATTCCGCAGGAAGAGGTAAATTTTTCATTTAATTAATTCTGATTCTCTGTCCTTATGGGCGGCACAACGTAGTAAGATTAATGTTTCTGAATAACGATGGAATGTTAATATATGGACACTGAATTAGGGACTACTTTTTCTGAACCAGTTTTGATGTTTCCACAATTCATTAAGGAGCTAGAGAGGCTTGACTATCAGGGATCATTAATAAAATTACAGAATTTTTCTGCCTTGGTAGGAAACCAGTCATGGGTTAATATCCATTTGGCCTTTGAATTTCATCAGTCGCCAAAAATTATTCATAAAGTACTAATCACTCGCCAGGCTCTTTCTTGTATAAGTAAAGAGATTATTTTAAATTGCAAAAAGGCCACTTTAAAATTAGATGATTTAGAGTTAATCAAATTGGCGAATGAATATGAAAATTTAATAATCGATCTTCATAAAATGGATTCATCAAGCAAAGACAATTGGTTGTGGGTCTTGCGTGCAACAAATCTACAGCACTATTACCTTCGTCATCCCGTTATGATTATTGGACGATATTATTATTTGTTTCAAGTCTTGCTTGAAAAACACCCAAAATTTGGAGAGTTTTTAAGCAAAAAGATTAAATTAAATCTCCTTGATATCTTTCGGATTGGTTGCTGCATTTGGGGGGTATTAAATCTTAATAAGTCATTTTATAAAAAGAATCTATTAAATGGGACTGTAATTAACCTTCAATCATTGCTGACCGAAGCTAATGTAGATAATTTTTTAAAATTATTTTCTATTACTCAAAAAGGATTTCAAAAAGCATCAAAAAAATTTACTGTGAAAGATGATTTATTAAAAAAATATGAATTTAATGCTTTGAAACGTTATCCTATCATTAAAACTAATTCTAGGGATGAAAAAGAAAAATATATTATTCCATCTTTAGGTGATTTTATGTATGGGTTTTCTGAGGGACTGTATTATTTATTAATCGATAAAATAAATGATAAACAAAGAGAGAACTTGTTTACAATAATAGGAAGTGTTTTTGAAAATTATATAGGCCAATTAATAAATTATTATAACGTCGACTTGTTATCTAGAGGCAAGTTATTCTCCGAGCAAGTTTATTTTAGAGAGAAAAAAAGTAAAGTTAAAAGTGCTGATTGGATTTTAGTTTCTGAAGAGTATATTTACCAGATTGAATGTAAAAAAAGAAAGGGAGATAATTATTTAAAAGCAGGGATTGATGCTGCGGATGGAAAAAAAGGGGTGAATAAGGCATTAGAAGATATAGCAAAAAATTTAGATAAGCTAATAAAAAAGGAAGCTGATATAAAAAATAATAAAATTGAATTAATCAAATATAATAATCAAAAGATTATTAATATAATTGTATATTTGGATGAAATGTTTTCTATGAATACCTATGCGAGAGCTGAAATCATTAAAAAAATGAAAAATAAGGGAGCTAATTTTTTTATTTTGGGATGCCATGATTTTGAAATTTTATGTCAAATGTGTAGAAATAACAATTCAAGCCTTCAGCAAAATATTTTGTTATTTGTTCAGGGGAAAATTGAAGTTTACCAGATAGATTTTCTACAGGAAGTTTTTAACACTTTTTACCGAACATTGAAATCTGAGTGAAGGAATTATTATAACAGTGATCCCGCTTGGTTTTTTTAAAGAGGTTTTGAAAATCTCGGATTTATCTGTTGGAATTTCTTTTTCTAAGCGTTCAACTCTTTCCGCTAATCGCGTGACAAAATTCTCCATGTTTTTCTTTGCTGCGGCCTGCATTTCTGGAGATTGGGCAGTAACCAATTCAAGAAGCCATTTAACTCCATTAGATGATATTTCTTTTATAAAGCTACCTGCTGCGCCACCAATAGCGCTACTCACAATTAATTGTGTCATTGGGTCCATATATGTTTCCTGTCTCCACCTGTGGCAAGTGGGTCGCTCAGGATTTTGTAAAAGCTAAATTTTAAGATGTACATGCAAAGACTTCAACTCTTCCTTAATCTAGTTAGATAATAATTATATAGAGTTTTATGCGAGTACCTCATTTCGGAATTAAGTTTAGTCAGAATTATTACTTTTTGATCTCAAGGTAGTTAATTGAGGAATAAGTTCACTATTGTCCTCCAACTGAAAAAATGATTTCAGCAAAAAATTTAGTTTTTATTACAGGATTTATTATAGGCTGCTAGCGCTTCAGTAAATCCATCTAAGTCAAATTTGATTGTCGTTAAACCATGATCTCGCTTTTTCTTCAGAATCCAATTCTTTCAGAATTTTATTAAATTTCATCCTGCGATATTTCACGATTTCCCCCTTTATTGCAAGGAGGATACTACTAAAACCTAATCACAGGTACTATCCGGATAAGCATGAAAGTATTAGCACAATTCAACACCTGACTTTTGAAGCTCGCATCTATTCGATCTAAATCACCCAATCCTTGCGTACCAAAAATAGCATGCACACCCTTACCTCTCCCCATGTTGACGAGATTCAGCACTTGCTCTCCTGCAAACACTGAAAACTCATCAAACACAGTAAAGATAGGCATCTCACCATTATTGTGTCGATCAACCACCGCTTTAATATCATTGATCACCAACTTCCCTAATACTTTAGAAAAGCTTGGAAAACGCAGGGCTGGCAATGCAAAATAAACCACACCATTTTGGCTGATCACATCCGACAGTGAAAAAGTAGATGCGTCTTTCTCGAAAAACCTTCCCAGTTCTGAATGAATAAGAATATCCAAATGCGCTTGTAGGCCGGTGATGTCCTTCATGTCATAATTTTTGAGTCTATCAACACGTTTCATCAATTCTCCATCTTGCGTAGCATTGACGAGTGCCACAAGATTTTTATAGACGAGACAATCCACCACTCTGTTAAGGTCCAGTCTCCCGCCAGCTTTCAATAACACCTGAAAAGTTGTCTGGAGATAATCCTCTGCAATAGATCGGTAGTAATCACTGCTCCATTCATCTTTCAGACACACCACCTTATCTTTCAGCTCGGTAAATCCACCATGAGCCAATGGGTCATAATGACGGTTATTGACGCAGTTAAATCCAAAGAATGGCCGGCCATATTGTTCCGCTAATTTTTCTAGATACTTGATATTAGCTTCATCCGGTTTACCATCAACGATAATTAACGGATACCCTTTCGTCAGTGCGCGCTGGTAAAAACGTCTGAGTGTAATTGTTTTACCACCGCCGGTGGTTCCCAATACAAGCATCACCTGATTTATGTCACGATCAGGTATGGTGACATATTTGCCGGTATGTTTTGAAACACCTAGCACTGTGCCATTATGTTTTTCATCGCGCAGATTTTTTAACGCCTTGGTTATTACTTTCTCACTGACTTCTTCTATATCATCGGGATGCAGGCCTTTTTGGAGTGCTTTCATTGTCTTTTCATGCGGATTGTTTGCAATCATATCAATTGCACTGAGGAGAAACGCAACAAATGATGTGAAACCTACGATGTAAATAAATTCATTGTTCATCATGAATGAGAATGCTTGAACTATTTTTTGGTGAGACATCAATACCCAAAATTGCCAATTCAATGTAAACCCATTTTTAATGAGATCAACAAACGTAGGATATGTTTCCTGAAACAAGGCTGTTTCTATGAGCATCCCTATGCCGAACCCAAGTAAGAATACACGTGGCACTTGAAACGCTCGTACCCATAAAATGAATATCGTTAGTGCTAATATGGCTACTGCACTCTGCCAGATCAAACAGAGCCCTATTACTAACAGGCAGAGACATTCGCGAGGGTGTGAATTAACATAATCATTAAATTTATCACTGTTATTCATATCATATACTCCGACAGGTTATAGATTTTGATGTATGGCATATTGCTGGCGAATTCGTTAAGCGCCGGCATAATGCCTTTAGAACAGAAGTACCAAACCTCTCTGTAGATTTGTTGCAACCCATATCCAATCAATATTTCTTCCAGTCTATTACGTGCTTTTAAGCTTCTTTCAACTTCGATGTCACACTGATAACCTTGAGGAAAAATCAACGCGCCATCTGGTAAATGATCATTCATTTTTAAATCAGATGAGTACTTATCACGAACCAACCTGCGCTCTGATACCCAAATCGCTTCTGGATGGATCTTTCTTAACGTGAGATAAACATCGATCACTGCCAGTTGATGCTCAAAAATATTGAGGGGGATCCTGCGTATGAAAGGTAAATCCAATTTGAGTAAATCAATTCCTTTTGGTGTTAAAAAATAAGCACGGGGATGATATTTAATAACACGGGCATTCGTTACTAATCCATATTGAATCAGTGTCCGCATACTTTCATAAGCAACCGTTTTCTTTACATCAAATCTCTTAACAATATGCCTGATATCGCAAAACCCAAACTCATTCAGCAATCGCAGTATTTCAATCATATTTTCTGAAAGTATCACTTCTTTTGACCCCTCTTTTATTGCTCTTATATTTTCATTTCTGCTTGTCATCTCTTCACTCCCTCATGAATTCTCAATTCATTTCATATGACTGCTGCTCTGGCTTTTAAGCATGATGTTGTGTCAGTCACGCCTGACCACCCAATCATCTTCATCGTTACGATGTGAGTGGGTGGTCAGGCGTGACTGACACAACATCATGCTTTATAACGTCATGATTTTTATCTTTAATACGGCGGAAAATGTCCGGAATTCATTTCCGGCCATTTTCCGGTACTATCTCAGTGCAAAAATCACCTCTCATCTCTGAACCAAACCTCCGACACATACATAAATCTGTCGGGATTAGGATCACGTTTAAGCTGTATCACAATTGGAACAATCGACTTGATGTAATCTCTGATTCGCTCTTCGCTTGATGTAGAACCTGCTTGCTGCATCATAAAAACAAGCTGCGTAAACGCGCCTTCTGGCGTATCCGCATGCACGGTACTTAAACTACCAGGATGCCCACTATTCGCAGCACGAAGAAAAGGCCACACTTCTGCGCCGCGTAATTCAGAGAGAAAAATGCGATCTGGTCTTAAACGTAAACAGGCTTTAAAAATATTCAGAGACGTAATGCGATTATCTTCTTCATTGAATAGCAATTGCACAGCGTTAGGATGATCAACCTCAACTTCGCGTGTATCTTCAACTGTAATTAATCGTTCATGATCTGGAATGCATTTTAAGCAAGCATTTAAGAAAGTAGTCTTGCCCGTGCCGGTACCACCGCTAATAAGAATGTTTTTTCTGCTTTGAACAGCTAATTTGACAAAACCAAGCGTATCATTGTCACGATAAAGTTCTTTTAATAAATCATCTGCGTTACTAGGTTCTTCATTGAATACCACATTAGCAAACGCACCATTTTTCTCATAATCCTCTAATTTCATATTCCTTCTTTGATGCCTACGTATAGAACAAATCAATTTGTCCTTCTCACAAGCTGGCGGCATGACAAATTGAACTCGCTCACCACTTGGCAATGATCCTGATAATAGAGGTGATGGAAAATCTTTGTGGTTATATTCAGCCACCAATGCAGCCAATGATTCTAAAAAATGAAAATCTAATTCATCCACTTCATGTCGTGTGAACTGACTATTTTGTTCTACATAAATCTCGCGCGGTTGATTGATGCAAATCTCAGTCACACCATTTGCCTGAACAAATGGTGTGAGAGGAGCAAGATGCCTTTCGAGCGCTTTGAGAGACATCACCCACCTCGTTAAAACACATTGAATTTAGGTTTGACTTGCTGCATCACATTGGCGAAGTGTAAATCCTTAGCAATAAACACCATGATGGGTTTGCCTTGATACGTCTTAAGTGTGGGTGCAATTTGACTTTCTTGTTGCAAGCTTTGATCCGCAGATTGCGCGAAGCTACTTGCTACTGCTTCTCGGTAGATTGCTGCTGAATTATTTTGGTCTTGCCCTTTCACACCTACATTTGCTGCCCCTGCTCCAATGAGAGATAGAAGTGAAGCTGTACCAAACCGTTCCCAAAAATGACGGTTGATTTCGTCCGCACTCATGCCCGCCACACTTAAACTATCTACACCAGGCGATCCTAATTGCACCGATATTCCATTCGAAGTAATCAGTCTTGTCCATACAACAAAAATCCGGGATTGTCCTTGCAACATGCCACTTTTATATTGGCCTATTAATCTGCTTCCTTCTGGGACCAACACCTGTGTCCCATCTTCCGAATAAACAGGTTCACTCACACTGGCACGTAGATGACCTGGCAAATCTGAATTAGTCGCTGATTCTAAAGTCGCATGAATGAGATTCCCTTGCGCCACCACTGTATTAAGCGGTCCGATAGTAGTAGCGGTAGCTACCTCAGTCGTTTGCGCCGACACTTGATTCATAAACTGTGTATTAGCATCTCTGGATACAGTTTGATTTTGCTGGATAGCCCCAGTTGGAACACTCGTCTGATTTGCATTCACCAACATCAAAGGAGCAGCAAGTCGTTGTTGTAGTTCTTTTTGCTTTTGCTGTAGCAAAACCACCTGCTGCTGGATAAGTTCTGGACTCACTTGCGACTGTGGAGTTGCTGTGACTTGTTTTGTCTTCTCAGCTGCTAGCTCCGTCTTATTAGGCTCAGCTTGCACATTTGAAGATGTCACATAAGTTTCTTCTACTGCTTTATTTAGCTTCGTTTTATTTTTCGGAAAAAAATGAACGCCCAAAAACGAAACTAAAACGACCATCACCATGATGATAGCTAAAATATTCTTTCGGCTTGTGAGCTCAGAAATATCAGGCAATCCATCTTCTTTTTTTTGTTCATTCATTATGCGTTACCTCTGTTATTACTAATGGCAAAATCGTTATACACACTCGTCACATAATCACCGTCACGCAAGGTGAATTGCTTAGCAACAGAATTCACGACCAAATACTTCCCTTGCATGTGGTAATTCACTAAGGTCTCATTACGGTTTTTATCAACGATAAAGACGTATGGAAGACGACTCATGCCATCCTGTTTAAATTTAAAATAAGTAAATTGACCATTATCAAACGCTTCAATCGGTGCAATGGCCCTATCACCCGTGAAACTGTATTTCCAATTAAGCCCATCAGGATCAAAGGTCGCAACAGCATTCGCATTTCCTACTTGGTCGTAGCCGCCTTCTACATAATTAAATTGTAATTTATACGTAGGCTGTGCTCGCACGTCCGTTGAATCAAGCTGGAAATTGTAACTATTGGTGTTCGTCAACACGGTCATATTAGTCTTTGATTCTGCAACGGGTTTAATGAATAGATGGTTTTGCACAGGCACAGCAAGCCATGCCATGCTGTCGCCAATCGATACATTTTGCACGGTTTCATTCGGTGCAAACGTAATTTGCGTTTGATATCCGTATCTGCCTTTTAAAATGACCACATTATTCGGGTCATACTGCACCACTTTGACATGATGGTCTGTGGCAGTCCCACGAGGGACACTTGCTGCATAAACAGTATTCAAACAAATAAATAATATCGTTGTAGAAATAATTGTTTTCTTCATTCTTATGTTCCTTTAATCGAGATTGACTTGGGTGACTTGGTAATAGGTGACTTTAAATCCGAGCGGATCACGCTCTAGCATTTTTTGTGAGACTTCCGCCTCAGTAAATGTCCATTTGATAATGGCTTCTTTCTGCACGACTTGGTCTGTATTCGCTGTACGGTCATGTAATGTTTTTTCAAACTTCACATCAACGGTATTGTCATTCAGTTTATTGATTGAGATGACACGAACGGTGATGTACTTCTCTTTTCCATATTTACGATAAGGAGAATTGGGACTACTGCTCTTTACTTCTTCTTCATATTGTTTCTGAACGATTTCAACAGATTGCGCCCATATCATTTGATAAGGTAGATCAATATTGTCAGCATCATAACTTTCACGCCCAATCACATAATGAATGAGAAGATAACGCGACAGTTCCCAATTGGATGACAAAGTCGTTGGCTCAAGCGTACCAATCTTCGTGATTTCACCTGTCGCATGGTCAAACGCATAGAGGTATGGCACTTTTTCTTTAAGAGGAACCAGCATCAAATTACAAATAAGCGACAGCATCAATAGTACTGCCAATATCACCAAACCTAACAAAGCCCTCCGCAACCATACAGTATGGCTTTGATACATGTCATACCGCCAATCAGACGTTGATTGATAAAATTCTTCACGCATTATTTTCTTCCTCTATATTGTCGTGCTTTATTGAGCAACCATCGCCCTGCTCCCCTACTTGCGGCTGAAATACCTGAGGCTTGCAAAACGGACTTGGTAATAGCAGCGCCTGATGAAATGCTAGCGAGCGTGATGCCACCACCTAATGCACTACAAATCCGGAACACTTGAGAAAGGACCATGGTGGTCGCGAGTGCTAGTCCCAGAAAAGGAGCAATGCCATAAAATTGCATCTGGTCGAGTGGTTGGTTCATCGAAGGCAAGGTGACGTGAATCACAGACAACATCAGCACTAAAATGGCCGAAGTCACAATAGGGATTAACGCAATCGTAATTAATTTATTGAGCCATGCTGAAAAGAGATTTTTAGTAGCGTCCCATAATATAAACAATATAAAAATGGGACCGAGCGCTAAGGCGACCGCCATCATCATTTTTGCATAGATGAAAAGCAGTAACGCAAACACACACATGAGTGACCCAATTATAAACACAAGGCTGCCATAAACAATAAATGCGATGCCTGCTGCACTAAAACTCATCTGCCCAAAAAAGCCCATTGCAGCATTGATGACGGCCGCATAGATGGCATCGAGTGCTTGTGCAATGCTTTCTCCCGATTGCGATTTCCCTGCTGCATTCACTAAGATTTCTGCAATATTTCCAGGTTCTGTGGTAAAGACTTTGTAGACGAGCATATTGTATAAATTCCAATTCATCACCAAGCCATAAACACACAGCATCACCACCATGTGTCTTGTGATACTGCTCAAATTAAAATGATGGCCATGAAAGAGGAATTGATAACCTAAAAGCATCACATACAGGGTAAAAAGCAAGGTGATGACACCCGCATTGGCTTGAATGAAGTGTTGATACGCGGTATTTACAAAATTGCCGATCACTGCATCCACGGTATTCAATGTGCCTGAAAAGAAAGAATCGACGGTGATCATCTAATTATCGCCACTGATTGATAGGAGTTTTAGTGCCGCAAAAAGTCGCGTATTGATTACAAGGTGCTTTCAATGGCCCACTTGCACAAGCTGACAGTAAGACACTCATAACTAAAACAAGCCCTAATTTAATAAAAAGTGACAAACATTCTTCGTTCTTTTTCATGGATATTGTTCCTATTCTTTAGTTAAAAATTTGGCGTTTGATAAAGCAGCGTTCACCGTTGCCTGTTCAGTGATTGCTTGTTGCTGATTAAACAATGCTACTTGTCTTAGAATTTCTAAATGGATCAAGTTGCCTTCCACTTGGATGCGGTTATTCAAATCAACCGCTGCTTTTAAATCTTTGGTCTTCTCGATTTGTTGCTGCAGCATTTGTTGATACTGAATTTGGTCTTGGATTTTGTTGTAATCGAGTTGACTTGCCGCACGGGCTGCTAAAACTGTTTGTGATTTCAATGCGTAGTAATGTTGACTACTCGTGTTCATGATGCCTTGATTAAATGTATGGCCATCTGCGGGAAATTGGTCCGCTAAATCATTCATCATACGGCCTAAAGCACCATCCCCTTGGCCAGTTTCAGCCATACGGATGACACTAGACCAATCACGCGCACTGTCGCCATACGATTGATAATCATGAAATTGATAATTGCCCCAACCGGAATTGCCTGTGACACTGTGGTTCACATCACGCATCAAGCTTTCTATGTCTTTTTGTGAAGACAAAATTCCTCTCTCTACATCGAGCATCTGTCCTTGCCTATCTAAGATGCCGCCTTGCAATTTTTCGAGGCGAAGTGAAGAGCGCCAAATATCTTCTAACCATTCGGCATAAAGAGATGAACTTGACGTGATAAGTACAATCGCCAGAAATAATTTTTTCATGTTTTTGTCCCTTGCATGATTCGAGAGAGGAAAATCGGCTTCCAGACGTTTGGGTCATCACCCACTTCATTAACAACAAATCGCGTACACCACGAAAGCAAAACAATATTTTTGGGCTTGCTACACAAGTCGCCAACGACACGATTGATTATGGTAATAGCAAGGCGATCAATGAATCTGCATTCTGCAAAATATTTTTTCCTAATCCTGGTGCAGACCGTCGAGCTTATATCGATGTCTTTGGATTGTCAGAACGTGAGTATGAGATCGTCAAGACCACGCCTGATGATGAGCATT
>Ga0207108_1172_pt1 | contig 10538 bp, 8 predicted proteins | sample Alteio_BWMinHeat_76_FD_153562 | JGI IMG/M metagenome (GOLD analysis project Ga0207108, IMG submission 153562) | Enriched cells from forest soil in Barre Woods Harvard Forest LTER site, Petersham, Massachusetts, United States -... | ecosystem: Environmental > Terrestrial > Soil > Temperate forest >...
CTCGCTCATTGTGCATCGATTTACAGGAAATACACAGATTATGAACAACGTGATGCACGATGCTGGATTTCAGACGACGGATTTCGGAGCGACGTATACCTATGGAACAGACTCCAATCGTTATGGTGGTTCGACCGAAATCGCATACAACTTTGTTTACAATATCACGGGAGATCCCAACAATTTCGCCGTCGGCTTATATCTAGACGCGGGGTCCATGAATTTCTTGGTTCACCACAACCTCGTTTGGAACACACAAGTCGGACTCAAATCCAATCCGGCTAACGGAACACCGGGGCAACTAGGCTACAGCGGCCAAAGTGGGAACAATACGTTTCGAGACAATACGATCCTCGCGAGCTATATGAGTGTCGATTTTTCTCATCGTACTCCTGACAATCCCATTTACTTCACGCACAATATTTTTAATTCCAATTATTCCACACAGAATGGATACGTTTTCTCGGGCAATATGCACACGAATGCCAGCACACAAACGAATGTACCTCTCACACTCGATCTCACGAATTTCAATCCGCTAAATTTATCCGCTCAATGAGAGCCACAAAATCCTAGTTTTTCAACAGCAGTTTCAGATCGGCTTCGCATTGAACGGGATGAGCGATTCGAAAAAAACGCATTTGCGGTTTGGCGAGCTTCATTTTGGGTCTTGGTGACTGTGCTGGGCTGGAAGGCAAGTCAAGTGAAGTGACTCAGAGGGCCTTGATGATAATCATGTGAGCGCGGGGACCTATCTTGGCCCGGGTGGAGCCGGTTGAAGATTGCAGTTGGAATATCCTATTGGAGGGCGGTTCACTTCTCTTGGCTTGCCTGACAGAACCAGTGCAGTCACCAAGACCCAAAATGAAATCATCAGGCCTGAAGCTTTTCCGCCAAACTCTTCAGTTCATCTTGCGAGGCGGCGCGTCCTCCTGGCCACGGGAAGTCGGCGATGGAGCGTGAGGGAATAAGATGAATGTGAGCATGGGGAACTTCGAACCCGACAACGGCCATGCAGACACGCTGACAAGGAACTTTGGATTTAAGAAGCGCAGCCACCTTCTTTGCCGCCAACAGAAATCTTTGGTACGTGGCATCGTCGAGCGCAAAAATGGGATCCACCACCTTTTTGGGAATTACCAGTGTATGGCCATGAGCAACGGGCCGAATATCTAGGAATGCCAAAAATTCATGATCTTCCCACACTTTGTGGCACGGAATTTCGCCGGCGACAATTTTCTCGAAGATGGTCATAGGATAGAGCTCCTTTTTTTGCCAGAATACATCCGAGTATGGCTTGGAGAATAACGTTGACTTATGGGTACCGCCAGTAGAATCGAAATCTATTATGCACTATAACCCGGCTAGTATTGAGCCAAAATGGCAGAAGTTTTGGGAAACGAGCAAAACTTTTCGAACGGAACTCAATTCCCAAAAACAGAAGTTCTATGTGCTGGATATGTTTCCGTATCCATCCGGGGCTGGTTTGCATGTGGGACATCCTGAGGGATACACAGCTACCGATATCATTGCACGCTACAAAAAAATGAAGGGCTTCAATGTGCTTCATCCGATGGGCTTCGATGCTTTTGGTCTTCCCGCAGAAAATTATGCGATCAAGACGGGAACGCATCCGCGCATTACAACCGAGAAAAATATCACGACGTTCAGACGACAGTTGAAGCGCCTCGGCTTTGCCTACGATTGGGATCGAGAGGTCGATACGACGGATCCCGACTACTATCGATGGACGCAGTGGATCTTCATTCAACTCCATAAAAAAGGACTCGCTTATCAAGCGATGACTCCCGTGAATTGGTGTCCAGAATTAAAAGCCGTTCTCGCCAATGAAGAAGTCGTGGATGGAAAATCTGACATCGGTGGATATCCAGTAGTACGAAAAGAAATGCGTCAGTGGATGCTTCGAATCACAACGTACGCGGATCGGCTCCTACAAGATTTGGAGGAACTTCATTGGCCTGAAAATATTAAAGAGATGCAGCGCCACTGGATCGGGAGATCTGAAGGTGCCGAAATAGATTTTGAAATAAAATCTTCTCGCGATCGTGAGAGAATTAAGGTTTTTACCACACGTCCGGACACTTTGTTTGGAGCCACATTCATGGTGCTTGCTCCCGAACATCCTCTGGTGGAGAAGCTCACGACTTCTGAACAGAAGAAAAAAGTGATGGAATATCGAGAGCGGTCTGCTTCAAAATCTGATCTCGATCGAACGGATCTTGCGAAAGAAAAAACCGGTGTCTTCCTGGGCTCCTACGCACTTCAACCTTTCACCCAAAAAGAACTTCCCATTTGGATTGCGGATTATGTGCTTGGCCATTACGGCACTGGGGCGCTGATGTCTGTTCCCGCCCACGATGAACGCGATTATGAGTTTGCGAAGAAATACAATTTAGCGATCGTTCCTGTCTTGGAGGCCGAGGAACTTCCGTTCACCGGAGACGCAAAGCACATTAATTCAGAATTCATCAATGGAATGATGCTCGCCGAGGCCAAAAGAAAAGTCTGCGAAGAACTGGGAAAAATTGGACACGGAAAGGCCACGATTCAGTATCGCCTTCGCGATTGGATTTTCAGTCGCCAACGCTATTGGGGAGAACCCTTTCCGGTCCTTCATTATGAGGACGGAACTTACCGAGTTTTGGATGAAGATGAACTTCCTGTTTTGTTACCCAATGTCGAAAAATACGAGCCGAGTGGAACTGGAGAAAGTCCACTTGCCACGATTCATGATTGGGTCGACGTCACCGATCCTAAGACCGGTCGCAAGGCGAAACGCGAGACCAATACGATGCCTCAGTGGGCAGGATCCTGTTGGTATTATTTGAGATACCTCGACCCCAAAAATAAAAGTCGAGCTTGGAGCAAAGAAGCGGAGCGCTACTTCATGCCGATTGATCTTTATGTCGGTGGAGTCGAACATGCGGTTCTTCATCTTCTTTATGCGCGATTCTGGCATAAGGTGCTTTTTGATTTGGGCTATGTGTCCACCAAGGAACCTTTTCAGAGGCTGGTGAATCCGGGACTCATTTTGGGTGAAGACGGAGAAAAAATGAGCAAGTCGCGAGGAAACGTCGTCAATCCCGACGACGTGATTGAAAAATATGGGGTCGATTCCTTCAGATTATACGAAATGTTTCTGGGTCCTCTTGAAAAGGTAAAACCCTGGTCTACGTCGAATATCGACGGAGTCTATCGTTTTTTAAATCGCATTTGGCGAAGCTTCGTTCACGAGCCAAAATGGTCCGATCGAGACATGAACAACGCGGAGCTTCGAATCATCCATCAGACCATCAAAAAAGTTTCGGATGATATTGAACACTTGCATATGAACACGGCCATATCGCAATTGATGATCTGCCATAATTTTATGCTCGATCAAAAAGATATACCTCGTTCGATGGGCAAAACTTTCATTATTCTTCTCTCTCCTTTTGCTCCGCATATTGCTGAAGAACTTTGGTCGACAACATTCGTGATGAAACCATCCATTATCGAAAATCCGTGGCCAGAGGTAGATCCGCGATTTCTGGTGGATGAATCGATGGAATTCGCTATTCAAGTTAATGGGAAGCTTCGGGGCACCGTGACTGCTTCGCCTGAGGCCACGAAGGAACAAATTAAGGCTTTAGCTCTAGAGATTCCCAAGATCGCTGCCTATCTAGAAAATGGCGTTGTAAAAGAAATTTTTGTTCCAAAAAAACTCATGAACTTCGTTGTGAAAGCAAAAGAACAGTGAAGACTCGAATTGTTCAAAGGCCACGCCGGCTCCGGGCAGATCCAGTTCTTCGCGAGATGGTCGCGGAAACAGAATTTTCTGTGAGCAAACTCATGCTTCCGCTTTTTTTGACTGATGGCAAAGATGTTCAAACTTCGATTGCACATCTGGACGGCTGCTTTACGTTTTCAATTGATCGAGCTTTGAAATATCTGAAGGAGGTTCGCCAGCTTGGAATCAAAAGTGTTTTGCTTTTTGGAGTTTCCACTAAGAAGGATGCCCAAGGTTCCGAAGCGCTAAAAAAAGATTCATTGATCGTTCGCGGGATTGGTGAAATTCGCGAACATTTTCCTGATTTGATTGTTGCGACCGATGTCGCTTTAGATCCTTATACGGATCACGGTCATGACGGACTTTTTGAGAAAGGTGAAATTCCAAACGATGCCTCAGTAGAAGTTTTGACGGAAATGGCGATTCTGCACGCCAAGGCAGGAGCGCAAATTGTCGCACCTTCGGATATGATGGATGGTCGAGTGGGCGCCATACGCGAAGCCCTCGAAAGTTCCGCCCTCTCAAACACTCTCATTCTCGCTTATACCGCGAAGTATGCATCATGCCTTTACGGACCTTTTCGCGGTGCACTTCAAGCTCAAGTGATTGGAGATAAAAAGACATACCAAATGGATTCGCGAAATCGCCTTGAAGCCCTCAAAGAACTTCGGCTGGATATTCAAGAAGGTGCGGACATCATCATGGTTAAACCCGCCGCATGGTATTTAGACATCATTTCTGACTTCAAGCATGAGGCTCGGGGAACGCCAATCGCCGCTTATCAAGTCAGTGGCGAAGTGGCGATGATCCAGGCGGCTGCAAAAAGGGGAGCCTGCGATTTGAATCGAGCGATATTGGAATCAATTCACTGCATCTTTAGAGCAGGAGCTGAAATCGTTGTGACTTATTTTGCTCCTGCTTTGGCGAAGCTCCTGTAGAAGAAGTTTTCTATTTCGCGAAATTCCAAAAAAGTTTACTATCTTCATTGCGAAACGGGAGGGGACAATGTTTCGATTCAAGACAAATATTTTCGGTCTGATTTGCCTGTGTTGCTTAGCTAGCTTATCTAGGGAAGTGGTGGCCGCACCATTTCCGGAAGATGTGGAAATCCAGCCATTAGGTGTTATTAGAAATGATCGAGATGCGAGTGTGAGCTACCTCGACCTCATGATTGGGGTTGGTAACCCTTCGGATGTCCGCGGGATTTACATTGAAAACCATAAGCATAACGAGCAAAACGAAATTACCACGGTGACTCATCTCTTAAACGAAATTCAAAGCCACGATGGCGCAGCCCTGGATGACAGCGGCCATCGAGCCATTGTCCTGAATGGAGAAGTGAATGGGGTTCAGGGAGCTGGCAATTTACAATTGAAGTTTATTTATAACGGTCTCATCAATTGGCACAGTAAATGCGATGTAAAAATTAGAAAGTCAGAAAGTGGATTCTGGGAAATGGTCAATGCTTATACCGGCCAAATTATCGATGAAATTCAAATAAAAACCTGGAAACTTGGAATTTCGACCATCGGAAATGTCTGTCCTGAACCTTGAGAGGGCCCCGGAAAGTTTTCAGTCCAGAAAAACCGGAAGAATCAAAAAAAGATTCAAACTAGGACATTTTTTGTCGGCGGGAATTGAAAAGTTTTCTTAGCTTCCCAATGACCTTCTCAAAAGCTGAATCTTTTCAAAGACCTTCGAAAGATGGCGGCTGGGCATGGAAGTTGCTTTAAATCCCATATGAGAAGAGGTTCGCTTATGAAAATCTTGATGCAGTCTCTGATAGTCTTTGGATTGGTCTTTTATCTCTTTCCACAATCGGCAGTCGCAGCGGCAACCACGCAGTACCCGTATTCCACGGTTGCGCCTTCTCCAAGCCCAATCCCGGTAACTACATCAGCAACGTTCAGCAATCTTTCTGGTATTTCGTTCACTCAAGATGAAAGTATGTCGGGCGCGCTAAGTATTACGGAATGGCAATTTAGTCCGTTATATGTCGGGTTCACATCGGCCAAAGTAAGTTCTTTTGAATTTCAGTATGCCTCTACCAACAATGACCCCACTGGAACGAGAGAGCCGATCGCAGCTTTCTTTGGAGTCACGAGTTGTCGACCAAGCACGCGCGCTCAATTGATCCAAGTTCTGGGCAGTCGTTTTAATCCGCGCCCCGGAACAATCTACAGTTATCAACCGGCGAAGGTGTTAAAAGGAGCTGGCCCCACTTACAAGCCTTATGGGATGACCGTGCAATTGATTTGTACAAGAATTGACGACATCACTTTTTATTTTGGAGATGGGTTCGACTACAGTACGGCGATCGTCAATCTAACGCTCATGCAGGGCACGACTCATGACGAAGTGAACGGTTCAGTCGCGCTTCTCAGCCCAACACAACCTCCCATTCAAGATATTTTGGATGGATTTGTGGGAGCTGGCGCACCCAATCACTCGATCCAATTGGTCGTCACACGTCCGAAATCCTAAATCACATAAATAAATCACTAAACTAGATCGAAATAATTTTCTTGTCGATGATTTGTCCGCTGGAATTGATTTCGTATAGGTATGGAACACCGGTATCCATATTGAGCTGCAGAATTTGTTCAGGTGTCAGCTTTTCGATCTCCATGACGATTGAGCGAAGAGAATTCCCATGAGCGACAACCAAAATATTTTTTCCAGCCTTTAAATCCTTCAAGATATATTCTCGAAAGTATGGAAGCGTTCGCTTAGCCGTATCGGCAAGACATTCGCCATGCGGAGGCGGAACATCATAACTTCGCCTCCAAATGTGTACTTGCTCTTCGCCGAATGTTTTTCGCATCTCATCTTTGTTTAAGCCCTGAAGATCACCGTAATGTCTTTCATTCAACGCTGAGTCGATAAAAATTGGAGGATGTTGATGAATTTCTTCTAAAACTATGTCGAGAGTATGCTGTGCTCGCTTGAGTCGAGAAGTATGCGCAGCGGCCCAAGCGGTCTTCAACGCGTCGATGGCGCGTCCCGCGCGTTTGGCTTCCTCGATTCCCTGCTCCGAAAGCTCAATGTCCACCCATCCGGTGAATTTGTTTTCCAGATTCCATTTGGATTGTCCATGTCGAAGCAAGAGTAGTTTGGCCATAAAAAGATTACGTCTTGGCTTTACTCATTTCCTCTAATTTTGCCAATTCTTCCTCGATTTTTTTTGCATCGATCCTGGGAATCACAAAATCGGAATCGGTTTGAATTTGTAGCCCTCGTCCTTTAAGCAGGGCTTGTCCTGATTCTCGATAGAGAACACCACGCAGCTCTTGGTCTGAGGCGGGAATGGAAAATCCGGATAGAACTCGGTTGGAGTAGGTCGGCAAAAATGGCTGAAGCAGGGCCGCGATGGAGACCATATAATGGGACGCATTCGCAAAGAGGATTTTCGCAGTCGCTACATTTTCTTTGATGACATTCCAAGGTTTCACATCGTCCAAATATTTATTGCCTTCTTCTGACAGCGAGACGATTCGATTTAAGGCGGTATTGATTTCAAATTTTTCAAGCGAAGAGATGACCTCCGAATGCACCTGGGAAAGATCTGTGATATTTGCGAAGTCTGCAGGCTCCAATTTTCCATTGTAGTGTTTCTTCACTTGAGTTGCGACGCGATTAAACAGATTGGCAATCTTATTGACGAGCTCTGCGTTCACTTTGTGAAGAAAAATCTGCCAATCAAAACTCGTGTCCTGAAATTCTGGAATGATGCTCGTAAGATAGTAGCGCACGCGATCAACCCCATAATTTTGAATTGTTTCGTCAGCGTCCACATACCAACCTGCTGATTTGGAAAATTGCTTTTTCTGCAAGTTTACAAACATATTGGCAGGCACATTCGTAGGAATTCTTTCGCCCGCAGCCATCAGCATCGCCGGCCAAATGATGGTGTGAAAAATGATATTGTCTTTGCCAATAAAATGAATCAATTCGGAAGGCAGCTGCCAATATTTTTTCCAAACTGCATCCCCGCATTTTTTTTCTGCCCATTCGCGAAGATTCGACAAATAACCAATGGGTGCTTCAAACCAAACATAGATTTTTTTTCCCTCCGCATGGAATTCGGCCGGAAGGTCGATTCCCCAATTCACATTACGCGTCACGGCACGTTCGGGAATATTTTCCAGGAGGGAGATGGCATAATTTTTTACGTTCGGCTTCCATTCTGACTGTGAGTTAAGCCATTCGCGAACCTTGGGGGCCAATTTAGGCAGATCAAAATACCACTGGCTCACCTCTCGAACTTCTATATTGTTCTTTCCGCAGATCGCGCACCGAGGATCTTTGATCTGCTCGAAGCTGAGCCACGATCCGCAATTTGGACATTCGTCGCTTCGCGCTTGTTCGTAACCGCAGACTGTGCACGTTCCCGTCAGATATCGATCAGGCAAAAAAACCTGATCATTTAAACAAAATGCTTGCCGCTCGGACTTCTCATTCAGATATCCCGCGCGATGAATTCGTATAAAAAAGTCTTGCGAAATTTTCGCGTGTAACTTCGATGTCGTCCTTCCGTAATAAGTGAACTCGACGTCATAATTGGTAAAAAGCTTCTGATGCTCGATCGCCCAATGGTCCACGTATTGCTGATAAGGCGTCTTTTGTTTTTCGGCATTCAAGGTGATTGCGACCCCGTGTTCGTCGCTTCCGCAAATGTAGACAGCGTTCTTGCCAAAGAGCTTACTGTGACGAAAATAAATGTCTGCAGGAAGATAAACTCCGGCCAAATGTCCAAAGTGAAGTGGCCCATTTGCATACGGTAAGGCAGCCGTAATCATTCGGGTTCTAGAAATTTCCGTCACATGCGTTATGCTATCGAAGAAGCACATCGATGCGCAAGGAAGTCAAAGATTCGCCCATACATCTCTGGGGTACCAATTCTGTCGGTGATGATCTTCAGATATTGGAGTTTCTGCGATTTTCTCGTCGCCACTGGAGAAGAACGAGCTTTGCAAGAAAAATGATGACGACGCCTCCGGTAAATGCACCCGTGATTCGCCATTTGTAGAGTTCGCCAGCGATGGGAGGCGCTAGGATCCGGGCGGCGCTTCCCGAGGATTGGTAAAGTCCGAGGACTCCGCCCTGCTTTTCCTGAGGTGCTGCTTTTGAAGTCAGCGCTGAGAGACAAGGATTCGTCAAACTATACCCCAGCGCCATTAAACATAGACTTAAGATAAGCCAAAGCAGACTGGGAGAAAAGATGAGCCCTAATAAACCAAACATGATGAATGGCACTCCCAACTCGACCATCGCAAACTCGCCGTATTTTTTGACGAGTCTTCCAATAAGACCCCCCTGAATCAGGGCCATCACTAATCCCATTCCAGCAAGCAAGATTCCTGCATCCCGCTCCGTCAATCTGAAGCGATCGACAACAAAGAGCCCGAATGTGATTTCCAGTTGAACAAAAGCGAATGTCAGAAGAAAAAATATCAGAATAGGGATTAGAATTCCTTTGATCGAAAAAATTTGTTTGAACAAAATCCAATCGAATTTACGGCGGTTCGCCGCTCGATCTGTTCTTGTGACGGCCGGTTCCCGCAAAGCAAAGAATGCCCAGCTAAAATTAACGGCGCTCAGAATCCCCGCGAAAAGGGACGGCCACTGATATCCTTTGGAAATGAGAAGACCCCCGATCGCCGGTCCAAAAATAAATCCAAGGCCATAGGCTGCTCCAATAAGTCCCATTCCTTTTGCGCGTTCCTCGCGAGAAGTAATGTCTGCCATATAAGCGCTCGCGGTCGAGATATTCGCCGCAAAGATACCCGCCAAAACCCGACTCAAAAGAAGACTCGTGTAAGAATGAGAAAAGCCCGCCCAAAAAAAAGCGGCGGATTGACCGAGAATTGTGAGCAGGAGAATGGGGCGCCTCCCATATCGATCAGAAAGTTGGCCCCAAACAGGTGCCACGAACATCTGCATGAAGGAATAGACGAACATAAGCCAACCAATTTGAAGCGCATCGGCGCCGAAGAATCTGGCATAAAAAGGCAGCATGGGGATCATCACCCCGAAGCCAAGCAAATCGATAAAGACAACCAAAAAAATGATGAGCTTAGAATTTTTCATCCGTGAAAATGCCTATACACACCATCATTCTGCTCGTTGTTATTACTGCCCTTGCGACGATGATGGCGGAAGGGAGTCTTTACTCCGCGCCCATGCAAATGATTCTGGTTTTGATCGCCATCGTTCTTTCAGCGGGATCCGCAAACGCCTTCAACCAATTCATTGATCGAGACATTGATTCCGTCATGGAGAGAACGAAGAATCGTCGACCACTGCCGCTTCAACAACTGACTCCGCAGCGTGCGTTTCTATTCGCTTTTCTCTTGGGAGCCATTTCGAATTTGTATCTTCTTCTGAAAGTAAATTTTCTTTCCGCGGTCATCAGTGTTGCTACGATTTTGTTTTATGTATTTGTCTACACCGTTTGGTTAAAACGCCGGCACTATTACAATATTGTGATTGGAGGCGCCGCGGGCGCGACAGCGCCATTGATCGCTTCGGCTGCCGCTACGGGACGGCCCTCCGTCTTGGCTTGGATCTTGTTTGCAATTATTTTCATGTGGACGCCCCCGCATTTTTGGGCGCTTGCGCTTGCACTTCAAAATCAATACGAAAAAGTCAAAATCCCCATGCTTCCTAATGTCCTCGGCGAAAAGAGAACTCGCTTAGAAATCATTTTATACACTCTGACACTTTTGCCGCTGAGTCTCCTTCCTTT
>Ga0207108_1173_pt1 | contig 10519 bp, 6 predicted proteins | sample Alteio_BWMinHeat_76_FD_153562 | JGI IMG/M metagenome (GOLD analysis project Ga0207108, IMG submission 153562) | Enriched cells from forest soil in Barre Woods Harvard Forest LTER site, Petersham, Massachusetts, United States -... | ecosystem: Environmental > Terrestrial > Soil > Temperate forest >...
ATTGTTATTGAAATAATGCGAACCATCAAGCCATAATAATCTTTCTTCCTGGCATACCAAAGGAATGGAAAGACGAGGGCTACGAGCATTAATTGCCCTGCTTCAACACCGAGATTGAAGGAGAATAAAGAGATGGCGCGGGTACCTTCGGGCATTCCGATTTCTCTCAATGCGGCAGAGAATCCGAAGCCATGTATCAAGCCGAAGAAGAAGGTCAGTCTCCAGCGTTTCTTCGGGTCGCCGATGAAGGTGGAGAGGAAATTATGTGGCTTATCTATCGAATGTGATTGGAGTTTTTGGATGTAGATATTCTCAAATGCTACGAAGGAAATGGATAATGCAATCATGGATTCGGTGAGGGCTGATGGGAGGGCATAGATTCCAAAGACTGCGACGGCAAGGGTGATGGAATGCGCAATGGTAAAGGCTGTGATGACTTTCAGGAGATTGCCGAAGCCTGTTATCATTAGCAATAAACCTATCAGAAACATGATGTGGTCATAGCCGGTAAGGATGTGTTTGACTCCGACAATAAAGAAGTTTATAAATCTATTCCAGGTATCATTGGCAGCAAATGGTTTTTGATTTTCATTAGCAGTAGTGATAGTTATTTTTGTCTTGATGTTCGTATCTTTGGTTACTTCCTTCTCAACAATCTTTTGAGAGATTGAGGTATCAATTATCCTGATTGATTTTGCTGAATCCTTTCTTACATTCGTCAATAATTCTTTCTTCGGGATTACCTTTTTCAAGTAGGGTTTCATTCCCCATTGCTGCCGTAATTCATTGACAGAAAAGGAAATGACGGGCTTTTCCTTAGAGAAAATCAACTCCTGACCATTCTGTCCGAAGATGAATTCTGTAATGTTTTCATGGGTTGGCGAATATTCGAAAATCATATTGTAGGTAAAGGACAGATGATCGAAAACAGAGTCAGAAGTCAGCTCGAAGGTGAAGGAATATTCCCTCACGCTTTTGATGGGTCTGTTGCCGATAAGTTTCGTTTTGCAGGGAAGGTTTTCATTGGTGATGAGGAAGTTCTTTTTGAAATATTCCACAAAAGAACCTACATCAGCAACGGGTTCGTACCAATCCTTGCCTGGAAGGATGGTAGAGAGGACATCCATCGGTATCGTAATCTTCAATTCGATGCGGCTGGAATCAATGGAAATAGTAGTATAAGTGAGGGAAGCATCATGCGCAATAACTGCAATATTTAACCAGAGGAGAAGGAAAAGAATCGAGAGTTTCTTAAACATATTTTAATCTGTAACCATCATTTTGCCTACCTGTACGGGCACAAAATTTTGTGCCCTTGCGTCTATGAGTTTATAGAAATACAAAACCTTCCCTATTTTCACCTTCCTTATTTAATTATTGAATGGCAAAATTAGAAAAAGGGAAATCATTTCCGTCATTCTCATTTTGAGAAAAATCCCTTTTTATACTTGAAAATCGGATTTTTCAACGGGAAAGATGAACGACACAGACATTCCTGTGTTGAACACACGTGTGTCGGTGTTGAACACACATGTGTCGGTGTTGGACACACGTGTGTCGGTGTCGGACACACGTGTGTCGGTGTCAGACACACGTGTGTCGGTGTTGAACACACGTGTGTCGGTGTTGAACACACATGTGTCGGTGTTGAACACACATGTGTCGGTGTTGGACACACATGTGTCGGTGTTGGACACACATGTGTCGGTGTTGAACACACGTGTGTCGGTGTTGAACACACATGTGTCGGTGTTGAACACACGTGTGTCGGTGTTGAACACACGTGTGTCGGTGTCGCTCACAGGTGTGAGCAACAAAAATGAGGCTAAAAGATAGTGTCTAATTATCTGTGTAAATACAATACCCGAGAAGATGAAAGATGGAAAAAAAGTAATTTTACCGAAAGTTAAACAAAAAATAAATTAAGATGAAAGAAGAAGATTTTAAATTACCGGAAGGCTTCTTTAAGCAGTTTAAGACAGGAGCCGAACTACAAGGATTCCTTGATAGTATATTTAAACGAGGAGTTCAGGAGATCCTTCAGGGGGAAATGGATGAGCATTTAGGTTATATCAAACATTCCTCGGAAGGGATCGGTACTGGCAATTCGCGCAATGGAAAGACCAGTAAGACGATCAAAACCAAATCAGGCAAGCTGAACATAGAGGTTCCACGTGACCGTAATGGCAGCTTTCAACCGGTACTGGTGCCGAAGCGCAAAAGGATGATTGACCATATCGAAGATGTGGTGATCAGCTTCTATGCCAAGGGCATGAGTACGCGTGATATCAGATCCCAGATGCAGGAAATTTATGGTCTTGAACTCAGCGAATCAACAGTATCTAACATAACCGAACGGATCTTGGTAGATGTTCAGCAATGGCAAAACAGGCCATTGGATGATACCTATTTAATAGCCTGGCTCGACGGCATTACTTTTAAAGTCAGAAGCCAGGGCAAGATTATCAATAAATCGGTCTATATTATCATCGGATTAAATACCATTGGCAGGAAAGAAGTATTAGGCATGTGGATTAATCAGAATGAAACCGCAGATGGCTGGCTTCAGATTCTTAATGAACTCAAACAACGGGGTGTTCAGGATATTTTAATTGCCTGTAACGACAATTTAAAGGGATTATCCAAAGCCATTAAAGCGGTCTTTCCGCAGACCGTAACCCAGCTTTGCATCGTTCACCAGATTCGCAACTCCTTTAAATATGTCAGCTATAAAAACCGAAGAGAATTGCTGAAAGATCTTAAAGCCATCTATGCTGCCGTTAACCTCGAAGAAGCCCAAAAAGCCATGAATGAACTACAGCTTAAATGGGAAAACAAATATCCCAATGTTGTCAAATCATGGCTCCATAACTGGGATGAACTTACCGCTTTCTTTGACTTCCCTAAAGAATTAAGGACTATTATTTATACCACTAATATTATTGAAAATCTAAACAGAAACATTAGAAAAGTCACCAGCAACAAGGTTATGTTCCCCGATGATAATGCCGTCCTGAAGGCAACTTATTTAGCCATACAAAATGTTACCAGAAAATGGAATCAGCCCATTAAAGGATGGCCATTAATAGCAAATCAATTTATGATCAAATTCCCCGAAAGATGCAATATAGTAATAAATAATTTACACAGATAATTAAACCCTACCGGCTAAAAACTTTACTAAAGTTGGAGACTTTTATTTGACCTTAGAACTTCACGTTCATCCGCACATTTAGCTGGCGGGTGGTGAGGTAATTGGGAATGGCATATTTGGTGCCGCTGGCATCCTGCACCCATGTATAGGAAACGGTGTTGCTGACATCTAAGAGATTGAAAACTTCGAGGCTAAGCCAGATAGAGGTGAAGTGTTTCAGGAAATGAATATGCTCGGGAGCTTTGGAATTTTCACCGACGATTTGTTTGGAGAAACCGATGTCCACACGACGATAAAATGGCATTCGGAAAGCATCCAGATACCTCAAGCTATTGGGCGGACCAAAAGGAAATCCGGTGCCGAAGACTAAGCTAAGATTCATCTTGAAAGTAGGATGCTTTGGAATATAATCCTGGAAAAAGATACTCAAAGAAATTCGTTGATCGGCAGGACGAGGAACATACCCGACGGTGAAGGTATCGGTGCGAACAGCCTTCGTATCAAGGACACCTGGAAGAATTTGTTCGCCGTATTGGTTGTACGATTTTGTATATTTGTTGTTGTCAATGATTTCCTTCGTTTGCATTACGGAGAGACTCGCCCATGATTCCACATTCTTCACAAACTCACCATTGACGCGGAAATCAATGCCTTCAGCATATCCATGAGCATTGTTATTTCCAAAATAACGGATGTGGACATCATCAATAAAATATGGGTCAATGTTATTAAGAATTTTGTAATAAGCTTCGGTAACAAATTTGAAAGGACGATTCCAAGCCCTGAAAATATAATCGCTGCCCAGAACGAAATGAATAGATTGTTGTGCCTTGACATCGGTGTGCAGGTCGCCATTCAAGTCAAGCATCTCACGGAAGAATGGCGGCTGATAATAAACCCCAGAAGCAATACGAAAGACAAAATCTTTTTTCCAGTTCGGCTTGATGCTGAAGTTGGCACGAGGGCTGATGTCAGCTTCTTTATTCAAGTCCCAATAAGTCGCTCTTACACCGAAAGTCAAGGTAGGTTTTGAGGAAGTATTTCCGACCCATTTATTTTGGACATAGCCACTGAATCTGTTGGAATTTAAGTTGTGAGTATTCCAAATAGTGTTCTGCAAAGTGATGGCAGTATCAGGCTGGATAGGTATGGAATAACCCGCAGAATCAACATAATTCCATTCATTGAGATTATCGGTAATCACTTCGTGCTGGGCTTTGGCACCCCATTGAAATTCGTTGGCTTTGCTGTAGGTATAGAAGCCCTTTTGTTCAAAATTATAAACGTTGGCATGAAGGTAATCACGGGCATGATTGATGTAAGTGCCGACACCAAGATTGAATGCTACATTCCCAAAATTGGAACTGCCGAGATTGTTATTTAATTGATTCAGAAAAAACTGCCCTTGAATATCGTAGGTCTCATTCTCATTGGTCTGAAATGCAGAACCGATAAACTTTAATTTCAGATGTTCAGTGGGATGATAAATGGCTGTGACTGCACCAGTCATGGTTTGGTAATCGTCCACTTCCTGACCATCAAAATATACCTGAAAACTCAATGCAGCATTCACAGTTCCGAAGGTGGTTGTTCGATTGGAAGGAATGACGGTGTATTTATTTTGTGAATAATTTCCCAGGACATCAATCTCCCATTTGTCATTAATATCATAAGAAAAATACGCTTGAATGTCGGTGAAACTCGGATGATAATCGCCTTTAGTGTCGAGGCTTCCGAGAATATATTTATCTGATTTCTGTCTTGCTCCAAACAGATAGGTGAAGCGATGACCCTTACCTGCACTACCTTCCAGGCTAAGACTTTCGCCCAATAAACTTAGACTTACCGAACCGGCAAACTGGACAGGTCGTTTGTATTTAATATCAAGAACAGAAGACATTTTATCGCCGAAGGCAGCATCAAAACCACCCGCCGAAAAAGCAACATTAGAGACCATATCGGAATTGATAAAACTCAAGCCTTCCTGCTGACCGGAACGAATCAAAAAGGGACGATAAACCTCGACATCATTGACATAAACTAAATTCTCATCGTAATTCCCGCCGCGGACATTATACTGCGAGCTCAACTCATTATTGGAGGTAACACCAGGGAAAGTCTTGACGATAGCTTCTATGGAATTACCTCCCGGACCGGCAATATTATCAGCGATTCGAGGATTAATGGGAGTCAAACCTGTTCCTCGGTCAATGATGTTTTCTATCTTTACAAACTCTTTAAGGTTGGTCGAAGAGAAAACCAAGGTCTTATTTATTTTTCTTTTTTCGCCTTCTCTTAAATTCACAATTGCTTTCTCATAGCCAAGTCCGGTAAAAGTAAAGATAATGGTATCATTAGTAAGGGCTGGAATATTTAATTCATAATTGCCTGATGAATCTGATATTGTGAGGAAGTTATTTGAACCTGTCAATGCAATGGTTGCTCCTATCAAAGGCTTTTTTAAACTATCAGAAACAGTTCCGTAAATGATTGCTTTGCCTTCTTGGGCGAAACTGTTAAATGAAAAAAGAAAGGCAAAAAATAGGAGGATTAAGACAAAAACGTTCTTTGGAGCTATTGAATAGCCTTTAATAGTATTCAAACTGTCGCAGTTGGTGTTGAAGCCGGAGCAGTTGGTGTTGAAACTGGAGCAGCGGGTGTTAAAACAGCTGCAACAAATGTTGTAACTTGAACAGACTTCGTTGAAGCTGGCATAGCTGGTGTTAAAGCTGGAGTAGCTGGTGTTGAAGCTGGAGTAGCTGGTGTTGAAGCTGGAGTAGCTGGTGTTAAAGCTTGAGTAGCTGGTGTTAAAACTGGCGCAACGGGAGTTAAAGCTAGAGTAGCTTGTGTTCAAGTTATAGATGACGTTTATCAAAACTTTCATAGATTCTTTACAAACTTATCAATATTTCCAGTATTCATTCGCTCTCTTAAATAGAATAGAAAGGCAAACGAAAGGGTGAAAGTTAAATTGCCAAAGGGATTTTATGAAATCGTAAAGAAAGAAGGTATCAGATTTCAAAACGAAGGCTTTAGCTGTTAAGCATCACAGGCATCACCAACATCAGGATGTCTTCGTTTCCGTTTCTTTCATTCGGTGCTTCCAATAACAGACCGGCACGATTGGGAGTGGACATTTCCAAAACCACTTCATTAGTCCTTAGATTATTGAGCATGTCAAGAATGAAACGGGCATTGAAACCGATTTCCATATCCTCACCTTCATATTGGCAAGTCATTCTTTCTTGGGCAGCATTGGCGAAGTCGAGGTCTTCAGCAGAAACTTGCAATTCGCTGCCGGTAATCTTCAACCGAACCTGATGAGTGGATTTATTAGAGAAAATAGAAACCCGTTTGATGGAACTTAAGAAAGTTTGACGGTCAACTGTCAGTTTATTTGGATTCTCTTGTGGAATTACGGCTTCATAATTAGGATACCTTCCATCTATCAAACGACAAATCAAAGTGATATTATTAAAGGAGAAGAAGGCATTGGAATTATTGTAATTGATATTTACCTTGGTATCCTCTGACGGAAGCGCATTCTTCAAAAGGTTCAGAGGCTTCTTTGGAAGGATGAAAGATGTCTCGATTTCAGATTTCAAATCATTCCTTCTGTAACGAACCAACTTGTGAGCATCGGTAGCAACGAAGGTGATATTATCTTTCCCTAACTGGAAAAAAACACCTGTCATTACGGGTCTTAATTCATCATTACCGGTTGCGAAAACGGTCTTAACGATTGCATCAGACAACACATTTGTTGGCATCTCCAAAGTCTTAACATCATCTATTTCAGGAACTCTTGGAAATTCTTCTCCATCCTGACCGGAAAGGGAATACTTTCCATAATCAGAACTTAACTCAATACCAAAATTATCGCCATTGATGGTGAAGGTCAAAGGCATTTCAGGGAATGTTTTCAAGGTCTCTAAAAGGATGCTTGCCGGGATAGCGATTTTGCCATTCTCCCTCGCCTCAACATTGAGCTTGGTTGTCATCGTGGTTTCAAGGTCAGAGGCAGAAATGATTAATTCGCCATCGTTAATATCGAAGAGAAAGTTCTCAAGGATCGGCAATGGAGTATTGGAATTCAAGACTCCGCTTATGGTTTGAAGGTTCTTCAGAAGAAGTCCGCTGGATACAATAAATTTCATAGTTTAATATTTTATTTGGGGTGCAAAGATATATTATTAATTAGATTCCAAAAACGTCTTAACAAATCAGGCTTTGGGTTTCTTGGGAACAGCCTTTTTAAAATATTCAAAAGAGACCATTATTCCATCAAAAACATAATGCTGGATAACTACGAAGTCCTTGCCATTATTAATTAATGCAAACATCCTGTCCACATCATATTTCAAAGGGTTGCCATGTTCATCTTCCACCAAAGAATCGGTTTTATTTGGCATTTTCAGATATGCTTTCATCATATCCTTTGCTCCTTTGGTATCAGTAATGGTAATTATTGCAATTGGAATGGTTGCCAAAATCGAATCTTTCGTTTCAATAGGAACTCCGGTTGCGAATCCTTCAAAGTTAACATGCTTAAATAGTCCTATATATTGTCCCACCTTTGCGGTATCCCTTACTGTAGGTTCCTTTTCATCCATACTTTTTGCGGTAAATGTTCTGGCATTTATTTCAAAAGAATTATGTTTGTCTTTACCTTGGAATTCAACATTAATGGAAGCTATTTCATCATTATAATAATTAAAAACGGTACGGTCTCTCCACAAAGTTTCTTCAGTGAAATATCTGGTAGATAGGTAACCATTAAACCCTGGAAGGTAGGTTACAAATGGTGTACTCGAATTCTCAATCATCATAAAAGTCCCCATCTGATCTTGCGTTGCACCACCCACATAATAAGTTTTTAACAGTTTATCCTTGCTGTACAATTCAACTTTGGTACCCGAAGTCGAGAGTGCCTTGATGATGTTATTATATGCAGATTTTGCAACCGGAGCACGAACATCAACCTGGTTAATTGTTTCCAGCAAAGTCGTAATAGCATCCAATCGTGCGGCAAATTTCCCATTCACAGTCCATTGTCCGGGAGCTTCCTTGGTCAATGTAACGGTTGCAGGGGTTTTATCAGCCATAAATATTTTCGTGATGGAAGCGGTATCCTTCACAGCAAAATCTTTTAATTCCTCCTTGATGGTGCTTTTTCTATTTGTTAAAATCAAAATTCCGGCCACAATGGCAAGGAATAAAAAGACAAGCAGGCTAACTTTATTTTTCTTCATTTACGGATATTATTATTTACAATCATTGGAAAGTTCCTGGGCGCAAACTTAGGAATATTCAGGTTATTTGAATTTCAAACTCGGATTTCCCAGAATTACCTCATTAAAACTCAACTTCAGGTGAAGTCGGTTCAACTTTGGGTGAAGACGGCTCATCTTCAGGTGAAGATGACTCATCTTTAGGTGAAGACGGCTCATCTTCAGGTGAAGACGGCTCATCTTTAGGTGAAGTCGGCTCAACTTCAGGTGAAGTCGGTTCAACTTCAGGTGAAGTCGGTTTATCTTTGGGTGTTTGCATATAATTTGCCAATGATACTATATTATAGGTATAAATATTAACGTTTTAGACCCAAAATGGGATTATTCAACAATCATTTGTTAATTTTTTGAGCAGTGGGTTTTTGCCCGAATTAGATTTTTTTGCTAATTTAGCCGCCTTGAACAATAAATTAAGCTCTACATAAGTTATAAACATAATACTAACCATGATGAAAATAAAAATCTATATATTTCTTTTGTTGCCAATGCTGGTTATCGGCTCCTCTGCCAATGCCCAGTCTCCGGAAGCGATAGATTCCTCACAAGGCAAATCTTACGATCAAATCTCAGCTATGCTCGACAGCCTCACTGCCCAAACATTTTTGAACAGGGCTGATTTTATTGAAGCAACCAAAAGTCTTTCGTTTAGGGATAATGCGCCTTATGAATTCAAATCTTTTCCTGATTCAGTCTATAAGCACAATCTTGCCAAACTTCAATCTCCTATTGCTTTGGATTATAATGACCAAGTGAAGCAATTCATTGAATTTTATGCGCACAAAGTTCCATTGATGAAACGGGTTTTGGGGTTATCTAAATTGTACTTCCCAATGTTTGAAGAGATTTTGGACAAGGAAGGGCTGCCTATGGAATTCAAATATCTTTCTATTGTGGAATCTGCCTTGAATCCAATAGCTTGTTCACGATGCGGGGCTACCGGCTTATGGCAATTCATGTACACCACCGGTATTCTTTATGATTTAAAAACAACCTCTTACATTGATGAGCGTCGCGATCCTTACAAAGCTACCGTTGCCGCTTGTCAATATTTCAAGGATATGTACTTGATTTATAAAGACTGGCTGTTGGTGATTGCTGCATATAACTGTGGTGCCGGGAATGTAAACCGAGCTATTCTTCGGTCTGGAGGTAGCAATAATTTCTGGGAAATAAGCAGGTATTTACCTTCCGAAACCCGATCGTATGTGCCTGCATTCATCGCTGTCAATTACATGATGAGTTACGCTTCGGATTATAATCTCACTCCAGAAGCACCAGCATTTTCTTATTTCCAGGTGGATACAGTTACTGTTACCAAACCGCTTACTTTTAATCAATTATCCAAGACTTTGAACGTCCCTGTAGATGTGTTGCAATATCTGAATCCGATTTATAAAAAAGGATATATTCCTTCTTTGGATGCGAATTATAAATTGAGGCTGCCGTACAACAAAATCGGCATATACATGGCGAATGTTGACGCCATTGCAAAGGCAAGTTATCAAGAGACTGTGAGCACATACACCCAGCAGCAAGCCTTAAAACCAAATGCTAAATATGAAACCGTTTCTAAGGATGTAGATAAAACCTATACTGTTCAGAGAGGTGAGAGTTTGCCTTTAATTGCAGGGAGATTTGGGGTTAATACTTCAGACTTAGCCAAGTGGAATCATCTGAAAGGAAGCACCATCTATCCTGGTCAGAAACTGACGATTGTTACCAAGGAAATTGTAAAAGTTGAGAAGCAGGAAGTATGCAAAGACTCCTGTACTGCAGCATTGTCGAGGGATTCTATCAGTGGTAATGATTCAGCAAAGTTTGCTAAGAATGATTCGCTTAACTCCAAGCAAACCGCTTCCGAAATAAAAGAAGTTCCTGCGATAAATTACATCTATTATACCATTCAGCCAGGCGATACTCTTTGGAATATTGCTCGCAGATATCAAGGTTTGACCGTTCAGAAATTGAAAGAAATCAATAAACTGAATGACAACTTTACCCTTACTCCTGGAACAAAACTGAAGGTTCAGATTGGTGGCTAAGTGGTATAAAGGTATATACCCTTATACCCTAT
>Ga0207108_1127_pt1 | contig 10463 bp, 11 predicted proteins | sample Alteio_BWMinHeat_76_FD_153562 | JGI IMG/M metagenome (GOLD analysis project Ga0207108, IMG submission 153562) | Enriched cells from forest soil in Barre Woods Harvard Forest LTER site, Petersham, Massachusetts, United States -... | ecosystem: Environmental > Terrestrial > Soil > Temperate forest >...
CGGCTGAATTTCCTCAAGCGTGCGGTTGCCAAGCAGGCGGAGCGGCTCCGGGTCGCGGACCAGCCGATCCTTTTTGGCCTTGATGAGCCGTTCGACGTTTGCCTTGAAGTAATCTTCCAGGCAAGCAAGCACGACGACGGCGTTGGGGACCGTGTCGGTGAACGCGGTGATCGCATCGACGACCTTGAGGAACCGCTCCACCGGCGCCGACTGGTTGGCCATGTCTTCGAGCTGGTCTATCAGCAGCACCAGCGGGACGCCGTGGACGGCGCTGGTCAGCCGTGACAGCTGAATCAGCATCCACATGGGATCGGCCTCGTCGGTGCGCGGCACCGCCTGGCCGATCCACTCGCGGTCCTGGGGCCGCATTTCGCGGCACCGCAGCCACATGAGCGCCCGGCTGTGTACCTGCGGCTCGTTACGCTCCAGGTGGAGCATCACCCGCACCAGCTCCAGGTCGCAGTCGAGGAACCGCGCGGTCGCGTGCAGCCGGTCCGCATAGTCGTCGGCCGACTGCATCGGCTCGCTTTCGCCTTGGCGATACGCCTCCCGGTCAGTCGTGGTCAAGTCCGGCACCGACTCCAGGAGCGCCGCGGATAACCGGGTCAGCCCGGTCCGAGACGGGCCTTCCGGGGCGTACGGCTGCTCCAGCCCGTCGATCAGGTTGGTCAGCATGTAACGGGCATAATTGCTCGCCTCGGTGGTCATTTGCAGGTAGCCGCAGTAGCCCCACCCCTGTGCGTGGGCGCGCGTCCGAAACGCCCGCATCAGGTGTGTCTTGCCGCTGCCGGCCTCGCCCTGCAACACCAGGACGGCCCCCGACGGGGGCGGCGGGGTGCGTCCACCGCGATACAGGAGGCGGTCGAACGCCTCCCGCGCCTCGGTGTGGATGGTTTCCACGTCGTATGGGTCAGCCTGCCAGATGGCGGTCGGCGTGGCGACCGAATGGAAAATCTCCGGACAATTCGGCGCCACGAACGCGGCCAGGCGCTGGTCCGCAGCTGGAGCCTGAACGTGGGCAACGGCAGTGCTCATGCACGGTCTCCTTCGAGCAGGACGAAATGGAACGTTCCGTTCTGGTACACCGTCTCGGAGTCGGCAACGAGTTGGGGGTCCATCGCCTGCACCAGGTCAGCGCGGCTCAGGTGAAGCAGGTGCTGGGCGTTCGCCTCGATCAGGCGATGCTTGAACTCGGGCAGGGAGAAACGCCGGAGGTTCGGCTCCCGCTCGCTCGCTCGCCAGAGCGCCGCGATGAACACCTTGTTGTCGTGAAATCGGTCTTGGGGCGGGCTGTGGGCCGCCAGCGCCCGCACGGTCGAGGCAAAGGCGGCCAGGTCGAACGGCTCGGTGGGCGGCGCGGGCTGTAGGGGCGCGGCGCTGAGCCAGTCCCGCACCACTTTGCGCCGCGCGGCATCGGCGCTGGAGGCCGTCAGCCCGGTCTCGAACAGCGGGAGTTGCTTGACCAGCTGCTCTTTCGTGAGCCGCCCCGACCCCATCCGCCTGCTCAACACTGCGCACAACAGGCCGGCGAGCGTCGTCTCGTTGGGGTAGCCCAGCTCCTTGCAGGCGACCGCCTCGGCCACCCGGCTCACGGTCGAACCGGCGCCGGCACCGAGTCCGTACTTTCGCTTGAGGATGAAGGCAGCCAGCTTGTCTCCATTATCCAACTTCGCTGCCGCATCTGGCGAGAGACCGGCGGCCTTCGGGAACAGGTGCCCGGCGATCACCGTTGACCAGTTCATCCCCGGCGACAGCTCGGCAACGCCCAGGAATCGCAGCGCCCGTTCGTGGCCGGCGTCGGTGAGGGCGAACTTGTTCCGTTGGCCTTTCGCCAGGAAGCCGGCAGACGCTAGCTCATTCCGCAAGTCGGCCAGCTCGGCGGCGGTGATGTCCGCTCCAAGGAGCTTGCCGATGTCCCCGCGGACCTTTTTCGGCGCTGGGTTCGGCAACCCCATCCGCACCAGCAGGAGGTCCGCGACGGCGGTGGCGGGCAAGATGGCGAGAGCGGTGTTCACGGGTTTCCTCCGAGCGGGGTGACGGTGAGCGCGGCCAAAATCCGGTCGCGGATCACCTCCAAGTGAGGGATGACGTCTTCCGACAGGAATCGTAATACGACGTAGCCGCGCCGCTGCAATTCCCAATCCTTGGCCCGGTCGCGGCGGTAGCCATCCGCTTCAAGGAAGTGGAAGTAACCGTCCAGTTCGATGGCGATGCGCGGCGAGTGGCAGAGCAGGTCCACCTCGGCCGGGCGGGGACCGAACCGGAAGTTGAGGGAGGCGTTCAGCTCGAACCGCCCGGCCGTTTCGGGCAGGGATTCCAGGAAGGCGAAGAGAAATCGCTCCGCGGCGCAGCGGGCGCGGTCGTCGTCCTCCGGAGTCGTCGGCGGGGCGGCGGTGGCCCGGACCACGCCGACGGCCGATTCGACCAGCGCCGCATCCGCTCCTATCGCGGCGAGCGCCGTTACCGCACTCCCCGCGGCCCCGGCTTCGCCCAACGTGCGCACAAGGGTCGCCGAGTCGATTCCGTGGACTGTCAGTTCCCCTTCCCGCAGTAGGGATTTCGCACGCGACTCGGGAGCGGCGGTCTGAAATTGGTTCCACACGTCGGCTGGCACGCCGACCGCGATGGGCACGGCCGGCACGGACATGGCCCACTGCACGGCCACGGGGCCGATTGCGGAGAAGTCGTCTCGCGAGCCGGCGATGAACAGGACGCCCGGCCACGGGGCCGACGGGACCAGCCGAAGGATAAGCGGCACGACCCGGTCTCCGAGGTCGCTCAACGACGCGGCCACGCTGCCCCACGAGCCTTGATCGACCGCCAGGGTCGCCGCCGCACACAACAGATCGTCATCCGCGTTCGGCGCGAGGATGCTCCGGAACCGTTCGCGATCGGCGGGGGTCATCGCTCGCCACGCGGCGAGAAACTCATCCGGATCGCGCCCTGCTCTCCGGGCCAGGCCTCCAACCGCCGCCGCCGGCAGATCGACCTGTTCGGCGACGGCGCGGACCCATTCGGCGGAGGGAAAAAGGTTGCGAGTTGCGACGACGAGGCTTCTGCCGGCAGCGGAGGCCCAGCGACGCCACGTCCCCCCGCCCGCCCCGATCGGGCCGACGAGAACCGACACGGTGGGAACGCCGGCATTCCTCCGGGCGGCATGGCGATCAAGCACTCTCGCGGGTTCACCGAGGGCCAGTAGCGTCTGGGCGGTATTCATCCCGCTAAATTAGCACAGGGGAGCATCGTGGGGAACTGCCGACACGAAGGGACTGTGTCGGCCAACTGCGGGGCGAGGAACGCACAGCGGTGCAGCCACAACTCTACTCTTCTGCAAGCGTCTGCTCGGCAAAAAAGAGATCGCGTTCGTCCCAGGAGATTGGCCCCTCGAAAACCAGCGCGTCGCCTTCGCTCGACATCTCGGTAAGCACCTCCGCCAATACACGCCCCACCTCATTGGCATCGCTCCCGCTTTCACCACGGCCACCCTCCACGTTCCCGATTTGGGTCGCCACCATGAACCGCCAGCCCGTTCCACTTTCGCTTGCGGACCCGTCTGCCACACAAACACCGACCAAGCCTGCATTCACACCCGCCGCATCGCTGGGCATTGCAAATAGCTCCCCGTCCCCTTGCGGGGGAGCGTCCAGGAGCGTCGGGATGACCGGCTCTTCGTTGCTGGGCGGACTCTCCGCACCCGGGCCATACACCGCTGTCACCGTGAAGTAGTACGTGGTTCCGGGCGTCAAACCGCTGACCGGATACGTCACGGCGTTGCTGCCGGTGTTGGCCAGCAACACCTCCTGGCCCGAGGTCGTCGATGCGTAGACGTTGTAACTCAGCGGCGTCGGACCCGTCGGCGCCAGCCAGCTCAACGTGACAGCCCCGCCGCCCTGAGCCGTCGCGATCAGCCCGGAAGGCGCATTGCGGACTGACTTTTCGCTGCTAAAGAGGCTTTCGCCGTTGATGTTGACGGCCGTGACCTTGTAGTAGTAGGTCACCCCGCTGACCACATTGGTGTCGGTGAAGATGGTTCCGCTTACACCCATGGCATTCGGGGTCAGTCCCTCGCCGTTCTTGGTCGTGGATCGGTAGATGTTGTAGCTTGTCGCAGCGAGGTGCGTCGCATCCGTGGCTGGAGCGCTCCAGCTCAGGACGATCCCGCCCGTGCCGTCGCTGGCGGTCAGCCCGGTCGGCGCATTGGGTGCGTTCACGGCCGGCTGGAACGGATGCAGGGCGTACTGCGTGAAATCGGCGGCGAACCTGTTCGCAGAGACGCTGTCGATCCGGGCGTTGCCGTCGTAGTCAAACGCCGCAATGAACAAGGGATTGGGGTTGCCGCCGATGGTCCTGAGCTGGAAGAAGGTGGAGGCGAATTTATTGGCGTCGATGCTTTCCGCCCGGCGGTCGCCGAGCAGATCGCCGAAAAGGCGATAGAAGAATTCGGAGAAGGCGCCCGTCATCTGCTGATTGGTAACAGTGCTCGTGACGAGAGCGCCGTTGAGGATCAGCTCGTAGTTGCCGTTGTGCCGACGTCAACGGACCGGCCGCACTCGTAGTTCGTACTCCAGACGGCCCTCCCTCCTTGAGCAGCGGATACCAGGGAGGGAGGGCTGAACCAACCAACAGTTGCCGCACGGAGGATAGCATCATGCGTGGTCGGCACCCGGCGGAACCCGAATACGTGAGGAAGTTGCAGGGGTCGGCAATCGCCAAGGAACGGCTCCAGGTGATCCTTGAAACGATGGTCGAGGACTGCCGGGTGAGTGAGGCTTGTCGGCGACCGGGGATCTCCGAGCGGACTTTACGCCAATGGGAATATGACTGGCGGGTGAACGGGCTCCCCGCCGAACGGCGCGGTCGGCCATTGGTGCGGTCGAGTCGCGCACAACGACAGGAGGTGCTGGACTGGATGGAGGCAGTCGGACCGGGGATCGGCGTGCCGTGCTTGCAGGGCCGCTTCCCCGACATGCCACGGGCCGAACTCCAGGACCTGCTGCGCCGCTACCGAGAGGTATGGCGTAAGCAGCACGAGAGTTACCAGCACGTGCTGCACTGGCAACGGTCCGGTACCGTCTGGGCGATGGACTTCAGCGAGTCGCCTCGGCCGATCGACGGCGTTTACCCATACTTGTTGGCGGTGCGTGACCTGGCGAGTGGACAGCAGCTGTTGTGGCAGCCGGTGGCGACAATGACAGCCGAGGTGGCGATGGCGGAGTTGACGATGCTGTTCACGATCCACGGGGCACCGATGGTGCTGAAAAGCGATAACGGATCTGCCTTCCGCGCGGCCTCGACCAAGGCCCTTTTGCAGCGGTGGGGGGTCGTTCCACTCTTCTCGCCGCCGGGCTGTCCGGGGTACAATGGGGCCTGCGAAGCAAGCATCGGCTCTTTGAAAAAGCGGATCGCATATCAGGCAGGGCAGGCCGGTCGAGCCGGCCTGTGGAGCAGGAACGACGCGGAGATGGCGCGACGGCAAGCGAATGAGGTGATGCGGCCCTGGGAAGCGCACGGGCCGTCGCCAGCGGACGTCTGGAGCAACCGGCAAGCAGTTACCAGTAGCGAGCGCGCGTCATTCCAAGCAAGTGTACGAAGACTGGAGCAGGAGCAGCGCGAGGCAGGAGGGATAACAATGGACGCCGAGCTGGACCATTATCAGCAGGCAGCAACTGACCGAGTGGCGATCCGCCGTGCGCTTGTAGCGCACGGCTTGTTAGTGTTCACGAGGAGGCGAGTTCCTACACCCATTAAACGCCAGAAAGTGACAGAGATTATGTAAAGGGCACATAAGTGTCCGGCACAAAATCGTTTCCCATAATGAGGGTCTGCTTTCGCAGCCCCTCGGACTCGTACTCCGGGGACTGCTACAACTTTCTGCTACAAAACCGGCCTGTGCCGAGGTGAACAAAAAAGCCGGAGGGGACGCCCGCAACTCATTGTTACGTTGCCCCTCCGGCGCTTATCGGGGCGAGAGGATTCGAACCTCCGACCTCCTGAACCCCATTCAGGCAGGCGGCCCTTCAAAAACGCAGAGTGTGTTGCACTTCCGGCACTTGCGTCATTCCACACTTTCCACACTGTACCGTTTTTTGCAGAGTTTCCAAGGTTTTCTCTGCAAACTCTGCAAGTCCGAAAACATTGGGTCCCGTGTGGTTCTTCGTCTCGGAGCTTTGGTGAGGTCGCGACCTGGACATCGTGTCCGGGTTCCTTGCCCTTGGGGCTGGACACGATGTCCGGGCTTTGGTCAACGGTAGCGGATTGTTACTCCACAGGTCAGGCAGCTTCACTGGGAACGCACCCGAAGGCATGGGCGACAAACCCGACACCGTACCCCCACGAGGACAATGAAGCGTGGAAGCCTTACCTTGAAATGATCGTTCATTTTCCTCGTTCCCGGGTTAGGATTAATACAGCTACAGGGCGGAAGCCCGGGGCCGGAAGGCCCACTGACAATTTGTGTTTCTCTTCTACTCCTTTTTCCTTTCGCGCCCCGCTGAGGGCAGAATGGAGATTCGACCATGCCACGAATCGATGAACCTTCACGCAACCACACCCCGAAAACCACCGAAGACCCGAAGAACGAGGTCGACATCAAGCTCGACCGGGTGAACGATCTGTGGATGAAGCTGGAGCGGAAGCTCCTCAAAGCACAACCCCCTCGTCGCATCACGTGCCAGTACAGCCAGGTGGAGACCGGGGAGGATGGCGATATTACCGAACGACGGTACATCGGCATCCAGCGTCACCACGGGAACTGGCGGATTTGCTACGCGGTGACCTGGGACGTATCCGACGAAACGAATTTGCCCTGGAAACCCATCACCGAATGCGATGTCGAAACCCGCATGGATGCCACCGAAGGGATCGACAGCCTCAAGTTCGAGGTGGATAACACTCGGACTTTTTTCATCCCGGCTCTCGACAAGGCGATCGATTGCCTTGAACGGGCCCTCCTTGATGAATAAGAGGTCATGGGCTATCTGTTGAAACAGACCGCTCTGTAGCTGAGGCGGCTCCGTGCATGCGGAGCCGCTTTTCTTTTGTCCGGTCTTTCGAGCATCGCCACCAACCCAGCCTACAGGTACGGGGCGAGCTTCTCTTCCAACTCCTGCACCGACGTGACCCAGATGCCGATGCCGCCACGCCGGTTCACTTCATCCAGGAACCATTCCTGATCCGCCGTCGGCTTGTTGCCTCGTTTCTTCGTCTCGACCGCCAGGATGATGCCCTGCATGAGCTGCTGTCCGTTCGTCAAGGTCAGAGGCTGGGTCACGATGCCGAGGATGTCGCTGACACCCTTGAGCCCGCGAAACGAGCGGAAGGCTTTCTTGGTCGGGTCGAAGACGCCCGTGTTGTTCGTCCTCCACGCCAGGATGCCACGGAGGTGAAGGTAATCGAGGCAGGCCGAGAGCACGTCCGATTCGGTGAACGTAAAGCCCATGTGCAGCTCCAGGTGAACGGGCGTATGCGTTCCTTCTTCGACCTGGCTGCCGCTGGAACTTGAGCCGATTGGCGGAAGGTTGTGATCAGGGCTTCACTCGAAAGGGTGGCGGGGCAGGTGCGCGCTGGTTAAGAGTTCCACCGGAACGCCGCAGGATGAGCAAAACCGGCGCACAATTACTTGCTAAGAAAAAAGCCTTGCCAAATCGCAAGTAGTTCCCTACCCTTCCTTCATGGCCAAGTTCAGCGACCAAATTCGAGAGGCGATCAGCACCAGCGGCACCAGTCGGTACGCCTTGGCGAAGCAGGTTGGCGTCTCTGAGTCGGCCCTGAGCCGATTCATGTCCGGGAAACAAGGGCTGACATTGGCCAGCCTAGACAAGCTGGCCGAGGTTTTGGGCCTTAGACTCATCACCACCGTTCAGCGTGTCGCTAAGCGGAGTCCCCGAGGAAGGAAGAAGAAACCATCTTTAGAGGCTCGCACGAAAATGACCAAGAAACAGTGGCAGGTCTTCGCTCAACTTTGCGCCGCCGACGCCTACGAGAACCATTTCTCTTCTCGTCGCGGCATCTGGTACTTCGAGGATTGCGATGCCATCGTGATCTACAACAACCACCCTTATGGGGATCCAGCCCTTCGTGAGAAGGAGTTAACTCTTCTCCGGCAGTGGCTCAAGAAGGAGAGGATCAAGGAGCTGGCCTTTGCCACGTATCCGGAGGACGGCTATAGCTACACCTTGGTGATCGACGCGAGCCGTGACCGAGAGCAAATGGTTGGGGATGCGCTGCAAAACATACTCCTTCAGACCATGACCCCCGGACCGCGAGACAAGTAACGGAGCCCCCGGTCTTTGCGGCGGCCGTCCCTCCGCCATTGCTGTCGCAGATGTTTTTTTCTCGGACTGCTCAGGCGTATCGAGCTGGGCATCGTGTCCGGGTTCCTTGCCCTTGGGGCTGGACAGGATGTCCGGGCTCTCGCCACGGATGGCGGGGTTGGCGGGAGAGAGTTGCGGTGCTCGAACGCCATGTACCACAGGCTGTTCACCCGCGATACGATCGTGCCCGGCGATCACTCTTCCCTTGTCATTGTCTCGTCCGTGTCGCTTTCGCCCAACACACCGGCAATTTCATGAAACCGTTCTTCCAACTCCGGCGTCGGGCCAGGATCGAGCATGTCTATTGGTGCCTGGCCCAGCGACTGCTCCAAAATGTCTTCGTAGCTGACCCAACGGAGCGTTAGGTCCCGGACCCTCTCCCGTACGTCCGGGTACTGCTGACCGAGGTTGTCGCGGGGCGAAATTCTGCATCGTTCGATGTCCTCAACAACCCGATTCCGCTCGGCCAAGTATTCGCTCATGCGGTAGCCGTACAGCCGGGCACGCGGGTTATTTTTGAGCAGCCGTGGCGTGAGCAGGATGAAGTACATGCGTGCGGGGAAGTGGCCGTCCTTTTGGAAACAGAGTAGCGACTCGATGTCCCGCTCAAGTTGGTTACGCAGTGGGTCGTACGTACTCATGAAATCGCAATCGCGGCGGATGTGCTTCCCCTCGACGAAGCAGGCCCACGAGTGCGGGGCCGCCTCATCGTACTCGATGCCGCTGGCGGTCGTAGTCCGCTGGCGGATAGCGCCGAAGGCCAGGTCGATCTTCGTGTTTGACTCGTGGTCTACCCCGGGCGTTCCCTTCCGGGGGGACAGGGGTTCGGCCTCGAACCACAGGTCGAGTCGCTGCGCGCATCGAGCTCCCTCGCCGCAGAGCATCGAGAACAGTGGACCTTGGTCGCGCGCTTGGTCGAGGAGGTCCGCAACGAGGTACGTCCAAATCTTCTCGTTCTCCCACCGAATCTCTGGCGTGAGTTTCTTCCGGATCTCGGCACGCTGCGCATAGGTCGTTCGGATCATGCGACACCTCGGTCCAGGGTGGTCAATGAGGCGTGTCCCCCGTTCTACCGCGATGCGGGCCGGCGCCTCTTCAATACTTGCCCTTACCCACCGCGGTCGTCTTCACCCCATCGGCGAAGACGGTGACTGGTCCGTCATGGGAGATTACGATGACGAGGGCTTCGCGAGCGGCCAGGGCCACATTGCGCGCGGTGGTGTGCTTCGTGCCGCTCTCCTGGGAATGGCCCTCGGGGGCTTCCGGATTCAAGTGCTGGCACAGGAGCTTTATACTCCCCTGCAAGTCGATCAGATGACTGCCGTCCAGGGAAAGGAGCCGCACAACTGTAGGCAAGGTGGACTGCTGGAGATTGATAGGGAGGCAAAAGTAGGGTTGCAACTCTTCACGCAGCTGTTTGGCATGGAGTTGGTCGCGGAGGACCAGCGGATCGTCATGAAGGACGAGGAAGCCGCCGATCCTCTCGTCCGATAGCACACGCACGATCTGAGCGAGCTTGCTTATCACCCCAGGATCCACGCGGCGAACTTCCAGTGCATCTTGCAAGGTGGCAAGAGGAGCGGCGGTGGCATCGATCATCCACGTCTCATGCAGGTGAATGACCGGGGACACCATGTGTCGACTGTGGATCCACACGCGACCGTGAGGGTCGGTGCTGACAACGAAGCCAGGGAATGTCTTGGTCAGGGCGTCAAGCCGCTCTCGCGTGGACTGGGATGCAGGGGGCGAATCACGGCGACCGGTCGGCACCTCTACCAGCGCGCGAAAGATCCCATCGGTAGATAACACGAAGATGGAAGAGACGCCATCCGAAAGGTGGGAACTCTTCTTGAGGGCTGGAAGGTCACGCATCGACATCCGGGGAGGATTGTTCCGGAACTCTAGAAGATGGTGGAAGCGGGTCCGATGCTCCTCCCACCACTCGTCGTTCACAATGGCACACTGCAGTTGGAGCGGGGTGCCTTCCAAGTGCTCCGTGCAGACCCGGCGGGCGTAGCGGCTGAGCAGGCACAGCGTCCGCGCCGCCCGAAAATCAGCCCTATACTTTTCATGGCAGACTCCGAAGACGGTGCGAGCTATGCCGTCGTTCTCGAAAGTCTCCGCCACTGCCTCCCCAATGGAGTACGCTAT
>Ga0207108_1066_pt1 | contig 10431 bp, 8 predicted proteins | sample Alteio_BWMinHeat_76_FD_153562 | JGI IMG/M metagenome (GOLD analysis project Ga0207108, IMG submission 153562) | Enriched cells from forest soil in Barre Woods Harvard Forest LTER site, Petersham, Massachusetts, United States -... | ecosystem: Environmental > Terrestrial > Soil > Temperate forest >...
GGTGGGGATTTTGACAGACTGGAAAAAAGAGAAATAAAGGGCTCCGTTTGGCTGGCAACCTCGAGAGAATCTTGCGATGCCGAAGCCAGATTTTGGACCTCGATCTGCTCGAAGAGAGTCTGCGCTAATTCTGCAATTTTTTCTTTATATTCCTCTTCCATTTTTGGCTTTCGATTAAAATATAAAACAAACTTTCGAACGTCCCCATCGGCGCCTGCCGTTTCGCACATCAATTTATAAATCTGCTTGTCGATAAGGTCGTCAGTACTCAGTTGAAGATCCACAATCGCATCTAAGAGCTTCCCTTGAGAATCTTCGCTTGAATTCTCGAATATCTCTCTTAGCGGCACCTTTTGAATGAGTTTTCTTATAAATGTGATTCGCTCCCGCTCTGACTGAGAATCAATGCCTTTGTTTTCCAAAACAAACGAAAGAGCATGGGCACTAGAAGCATCCATTCGCTCTAAGGAATGGAGTACCTTGATCTGATCTTCGGCGCTCAGCTGCGGCCAAAACTGTTTCAGATAATGAACCGAAGACGGCGAGAGAGACTTTCGATCTTCAATAACTTCAGTCACTAGGGTTTCTTGTTCCCTGACTTGATAGCGATCGAGACTAGATGAAGAATTCTGCGAGAGCATCTGGAGCAAGGAATCCATTACTTCATCGGAAACTCCGCGCTCGATCTGGGAGTGCGCCAAGTCTCTCAAATGAAAGTGATCCGCTCGCAAAAGGCGAGCCATCAATTCAGGCGATTCCTTGAGTAAAACAGGGATATCAATCCACTGAATGAAAGAATGCTCATTCAAGAATTCCAAAACAGAAAAAACTTGTGTGTCTGGCGTCATGGGACTGCGCAGTTTGGCGTTCATCCATTCTCGATGCGTAAAATCCAGCGACGCGTGGCCTGCGGCCAAGCTGATCGTCGCAAATGAAGGGCTGAATATTTTGTTTAACAATCGATCCTGTAACTCATCATAGAGCTCTGCTCTCAGTTCAGGATCCATTCGGTCGCTCGCCACGACTGTGGTCCGAAATGCCAACTGTTCCTTTTCTTCAGAAAGAAGCGGTCGATGCGTCTTATCCCAGTCGAGCAGGAACCCTTTCGCGGCTCGATCTCCTTCACGCCAAAGCATTCCTTCATTCGAATCGTACGGTCGATCGTTGGACGTCATTTTTATATACAGATCGTTTAAGCGTCCGACATAAGTCTTCAGGTCATCTTCCGAAATCACTTCGAGGGTATGTATGGCGTTATAACAGAGATGTTTGTCGTTATTATTATAAGCTGCCTCGATCCAAGAGAGAACTCTTCGAGCCATCTGCTCTCCATTTTCCATATTCCAACCGAGTTCTGGATTTTGACGATAGACGTCTGCAAAAATGGCCAGCCCAAGTCTTTGGTATTCAGGATCCTCTTCCGCAAATGCATCGACTGCTGCCTTGAGGATGTCTAGCCTATAGGTAAAATTACGATCGTAACGCTTGGAGTAAGCGGCAAGTGTTCCGAGCGCAGCCTTCCGCAATTCAGGATTTTTATCATGCGAGAGAGCAATCACTTCCGAATGGGCGGCAGGAAATCCTGAGTAAGCAAGAACTTTAAGGGTGCCAAGCTTTGTCCTAATGTGCGAGGCAGGATCGTTAAGCGGTCCTGTGAATCCATCTGCTAGACCAGAAACCGCCTTACTAGAGAGTCTCGTCATTTTGTCAGCGACAGAATAAAGCAGCTTTTCCTCGTTCTCGCCCACCACCGTAAGCAGTCTTAAAGGATCGTTGGATTTAATTTGCTCTAAAGGTTCCTCCGCCTTTGCAGCTAATGGCTCAGCGAAGGAAATAGAAACAGAAAGAAACTGAGCACATACGCCTATGCAAAAAATCGCAAAAAAAGAACGCTTTGTTCTGCTAACAACCACCTTTATCACCCTTGTGAAGGGTAATTAGCAGACTTAAAGAAAGGAGTCGAGTTTCTCGAAATCTAGAGAAAACAATTAGTTTTCAGAACCCGAACTAACCACATGGGGTCCCTTTCACAAAAATGAAGATCGAGTTCATTTTTAGCAAATAACTGAGCGAGTGCGCATCTTTCGCTTGATCTCGATCGCATAGAAAGCCGATCTTAGCGGTATTCAATGCGGGAGGGGAAGTCCAATCAACAGCCAATTCTTAACCTATCAACTACATCCATTCAGGAGGAAATTATTATGAAATTTTCAACTTCACTCCTCGCTTTGGCTCTGGCTCTTCCGAGCCTCGCAAGCGCAGGTACAATCAAAGTGGTCGGACAGGCCACGGTCTATCACAAAGCCGAATATGCAACGGTCAGTGCGTATGTCTATTCGCGATGTCATGAAAGTGCTCAGAAAGCTCAACAGGCAAATGCAGATCTTGCAAAACAGATTTCTGAAGTTTTTTCAAAGTATGTCGACAAAAGCGACACCACTTTGGGCGCACCTCAAGCCACCGGTGGCTTTCCAAACTGGGAACCCGCTCGCTATGAATATAATGATAAACGTGAAAAAGTTAAAACGGGCTGCGGCGGCTGGGAGATGAGTAACACCATCACCTTGAAAACAAAAAATGATCCAGACGCACTTTCAAGACTTCTGGATGAAATGTCGCCCCTCGTCGATCGCGCTGCAGGGGAAGTGACGGCGATGGACAAAGTGACTTATGCGACGCTTTCACAGCCAACGGGATGTTTGAAAGATGAGACGAAAAGAGCCCTTCGAGCTGCAGCGATCAAAGAAGCTCGCCTTGATGCGAAGGCGCAACTCGATGCTCTGGCGGGAGATTGTGGAATGACGGATCTTCACATCGAAGCCGTGGAACCTTATGTGGAAGAAGGCGGATACCGCGGAGGATATAGAGCCATGGCACTGGCGGACGCAGCACCACCCGCTCCAGGTGGTGCTCGAACTGCAACCCCTGTGGAATTGGCTGAACAAGGGGTAACTCAAGCTTGGCGGTTCACTTACTCTTACTCCGGTGGGAATGAAGCTTGCACGACACCTGCGGCACAAGCAAATCCACGATTAGTTAGATAAAGTCTTACAGATCCAAGATCTTAGAGCGAAAGGCCCTGCCAAAAACTGGCGGGGCCTTTTTTGTTTTTCGGACGATTTTTTTAAGTATTTCAACGTCTGCTGTCACAACTTCGCTTCCCGTATACTGAAGTCTGATCAAATTTTGAGAGAGCAACCAAGCTGTGACACATCATGTCGGGTAATGAAAACTCACAACCGAGCGTTTCAAAAAATACGCAGAGCCTGCGCCGAAAGACTCTCAATTGGAGCCAAGCCGAAGGTGGATTTTATGCCATCATGGCAGGGAGTTCAGAAACCTTTGCTTTCTATTACGCGGTCAAACAGGGACTGGATGAATTCCAGCTCGCCACTCTCACCATGCTCCCAGTCCTAATCGGCGCTTTTGGAAATTGGATGATTCCTCGATTGGTAAAAGACTCCCAATTGAAGCGCGCCCTTCTCACCCTCGTCACCCTCCAGATCATAGGTCTGATCGGCTTATTTTATTCGGTTCAAGAACAGAATCACTTTCCCTGGATTTTGGCCTCCATGATTCTCTATTACCTTGGCGGAATGAGTGCCGGCCCCATCTGGATTGACTGGATTTCGGGATGGCTTCCGACCGACCGTATGGGTCGTTATTTGTCTCGACGAAATTCATTTGTGGCTGCGGTGACGCTTTTAACTTTTTTATTGATCTCATTTCTCGTAAACCGATCTGAAAGCCTCAGAGTATTTCAGTTTGTCTTCGGCATTGCGATTCTGGCGCGCGTGGGTTCATGGGGACTTCTTTGTTTCCAAAAAAATCCGCCGCTTTTGCGGCTTGAAAAACACAAATCACTATCCTTTCACGAGATGAGAAGCATAGCTCCGCTCGCTATCGCCATTCTGTTCACGGCAGCATTTCGGTTGGCCTCCAATATTGCCGCGCCTTTCTTTCTCCCTTATATGTTGAGCAATTTACATTTCAGCTTGCTGCAATATGCCACAATCACGGCAGTTCCCTATGTAGGGCGCGCTCTTTTTCTGGCTCGCTGGGGAGAAACAACACGGTCGCTCCGTCCCTTCATCGGGCTTCAGATCGCTCTGGTGGTGATCAGTTTTGTAGCGCTGGCCTGGTCCCTCACCACCACATTCTGGATGCTCTGCGCTATCGAATTCGCTTCAGGAGTTTTTTGGGGTGGCTACGAATTATGCACGGTACTTATTTTTCAAAATTTCGCTCCGAGGCAGGCGAGGGGACTCATCGGCTTTCACACGGCGGTATCGAATCTTACAGCGCTCTCCGGAGCCTATTTGGGTTCGTTCTTTATCCACACGGGCGCCAATTATCTTGAAATCTTTGAAATCTCGTTTACGTTCCGCGGCGCCATCGCCTTATTTTATATTTTGATGTCTTTAAGAATGCCTGAGCTTCGAGTGAGCTATAAAATCTATGGAGAGTTCCTTACCAGTGTGCTTTCACTTCGACCGACACTCGCAAACGTGGGACGAATCATTCCAGCTCGTCGAAGAAAAGAAATCTCAAATACCTGAGTGGAGCGTCGTGAACCGTTCAGCGATCGTAAGATGAGAGTAAAAAATGTCTTATAAGAAGATAGCTCGAGCACTTTGAACTTCTTGATGGAGCTTGGGCTTCGATGGCTGCTCCAAAAGATCAAAAAAGTTGCGGAAGTGAACTCTCACTTTCATACGGTACTCAGCCACTTGAAACATTAATTCCGCCTGTAAGCTCGGAGCACGAATCGATCGGTCTTTCAGGGCCGCCGACCAAGATTCTATGTCGGTCGGAAGTCTATACACCGAGGACGTGATCTCAGTCAGACAAGATGACTCACTCGTCAATACAGGCAATCGCAAAGCCATCGCTTCAAGCGCAAACTTGCAATTGGACATGGGTTTTTGACTGGGAGCAAGAAAGCCCTTTGCTTTTGCGAATATTTCATGAACATTTTTCGGATTGGAAATGACAAGAACATTGGTGGGGAGTTTAGAATTTCTACCTTTACCTTCAAATTTCAAAAATACGAATTTTTCAGAAGGATTTTTTCGGGCGAGTTCCAAAATAAATGGAATCTCGGTCTCGCGCGTCGCATCGGTGAAGATCCAATGGCGTGGCTTTAACATACAAGATTCCTCGGTCCACGCAGGTAGGGGTTGCGGCAAACAATAAGTTCGAGCCCATGGAATCTCGGCTCGACTGAGTCGTTCAAGTAGAGACGACGTCACGATTACGTTTTGTATTTTAAGGTAGGCATCTCCGATTTCAGGAAATTCGTTCAGATCCAGCTGTCTTGGAAAGTCGACATTTGCAAGAAGAACAATTGTCTTCGCAGGACACCAATCCATCGCCGCCTTGACGATCGGATACTCTAAGTAATCAACTAATACAAAATCGGGCTGAGTCAACTCAAGATAGTCCAAAAAGAATTCTGAGACTGATCGCGGCTTCAACCATTCATCGCTAAAATCAATTTGGCAATCAAGACCCGTAAGTTCATATGAATTCTCACTCGTGAGCATGCAGACATTTTTTCGCAATATTTTTTTTGCAGTGGCTCGTTGTCTTTGAGGAAGTGCCATCTGAATGCAGACATCATGTCCCAAATCCTGCCACTTAGAAAGACATCCAGCGATCATGGAATGCTTTTCAAATTGATCTAACAAAAGTGTCGTCGTGGCAAAAACAAGTTTCATACCAGATGCTCCTACTTTATTAGTTCCCAGTGTAGCGACATACTGTGACGAAACACTGAATCGAGAATGAAAAATCTGTTATGATGCGGCGTTGTTCATGCGCCGCTTCTGTCGTTCACGGCGCGGCATTTATTGCGCATCATCGATTGCAGCAATGAATCAAGATACGAGAACGCATCAAACGTCTATTTTTTCTGCGACGCTGCGATATTTTTTTTAATTAAGTCGACGAGAAATTTCCGAGAGATCTCTCATCGGTGCGAGAAATATTTTTTCCCATCCAGCGGGAAGACAGTCGTGTATATGTAGCTCCACACGAATACCACCTAAAGCTCGATTCAAAAATTTCATTTCCCATCCGGACGTGTTACAGACTTCGCGACAGAGGCTTAATCCAATCCCCAAGTCATCTAGAGAGTCTTGCGAGTTGGCGGCTTTCAGAACTTCTGGAGGCAAACCGGGACCTCGATCTTCCAGTACTATGCGGAGTGGACTATCTTTTAATAACTCACGTTCGATTGTGATCACGACGCTTCGCCCGCCATGTTTCGCCGAATTTCGCAATAGGTTATCGAGTAGAATAGCAAACAGATCTGGATCGATCATTGTTTGAAATGATTGTTCGCGAGCGAATTTAACTTCCACCGGAGTCTCGAAAACACGCTGGAATTGTTGGACCGTTTTTTCTACCAGTTCAGTGAGATTAACGAGACGGGGATTGTAAGCGGAATCCATTTTATCTCGATGTGCCAGTTCGAGAATTGTCTTTACAATCACATCGAGTTGAATGATGTCGCGGGCAAATCTCTGTAAAAGCGTTTTAATTTCCTCGTTCGATCCAATAGATGAGAACGAAGTTTCAATTTCCCCAAGCATCATCGTCAGAGGAGTTCGAATTTCATGGGCGATATAGCGGGCCATATGATGACTAGCTAAATAGGATTTCTGAAGATGGGCGACGAGATTGTTTGTGGAAGATACAATTTCCTCTAAAAACTGCGAATCGCCGGCCTGCGGAATCGGAGACCATTGTTTGAGATCGAGATGCTTATATAAGCTCAAGTGTTGGGCAATGCATTTAACCGGTGCAATCAGTCGAGTAGTCAGAAACTTCGCAAAGAAGAGTGACAGGAGCATTAAGACGCCCAAAAAAATCAGATAGCGGCTGAATGCCTTAGCGATGGCCTCTTTCCAACCCAACAAGGGCACTGCCACCTGAACAATTCGCGGCTCCCCGGAAAGTAGTTTATATCGCCTGTGAGCAACCACGTATTCACGGCCTAAGCCCTTAATAGATTGAATTCTCCAAATATCTTCTGTCTTTAAAATAGGGTCCAAAAAATCATCATCGTCAGGATTAATATTTGTATAGATAAGGTTTCTAGAATTGTCGAAAACTCTGACGATCCAGTCTCCCTTTTGAATATGAAGGACGCTCTTAATGATACTTGGAATACGAGCAATTTCCCGATCTGCCGTGAGATCGACGAAAGCAGCATCGACGAGCTTTTCCATCGATAGCTCCAGGTCGCTCGTGATCGACACACGGTGATCATGCAAAAGAATCGACGCTCCCAAAAATATCGTGATAAGGCAGGTCAGTGCTGAAATCGACCAGAGCGACAGTATCAGTTGAACGGATAGACTTTTTGGAAATAGTAATTTTAGTCGTCGCATAGAGAGTATCCGACTCCGCGTCGGGGATGGATGAGGGGCTGAAATCCCGGCAAATTCAATTTGCGTTTAAGTCGACCCATCGTCACGTCAACCACATTCGACCCTGGATCGAATTGTAAATCCCAAGCTCGCTCCAAGAGTTCTGAGCGTGAAAAAAGTTTGTGAGGATGGCCCGCAAGAATGATCAGCAGTCGAAATTCCTTCAACGTCAAATCGATATGAGACTCGCCGCGAAATGCCTTTTGTGCATCCAAATCAATGGTAAGGTCTGAGATTTTGAGGCGGTGAGTTTCGGGATCTTCCGACACCTGATCGCGACGGACCAAATTGCGAATTCTTGCAACGAGCTCGTCTAAATGAAATGGTTTCCCTAGATAATCATCAGCGCCATAGTCCAAGCCTTGAATCTTTTGCGAGACCTCTGAAAGAGCACTTAATATAAGAATCTTTTGGCGCGGAGAACGTTTCTTGAGTACCGGAACAAAAAAGAGTGAATCCTTGCCCTTAAGCAATCGATCCAAGATCAAAAGATCATATTTCTGCGTTACCAACATTGAATCCACGGGATCGAGATCGTCGACCGTCTCAACTTGCATTCCTCTTTCTGAGAGTCCTTTTTTAATAAAATCTCGGACTCGTGGTTCATCTTCTGCCAAAAGAACTCGCGTCGACATGAGGGCCTCCTGATTTCAGAATACGTGGAATCTTCATCTGCGCGGAGAATCAAAACGTGTTCAGCACATAACGGGATTTCAAGCACGAAATGAGCGTCATTCAACTATGCAAAAATGAACGATCTGTCACATCGACGCATCGCTCTCACAACATCTATTCGCTGAAAATGCGTCTGTTACGATGGAATTGTGAGCGTGTATGAATGCAATCTAGCAAGTTTGTCCAAACGTGATTGCCGCCTTACAGAATTCCTTCTGAGCATTCCACCTGGAAATTTACCCCACGTTCGAGAAACTTTTCGCTCGGAAGAAATTGAAGTTCAAGATTCAAAACACTCCTTTCGATTTATTGAAAATTTTGGCGCCAATATCGAATTCGAAATCTCCGAACACACTCGATTGATTATTCTTTTTGGCTTCGGCTTGGGCTCTGAATTTCTTTCTCTTTGGAATGGAATAAAGCATCGAAAACATTGTCCGGAAATTCTTATTATCGAGCCTGATGCTTCGCTTTTCTCGATGGCTCTTCATATGAGCGATATGTCAGAGCTTTTCAATAACCCCAGAATCCATTTTTGGATCGGAATTGAAAAAGATGAAATTCCCAAGGCTCTGACTCAATTTTTCGTGAGAACCGGACGAGCGTATCTTACTCACGCAATTCAAATCATTTCTCATCGTTCGATATTTAAAATCTATGAAGATTACTTTAAATACGTAGAGGCTCGGGCGAATGAAATCTTATTTTTCGCCTCGCATCTTTACGGAACGAGTTGCGAAGATGGCTTAAACGGTTTTAAAAACTTTCTGAATAACATCAAACTGCTCGAATCTTCTCCGACCTTGAGCGATCTTGAAAACGTGTTTCAAGCAAAGCCAGCGATCGTGATCGCGAGCGGACCTTCACTCGACGCAGCACTTCCCATTTTGCGCGAATGCCAGGAGCGTGCCTTGTTGATTGCATGCGATTCAGCGTTGAAACCATTATTGAACGCTGGGATTCGGCCTCATTTTGTCACAGCCATCGAAAGAGATCCGATCGTTCCTCAATTTTTTGCTCTTGAAAATGATTCGCTCGATGATATTGCGCTCATCGCTTGCCCCGTGGTTCTTCCCGAAGCAATGAAGCCGTTTCAAGAACGTGTTATTTTGGCACTCCGAGACTATGATTATTTTGAACTGGCGTGCTCGAAAGAGAAACTTATGGCCCTTGGACCTACTTGCGGAAATCTAGCATTTCAAGCTGCGCGGAATCTCGGTTGCTCCCCCATTGTTTTGATCGGTCAAGATCTCGCTTACAGTGCCGAAGATTTTCGCTCCCACGTTCGAGGAACAATTTGTGAAGAACGAGATAAACCCAACGAGCCGAACCATCTGATCGATAGAGGATTTTTTAAGGTTGCAGGAAATTTTGGAAAGCCCGTGCTCACGGAGGTTGGTTTATATTTAGCCCTACTTAGTTATGAAAAAGCTTTGAGGGATTTCCCGGTGAGATGCATCAACACGGGAACTGGCGCTCATATTCAGGGTACGGAGTCCAAAACCCTCGCGGATTGCCTGCGCGAAGACCTATCTGTTTCTTATCCCCATATTCGTGATCAGGTTCTGGGTTATATCCGCCCAAAGAATAAAAAAATTGAGGGAGATCAAGCTGGAAAAGATTGGCCTCAAAAACGAACTGTCCTTCTTCAGGAACTTGAAGGAATTCTGGCAAAAAATCGAATGTATATTCGAGAACTCGAGAAAACGAGGGCTTCCCCGCCTCAATCAGTCCGAGAAGCCGTTATCCGGGCAGAGGCCTGGTGCGTGGAGCTTCAAAATGAAAACCAGATTTTTCAACAGGTTTTCGGTGTAATTTTGGCACCTTTTCTTCATGAGTCAGAAAAAAAACTTCGACGGCACTTTCTTGATCTAGGCTCAGGCCAGGCCTTTTTTAGATTTTGCTTGAATCACTACGGGAAATTTCTGCAAGAATTGAGCCAATGGACGGAGCGAGTCCACAGCGAGATTGAAAAATCTGGCCCATGATTAGCTCAAAAATGTTTTACAATGTGAGCTCGCAGCAATACCTCAATATTTTTTAGAGATTCAGGAAGGGTAGGATATACATTCGATTTCTGCCCAGCGGCTTCTTTCAAAAATTGATGAATGATTTCAATATATCCTTCAAGCCAGCCAAGCCCATGAAAGGGGGCTAATCGCGAACCCCAATGTGACTCGTTTCGTGTCACCCATTTCATATCGGCGCCAAAACCCAAACCGATTTGATCGGGCGTTAAGAAATTCCAAGATGCGGAGCCTTTCGATCCCAGTACGCTAAATTCAAACTGGTTGGTGGCTCCGTGCACGGTTTTTGAAAT
>Ga0207108_1175_pt1 | contig 10380 bp, 3 predicted proteins | sample Alteio_BWMinHeat_76_FD_153562 | JGI IMG/M metagenome (GOLD analysis project Ga0207108, IMG submission 153562) | Enriched cells from forest soil in Barre Woods Harvard Forest LTER site, Petersham, Massachusetts, United States -... | ecosystem: Environmental > Terrestrial > Soil > Temperate forest >...
TTGAGATGTACTTATGGTTTCGTTGAGATGTACTTGCCAGTACACTTCAACGAAGTTTAAGGACATTGAAACGAAGTTTAAGGACGTTGATATGTACTTGATAGCACACCTCGATAAAGTCAATGAACATTGACATGTAGTTACTGTTTCGTTGAGATGTAGTTGGCAGTACATTTCAACGAAGTCTAAGGACGTTGATATGTATATGAAGTTCGTTGACATGTAGTTAGACTTCGTTGACATGTAGTTGAAGCAGATGTCTCCGGTGGTTTTATTTTTCTATCATAAAATCGAGGTGCTCAGATGTAAAATGGTGAGGTGTTCTCTTCTACTTGAGTGGAAGGGAATTGCAGGGAATCATTTCCTTTTTCCTATTTCTTCCCATATTTCCTTTTTGTTAAATTTTAAAAAAAATTTGGAAGTAAAAGTCAAATTTTCTAATATTGCATTTCCAAACAATACTAACAATCTTAATGTCTCTTAAATACACAACCTCATCTTATCAACCTATCAAACAACACATGATGCTCCTTTCCTGTTCCTCTGCGGGTTCGGAGCGTTTACGATGCCGCTGATTAGAATAGTGATTCATCATTATTTTAATCAGGGAAGGCGCGGAGGAAAAAACATTTAAATAAATATTTAACCATTAAATAAATTAATATTATGAACAAAAAATATATCTTAATATGCCTTGCTATGATGCTGTTTTCAGTAATCGCAATAGCACAAAATCAACAAGTATCAACCGCCAATCAGGAAAATGACGACGAGATGGATAATATCACAGCCCGAGCACAATATGAATATGATCTTTTGAAAGACCCTGCTACCGGAGCTATACCTGCCGGAGTCTTTCAGGCTGCTCATATTCAGGGTACATCATTACCCAATGCAGTGCATTCCAATCAATCGTCAAATCACTCTTATCTCGGTCCTTTGCATGCAGAAGCAGCACAGGGTCCTACTAATTTCGGAGGCAGAACAAGAGCATTTGCTTATGCAGTAGGTTATGGAGTTACCAATCAATTAATGATAGCAGGTGATGTAAGCGGAGGTGTCTTCCGTTCTACTAACGGGGGAGCTTCCTGGACCAGGGTAAATGGCAATAATAATATCAATAATATCACTTGTGTAGCTCAAGACCCGCGACCTAACAATCAACAAATATGGTATCTCGGTACAGGAGAAGCCATTTCTAATTCAGCAAATGCCAATGGGGCTCCCTATTTAGGTAATGGAGTATATAAATCTACCGATAGTGGCGTTACATGGGCAAAATTGCCTTCTTCAAATACCGGTGTTGATGAGTCATTTGACAGAAGGGAAGATTTTATTTCAAAAATAATTGTTACCAAGGATAGTGGCTGGGTTTATATGGCTTGTCAGGGTCAGATAGAACGATCCAAGAATGGAGGTGCTACCTGGCAGGTAGTTTTATTAGGGGCAGGTTTTACCAATGCCGGTAATGTTACTGATGTTATCGCTACTGACAGCGGAAGAATTTATGCTGCTCTGCCAGGTACAGGAGACATGGCTGGCGCAGCGGGAGTTTATACTTCATTGAGAGGGGATACTGGAACCTTTAGAAAGATAGGAGGAGCTACTGCACCTGCTATTGCTGGCTGGCCCGGAAATGGAACTTATGGAAGAATAGTTCTGGCAATAGCACCATCTGCGGATTCTATTTTGTATGCTTTAATGTGGAATGGTGTAACATCTGGAACTGCAATAGCGGCAAGTATGTTCAGAGCTAACAGAGCTAATAAAGACAGTACTTGGATAAATCTATCAGCGAATCTTCCTAATGAAGGACCAGGAGCACAATTTAATGCCCAGTTTGAATGTTTCAGCGGATATTGTCTTTGTATTGCAGTAAAGCCAAACAATCCTAATTTTGTAGTAATAGGAGGAGTGAATGTTTATAAATCCATTGATGGTTTTGCCACGAATACCAACTACACACGAATTGGAGGATATGCTACCGCAGCAAATTATGCTTTATATCTTAATCACCATTCTGATAATCATATTCTGGTTTTTCAGCCCGGTTCAAATATTATTTTAACAACTGGAAATGACGGGGGGCTTCAGACTACTAATAATGTTACCGTTCTATCTCCTGTAGTCTGGAATTCCTTAAATAACAATTATCAAACTTATCAATATTATTATACTGCCATAGATCCTACCCCTGGAAGTTCCTATTATATAGGAGGTGCGCAGGATAACGGTACTACTGTGCGAGATTCCGGAACTAACAACTGGACACCTGTTTATGGTGGAGATGGTGCTTCAGTGGGAATTTCATGTGGAAATGCTTTTCAATATGAATCATCTCAAAACGGAGATATAGAAAGACGTGTGAAAGGAGCAGCATTCCAGGTTCAGACAAATATTAAACCCAATGGGGAAGCTAATAATGGTATATTTGTTACCTTGTTTTATCTTGATCCTGATAATACCGAGAACTTGTATTATGCCAGCAATAATAGAATTTGGAGGACAACACAGGCATCTACTGTTACTCCTGCTGCCGGTTGGACAAATATGACAGGAATTTCAGCAAACGTTACAGGTAATATTATGAGTTTAGCAACCACCAGAGGTCCTTATAATCCAAATCATAATTTATTTATGGGAACTAATAATGCTCATTTATGGAGATTGACTGATCCTAAAAATACCGCAGCAGGTACAGCTCCGATTGATATTACACCAGGAGGTATTACCGCAGGATCAACAATTATAGGAATAGCAATAGGACCAAGAAATGGTGATACAGCTTTATGTGTTGTTTCAAATTATAATGCTATAAGTGTTTTCTGGACAGGTAATGCAAACGCCGGTGCTCCTAATTGGAGAAATGTAGAAGGGAATCTTACATTACCCTCTTTCCGTTCCTGTGCTATTGTAGTACTTGATTCTAACACTTACGAATATTATGTCGGTACGTCTGTTGGTTTATATAGTACCACAGCAATTAACGGAGCTAATCCTGGTGCAACAGTATGGGCAAGAGAAGCCGCAGCAGAAATGGGAGAAGCAGTAGTTTCATCTTTAGTGGTCAGACCAAATGACAATACACTTCTGATAGGTACTCATGGAAACGGAACTTATGTTGCTAATATAGGACATCCTGTTCCCGGACCTATGAGTCTTGCTCTTACTGTATTTCCTTTTAATTGTTATGGTTCAAATATAGCAGTAACACGTACAGGAGGATCAACTGTGGTTAATTATCTTTGGAATGACAGTGTAACAATTATTAATCGTAATGGTGTTGGACCCGGTACATGGTCTGTTACTGCAACTGATCCAAATGGTTGTCTTTCCGCTACTGCAAGTGTTGTTACTACACAACCACTTCCTCCAGGTGTACGATTGACCGCATTTCCATTCCCTTGCTACGGTTCAAATATAGCTGTTACAGGTTCTGGTGGCAGTGGCTTAACAACTTATATGTGGAATGACAGTACATCAAATGTAAATCGTTATGGTGTTGGTCCGGGTACTTATTGTGTTACAGCAACTGACCAATTCGGGTGTACCGGTACAGCGTGTATCACAACAACACAGGCTTCCGCTCCTTATATTACCTTAACTGTCTTTGCATTTCCTTGCTATGGATCTAATATTGCAGTTACAGCCAGTGGAGGTACGGGATTCTTTACTTATAGATGGAATGATAGTACCACAAATGTAAACAGATATGGTGTAGGTCCTGGAATCTATTGTGTAACAGCTACTGATTCCGCAGGATGCACTGCAACTGCTTGTGTTACCACTACACAACCATTACCACCAGCTATCTCATTGACAGTATTCCCGTTCCCTTGTTATGGTTCTAATATTGCTGTAACTGCTACAGGTGGTGCCGGTATTAATTCTTATATTTGGAATGATAGTTCAACGAATGTCAATAGAACTGCAGTCGGTCCAGGAAATTATTGTGTTACAGCAACCGATTCTCTTGGATGTACTGCAACAGCATGTACTACAACTACTCAACCAACGGCACCACAAATAACATTGTCGGTCTTTTATTTTGCATGTTCGGGTGCTAATATTGCTGTTACTACAACCGGAGGTTCTGGGTTCGTTACTTATGTTTGGAATGATAACACAACCAATGTTAATCGTTATAATGTAGGTTCCGGTACTTATACTGTTACAGGTACCGATCAGGCGGGATGTACAGGAACAGCAACTGTTGTAGTTAATGTTCCAGCTCAAGTAGCTTGTTCTGCAACCTTTACAAATGCTACATGCGCCGGCAATGATGGAACTATTACTATTACTGCTACTGGTGGAACTCAACCATATATATATTCTGACAATGGAGGTAATTCATTCCAGAATGGAAATGTATTTAATGGATTGTCTTCAGGTGGTTATACCGTTGTTGTCAGAGATAGTAATGGTTGTAGCTGCACAAGTTCCGTAACTATTTCACAGACTGTATCAACAATACACCCGATAATCGTTGCCAATGGTCCATTAAGTTTCTGTAACGGTGGTTCTGTATCTCTTGAAGCTGGTATCTATTCCAATTATTACTGGAGTAATGGTGCAACAACAGAAAGTATCAATGCTACTTCTTCAGGTTATTATTGTATTACAGTTTCAAATGGAAATGCTTGTACAGGTACTGCATGTATTACAGTTACAAGTTACCCTCCTCCAAACTGTAGTATCACTCCTTCCGGTCCAACAGTATTTCAATCAGGAGGTAGTGTAACATTAGATGCTGGATTATTTGCCTCCTATTCCTGGAGCAATGGTTCAAGCAGCGAAAGCATATTAGTAGATAGTACAGGGCATTATTGTGTAACTATTACGGATTACAATGGCTGTACTTGTGTTTCTTGTATTGATGTAACTGTATTGTCAAATACTCATCTATGTTCAATTTCAGCTTCTGGTCCTACTTCATTCTGTCAGGGTGGTTATGTTATTTTAGATGCAGGTTCTGGTCAGTCTTATATCTGGAATAATTCTTTAGTTTCCGAATCAATATTGGCTACTACCAGTGGTAATTATTGTGTTACTATTACTTATCCCAATGGTGGAAGTTGTGTTGCTTGCATTACAGTAACAGTAAATCCTGCTCCAGCTCCTCCAACAAGTGGTGGAAATGTTACTGTTTGCGCAAATCAATTACCTGCAATTTTGGTAGATTATGTTCCTTCAGGACTTCAGGTTAATTGGAGTGATTCTCCTGTAGGAGGCAACTATCTTGAAATGAATAGTTCAACTTATGTTACCGGTATTTCGGGAACCTATTATAATGAAAGTGTAAATCCGAATACAGGATGTATAAGCCTTACCAGAACTGCAGTATCTCTATTTGTTAATCCAAATCCTCCGCCTCCTGTCAGTGGTGGCAATGTTACTATCTGTTTGAATCAGATACCTGCTACATTAGTTGATTATGTTCCTATAGGATTTACCGTTAACTGGAGTGATTCTCCTTTTGGAGGAAATTACTTGGCATATAATAGTCCTGATTATATCACTTCCATTCCGGGTATCTATTACAACGAAGCAGTCAGTATTATTACAGGATGCAAGAGCATAACTCGTACAGAGGTTATCCTTATGATTAACCCAAATCCAGCACCTCCTGTCAGTGGGGGAAATGTTACTGCATGTTACAATCAATTACCTGCTACCTTAGTTGATATTGTTCCTAATGGAATATCTGTTAATTGGTGGGATTCCCCAACAGGAGGTATTTTATTAGCAGCTAACAGCACTACCTATACTACTTCCATTCCAGGAATCTATTACAATGAAGCTCAAGACCCTGTTACCGGATGTATAAGCACCAGTCGGACAGCAACTTCTTTGACTGTTAATGCAGGTCCTTCACCTGTCATTACCGGCAATACAACTATTTGTTCAGGAGGCTTTACCACATTAAGTACAGGAGCTTATGCATCATATATGTGGAGTAACTCTTCTTCTTCCTCTTCCATTACTGTTACAGCTTCGGGAGTATATTCTGTAACTGTAGTTGATGCTAATGGTTGTACAGGAATGGCTTCCACAACAGTTACAATTATTTCGCAGCCTCCGGTTGTTATCACTGCCACCGGTTCAGGATGTAACGGGTCTATGACATTAAGTGCAGGTACATATAATTCCTATCAGTGGAGTACTGGTGCTACTACCTCAAGTATTACAGTTACCGCCAGTGGAACTTATTCCGTTACTGTGATGAATTCTAATGGTTGCTCTGGTACAGGTTCTCTATTGGTGAATATTAATGCTCCAGTTTCAGCTACCATTACAGGTCCTTCTTCTATTTGCAGTGGTGGTCAGGCGACATTAAGTGCAGGAACATTTTCTGCTTATCATTGGAGCAATGGTGCATCTTCTTCTTCCATAACAATAACTGCGGCAGGCACTTATTCTGTTACAGTAACCAATGCCAATGGATGTACAGGAACCGCAACTAAGATTGTTACCCTTTCTTCACAACTTACTCCTGTAATTACTGCCAGCGGACCTACTTCTTTCTGTCAGGGTGGTTCTGTAACATTAACCGTCGGGTCTTATTCTTCCTATAACTGGAGCAATGGCGCTACAGGTTCGTCCATTACTGTTAATTCAAGCGGTAGTTATGTCGTTACCGTTTCTAATGGCAGCGGATGTACCGGAACTACAATGAAAACTGTTACTGTTACCGTACTTCCTATGCCAAGTATTAATGTAACCGGCAATCTTTGTTCTTCGTCAACAGTAACTTTAGCTGTTGCTGCATTCACAACTTACAGTTGGAGTAATGGAGCTACTACCCAGACCATTTCTGTTTCTGTTGGTGGCACATATTCTGTAACAGTTACTAATTCTAACGGATGTTCAGGTTCAGCTTCGGCTACAGTACCTACCAGCAGTTGTGTTCCACCTGGAGGTTTGCTTACATCTAATGTTGCAGGCACTACAGCGATGGCTAATTGGGCTCCGCCAGCCTGTTATGTTTCTTATTCGATAAGAATCAGTAAACATAATCAGAATCTCTGGACTACTTACAATATCTCTCCTAATACGCACTATACGTTCTCTGCTTTGTCATTGAATACTTCTTATGACTGGCAGATTCTGACATATTGTAATGCCTCGCACACGAATATTTCTGCATGGAGTCCTATTCAAATCTTCACTACCCTCTCTCATAAGATTGACGGCGACAATACTTCTTCAGAGCTTGCCAATGGATTGCAGGTCTATCCAAATCCAACGGATGGAATGCTGAATGTTCTATTCAATGCTGACAAAGAGGAAAACTATTCCTTGAAGCTTATGGATGTAACGGGCAGGATGGTGATGAATGAAAACTATTCTTCTGTGGAAGGAGAGAATCATCTGGAATTGAATCTGGCTTCACTTGCAAAGGGAATATACTTTATCCAATTGCAAAACGGAGAAGCTGTGCTGCAATCAAAGATTGTAGTTCAGTAACCATATTTTAAATTAATCATGAAAAAGGCGATGCATCATGTGTCGCCTTTTTTATTAATTCGTTGGTTTTAAGATACCTGTCAGAAGAAAAATCTGCAATGAATAATGGTTATTTTTGTCCATTCTGGCAGAATAAACTTTTGGCTGGGAAAAATTATAGTTGTAATCATGCAGCCTCAAACAATGATAATGTTTTATACCATAAATAATAAAAAGCAGGGATGCCAAACAAGGAAACTCTCCTTGCTTTGAGGAGTAATTCCCTTGGTTTTGGCGAAAAAAACTATACTTTTCTTCCGGAAAACTATACTTTTCTAGAAGAAAAGGTATCTTTCAAAGAAGAAAGACTGGCAATTCTTTCGCCAAAGCAACCTTTTATTTTTAAAAGCAACCTTTTCTTCTGCGAAGGCAACCTTTTCTTCTCCGAAAGAATGCTTTTTTTCAAAAAAACTATAGTTTTTCCTCCTCAAAGCATAGTTTTTTCCCTCCAAGGCAACCTTTTTTCTCTCCAAGGCAAGCCTTTTTCTCTCCAAGGCAAGCCTTTTTTCTTGAAAACATTGGCTTAAAAGTTCATAAATATGCTTAATAATAAATTGTACCTAAGACCCGAAAGGTAATCCTGTCCACGTTCCTTTCAGGTTTTTCTCCTGAAAGGTTTTGATAATTGGAAATACATTTCGCTTACCATACAATCCTAATTTATTTCGAAAACATAAGTCAAAACCTTTCGGGAGAAAAACCCGAAAGGATCGTGGACACATGAAATATTTTATCATCTCCAATAATTCACTTACCGAGGCGGAAAACAGTGAAAAGTGAAAAGTGAAAAAGCGCAAGAATATATGGTGGAGGATTATGTGTATATGTCGGGGGATACGGTTCATTATCAGCCTTCCAATTCTTCCCTTCATCCAAAAAATCACTTTTCAAAACTCACAAAGCCCCGCATCACAAAATAAATCTCTAAACAACTGTAAATGACCCATATCCCAAAAATAAATTCCCTGAATATTTGCAAAAAAAGTCCTTGGTATAGCATCCTTCGCGAGACATCGCACAGCCAAAACAAGACATCGCATAACCTTCGCCAGACATCTCACATCCAAAACACGACATCGCACAGCCATATCACAACATCGCAAGCGCATATCTTGACATCACAAGCCTATATCCGAGTATCGCAACCGCATATCCTTCTCCTCCATTGCCAAATATTCCTCCGCAGTCCCCTTCCCTTACCTTCAAAACGTCTTTTTGGCAATACAATAAAAGGAGAAAGAATCCAATTAGAAATCAGGAATTAAGTATTAAGGAATTTCGCATGATCGTAATTCCTGATTGATTTCTATCTTTGCAGCCTTCAAGCAGGAGAGATGTCCGAGTGGCTGAAGGAGCACGCTTGGAAAGCGTGTTTACCTCAAAAGGGTAACGTGGGTTCGAATCCCACTCTCTCCGCAAAATAACCTGTCTGAATATCCGATTATTAATTCCTTTTTCTCGAACCTTATGACCAAAAGAAAATTACAACACTTTGCAGAATTAGAGACTTTTCCGAATGTGATTCAGGCACCATTGAAAGAGGAAGTTGCCGATCATCCGATGAAAGGAAACTGGAACAAATCTTTCTTCAAAAAAGACCAGCCGATAGTTCTGGAATTAGGTTGTGGCAAGGGAGAATATACCGTCAGTCTTGCGCAGAAATATCCTGATAAAAACTATATGGGCATAGACATCAAAGGTAACAGGATATGGCGTGGCAGTAAGACGGCTCATGAATCAGGATTGGACAATGTCGGGTTCCTGCGCATACAGATAGAACGGATAGAATATTTCTTTGCCAGAGAAGAAGTGAGTGAGATATGGATAACGTTTCCTGACCCTCAAATCAAATATAAAACCGAACGGAAACGACTGACTTCACCTGCCTTCCTGGAGCGTTACCGCAAGTTGGTCAAGCCCGGAGGAGTCATTCACCTCAAGACGGACAGTAAATTTTTGTATGACTATACTTTGAAAGTTTTGAAGGAACAAAATATTCAGGTGAATAGATTCTCGGCAGACATTTATAAAGAATCTCCTGACGAAGAAGTCCTGAAAATACAGACACATTATGAAAAAATTTTCCTGAGACAAGGGATACCGATTACTTATATTAACTTCAACTTATGAAGACTCAAAACAAGCATGAATCCTTCTTTGAAGATGTGTATGATGTAGTGAGATTAATTCCTTATGGACGTGTAACATCCTATGGCGCTGTTGCGGCTTACCTCGGTTCAAAAGGTTCGTCAAGAATGGTAGGCTGGGCTATGAATGGAAGCTATAAAATACTGCCTTATGTTCCCGCTCACAGGGTCGTTAACAGGAATGGATTATTAACCGGAAAGCATCACTTCGGAACCCCTGATATGATGCAGCAAATGCTGGAAGAAGAAGGAATCAAAGTCGTTGATGATCAGGTTCAGGACTTCCGAAAACTCTTTTGGGATCCTTCTGTTGAACTTTAAACTTTCATTGCCTGCTTAATAAATATTTCTGAAAAGGTATATTTGCACCAACAAAAAATTACTGATATTATGAATACTAATACAACTGCATTTCAAATCAAAAGATGGATGTTTTCCTGTACTTTTCTTACTCTGTTTTTTCTAAGCTCGTTTCTTTACTCACAAGAAGGTCCTAAACACAACATTTACTTTGGAAGTAATAGCTCTGAACTTAGTGCTACAGTGCAACAATTGCTGGATACTATTTACTATAACTTACCTGATGGAAGGTCTGTAACTATTGGTATTATTGGTGAATTGGATAAATCAAAAAGCATCGAAAGTAATAACCTGCTCTCGGAAAAAAGAATGAAAACTGCGAGTGATTATTTATTAGCAAAAGGGGTGAACACAAAAGATATTTCTC
>Ga0207108_1176_pt1 | contig 10360 bp, 12 predicted proteins | sample Alteio_BWMinHeat_76_FD_153562 | JGI IMG/M metagenome (GOLD analysis project Ga0207108, IMG submission 153562) | Enriched cells from forest soil in Barre Woods Harvard Forest LTER site, Petersham, Massachusetts, United States -... | ecosystem: Environmental > Terrestrial > Soil > Temperate forest >...
GTATTATGTATCCTGGGATAACGTAGAATGTGAGAAGGATAGGACCCGAGCAGCGCGATAACCGTAAGAACCAAGAAGCTACATAAGAGTGCGGGCTCGAGCCAGCGCCTCACCGGACATATTTCTCAGACCTTGAGATCGGAATTCAACCGTCATACTGACTCCTAAGCGAGTCAGGTCGCCGTGTCCAACAGGCACGAGGATAGAATCATGGCAGATAATAGCCCCCACTTGCCGTTTATTCCGACTAACCATCCAGACCGCGGGCCAGGCATAGCGTTGCAGGTAATCGATTTTGAAGCGGCAGGAGTTTCGCCACCGTTTCGCGGATCGAGATTCGTGGTAGCCCCCGGTCACTCGACGCGGGAGGATGTGCATGCTGTCGCCGAGTTGTGGAGTATTGCTTGCGGCCACGGCAAGCTCCTGTACGATGGAGTTGAGATTCCGGTGCAGGAAGGTGATTTTCTCTACCTCGCGCCGTTCAAGAAACACGTGGTCATCAACGATGGCGACGACCGGCTGGTAATTTGCTCGCAATGGTGGGATACTAATGCACAACCAACCGTATGATTTCGCTATTGTCGGGGGAGGAATCGTGGGTGTCAGCGCGGCTTACTGGCTGACTCGGAATAGGCCTGGCTGGCGCATTCTTCTAGTAGAGCGATCTCTACTTGGTAATGGAGCAAGTGGGCACTCTGCAGGTCTCGCCACCACGCTGTCAACTGAGTCCAACCGGGAAATGTTAAGTCAGAGCATTCAGTTCTATGAAGAGGTTCGTGACCAATTGCCGAGTATACCGATCCGCAGCGTTCCGGTATATTTCATTATTGCCCGCGACCGGCTTTCCTCGTTATCGGACCGACTGGGCGGCACAGAACTGTGCGAGACGGAGTCAGAGGTAGCAATCGATCCCGTTTTCAATGAGCTAAAGCTAGCGTCCAACGAGTGTACTTTCGGTGTGGCACATGCTCACCTTGGGGATGTTGGTGCCATCTGCCGTGCATTGGTGGGTAACCTTAGAGAAAGTGAGGGCTTCGAAATCTGGGAGGGGGTTGATGCAATTGGGCTAACCAAACAAGGGAACTCCGTCGGGATCGAATTGGGGGATGGTCGCACGATAGTCTCTCAACAGGCCCTTCTTGCCCTGGGACCATGGATTTTACGGTCCCCGGTACGTGATTGGGCAATTTCAAAGTCTATTCGTCTGAAGAAAGTCGTAGCTCTGCATCTGCGACGTGAAGCACGAGATGTAAGCCCGGTGGTCTACATCCCCGAATCCGAAGCGTTCTTGGTTCCATTACCCGATCGTGGCGAATGGCTGTTCAGCTTTCGTTGCGACGAATGGGATTGTCAGCCGGAAGCCGGATCGCTGCGGATCACAGTAGCAGATAGGCTTGCTGGTTTGGAGTTGCTCGGCCGCTATTTCCCCGGTCTCAGGAATGCCTATGTAGGGGGACGAGTCTTTTGCGATGCCTATACCGAGGACAAGACGCCGCTCTCTTGCTTGCTGGACGGCTGGACAAACGTAGCCGTAGCAACCGGCGCGAGTGGGTCTGGGTTCAAGCTTGGGCCGGCGATGGCATTGATGGCTCTTCAGGCTTTGGCATAGAGGATTTAGTTGTTGACCGCTGCATCGTAGTGGGGAGACACGGGTCCAGCGCATCTAAGCGAAGGTGGCGGGCTATAGGCAACAGGCTTTTACCAGCTCGACGATCCTGAAATGCGTCCAATTTCGGTAAGCCGTCATGGCCGAATCCTTTCCACAGGGCCCCAGCAAGCCGAGGTATGATAGGCCCGGAAAGAAGCGCCAGCCCCTTAAGCCACCAATATAGCTCACCGTTTGCATGCACTTGTTGAATCAATTCGTCATCAAGCCAACTTTCCAGCTGGTGAGCGTAGTGGGGTAGATCAAACGGTTCCGTTTCGGCCACTCGATCTTGATTCGAAAGGCGGATCCCCAGCTGTGCTTGCAGTTTCTCAGAAGGACCTGAATCGGCGGGAGGCATGGCCAACGGCAAAGAAACGTGTGACAACAATCCGGCGAGCCGGCCTGCGAATACATCATTGACGACGGAGCAAAACTCGGCCGGATCAAAATTGGTCTCACGTACGCCCGGACTTGTGCGCGCCAAGTAGAATCGGACCTCGTCACTTGCCAAGCCCGTGCCCGTAATGATGTCCTCGGCCCAAATGGCATGGTTTCGGCTCGTTGAGAATTTCGCTCCGCCGAGATTGTAAAAACGATTTATGGTAAGCCTCTCAAACGACCGAGTACCCAACGGTACAGCCATAGCGGGTAGGATAATCGCGCGAGGCATGAGTACATCCACACCGATGGTAGCGGTGAGTCGCACAGTCGATCCTTGTACAAATGGGTTTGTCGATTCACCTGTCAACGCTTGATAGGCATCGCCGAAAACAAGGGCGAATGCTAGATTGAATGAGTACGAAAAAAGAACGCTAGTAATGGAGCCCCCCATTCGGGGCCAAGCAACGCCCCAAGAGCCGGGGACAACGAGGCTGGCGTGGAAATCTCGTGATGCAAGAGCGCGTTGAACCAAGACGCGAAACTCATCTGCAATCTGGACCGAGCCGATGTAGCTCTCAAGAGCATCATAGTCGATCTTGAGTAAGAAGTGATCAACTTCTCGTTCTTGGAGGTCACTCTCGCCAAACCGGCCACGGGGTTCCTTCATTCGATAGGGAGGAAAGTGAGCCCCACAAGCCTCACACGATGAACCTGCTGTTGCGGCGCCGCAGGTTGGACACTTCCCAAGAAGCCAGCAGCCCGTAAGAAAACGGTTGTCTTTAGGAGAGAACATTAGGGACCTTGTCTCGACATCAACACGTCCCCGGCTGATCAGCTGGTTCATTACCTCTCTATGTCTGCGCTGGTAAATGTCGTGCCATCGTGGGGAAAGTGGGTCGATCCAGACGTCCGGTTCGATATTCAACGCCTCAAGATCGCGACGGATTAGGGGACAATAACGGTCAGCAACCGAGGCAGGACTAGGCGTGGTTGAATCCTGTCGAGCGCGAAGGAGCATATAAGATTCATAGACATCGACGCCGGCTGCGAGGACGACCTTATTCCCGCGGCGGCGAAGGTGACGCGCTAGAATATCAGCTCGAAGAAACGGCCCAGCGATGTGACCCAAATGCAGGCGACCGTTAGGCGTGGGTACGGAGGCAACAATTAGGTGTCGCTCGATTGGGCGCGGAGTAAACGGATCCTGACCCATAAAGATACCGCGTCGTGGCAACGAGGAAGTCCCCAACTACACATCCGTCGCGTCAGTATAGGGATGTAGTATCCGATCCGATAGCCTTCCGAGACAACTTAGGTTAGGAAAACCGGGACCTTGGGCAAATCCAGCGAGCATCGGAAGGTGGAGGCGAGGTCTTAACCCACGAACCGACAGATCACGATCAATGTGTGCTTCAAGTTCTTCACGATACTTCCTTTGGCCGTCCGGAGTCCATTGGCACTGTATGGCTTCGTCGAGCGCGGCTGCGGCCAATGGGGTCATAAACTCGCGGAACCGGAGTGACTGAAAGCCCGTGCTCACGATAAGAAAGTTGAAATTGTTAATGACAGGATCCGGCCCCGTGGCTTTAATCGTCAACAAGACTCGCATATCATCTTGGTCGTCAGTCTCGACGTTGACTACCCGTCCAGGCAGCCAACGAAACTGGCTATCGTCGACCTTCGAAAGTCGGAGTAGCTCAGAGGCGTGCTGGGAAAAAACACCTTGGTCCGTATGGCCAACAAAAGCCCTCCGCTCTGTTTGATCCCAATCGGACCAAGCGTGTCCCTCAGGATCGGTAAACACTCGGTTCTCGTAGTATCCCTCGCCTCTAGAGTAGACTGGTCCACCGATTAGGTTAATAAGCATATCCGGTATTCTCTTACTCAAAAGTGTATGAGCGATCGCGGCGGCGGTCTCTCCTTTGCCGACGAGGGCGACCCTGGGCTTCTTTGCGAGTAAGATGCGTTCCATCCGTTGCGGCTGCCAAAAACTTCGACCGTCCAAGATAGAGGGATGTGACGGTGGTTGGCCTTCGATTCGTTTGGCCGGGCCGGTACCGGTGATAACAAGGCCGTCCACAAGAACCGGCGGTAAGGCGGCCCTTTTCTTGCCTTTCAAGGACAACTCCCACCGGCCCTTATTGAGATCAATCTTGCAGACCTCTGCTTCTGTGAGCGTTGCACCGGTTTGGTTCCAAGCCCATTTCAGGTAGTCCGACCACTCTAGGTGATTTGGGGGAACTCGACCGCGATCAACCCAATCGGCAAATCCACGAGCCTTTGTTGCAATCAAGAATTGTTGCCATGAGTACGACAGCATACCGACATTTATTTTGGTGCTGTGATCGTCTCCATTTTTTTTCCAACATTCGGAGGCATATGGAAAGCCAATGTCCTTTTCTGGTGCCGTGCCTAAGAGTTGGAGGCCATCAGTAAATCCATGTCCCCCAGTCCAGGCCGCTGCTACGGCGGTTTGTTCAATTACAAGCAAGTCTGGGACGCAGAAATGGGCTTCGAGGATCCTCCGCTTGGCAGCAATTCCAATACCCTTCGGACCCGCACCGATTACCGCCAGAGTAGGCCGTACTGATTTTCCCACGCAAGATTGCCCCCACCTTCTTTGGCTGCCTTTGCCAGATTCTCTAGCATTGGGACATCTGATCCGGTCTGCGTGCCAATAAATGGCGCTGATGGGGCGTTCACGACCAGCCGCCCAACGCACTCGCTGTTTCGCTCGAAATTCGGGCGATTACGAGTTGCCCGAAAATGACGGGTGGATATAATAGGACATAAAGGGCGTGATAGCAAGTTAAAAAGCGCGTTTTTTTTATTGACGGGAAAAAAAGATGATTTTTTCCATATTTGACAGATTCGCCTTCTTGAACCAAGCTTCTTCACTGGATACATTGCACCCGTTGGGAGATGTTGCGTCGCCATTTGGCTGACCCGCCGGTTCGCCGTGAATCGCTGGGCTTGGTGGGTGATTCCCGGACCGTTTCAATTCGACCCGTGTTGTCATTGACCACACGGCCCGATTCTTGCAAGAACCAGTTCCAAGGAGGAGGGCTTTGCAATGGCTGAAAGTTCAAAGGAGCCGCAAGTCGTTTGCCAGCTTGTGATTTCGAAGTCGATGGAGTCGTCACTTGCTGACAGGGCGAGAGCCCAGCGGACCACCGTAAATGACGTAATTCATCAGGCTCTTTCGGATTGTCTCCGGGAAGGAAACGCCTCGGACCGAGACTATGGTCACCAGAAGGCCACAAAGCGTGGATAGTGGGTCATTCATTCGTTTTGAGGGGATCTGGGGAATAATGGTAATGCCTCATGAAGCGGGCATCTAAGCGTATGGTCCCGTCTGCCCAAGGGGCGGGTACGGTTTGCCGTGCCGCGCCTTCCTGTCAGTTCTAAATCAAGCCGGCTAGTCTCTCCTTAGAGAGAGTCATGGCCTCTTCGTCTACTGATGCACGGGGGGTTTTTCGCCGATAATGACGAAAGTGGTTGCGTACCCAAACAATTACTGTACAGGTGTATACTGTACAAAACTCAATGTTGTGAGGAGGCAGAGATGACAGGGACTGAGGAAGAAAGGCAGGTCATGTGTCAGCTGATGATACCAAGATCATTAGAAGCGGCCCTTGCTGAAATAGCGAGGACGGAGCACACGACCGTGAACGGCATTATCTACGAGGCTCTTTCAGAAAAAGTGCGTAGGCGTACCGGCCGGCCAAAAAAAGACGAACGACAGCGGTAAGAACGGCAGAGGCTCGTTCTTACGAAACTCGGCTGGCGTTTAGCGAGCTTCCGTCGGAAAACCAAAAAAGGGGCGCCGACGGCCGTTGCGGACTTCGTCGCACTCTTGGAAATGTAGCGGCACGAGCGCTGTGGAATTGTTCGCGCCGGGTGGGCTCGATTTCTAAACACTCTTCGAAAATCCGCGAATGTTGGGTGATAACCACCGCATGACGCCTCGGCTATTAACCACCAAGTCCGTTCGATCAAACGATTGTCTTACACTACTTCAGGCACATTTTGCCATTGTCAGCGGGCTGCGCTACACTCAGACCCATGACTAACAACGAGTCCCTGCCCCTTCACCTCGAGCAATTCGTTTGGCAACTGCTGACAGCCGGCCGCTTTCAATCGGAAGGCGATGTCATCCGGGCCGGGCTTCGGCTTCTGGAGGAGCCCTTGCCAGGGAAGAGGCCATTGCCTGGCTCAAGCAGGAGATAGCCTGGCCATGTCCTGGGCGCCGAGCATGCCGGCCTCGTCCACCCAGATGACTTGCCCGCTTGCCTCTTCTTGCATCTCCTTGTCCTAAGGAACCTGGCCCATGTACGTCATTGTCAAGCACGTACTGGCCGGCCGGCCCCTCATAGACGGGGCGCATCGGGCCATCGGCGAATTCGACGTGAGCAATAATCGGGTCTGGCATTTGTGTTCAGGCCGGGTTGCGCGCCACGCTCGAGCGTAGGGGCACCCTTGCCGCGACGCGCGGAGTGAAAGGTAACACGGGGAATGTGGCGTGTCGAGTCGTCAACGCTCCCGGCCACCCCTCGGCCGGATGCCAAGCTCGATAAGGTGCTCCTTGCCTTCGCCGTCGCAGTCAAACGCCCGGCAGACCCAGGGCCGCGTCTCGTAGATCGAGCATAGATGGGTGGTCTGATTCAGGAAGGTGCAGGCGCCGTCGTTATCCTTGCTGTTGAGCAGGTAACCCTCCAACTCCCGTTGCCCGCTGGCCGTCACCTCCGCCGGTGCGTAGATGGGATCGCCCCGTTCTTTAATCCTGGGCTCACGCCGAGCGTCGTCCAGCCCGACCTCGATCAGCAGATGCCGGCAGCACTCGGCGCAGCGGCAGTCGTTCTGGATCGCCGGGACCGGTTCACCATCCTCATCGCATTCGTCGTCGAAGTCGCCTCCGTCCGCGGATGCAGGCTGTTCCTTCGGTGTATGTTCTTCTGGCTGCGTCATGGCCCTGACATTAGCGCAGAACCGTCAAGGCGTCAACGCGCATGGATGCCTGCCGCGGTGACGTAGCTTGCCCCCAATCGGCACAATCTGGTTGCACTTCTACAAACCATTTGCACGTTGATTCAAGGCCGGCTACCAGTGTCACGTGACGGTTTAATCATCGTTTCTGACCATGGCACGCTTCGCGATAGTCTTGGTTGAACCGACCGCTATCTTGTCACTCGCACGGCTTGGACCCATCGGCCTCCAGCCGACCGGGCCACTTCGGGTTGCGCTTCCGCTCCGTCGCTTCGCTCTAATGGAACGGTTCCATTTGGCCTATGCAGAGCATAGGGGAGACGCCTGTAGCTGAAATGCATTGTTGCATCGCACAAATGTGCGGAATTATGTAGCAAACCGGACAAGATTTCACGGATGATTCTGCTATTTTCTAGCAATGGCAGAACCCCACGTAATAGCTGCACTGGTTAAACGCCGGTCGGACCTAACTGGCGAGATAGAGCACAGCCAACGACGCACAAGGACGCTGTTAGAGGATTTGGAACACCTTGATGCTACCATCCGGCAATTCGATCCCGATTACAAGTTAGAGGACATCCGGCCAAAAGGATTCAGGCCGCCTAGCGATTGGGCTAGCAGGGGTGAAGTGTCCCGAACTGTGTTAGGCATGTTACGTCAGGCATCGGAACCAATGACGACGCGTGATATAGCGTTGGCAATCATGAAGCGCAGGGGATTAAATACCGCCGATGACAAGATGGTCAGAAAGATGACGAAGCGAGCAGGAGTAGCATTAAGGGCGCAGCGCAACAATGGATTGATCAGCAGTCAGAATGGGACCGGACTGTATATGATGTGGACGATGTAAAACGTTACGGCAGGTTACGTTTCATTTATGGAAGACACATTTATCGTCTCAGGACTGGCCAAACGTCGCGCCGCTCTCGCGGGCGACATCGGGCGGATGCAGACGCAACTCAGGCAAATGCTGATCGATCTTGAAACGCTTGATGCCGCCATCCGAATCTTTGATGCTGATTTTCCGATACAGGAAATCAAGCCAAAGGGCTTGCGTCCTGCTAGCAACTGGACGACCCGAGGCGAATTTGTGCGTCTCATTTTCAGCATATTGCGGAAGGCGTCCGAACCTTTAAGCGCCCAGGACATCGCGCGTGAGGTAATGGTATTTAAGCAACTGGATACCAATAATCAACGAGACATGGCATTGATGCGAAAGCGTGTTAGCTATGCCCTGGTAAAGAAGCGAAAGAGCGGTCAATTGCGTTCTCATTGGGGGCCGGGTCCATATGTGTTGTGGGAAATCGCTGCTCCCATCACGCCGCCGTCCGCTGCCAATAGCCTTTCCACTGCCTGCTGACCGGATGCTTCAACGCAGCGTTTGTTGCCAGTAAATACTGTTCACCATTTCCGATACGGCGATGATCCTCACGCCATGCCATTTCACCGGCGTAGGAGCCGAGATACGGGCCTGCAATGTGATGATGCGTCCCGATCTCGGCACGACGAACGCGAGAGAAAAAGCTTTCCGCCTGATTGGTACAAGCCCCATCGTGGGAATACGACTCAGAGTGATTGATGCGTTTCGTCAGATAGCGGGCATGTAGCGCATCCCATCCTGAGGCCTCGTCGGCGTGTATTGTGCTGCCCGGCATGACTCGGGACTGAATCGTGTCGAGCGATTCCTCCTCGAACCTGAACACGAACGGCAGGGTCTGGCCGTTCCTCTCGCGCATGATCACCACCACGCGGCGTTTTCCGGTCTGATTCTTGGCCAACCGCCGATCACGCCTATTCTCTTTGTAATTGGCTGGCCGGATGTGTCCACCGAAGTAAGCCCCATCAACCTCGACCTCACCACTCACCATGCAGTCTTTTTTCTTCGCGCAGATGGCCTCGCGTATCTTGTGCGACAACACGAACGCGGTTTTGTACTGCACGTCCAGGTCGCGACTGAGTTGCAACGCACTGTATCCCTTCGCTCCATTCACGAAAATCGCAATCGCCGCCAAAATATCGCGGAGAGGCAGCTTGTGGCTGGCGAAGATGGTTCCGCTGGTCACAGAGAAACGATAACCACAGCCCTTGCACTTCCAGCGATGCTCAGGCTTACAGGTGTAAAGCTCAACGCAGCCGCAGCGTGAGCAAAAAGGCTTTCCCTTTTGCTCGTGCCAACGGATTCTCCCAAACGCCTCCCGCGCTTCGGCATCGCTCATCCGCATGACTGCGGAGAGGCTCAGGGTCCGGGCGGCGGAAGAGAGTAAAAAATGCTGGCTCATGTTGTCGTATTTGAAAATATGATGTCATTTATAACAACTACATTGCCTCTTGTCAACAAGAAAGTTGTCGTTTATGCTAACTCCATAGCGTATGTGACAGGAGACTTATGGATAAGAATCTGGAGAGGAAGCGGCAGGAGGAACGCGTCGGGCGATACTTGAAGGCGTCGCTAAAACAGGCGGGCGTAACCTACGAAGACTTAGCCGATAAGCTCCAGGCGTTTGGCTTCAAGGAATCAAAGGCGTCGATCGCCAGCAAGTTAAGCAGGGGGTCGTTCTCAGCGACGTTTATGATTGCGGTACTCAGGGCGATTGGTAAGGAAAGCGTGACCCTTGTCGACGTGTAGGTACAAAACCAGTGGACAATTGTCGCGGATTTGCTACAGTGGCAATCTGGGAGCCGCCCGAAGGCAGCCCCCAGAAAGCGTGGTCGCTCCGTAATAAGAGCGGAGGTTTCCAGATCACTCGTCTGAAAACCAACACACCACGCCAAACGAAGTTGGCCACGTGCCCCTCCTTCTTTGGAGGTTACGTCGGACGAGGAGATGCATTAGGTTTCCGGCCAAGCATCTCCCCATCCGCCCACCTCATGCAGAGAACCTCTGCAATCAGTAGTTCGGACGCTGCCTCATGCAGCGAATTCCGCTAAGTGCCAAAGGCCATTCTTGCCTTTGAACATTTTGTTGCGTGTTATCAACCCGGTCACGACAAACACCTGTGTCTGCGGCGACCCGGGTATCTTGATCCCATCGGCAAGCATCAACTCCGTCAGCTGCCGAAAGCCCATCGGTTGATTGTGCTTTTTGCTAAAATACTTTTCAAGCCACTCTAGGATAGTCTTTTTCTCCTTGTCGCTAACGAGAGTACGCGGCTTCCTGTTCGGCATGCGTATGACTTTCTCCGAATCGGGTTCCGTTTTCGTACGACGACTCTCCAGAATAGCGATCAGGCTTACAGTATAGTCGAGAGCTTTCTTTTCAGGCAAAGACCGAGTGGCAGCCTCGAAATCTTTTGCGAGCCTGGTTTTTAGCTTGTACAGAGATTGAAGTTCTTTGTTCATGCGAGG
>Ga0207108_1177_pt1 | contig 10343 bp, 10 predicted proteins | sample Alteio_BWMinHeat_76_FD_153562 | JGI IMG/M metagenome (GOLD analysis project Ga0207108, IMG submission 153562) | Enriched cells from forest soil in Barre Woods Harvard Forest LTER site, Petersham, Massachusetts, United States -... | ecosystem: Environmental > Terrestrial > Soil > Temperate forest >...
GCGTCACGGCCATCGAATATGGTCTCATCCCCGCTTTGATCGCCGTCGTCATCACCATCGCCCGGTCGGCACGGGCCTCAACGACGCATTCAATTCCGTCGCCACCGCTTTGACCTGAGTTTAAGCTCGTCGCCGCAAGACCCAGCACAGGCGCGCGGAGCTTCAAGGCGAGATAGCGTCATGCCATTTCTTCGAGTCGCCCGACGATGAATCGGCTGCCACCGATCCTGCACGTCGAATTGAAAGACCGATTTCGCGCCCGCGCGCTCTTCGGTCAACCGCCGCCAGCGGGGATTGCCCATACGCGGCGCCCCTTGCCTACGGCGGCGTCGTGGACGAAATCAACGTAGATGTGCTCGTCGGTCGGCCAATGGCGTTGGAAATCGTCATGGAAGGCGGGCCAGTCGAGCATGAGCCCATAATAACGCAGCGGGAAGGAAAAGCCATGGTCGATGCCGACCAGTGTAGGTGGGTCCTCGGCGATTGTCTCGATCAGCCGTTCGGCGATGCCGCGCCGGGTCCAGTATTTCCGCGGCGACGGTGGCGGCAGAACCTCAACCGGCGGCGCATCGCCCTCGGCCAGATAGATACGCAGGCCCATTCAAGCTCGCGGTCGGTGTTTGTGGGACGGATCGCCTTCATTTAAGAGACGATCTCGACCGGAATGCCGATGGCGAGACCAAGATCGCGGTCCGCGCGTCCCTGATTAACGGCACTTTCGGCGAGCCCGTTCGAATTCTCGTACCAGAAGACCGCGCCAGGCGGCCGATCGCTGAAGGTCCTCTCACGCTCCAACAACTGACCCGCCGCGGCAAGCCTAGCGTTGGGCGGCAGCATGGCCGCCCTCACCCCAGTCATGGCATTGCCGAAATGGTCGACGTAAACGATCTCGCAGAGGTCGTCCGGCCAGTGTGCCCGGCGATCCGTGTCATCCGTGCGCGGCCGGCCGGGTGGCGGCTCACCGCGCGCCAGCATGGCCGCGACCGGTGCGAAGAGATCGCGTCCGTGAAAGCTCGCTGAGAGGCGGCTCGGCTTCCAGTCGATGTCCCAGCTGCGCGTCTTTCTGGCACGGCGCTGGACCAGCTCAAACAAGCCGTTGCCGGGACCGACGTACCATCGGCCGTCGGCCTCGACAATAATGGATGGGCGCGCCCCGCCGACGCCGGGATCGATAACGCAGAGAAAGACGGTTCCCGCCTGAAACCATCCGGCATAGACAGCTAACAGGTAGGCCGATGCCATGGGATTGCCGACCGGCGCATCGGCGAAGAGGTCGACAGCGGGTATGCCGGCGCCATCTGGTGCAGCACCGCCTTCATCTGACCCGTATAGGGGCCGTGCAACCCGAAATCCGTGAATAGCATAATCATGCTATGGGTTCCTGGCGGGCACGGTGAAAAAGAAGCTCGGTTTCCCGCTGACATCATCCAAGCCCAACGACAGCGCTCGCCGCTATCTCATCGAACGCGGCGCGTTTCGCTGACATGCTTCAAGCAACAGCACTTGTGTCTTCAGATTGGCCGCAAGCCTCGCAGCCACGGCGTGTGCTGAAACCAAGGATTTAGGACTCTCACTCCGTTAATCCTGGTTCGAATCCAGGTCCCTCAGCCAGTTATTGAGCACTGGATATAGCATATTTTATTGTCTTCCTAGGAAGTCTGTTCTCGCGAATTTGCGGGGGTTCTTGGTCTCGCGTTCTGTACGATTTGCGGCAGAGACCTAATACTTCCGCGCGTTAGCGCCCCGGCGAACGCATCGGCGACAACCAGAGACGCAAAACACCAGGGTCTGGGGTGCGAACGGCCGCAGGGTCTATCAAGGGCGTTTTCGAGTCGTCGGATGTGGAGCGTTTCGGTTGGATTTTAATGGAGGTTTAGGCAGCGAAGGCGAGGAAACGACGCTGTTCCGGCCATCCATGATCGATGCGCCGCACTCGACGTATCATCGCAAGCCACACGAAGACGCGCTGCGATCCTTCGCGAAGAGGCTCATGCAGACCAAGCCCTTTAAGCTTGTCGCCGTCGCGCTCGCCAATGGCGCGCATCGCCTTCGCGATCATGCGCGGCAAGACAAGCTATAGCGCAGATCCGGCGTGACCGCCGACATCGTCAGCGGCCAAGGGCTGCACAAGAATCGAGGGTGACCAAGAGGTGATGCGAAGAGCGCGGTTTGATCCGAAAGCCCGTGGCATTGACTGCGCCATCAAGCGCGATAACGTGATTGGGGCAAGGGATCAGCGGACAACATCAGGGCCCGCGGGCCATCAAGACCCGTATCAACAGGCCGAAGACATGACCGTACCCACGATCATCGCACCACAGCAAAATAACCCTTGATCAACGGGCGCCGTCCAGAGATGACAATGCCCTTATGTGCTGTCAGGACCGGGAAGAAAATCGGAGAGAGCCGGATCGCGGGCAATCAGCGCTTCCACCGGCGTACCGGTCAAAGCCGACAAGTCAGAACGGAAATGAACATCGCTTACACCCGCAGGAGGATCGCTGCGTATCGCCGGGATAGATCGCAGGTCATAGAAACGCAACGACGACACCGCGATCCTCTGATCGAAGCGGATGCCCAAGGCTTCCTGCAATGCGTTGCCGAGCGTTGCTGAAACAATCTCATGAAGCTTCATGACCAGCTCGGCGTTTGCGTTTGCCAGCGCTTCGATCTCGCGCATAAGCTCGCGCAGCGAAATTCCCCCCGCCGCGCGCTCAACAAACAGCGAGGCCACAACCGCAATTGTCGCGGGGGGAGGGTCGCGGTTTTCACGTCAAGCCTGATATCACCCGACGAGAAATCAAAGCGCGATGATTCCTGAACCCGCCATGCGGCGAGCGCACGCCATGGATTGCGGCTATGCCGGATCAGAAACAGCTCCCCGAACAGCCCGTTCACGGATCGCGACGGTGGATTTTGCAGCCGCTGAAAGATCAGAGCGAGGCGATTTACCGCCTGAGCGATAGCGGCGCGGGCGGGCTGCGCGCCAAGTATCCGGAGAATGGTTTGGCCGACAGACAGAAAATAGCGAATGATCGCCGGCTCGGATGACCGGCAGCGAATTACCGTGAACGTGCCTTCGGCGATTTGTCCCGCTGACCTGACGAGCGAATGTACTTCAAACTGAACCTCTAGGCTCTCAAGCCGGATCGGCGCATGATGCCGGGTATCCCGATCAGCGACTGTGATGAGAAGGCAGGCTCTTTCGTCACTGTCTTTTCCCACGAAGTAACCGGGGAAGTCCGGGACCGGCCCGACGGAATAGACCGGCCGGTCTGTATCCACCCGCGGGACGGCCGACAGCGCTTCGTAAATCCGGTCGAGGGCCAGTTTCATTTTAGGGCTGCACTTGCGGTTCCTGTGCGAGCCACGCCTGCGCGAGACGGGCCGGAACCCAGACAGCGATAACGGGGACGCTTAGGGCGACCGCATGATCCCGTGTGAGGTCCAGCGTGTGTATCTGGATCGTTACATTATCTGCGTCACGCAGAGCTTGATCACCGGGATATATTTCACCGCGCCGCTCGCGCGGGTTCACCGGTGCGGCACCTTGATAGAGATTGGTGACCTCGCCGCTTTGATCAACGCCACGCTGCCTGCCTGTGGCCGGACTCATGCGGTAGATAGTGCAGATTTCATGCGGGTCACTCTCGACCGCCTTGCCGAGCTGCAACAAAAGCCCGGTGTTGCGCTGAGAATCGGTAGTGCCGGTAATCTTCATCCCTGCAAGTAGGCCCTCGATTGCGCCCCGAAGCGGAATGTCGTGACAAACCAGGTGCCGCTGTACGTCAGTACGTTGCGGATGTCCTTGATCTTCGGTCCAGTTGAGGCCACGCATAAAATTCGCCACTGTGCGCTGGTTCGCCTCAAGCACGGGGCCAGGGGCGAGAATGACACGCGGGCTGACCCAATCGTCGGAAAAGCGACCCTGAATGTAATCAAACTGGATGACGTTGCGGCGGCACGGACCTAACCTGCCGTCAAGCAGGAAGGCGCGTTTCCATTCGTCTAGCGGACGGCCGCTTTCCTCAAATTCCTGAAGCTGAGATCGTATGTCTTCTTCGTGCGTGACATAGTTCTGGAGCGCGGTGAGGGTTCCCTGCTCCAGATAAACGCGGCAGTAGCCGAGATAGCGGCGCTTGTATCCGAAAAACCGTGCGCGCTGCTGGACGGTATCCGCATTGCCGACGCCGATGCCGCGCGGCATGTAGGTTACGCTGAGCCCCTCGACCGTGAATCCGCGGTCCATCGCCTGTCCGCCGACGACAATCCATCCGTACATGCTGCGCCAGTCAACTTGAGGAGTCTGGCCTTCACGCGCATTAACTTCGAGCACGCGCGTATTCAGGAAGGCGGGTCGAAAATGTGGAACAAGCTGGTTGAAAGGCGGCAGCGCTGCACCGACAGTCTGGGCCAGATCGTCATGTGCGTCCCTGAAATCCTCCAGAAGCTCCTGCTTGTCTGGATCGGTATCCGGAAGATTTAGGACAGCTTTCCAATGCTCGAAAATATCACGCACCCAGCCATAGAATTCCCGGTGCTGCGCGGTGCGATGGGAGGGATGCACGAGCATCGACCGGCAGCCTCTGTTTCCTGACTCTCGAAGCCCGGCTGCCACGCCGACCATGAATACGCGTAGGGCTTCAAGCAAGGTTTCGGGTGGTTCCGTTAACGGGTTGTTTGTTGTGGGCACCTCCCGCGGTGGGATTACGCGAATGTACGTTTGATTGTTCCCGAAAAATTCCTGACCGCCGACATATTCGTCGCCCGGCTCAAGCACTTGCACGAAGCTGGGCGAGAGCGAATCAATGATATTTATGAGCAGCGGCGCCTGCGGCGTTGCCGTGTATTGAAGGTAGGTGTGGTGCGGCAGAGCCTGCCGTAAAGCCATGAGAAATCGGTATGTTGTGCTTTCCTGCCCTTGAGCGACCTGCGTATTGAGACTGGCTTGATCCGCTTCATCGTCGATAATGAGCACCGGCACGCCGCGAGGGTCTATCGTCCTGAACAGATCGGCGAGGTTTTGCAGCCGTCTGTGATTTTTCAGGACGGCGATGAGAACTGTCCTCTTGTTTTCATCGGGCGTTCCTGTATCGCGCCATTCATCAAGCACGTCGCGAATGGGTGCAATCGTGGCATCGTCGTCGTCGGGATTCTTGAAGTGAATCCAGCGGCGCTGGCGGTTCTCATCATCAAGCCGCAGGTCGCGCCGGAGGCGTCCGGTGGATTGATTGAGCAGCGGATTGGATGTTCCGGTCACGACAATGACGATCTGGAAGCGGTTGTCGCGCGCGAGCGCCGCGACCGTCACGAACGACATAGTCTTCCCGCTCTGGACGTAGCCGACAACAAGTCCCGTTTCCTGACCGCCCTGCGCTGTTGGCGCGATGCCCTTGCCAAGGATTGCCGCGGCGGCCTCGGAAACACTTTCACGCGCTGCCTCCGGCACGCTGTGTTCCAAGATGCCGAAGGCTTCGGCGCCGACGGTAGGCCGCCATCGTCCGTTTCCTTCTTCGGCAACAGGCTCCACTATGATTGGTCCGGCATCGGTCATGACAGCACCTTTGATGTATTACGGCTCTGACAGGGCCTCCCGCAGAATGTCATTGACGTTGCGCCTGACTGTCCCCGCCGCGCGAACGCCGGAGTCACGGGCAAGAATCTCGGCAAGCGCCATCGCTGCCGCGACGCGAAGCAGCCCCTCAAGCTCCTCGGGATCAGCCTGCGCGAACCGGATCATGAAGGGGTGGGCCATAGAGAGGCGGATATCGATTCTGCGCGGCCCATTTTGCGCCTGTCCGCTATCGCTGAGTACAAGCCACTGGATTTCAGAGGGATCATTTGTGATCTCCCCATTGATCGACCAGGCCCGCCCGCGAAACTGAACGTCAAATCGGCGGCCCGCGAGCTTTGGCTGCTCTGGCGGGGTGTGTGCCGGTGTTTCAACCTGCGGAGCATCGGCAACGGCTGGCAACACATCGGGCAACCGGTTCTCCATTGCCTGCGTTGTGTTGCTGACAGCCTGCTGCGCCGCTTCAGTCAACTGGCTGCGGGCAGCGCGCGACCTGTATCCTTCAGCCTGCTTGAGAAGCGGGAGTTCTTCGCTGTCCAGGCGCTCGCGCAGCAATTCAAGGAAAGGCTGCTCATTCTCGTCCCAGCGAAACCCGTCCTTCGTGTGGCTGACCTCGAAGCCCTCAAGATGCAGCTCCCCGAATAGCCGCTGATAGCGGTAGCTGTTCGATTGGCCAAAAACATAGACGGGCCGATAGCCTTCATCGCCACTGCCCTGAATCAACCGCCCGCGGCGAAACAACGCAAAACCCGCCCGCGCTGTGCTTGCGGGCTCGCGAAGTGCGGCAAAGCCCTGAACGGAGAGTCTGTCGCCGAAATCAAACTCGATTGTCTTTTGCCAGAGCTTCGGGGCCCCGCCCTTTTCTCTGAAGTAGGGAGCTTCCAGGATGCTCGGAGGCTCGTACACCAGCGACTCGCCCTTGAAGCGCAGCTCCAGCAATCCGTCGCGCATGAACACACGGTAAATGTCTGTCAGGTGCTCCTTGAGCTTTCCGATCGTGCGGCCGACCGGCACATGGAATATGTCTTCTAGGACGACCGCCGTGTAGTGATGCCCGGCAGGCTCGCTCTCCTCCTTGATTGCGAGCTCCTGGATGTCGTCATTCACGATGTTCTCGATGTCGAACTGAACAATTCTCGCAACCGAATCGCCGAGCGCCTTGGTGCGCACCGTCCATTTCGGGGCAAACCAACACGCTGCGCTTTTCATGCCCATGCCGAACTCGGCAAGGCCCGAGCGATCGGGTGGAATGGCGGCGGGGCGAAATGCGCGGGGAAATTCCGCAGGGAAGATTCCGGCGGCATTGTCTCGAATCGAAATTCGGGCGGGAGGACTTGAATCAATATCTATGTTAACGCGCAACTTGAACACTTTGCCTTCACTTATTTCCAGTTCAGGCCGGTGCTGCATAAAGCTCTGAAGGGCGTTATCGACGAATTCCCCCAGCGCAAACCACGGCGTGTAGTTAAGGTGCCGAAGCACCGCAAGAACGCTTACGCCCGGGCGAATATCTACTTTCTTTATGCTCAAGTTTGGCGGCCCGCCCCCGCTAATTGCCTTACGCGGCGCGTGCGAACTCTTTTCGCGCCGGGGGATGTTTGTACTCGCCATTCCCCTTACTCCTGGAAGGCCGCGCGAGCCCCGAACGCAGCAGCTGGGTTGCGATAGCTTTGACGACATCGACGTTGACGGCATTGCCGAGCGCCTTGAATGCTGCGGATTGCGTGACCGGCAAGTGGAGGCCGCCCATGCTCTGAAGTCGACTGCATTCGCGCATTGTCATGTACCGGCGTTCCCAGGCAATGACGGGAATCTGACTGGTGCTCATCGCGACCAACGAAGGTGCCGTGGTCGGCCGTTTTATGCGGATGCCGGATGCCCTGAACTGGACGACATAACGCCAGATGTCGCGACGCTCACCCTTGCAGTTCCACTCGAATTTTTGAAAGCTCGGATAAAAATCGAGGATTGCAGGGAGCCACTTGTCGATCCATTTTTTTTGCCGCTTGTACAGCTCCCGGTTCTGGCGGATAAAGTCAACTTTCCAGGCGGGAAACTTTTTCGTCGAATCGCGCGCATAGGTAGGCAGTGCCGCAAGGGTTTCATCCTTCGATAGCCCTCGCAGCTTTTTTCCAAAGCTCCCTTTGAAGGAACCAATCTTGTCAAGGCCGACCTCCTTCGGCGTCTTGTCGGCGTAAGGATAGGTTGCACCGAACTCCATCGCCCATATTGGAAAGGAGGGCAATTGTTCGTCTTTGGGGAAGCTTTCAAGAAATTCTTGCCAAGCATTCATATAGAGGATGAAATCCTTACGCAGGCGCTTGGCCTGTTTGGGGCGAATATCCAGAACCGATCGAATGCATAGTTCGGAATTGGCGTTTGGCTCCGGCCACGCAAAACCTAGCAGGCCGCCGCGGCGACCAACTATGAAAGCGCGCTCACGTATCTGCGGGATTCCGAAGTGATGCGGCGAGAGGATTTTGTCGCTGACGGTGTAACCTGCAAGGCGCAGTCGGCGCAGGATTGTTCGCCACGTCTTTCCCTTATTGTGTCGTACGAGGTTGGGGACATTCTCGATGATGACGTAGCGCGGCTTGTGCGTGCGCAGGATGGCAATCACGTAATCAAATAGATCGCCCCATTGCGGGCATTTGAATCCTCTCTGGCCTCCGGCCTTGGAGAAAGGCTGGCAGGGGAAACCCGCGCAAAGAATATCGTGCGCGGGAAGCTTCTTGATCTTGAGTCCTCTGATATCGCCGTGCGGCTTAATGCCGAAATTCTTCTCGTAAAGAGCCGCGAGATTCTCGTCGATCTCGCTCGCAAAAACGCATTTGTGGCCGAGCGCGGTAAGAGCCCGGTGAAAACCGCCAAGACCGGCGAAAATGTCGATGAAATGCAAGGGGCTCGACAATCAACTGCCTCCAACTAAATCGCAAGTGGATTCGTCGTCAGATGTGGGAAATAACTTAGGTAATTGTTGCTCGCGGCATGCGCCTCGGCGGCGGTGATGCGGCTGGATGCTTTCGCCCTCGCATGTCAGCGCCCCACAACCCAGAGGGGAATCAACCTATATTGAAAGGCAATGGAACGCACCAAGTAAATCTTGGGGCCGGTCAATGGTTATCTATTTGAGGAACTTACGGATTCGTTGGGCCGTGCTCTCTTCGTCGCGTGTCTCGCATTCCCAGATAACCAGGGCCATCCATCCAAGTGCGGCGAGCGCCCGCTCTGCCGCGGCGTCCCGTTCACGATTTCGAGCGAACTTCGGAATCCAATAGTGTCGGTTCGCCGAGGGCTGCTTGCTTCCGAGAACGCACCGATGCTGATGCCAGAAGCAACCGTGCACAAGGATGACCTTCTTTAGCGCGGGAAACACCAGATCGGGCGTGCCGGGCAACTCGCGCCGATGAAGCCGGTAGCGATAACCCATCGCGTGAGCAAGACGCCTGACGACAAGTTCCGGCTTCGTATCCTTCTTGCGTATACGTCGCATGTGGGCGCTGATCTGCTCGCGCGTTTTCTTTCGCATGAAGGAAAGTAGCTGGTGTGGGCGGTCGGAGTCGAACCGGCACTCCTTTCGCGAACGGCATTTTGGGGCGCCCGCTGCGACCGGCATGACGTAACGTATGCTGATCGGACCACGCGAGGTCAACTGCGGCGCTTCAGATGTCTTCCAAGTAGGCGAGCGCATCCTGCCGGTCTCGGGCGCGCCTTGTGGCGGGGGAACCATATGATTCAGGACATCAGCGTCGATTTCAGTTGCCGGATTCCAAACAATGTCGGCCTTCGGGATGATCCGGAGGTCCGGGTGTCCATGGAAGAGTGGCATCGCGGCTATATGGACTGGTGGCGGGCTATGGGCCCGGAGGGATTCCAGTCCGCCCTGGTCTATTTGCGGACCACGGTAGGAATAAACGCCGAGGGATGGGCAAAATTCGATTACGTGCGGATGCCCGCGTATCGGTGGGCTGTCCTGCTCGCCCCTCAGGTCCCGGGGCACCGAATCGCTTTCGGTGGCCACAAGGGCGAGCCCACCTGGCAGGATGTACCGAACGAATACCGCGCCATTCTGCTTCGCCTGCTCACCATCCAGGGCGACGCGGAACCCGCCTCCGTCGAGCAACAGCGCCATCTCGGAAAGACGGCCCCGTCGCTTTACGACATGCGCAATCTTTTCCAGCTGAATGTCGAGGAGGCACGCCATCTCGGGCGATTGCCTACCTGCTGCGGAAATATCTCGGCCGGGAAGGCCGGGACGCGGCGGAGGGATTGCTGCGTCGACGAGCGGGGAACGCCGAAACCCCCCGAATCCTGGGCGCCTTCAACTGGCTGTCGCTTTATCTGTTCTCGTTCTTCACCGACCGGGATGTGCCCATCACCGCGCCGAACGACTGGAACCAGAACGGGTGGGCGAGGCGACGCAGCAGTTCGTCGCGGCCAAAATGATGGACGATTGCTTCGCTCATCACCGCGCCGAGGCAGGTCATTCGATCCGCCAGCCACTTTGGCACCTGCGCCTGCGGCGGAAGATCGGCGTTTCCAGCTCTCCGTGCCATTGGTCGCACTCATGGAACATGCGGAGCATCGATCTCCACTCAGCCCCGATCGAAACGCCAGTTGGGCTGCATGGTCTTGATGATCATCATCTCGGCAAGTTTCTGACGCGTGAGTAGGCCGATGAGGACCCCCTCGGGATCGGTGACGGCCAGAGCCGTGGCTTGCGGCCCATGAAGTCGGTCAAGCACGGCCTCAAGTGGGGCCGTGCGTCGCA
>Ga0207108_1178_pt1 | contig 10326 bp, 10 predicted proteins | sample Alteio_BWMinHeat_76_FD_153562 | JGI IMG/M metagenome (GOLD analysis project Ga0207108, IMG submission 153562) | Enriched cells from forest soil in Barre Woods Harvard Forest LTER site, Petersham, Massachusetts, United States -... | ecosystem: Environmental > Terrestrial > Soil > Temperate forest >...
CCGCAGCCAAATACGCAAATGAGTTTACCCTGGGTCAATTGGCGTAAGGTTTGTAATACCTTAAGCAAAGCGTCAGGCTTATGGGCATAATCAATCACCACTAAGGGCTGACCTTGACGACACAACGTTTGCATACGTCCCGGAACCGCTTCTAATTGAGAGAGTTCGTGCAGAATATCATTGAAAGGAACATCCATGAGTCCTAAGACGGCAAACGTCGCTAAGGCGTTACTTAAGTTAAAGTGACCCACCAGCGGCAAAGATAATATGCCCTGCCCCCATGGCGAATAGACATGAGCTTCTATCCCTTCGAGAGTAGACTCTACATGCTCCACATAAATACTAGGTGTAAGCGCAGATTGTTTGACCAGACTATACGCCATCACATTTTTTTGCTGTGAAAGTTCGCTGATCCATTTTCGTCCGTAGACATCATCTGCATTGATGATGAGTTGTTTAGTAGGATACTCAGCAAAAAAACGTCTTTTAACGGCAGCGTATGTTTCCATGTCCCCATGATAATCGAGATGGTCTTGAGTGAGATTAGTGAAAATGCCAAGGTCAAACTCAATGCCTGAAATCCGGCCTTGATCTATGCTATGCGATGAGACTTCCATTGCGATCGCTTTTGCCTGTTGAGTCACAAATTGATGTAAGGTGGATTGCAATGTCACCGCATCGGGCGTTGTTAAACCAACCGGGCCCAGTGCACCATAAAATCCATTGCCTAATGTGCCCATGATACCGCACGGTAGGTTAAGTGATTGCAAAGATTGGGCAATAAAATGGGTACAAGACGTTTTACCACTCGTGCCTGTCACGCCTATCATTTGCATTTTTTTGGCAGGATAATCATAAAAAACAGCAGCGAGATGTCCTACTTTATTATGCAGTTGATAAATGGGGATGATGGGTTTTCCGTGCTTTTCTGAAATCGATTCAACAGCAGAATCAGCCTCCATAAGGACAGCCGCTGCTCCTCGTGAAATTGCTTCGTCAATAAATTTTCGCCCATCTAATTGGCTGCCTTTGATAGCAAGGAAAAGGCCGTTGACTGCAACATGGCGACTATCAAGCGTTAATGCAGAAACGTCACAATCGACCGTAGTCGGAAGAGATAAAAAATCTTTAAGTAAAGATGACAAACGCATGGGTATTTTCAGTAATTAATAATGGCCTATCATAAACCAAAAATGGTTTCGATGTTATCCCATGACATACTTTGGATCCTTCTTTTCTTGGGTTAATTCCTTTGGTTGACCTTCGTTTTCTGAAGTAAATTGAGGACCTGAAAAATGCTTCCAGCCTTCATCTACCGCTTTCCTCCTTGGTTTCCAATAAAATGTACTTACCGTCGCTACTTGCGATGGTGCTGTCAAAGGTTCTGATGGATTTTCTTTAGCTAAGACACTCATTATTTGTGTCGTACTCGTTGTATTAACAGTGGGTGTGAGCGCTGCGGTTCTTAATTCTTTCGGTATAAAACCCTCTTGATACAATTTTTCCGCTGTCGTGTAATTTGCTGTTTGGGTCAGATGGAGATCTCCAGTTAACTTCAACATTTCATTATCACGCAAAGCGATGAATTCTTTGATGCCAAACGAATCAGGAAATCCCATTTCCCGCCGACGTCCCTCATATGTATAATGAGAGTCATTGTGATAGGTAGCGAGTGCCTTCGCAGTGTCTAGCTTATAATCTGTGTTATGAATTTCTTGTATGCGTTTAAATGCATCATCATCAGACAAGCTACTATAATCATAGAAAAAAGTTCTCGCCGCCATTAAACGTAAACTCCAATCATAATTTTCGTCTGTTCTGCCTTTCCCTTTAATATCAGTTTTAAATTGTTTACTAAGCCCACCCGTTACATACTGATGTAAACGTAAGGTCACTTGCTGGGGAAGAAAATCTTCGGACTGGTCCTGCGATATGACGCGGTAAATTGTGCTTAATGTTTCTTTATGATCATCATAAAAATCTATCACAATCTCAGCATCAGGATGTAATGCAGCCACTCGATGGGCGAAAGCATAAATAAGCGGTATTTTGTATTTATTAAACATAAATCGCGCATGAACTTGATCCGAGTGCCCCATGAATGTTTTTAATATTGCTTTATAACTATCACCCGCCGATTTATTTTTCCCATAAATATCCGCCAACATAAATGGATCTATCACTACATTACCTTTGACTTTCTCCACCAAAGAACTCTGTAAGATTGGCAGCATCCAGGCAAAAGAACCATTACCAAACTTCTTTTTACTTCCCTGATCAGTTTTATAATCTTGTCTGTTCGATCCGTCACCTAAAATAATCTGGTCGTATTTTCCTTCTCGTATGTCGGCGCTGAGTTGATCCAAAAACTGTGGGTTATTTTGCAATAGCCAGTCGAAGTATTGCTGCGGATCATCTAAGTTTACATTTTTGTTCTTTCCTATCGCACCTAAAGAGTTGTCATAGTCAAACAATTTTAAATTAATTCGTTTTCTTTGCATTTAATTATCCTCTATGTTTTTTGTGTGTTCACAATGGCAGGCCCTGCATCCGGCGGGACAGCAAGAATCCTTAAGGTCCCTTCCATGATTTTTTGAAAGACGGGGCCTGACACTAATCCACCGTAATAATTTTTACCTTGAGGATCATGGATGACAACCGCCACCACTAAATGCGGATTACTAAGTGGAGCAATGCCAACAAATAAAGAAGTATAGCGATGTTTTTGATATCCGCCTGTTCCTACTCTCCATGCAGTCCCGGTTTTACCTGCCACACGATAACCAGGTATCGATATGTTTTCTGCTGTACCGCCTTTTGCAAAAACAGCTTCGAGTAAAGCAAGTATTTGTTTAGCCGTTTTTGCATCGAGGGCGCGCTCACCCACTGGAGGCTTATCTACACGCAACAAAGAAATAGGGTATTTCATGCCATAGTTAGCAAAAACAGAATAAGCTCGGGCAATTTGTATCGTGGTGACTGAAAGACCATAACCGAAAGAAAGTGTAGCCAAGGGAAACGATCCCCATGGCTTATGCTCCAATACGCCATTTTGCTCTCCAGGAAAATTGATGCCTGTACTTCCACCGAATCCAAAACGGTGCAACACACTCCATAATTGATCGGGTGGTAAGGTCAGTACTATCTTTGCTGCTCCCATGTTACTCGAGTATTGTAAAATCTGTGAAATACTAAGCGGGCCATTATTTTTTTCATCTTTCACCACATTGTGGCCTACCCGCATCCAGCCTGGAGACGTATCAATCACGGAGTTGGGTTTAATGTGACCCGTTTCCAATGCACTTGCAACAGTAAATGCTTTAATGGTTGAACCCGGTTCAAACGTATCTGTCACGGCACGATTACGAAAATTATCATTCTTTCCTTGCGCTCGATTATTTGGATTAAACGAGGGCACATTTGTCATTGCCAGTATTTCGCCTGTTTGCGCATCTAAAACAATAGCCGAACCTGACTGTGCTTTATTAAACATAACGCCAGACAATAATTCTCGATAAGCGAGATATTGAATACGCCTATCGATACTTAATACCAAATCACTTCCGGGTTTTTCATCTTGAACACGTTGTACATCTGAAATCACGCGTCCCAATCTATCTTTTATCACCCATTTTTTACCCGGTTCCCCTTCCAACCATTGGTTATATGTCAACTCCAATCCTTCTTGTCCGTGATCATCAATATTGGTAAAACCGACAACATGGGCAGCGACTTCTCCTTCTGGATAATAACGACGATATTCTTGCTGCAAATAAATGCCTGGAATGTTGAGAGATTTAATTTGATGCGCTGTTTCCGGAGAAAGTGAGCGTTTAAGATAAACAAATTCACGCTTTTTTTTCCGATTTTTTTCTTGTAAAACCAATATCTCTTTTGGCTTCATAGCGAGCAAATGTGAAAGTGAAGACAATCCCTCATCAGAGGCTAAAAAAGCTTGAGGATGCATCCAAACTGAATAGACGGTGGTGCTAACTGCTAAAGGAAATCCATTCCTATCAACTATCATACCGCGAAAAGCAGGCGTGCTAATAAGCCGCAATACACGTTCATCGCCTTGATGTCTTAGAAAATGTTGGTTAAGAATAGCAAGGTCGAAATCACGCCAGGCGAGTCCCGCTACAGCAAGGCTTATCACAGATAAAATTAAATAATAACGCCATGCGTTAAATGATATGGTATTTGACTTTGTCATCACTCATGAATAATTACAATTGATTTATGGTCAGGAAGGACCATGCCTAGTTTATTTTCTGCAATTTGCTGAATACGGGCCTGCACCATCCATGTGCTGCGCTCCAATAAGAATTGGCCGCGTTGCACATGTAAATGAGCAAGTTCTGCTAAATTGCGTTGATAAGACGCGTGCATAATACGCGTGGTATGCGTTACATAAATAATACTTAATGCTGATAGTATTATCGCTAGCGTTAATAGCAATAATGAAATTTGGCGCCGAGTTAAAAGGTGGGCCAACACCAAATGTCGAGATAATACTCCTTGATGAACTAAGCGTGCTGCCGCGTTCATAATATTTTCTCCGCTATTCGTAAAATGGCACTCCGTGCCCTTGGGTTAACATTAGTTTCTTGTAAACTAGGTTTAATAGGCTTGCCTATTGATTTGAGTCTTGCTTTAAAGTGATTTCCTTTCACTGGCAAGCCACGTGGTAATTCTTGGCCTTTTTCATGGTGTTTAATAAACTGTTTAACAATCCGATCTTCTAAAGAATGAAAGCTGATCACGGCTAAGCGGCCGCCTGCTGCTAGTGCTTCCAATGTTTGTCCTAAGCCTTGTTCAAGTTCTATTAACTCTTGATTGATAGCAATACGGATTGCTTGGAAACTGCGTGTTGCTGGATGTTTGTCATAAGGTTTTTTGGGTTTTGGTGTCGCATGTAGAATAATATCAGCTAATTGACTGGTGGTTGTGATAGATGATTTACTACGTGCAGTAACGATAGCACGTGCGATACGGCGAGAAAATTTCTCTTCACCATAATTCCATAACACATTAGCAAGATCTGTTTCTTCGATTTGAGCAAGCCATTTTATTGCATCTATGCCGCTAGTGGTATCCATACGCATATCAAGCTTGCCTTCGCGTGAAAAACTAAAACCTCGTTCTGGATTATCTAATTGCGGGGAAGAAACACCTAGATCAAATAAAATGCCTTGTACCGCGCCGAATACATGCAATTTATGCAAATAAGTTTGCATATCGGCAAATGAACTATGAAAAATCGTAAAGCGCTTATCGTGAGAAAAATGTTTGTTTGCATAAGCAATGGCATCAGGATCTTTATCAAATGCAATTAACCGGCCATTGATACTTAATTTATTTAATATAGCTTGAGAGTGGCTGCCGCGACCAAAGGTTGCATCGACATAAATACCATCAGCAGAAGTGAAAAGACTAGCGACTGCTTCATCAAGCAGGACAGGAATATGCTGGTGAAAAATTTCGCTCATACGGCAAGCTGCCATGTTTTTTAAGTTGTCCTCTTACAACGAAATAGACTTCACCTCTTCAGGTAACTCAGCTTCATTTGTATTCGATTCTTCTTTTAACCACTGCTCACGGTTTTTATTCCAATGAGCTTCATCCCATAATTCAAATTTTTTCCCTTGTCCGACTAAAACAGCGTGTTTATTTAACCCTGCGTATTCACGTAATAATGGCGGCAAAAGAATACGTCCATGACTATCCATTTCTATATCTGCCGCATGCCCGATCAAGAGACGTTGAATACGGCGAGCAGCGGGATTAAAACTAGGAAGCCCAGCAAGTTTTTTCTCTATCTCTTCCCATTCTGGAAGCGGATAAAGCAGCAAACAGCGCTCTTCTGTATCTATTGTTAACACTACTGAACTTTTACTATCTAATTGCAATCCTTCGCGGTATCGCGTTGGCATCACGATCCTGCCCTTTGCATCTATGTTCACCCCATTGATACCGCGAAACACTGCATTATTCTCCTTGAGAGAAAGCCCACAAGGCTAATCTCCCAGTACCTCAATAAGCAGCCATAGAAATCCTTGTGGGTAAGATTAAATATACCACAATTTTCCACAATACAACACTTTTTACCACAATGTTCCACATTGAAGTATTTTGGGCAAAAAAAACGTAGGGTGGATGACTGCAAAGAACGCCTAATCCACCCTACGGGGGAAATTCATGAGCCAGTCGATAAGCCGGGTTCTGTCTTGGACAATCATTTATCTAGGAAGTTTGTCGCCAAACCTCTCATGCAGCCTACCCAAACTCAGTGCGGGTCACACTATTGAGTTCCTATTTGGCCTTACTCCAAGCGGGGTTTACCGTGCCGTTACTGTTGCCAGTAACGCGGTGCGCTCTTACCGCACCTTTTCACCCTTACCCTTGCGGGCGGTATATTTTCTGTGGCACTTTCCGTAGGTTCGCACCTCCCAGATGTTATCTGGCGCTTTACCCTATGGAGCCCGGACTTTCCTCTCTTTGCAGAGCGATTGTCTAACTGACTCGGGCGTGATCATAGCATAAGATCTAAGGCCTAGTTAGGTGGCAATTTTCGGTGAAACAGGGGGACTCACTGGTTCACCGAATTGCTGGTAGTTAGGGATTAAGTTTAGATTGGTGTTGTTGATCATCGAATTGTGATTTAAGTTGCTCGAATTCCGGCATCTCACTTTGGCCTTTAACTGTATGCACAATTTTTCTACATTCTATGAGAGTCGCTTTATCTATCGCAAATTTCCTCACTTGATTGGGATCTAGGTGAGAAAGCTCAACCACATCTCTGATAATAGAATAGGAAATAAAATAGGAAGTAAAATCTTTTGGCTGCTTAAAATTTTCAACCGCCTTGATTAAATCAATAAGCTTTATTTCTTTCCTTTCCCATCTTCTCGATAGAAAATCAATGTCCTTCATATTCATTTCTCCCCAGATGATGTTTGCTTTATCTCTGCATTCACCCGTTGCTGAATATCTCTTGCGAAAACATGGATAAACATTTTCAAATCATCTTGATAGCACGGATCATTACATTTTTCTTGCACTTGAAAAAAAATAAATTCTCTTGCACAAATATTTTTAATTTCTTCAAGTAATTTGGGATAAGCACGCTCAAAGATACTATCAGGCAATGCGTCGATGATTTTTTTAATGACCAACTCCATTTGTTCACGCGTCATCCCCATCACATTTTTAATATCATTACTCGAATTCAGGTTAAAAACCAACTTACACATATCACATACAATATGAGTAATATCATGAGAACATTCTTGTTTCTTTGGGTGCATTACGTCTCCAAAATCCTTCTATAAAGTATAGCATAGATTAGGCCTTGTTCATTGTTTCGCCCAGTTATCGTTTTCGCGGACGATAACTGGGCGAAACAATGAACAAGGCCATAGATTAGGGTCTGTTTACAATTGATTCCTCGGCTGCAAAAAGAGTAGAACCGGCCAAAATGATAGCAAATTTCCGTCAAATATTCGGCATATTCTCCTTCAATTTGCTATCATTTTGTCTCGGTTCCCTCTTTTTTCGCTTCGAGGAATCAATTGTAAACAGACCCTACTTACGTGAATTTAAAAAATGCTGTGCTAATTCACTTGAAACCTTATGTTGTTTATATTTTATCTCTTGATTTTTATTCAATCCAACAATTAATTTTATTAATGATAAACGTAATAAATGAAATCGAGCATTCTTAAGATCATGCTTCATCATTTTGACCACGTCAGAGGATGGATAGTGTTTGCTATAAAATAATAATTTTCCTTTTTTTTTCTTGCGCATCACTTCTTCACGAGGGTTGCCCTGTTCGCTTGCACCGCCAACATGCTGAACAACGACTTGGTCACAATAATCAATGGAATAACCTAATTGACGAACACGAAGACAAAGGTCCGTTTCTTCGGCATACAAAAAATAGCTCTCATCAAATCCATTTATTTTTTCAAATACGTCTCGTCGAGCTACCATGCTCGCACCTAAAACAGAAGCGATTTTTCCAGGTAAATGGGAAAAATCAACTGATGTTTGTTTCTCTCGAGGATAGTGATCAAACACTGTCGTCATCAATTGACCTGAATTATTTGTGATAGACGTCCCTGCCAAACCCACACGAGGATGATCATCCATAAATTGAACGATATGAAATAAATCCAGGTCTGATAAACACATTGCATCTGGATTTAACATAAAAAGATAACGCCCTCTGCTTTTTCGAAACGCTTGATTATTTGCCTTGCCAAATCCTTTATTTTCTTGATTGGCAATAAGCATAATATGAGGCTCAAATGCTTGTAATAAAGTCACGCTCTGATCTTTGCTATCATTGTCTACAACAATGATTTCTGCACGAATATTCCGCTGATTTAATAAAGATTCAACACATTTTTTAACAAGTGATGCAGTATTGTAATTAACAATGATAATTGAAATGTCAACCATATAAGTATTCATCATTATAATTAGGCGGGTGGAGTATATACTTTTTACAGTTCAAAGGCTAGATTTGTCACCTTTTTTGGCTAACGCCATTTCATACAATATATTCTTACGTTCTCCAGTGATTTTGCTCGCCAGTGCTGCAGCTTGCTTTAAAGGCAATTCATCAAGAAGAATATCCAAGACTTGTTCTGGAATGACTTCTTTACTTTCACTTGTTTCTTCATCAATTCCCTTGATGAGAATAATGCATTCACCACGCAACTCGTTCGCGTGCGCTTCAAAGTGATCGATGAGTTTTTGTAATGTATCTGACATAACGCATTCATGAATTTTCGTTAATTCACGTGCGAGAACAGCGTGTCTTGATAAACCAAATAATTCTGCCATGGAATGCAAAGCAGATAATAATCGATGAGGAGCTTCGTAAAAAATCATCGTACGAGTTTCGTGCAATAGCAATGCCAGTCGATGACGACGAGCTTCTTGTTTCGCAGGTAAAAAACCTTCAAATGTAAATTTATCAGTAGGCAACCCTGCGACACTCAATGCTGCGATGGCTGCACAGGGACCAGGGACAGGCACCACTTGAACGCCCTGCGCTCTTGCTTCTCTCACTAAATGAAACCCAGGATCACTCACTAAGGGCGTGCCCGCATCACTGATTAATGCGATGGACTCCCCTTGTTGTAAATGACTTAAGATGATTTTGAGGCGTTCACGTTCATTAAATTCATGCATCGAAATAGTAGGCTTATGAATAGAATAATGTTTTAATAATGGAGCAGCATGGCGTGTATCTTCAGCCGCAATCCGATCTACCGTTTTCAGTATCTCAATCGCTCGCAATGTGATGTCTTGTAAGTTACCGATGGGTGTTGCGACTACGTATAATTTACCAATTTTATTACTATTCATAATGAGGCATTATTTTTTGAAAAACCCATTGTATACCAAACATGCTCCAAAACAAAAAATCGGTGACTTAGCAGAATTAGAAGCTTGTCAATTTTTACAGGCAAAGGGCTTGCGTCTACTTGTCAAAAATTATCATTGTTTCTTCGGTGAAATCGATTTAATCATGCAAGACCAAGATGAAATCGTGTTCGTCGAAGTGCGCAGCCGTAGTCGTATTGATTACGGCACGGCAGCAGAAACAATTGATGACTGTAAACAAAGCAAATTAATTAAAACAGCGACTCATTTTTTGCAAAAAAAAGCTTGGTTATATAAAGTTAACAGTCGCTTTGATATTATTGCTATTCATTTCAAAATGGGTAAATTAGAACTCGAATGGATTCAGAATGCTTTTTCAGCGAAGGATTAAGAAGGTAACTAAATGAACAGTATTATTGATCGCATCAAACTGAATTTCACTGAGAGTATTCAGACTAAAATCAACTCGGCCGATTCCATCATTAACATCATCGCGGAGGCAAGCGAAGAAATAGTTCAAGCGCTGCTTGAGGGCCATAAAATCTTAAGTTGTGGCAACGGCGGCTCAGCTTGTGATGCTCTTCACTTTAGTTCGCAAATGTTAAATCGTTTCAAACAAGAACGCCCAGGATTGCCTGCCATTGCACTTAATTCAGATATCTCGACATTGACTGCCATTGCCAATGATTATCATTTTAGTGATGTCTTTGCTAAACAAATAAGGGCGATTGGCCAATCTGGTGATTTGTTATTAGCCATTTCCACGAGTGGAAATTCAAATAATATCGTGAATGCGATTAAAGCAGCGCATGATAAAAATATGGGGGTCATTGCATTAACCGGATATGATGGTGGTAAAATAGTCGACCATTTACAAGAAAAAGATATTGAAATACGTGTGCCAGCTAACGATACAGCACGGATTCA
>Ga0207108_1179_pt1 | contig 10293 bp, 12 predicted proteins | sample Alteio_BWMinHeat_76_FD_153562 | JGI IMG/M metagenome (GOLD analysis project Ga0207108, IMG submission 153562) | Enriched cells from forest soil in Barre Woods Harvard Forest LTER site, Petersham, Massachusetts, United States -... | ecosystem: Environmental > Terrestrial > Soil > Temperate forest >...
CCCAATCTTGAAAATTATTTTTATCACTAGCTATTAATTTTAACTTGAGATTAAACTCTCTATTATGTTGTCTCTCATAAAACATTTTGTACTTTGGCGTACGTACTAACATAAAACCGAACAATAATGATAATCTCTGGCGATCATCATGCGAAGGAATATTACCCGCTTTAATCGCTTTTAAACCGTCAGCGGCGGGCGTTTCTATTATATCGGCAAGTGCATCTTCAAATGTATTGGTGTCTATGGTTCCATCATTTAGATGAAGCGCATAAAAATATCTTTCGATAGCAACATTTTTTGGTTTTTGAGGATAGGGTTTTTTTTGTGGATCATTTTTGAGATACGTCCATACCATATCATTGTGGTCAGCAAAACCCTGAAGGTATAATTTAGGGACTACATGATGGTTTTTCTTACTTTCGCTACCTGTCATTATTGCTCCTTTAGAAATAAAATCATATCAGGTTATTTAGTTGCCCCCATAGATGCCCCATACATAAAACCGCTGGCCTGAAACACGTGATCATTAAAATTTATCATCAAATATTCAACCACTTATTCATGCGTCCCGGCGCGGATTCGAACCTCAGAACTACTGCCCCTGAGGAGATAGTTAGAAAAAATTAAAATCACACAAAAATATCTCAATAAATAATATCACAACCCTCGCCATTCGTTCGGATCCTCCTCTAACTCCGGGTCATTTGAATCCATATTTTGATAACGTTTAAAAACCTTTCTCATCCATGCTGGCATCTTATCAAGATGATTGATCACTTCATTGAAATACTTATCTCCTAATCGATGATGAAGCCTTTTAACTATTAATGGTCTAAGATATTTTTTACCCTCAAACCACAGTGCAGTTACTACATGACATGTAACTGTACCAGGCATCACAATTTTTTTAGGACTAATATGCACAAGCTTTATTTTGTTTTTTCCATTAACCTTTTATATAACGTGAACGGCCAGTCGTATGGTAAATCACACGAAGAGGAACTTGGGTACTAAAACCAATCTCATTTAAAGCTACAGCACCGTGTACTGATATTAATTCGCCTGTCTTTTTAGATACAGCTCTAATAATTTGCTCAGAACTAGGCGGAATTGGATAATCAGGAAAGTAGAGATTTTTCTCAGGTCGGAAATATAAATCATGAGATATAGTGCCAATTTCTTGCTTCTTCATTAATTGACTTAAAACTTGCTTGACAGTTTTAACGGGATATTCAGCACAAATAGATTCAACAGAAAAAATCTTTTTCCTTGGTATTTTTTTAATCTTCTTTTCAATTAACTGAATATCTTCCATAAAAATCTTTTTCAATTTAAGTTAATATAATCTTTTGAACCTCCGGTCGATAATATTCCGCCTTACCTGCTTCAACAATTAAATTATCATTACAATGATAATTGGCTTCACTATGTGTATGCCCACACAACACTAAAAATTCAATTGTAGTATTTTCTTGAGCAACTTTAGTCAATACATCGCCCATTATCTTTGAGCTAAAATAAGGCAACCAATCGTCATTGCTAATCTTTCCTTGATGTAAACATGCCTCTCTAAAAGGTGGAACATGGGTTAATACAATTATTTTGCTTGGATTGAGGCTGATCGCTTGTTCTAAATCATTTTTCAATCTCATAGCATCTGCATCAGCTAATTGCTGCATCTTCTCTAGCAATTGATATTTACCGAGAATTTTCTCCTGGAATAAATCAGAAATCATCCTGCTGTCATTGAGTACGATGCGACTATTTTCATAATCACCCAAACGCCCGTCAGCCCATCCATCTTGTCCAATTAAACAAGTATCGTGATCTAATTTCTGTATACCTGCCGCAGGCAGCCAAAATAAATTTGGTTGTGCTTTTGTCAAAGCATTCATTGAATTGCGCACTTCATTAATTTGACCACGGTAATAATCATGATTGCCTAAAACAAAATATATATGCTTTTTAATAAAGTCCGCCATTTCTATTAAAATTGCTTCCACGTCTATAGCTTCTGCAATATCGCCGCTAATTAACACACCATCACATCGGGCATTAATAATTTGTTGATAGAATTTCTGGCGTGCAAAATCATCAATGAAATTAAGATGAATGTCTGTTAACCAAGCAAGTCTCATAGCAACTATCCATTAGTTATTATCTGTACAAAGTGAACAACCGAATCAAGCTAAGTCACTTCCTATTGAGTCAGGACTTAGTTTTCCGACATCAATTCATAGAAAAGATATGCAAAATATATCATTTTACTGTAAATATAAACCTATCCCTGATAATAAGAATTCAAGTTTTCAACTAACTGTTGATCATCCGGTTTCATACTTTGATATTCAATAAATACTTTCCTCATCCAACCAGGCATTTTATCAAGATGCCTGATGACTTCAGAAAATTCATTTTCATCAAGTCGATGTTGTATTTTTTTAATTGCCAAAGGTGTCAGTAAATCTTTACCTCGATACCATAAAGCTGTAACAACCAAGCAGACTATTGTGCCAGGCATTATTAATTTCTTATGGTTGATATGTACCAGCCGAATGCTATTTATATCACTTATTTTTATTGTACGTGAACGGCCAGTTGTATAATAAATCGCGCGCATTTGTATTTGCGTCGTAAGACCAACATAATTCTCAGCAGCTGCACCGTACGTTGAAATTACTTCACCCGTTTTTTTAGAGACAGCTTTAACTATTTCTTCTGGAATTGGCATGCGCAAATGCCCTTTTAAAAAACGGGATTTTTTAGGCCGAACATACAAACCAAGGGTTATGCGTTTAATCTCTTCCTGCCTTGTTAAATATGCCAATACTTTACTAACATTTTTAATCGGATATTTTTTACAAAGAGAATCCGAAAGAAAAATCTTGCCTCTAGGTATTTTCTTTATAGAGTTTTCTATTTGTTTCAATTTATTCATTTTAATATCTTCTCAACTTCACTCCATGGTAATCGGCTACCAGAATTTTTCATTCGGTGAAAAGCGTCACGAGCAACTTCAACAGTAATTTTGTTGTGGTGAAGTAATTGATCAACCAGCCATATCGTGCCATGCACTTCGACATTTAATTGCGTAGCAACCTCTCGCAATGCTTTATCACTCGTCAATAATTGGCAACCTTCATGCTTAGCAAGTGTTAACGCCAACATATCATTAACACTTGGTTTTATATATTTTTGATGCAACCCATACGCTTCAGCAACTAATTCACCGCTCATGGTTTTGCTTATCAAACCAAATTGTAATAAATGACTGTGTTTTTCCGACAATTCTTCAACAAACAAAGTATCTGGCACAGCAAATTGAAATGGCAAACTAAACATCGCACTTGTCAATTCACCATACTCTATATCAATTAATACACTTGCATCACTGATGATGTGCAACATCTTGGCTCTCCATCGCACGCAAAGACCTAAATGATTCAAGCGGCATATTCATTAGTTCTGCGGCTTTGGATTCGCCAATATATTCCTCGGCAAGAGCATGAAAAATCATTTGCTCAAAAATGTGGGTTTCTTCTTTTGGATATTGTTCGCCTGGTTCACGCTTAGACCAACCGCGTTCGTTGAATTCACTTCGCAATTGATGATATAAACTATTTGAAATAATTCCGGTATCTTCTGCCCGGTGTAATATGCTCAGCATGCTAATACCAAACTCCTGTTTTAGCAGGCTAAGTTCGCGAGGTTCGATATAATTACGATGCTCGCCTAGGATAACAATCAAGGCATCTTTGGGTAGAAGAAAGGCGCCAGCAAAGCGATTGCAACACACTTCTTCATCTAATGAAACCGGAGTAAAAAATCCATTTAACGCCAAATGCCCTAGTTCATGCGCCAAAGTAAATCGTTGGCGATCACCTGGCCATTGATTGCCAATAACAATAATAGGCATATTGTTAATGCTAGCTGATAAGCCATCGAATTTTGGATATTGCTCATTATCAATTTCAAAGACTTTAATACCATGTTCTTCAAAGATATCAATCAAATCAGGCAATGGCTCAAGACCCAACTTCCATTGTTTACGAATCAGGCTCGCAACAGATTCTATATCGTCATAACTTCTTATTTTCTTCTCACCTAAAGAAAATTCCTGTATAGGTGGCGATGGAAATAAGCTTTCAAGTTCAACTCGTCGCTCAATTTGATCTAACATTTTTGCCTTTATTTCTTCTAATTGTTTTTCAGGCATATCGGCATGTTTACGGTATTGAAGATTTTCCAAAGTAAAACGTTCTGGCCTAAAGAAGTATTCCACTTTAACATGCAATGCCTTTGCGAGTTTAATGAGAATATCGGATGAAGGGGTAACCTCGTTATCTTCATATTTTTTGATTGCAGCATGGCTTAGATCAATTTGATCTCCCAAATCACGCAATGACAAACCCAATGCTTTTCGTGCCCTCTTAATTCTATTTCCCAACATATTCCACCCCATATAGTTTACATTTAAAAGTATAACATATATATTTGTAAACTTACAATATCTTAAACAATCAATAGCTTATAGGAATTTTATGAAATATTCGATAGTAAATGGAGAGCGCAGCGAGGCCCAACCTAGTCTTTCAGGTCACTGCCAGACCTGTGGTAGCCCGACTATAGCAAAATGTGGAAAAGTAAAAATTTGGCATTGGGCTCACAGGGGAAAACGAATGTGTGATCCGTGGTGGGAAAACGAAACAGAATGGCATCGCAACTGGAAGAATTGTTTTCCTGACAATTGGCAGGAGCGCATCCACACAGCCGAAAGTGGAGAGAAGCACATTGCAGATATCAAGACTATTAAAGATTGGGTTATTGAATTCCAACACTCCCACCTCAATCCTGAAGAACGTCGGGCTCGTAATGACTTTTATGAAAAATTGGCTTGGGTCGTGGATGGTACGCGCAGAAAAAGAGACAAACCAAAGTTTTGGGAATCGCTAAAGGAGATGGCAACAGTGACTAACACGCAATCACCGGTGCGGAGAATTTTAAAAGTTTTATGGAATGATTGCGCGTTATTTCGAGAATGGTCTGGTTGTCCAGCGCCAGTTTTCTTTGATTTCGGTAAAGAAGACCCAATGCTTTGGTGTCTCCTCCCTCAAAACTCTGATAGAGAAACCTACGTATTAGAATTTTTGCGTGCTGGCTTCATTACATTCCATAGAAATGAGATAATAGAAAAAGATTTCTTCTCTGATCTCATCAAAAATTTCAGAACAACAGTTGCGAAACTTAGTTCCTTCTCACAGGAGTAGGAGATTTTAATGAGAAAGTGTTGGGACGCGGGTTCAATTGATTTTCAAGGACGGTTTTTGCTGGGGTACAACCTGGGGTATGTCACAAAATTCACATCGCCGAACTCACATTTAATCAACTAACTACCACCCCAACTCCATTCCCGCCGCCTCAATAAAACAGACGGTTGTTTTAATGGGTAAATAAAGAAAATTAGGGGTTGTTTCGTATATTTTGCATGTCTAATCTAGAATAAAGATGTGTCTTGTTGAAAACAGAGAAAATAAGCTCCTGACTGTGCATGTTGCTCACATGCCATATAATCCACTGAACCACCTACAAAAGTGGTTTAGATAGAATATTGATTTTGTTATTATATTCTGAGTGCTGGCTACTTTAATCAAGGAGCTTCCATGCCTATCACAGCAAATGATTTGCAAGCCGCAGTAAAAGCGAAATTAATCACTCAAGAACAAGCAGATAAATTGGCTGAATTCTGGCAGCAGAGCAAAGAAGAAGTTCCTACCTTTCGTTTGACCCACGTTTTATATTATTTTGGTGGTTTTCTTGCGATTTCGGCCATTAGTTTGTTTATCACAGAAGCTTGGGGCACATTGTTGGGTTTACCGCTTTTTATTTTATCTTCCCTGTTTTTTATTTTAGGTTTACTGCTCATGCGTTATTTTCTCAACCTACAATTGCGCCTTCCTGCAGGCATTATGGCGACATTTAGTTTAGTCGTTGTACCACTCGCCATTTATAATCTGCAATCCTGGTTAGGGTATTTGCCGACAACAAATTATAATTATAGCGATTACAATTATTACATCAGTTGGTCTTGGGTGCCCATGGAGTTGGGTACATTGCTCATTGGCATCATCATGTTTTATTTTTATCGTTTTCCTTTTTTACTTTTTCCCATTGCTGTGACGCTTTGGTACCTGAGTATGGACTTATATGCTTTACTCTATCATTCGCAAGAATATAACTGGGAACAGCGTGCCACCTTTTCACTCTATTTTGGTTTAATTATATTATTTTACTCATTTTATGTTGATATCAAATATAATGATGAAAAACATGATTATGCCTTCTGGTTATATCTTTTTGGCGTAATGACATTTTGGGGTGGTTTATCTTCACAATATTCAACCAGTGAATTAAGCCATTTATTTTATTGCATAATTAATGTCTTCATGATTTTACTTAGTGTATTTCTCAATCGACGCGTATTTGCCGTGTTCGGAGCAATCGGTGTGTTAGCGTATCTTGGTCATTTATCTTTTTCAGTCTTTAAAGGCAGCTTAGGATTTCCTGTTGTATTAGTTTTTTTAGGCATCTTAATCATCTTAGTAGCCACACGTTGGTCAAAAATGGAAAACAAATTATATGTCTATTTTAAACCATATATTCCACCAGCACTCTTGACGCGTAGGAATAAAGTCTTATAAGAAAAGCATTAAGATATGCTTTTCTTAGTGGGATTTACGAATTATATTGGGTATGATGAAACTAATTTTTTATTAAAAGGACTTGATATGAAATACAAAGGAATTTCCAAATTAGCTTTGCTAACCTGCATGCTAGCTTTAACCAGTGTCACACTAGCACAGAATACACAGCCACACACAGGTGTCATGACTGCATCAATCCAATCAGAAATGACCCCTCAGCAAGCGCTGCAACGTTTAAAAGATGGCAATCAACGCTTTGTCGAAAGTAAGATGAAAAATCGTGACTTATTGACACAGGCAAGCGCAACGGCTTCTTCCCAACATCCCATTGCTGTTGTCTTAAGTTGTTTGGATTCACGTACGTCACCAGAGATTATATTTGATCAGGGAATCGGTGATATATTCGTGGCACGTATCGCTGGAAATATTCAAAATGACGATATTTTAGGAAGCATGGAATTCGGTACTAAATTGATGGGAGCAAAATTAATTGCCGTTGTAGGCCATACTAGTTGTGGTGCGATGCGAGGCTCTTGCGAAAAAGCCCAACTAGGGCATCTTACCGGCGTGTTACAAAAAATCTATCCAGCCGTCCAACAAGCAGCCAAAGAAAGCAAAACAAAAGATTGCACCAATGCTACCTATATTGATCAAATTGCCAAAGATAATGTGCTACTCGTTATGAAGCAAATTAGAATGCGCAGTCCTGTTCTTGATAATTTAATCAAGGAAGGAAAAATCGGTATTATCGGAGGCATGCAAGACGTTTCAACTGGCGTTGTTACATTCTTTGATGATCAAAGTATTATGCCAAAATCGTAAAGATCAGGGGCCAGACTTGCTCAAACCTGGCCCTCATTTTTATTCAAACTGACTTCCAATCACATCCGAATTCATATAAAAAGAACCCTACTCATTTTATCCTATCTATATTTTTGGGTGCCCTGTTATGAATAAAGAAATTTATGCTTTACAAGACATTGCTGCACCGGATGGCATATGCTTCGGCTGTGGCTCTAAGAATGCAAATGGTCTGCGGATTAAAAGCTATTGGGACATCGATAATACGCAGATCATTATGACGCATTTGCCGGACGAACATCACGCTGGTTGGCCGTCGCTAGTCTATGGCGGAATAATCAGCTGTCTTATCGACTGCCACTCTAACTGGACAGCGATGGCACACCATTATCGTGCAGAAGGCCGCGAGGCAGGAACGTTTCCACGTATCGATTGTGTGACTGGCTTGCTGAGTGTGAAATATATCAAACCAACACCAATGGGCGTACCATTGACACTCAAGGCACGTATTGAGGGCGAAGTGAGGCGCAGTACGCGTGTAATATGTGAGGTTTATGCCGGCGACACATTGACGGCACAGAGCAACTCAATTTTTGTTCGAGTAGACGTAGGCCATTTGGCAAAAACCGCACATAGCTAAGAAACTTATCACGCCTAGTCCTAATACCTGTAATAGTATCCGTTTTTGTAATAACCATTATTATAATAACTATTGTTATAATAATAAGCTCTTCGGTGTGCGCGTCTATGCACTCCCGCTACACTACCAGGTGTTGCTGGCCTGCCGATTCTTGCATAGGCAGATTTGGCGAACGAAACTTTTACACCCGTTTTATATGTCCAATTTATGGAAATCAACATACTGCAGAAAAGTAATAACAAACCCAGTAATATTTTTTTAATTTGAATGGCTTGCATATATCCCCCTCCTCTTATAATTTCTTTCTGTGTAATATTATTATATATCATTACCATTAGGCATACATACGAGTCCTTATAAGATATTGATTACAGTAAAGGAGTACATTCCCAGGTAGTCTCAAAATTTTTGCCATTTCTAGCAAAAGGACGAATGTTTTCATCTTGATGCCAAAACGAGCTCCTTACAAATGTTAGTTTTGATCATTCTTGTTCATAAAACGAAGCGGTATAACCTCCATCAACCAGTAAATCCACACCTGTGATGTACGATGCTTCATCACTCGCCAGGAATAAAGCCGCATGGGCTACATCTTGCGGCACACCGATTCGTTTTAATGGAATATTTTTTTCGCGTTTCTTTAGATAATCTGGATCTTTCTGCAAACGAGTATTAAAGATGCGTGTTTCAATATAACCGGGTGAAATACTATTTACACGAATAAATCGATCAGCCAAATCGTAGGCAAAATTCTTAGCGAGTTTGATCACTGCTGCTTTGGTTGATGCATATACACTATGCCGCTTAAGTGTGAGTGTGCCACCACAAGATGCCATTAAAATAATTGAAGCATGATTATTCATATAATTAAGCGCATATTTAACAGTAAAATAGACACCACGATAATTAATATCAACTAAATAATCAAAATTCTTCTCTTCCACTTCAGTAACGTGCAAGCGCTCGCCCACATCTGAATTAGCAACCAAAATATCGATTTTTCCATACTGTGCAAGCGTGGTTTCATATAATTTTTTTAAATCTTCAGTCTTAGTCACATCTCCTTCAACAGTGATGATTTGTTGTTGCATTTCTTCTTTTGCTTCATCCAAGGTTTTTTGATCACGCCCAAAGATCACCACTTTGGCACCTTCTTGCCAAAAATGTTTAGCAATGCCTTTACCTATGCCACTATTGCCGCCCGTAATAACCGCTACTTTATTTTTTAATCGTGCCATATTCTTTATCCTCATAAATGATTCAACCCTATATATTGATCTCAAAATTTTGCAATTCTAGCCGACACTTTCATATTCTTTTTGTTCAATTCCTCTAATGCTTGATCGGCAAAAGCACGAGTGTTTTCATCTTGATGCCAAAACCAGCGGATTAAATGTGCTACTTTTTTTGGAATTTTATTTGAAATGTTTGGCCGATGTCCTCCATGACCCACTCTTTTCACTAGTATATGCTCGTTTCTGATCTTATCTTCATCATTCTCATAGGGGACGATACCTGTGGCCATCTCCCAAAATATCAAACCAGCTGCGTATATATCTGCTTTTTCCTTATGTAAGCTAGGATTATAGTCCCTCAATAATTCAGGAGCACGATATAAGCGCGATCCAATTGGAGCGGCAAAAGGTTTTATCATGTTTTTTTCTATAGAAAGACCAAAATCAGCTAATTTACAATGTCCTTCATTAAGTAGAATATTACTGGGTTTTAAATCACGATGATAAATTCCAAGTTTATGTAATAAATCAATGCCAGTCATTATTTCTCGCATCATTGGATAATAAGTTTTGCATTTTAGTTTAATATTATTTTCATGAAGCAAATCGTATAATGAACCGTTATTTGCGAACTCAATATAAAGTGTCCCACGAATTGTGTCTTCACGAAAACCATAAAAATCAGTGATGCATGCTTGAGCCAATTGATACTCAGGATGATGTTTGCATCCTTTGGCAATCTTAAGATAGATATTTGCTTCGTTGAATAAACACTCACGATCTTCTTCAGCAATAGCAATTTTAAGTGCGATGGTTGTGATGGTCGAACCTTTTTGATTCTTCACTCTGTCAGTTAATTCTGCCCGATAAACTTTAGAATAAGCACCAGAACTGATTTCTTTCATATTATGCA
>Ga0207108_1180_pt1 | contig 10283 bp, 10 predicted proteins | sample Alteio_BWMinHeat_76_FD_153562 | JGI IMG/M metagenome (GOLD analysis project Ga0207108, IMG submission 153562) | Enriched cells from forest soil in Barre Woods Harvard Forest LTER site, Petersham, Massachusetts, United States -... | ecosystem: Environmental > Terrestrial > Soil > Temperate forest >...
CTCTGCCATTGTGAGAAGGTTGGTGCAAGCAATAGAAGAAAACCCAGAAAAACGTTGGAAAGAACAAGATTTTCGTGAATTATCGATAGACGTTTCAACAGCAAGAAGACAATTCAAAAAACGTTTTGGCATGACTTTTGTTGAATACGCAAGATCAAGACGAATGGGAATGGCAATGAAACAGATTAAAGAAGGCAAAGAAGTCATTGATGCTCAATTATCAGCCGGATATGAATCTAGTAGTGGTTTTCGCGATGCATTTGCAAAAATCCTCGGAGCTGCACCTACTCAAGTGAATCATCCCATTTTAAAAACTGCATGGTTAGACACACCACTTGGGCCTATGATTGCGATCGCAGATGAAAGCGGGCTTTATTTACTCGAATTTATTGACCGCCGTGCTCTAGAACGGGAAGTGACGTTATTACGTAAAAAATATAAAGCGGCAATTATTCCAGGTGAAACAGCGATTCTCAAAAGTATTGAATCAGAGCTCACTCAGTATTTTAATGGAAAAAATGCTGTGTTTAACACACCGGTTCATTTAATCGGTTCGCCATTCCAAAAAAAGGTATGGAATGAATTAAGAAAAATTCCTGCTGGTGAAACACGTTCCTACTTAGACATCGCAAAATCCATTCATGCCCCCACTGCCTGTCGTGCAGTCGCTCGAGCAAATGGCGCAAATCCTTTAACCATTATTGTGCCCTGTCATCGTGTTATTAATAATAATGGCGAATTGGGCGGTTATGGTGGTGGTGTTGCACGGAAACAATGGTTGTTAGAGCATGAAAAGAAATTTGTGACATCGCCATAAAATTAAATAGTGATAAATTTAATATTAAGTTTTTTACCTCGTCTTATAAAATTTTTATCTAAAGTTGCAAATGAGTTAGTCATTTGACTAGCTGAAGCCAAATGCATAGCATCAGCAAAATCGAAACCCTGGCTATACCATTGCATTATTTTAATGATACAGGCTGGATCCTCAACGAGGACATGCGGCAATCCCAATAAACTTTCAAACGCCTTGAGAATCATTGAATGAGAAATCTCATAAGTGTAACGTAATACCCATTCTGTTTCTAATAACACACTCTTAGGAATAAATATTGTATTATTCTCAATTAGTTTTTTCGCATAATTCGCTTGTTTTTCATCGTCATTAGTGAAAAACCTTACAAGTAAATTTGTATCGATAGCAATCATTTAGATTTTTTTGCTCCTTTAGCTATTCCCTTTTTCATATCTTTAAGCGATTTTTTCTTACCTTTATAATTAACACATCCCATCACTTCATTAATTGAGGTCGATTTAAATGGCAAGTGAGGAGTTAACAAAAGACCTTGTTCTGTATCAATGATGTAAAATTCAAGACCAGGCATCCATTTGTGAGCTTCTCTAATACTTTGAGGAATAATAATTTGACCTTTGCTTGATAAACGAGTTGTTTCCATAAATAATGCCTTTTACAGAAGTGTAAGATTAAAGTAAGATTATATAAAAAGGAAACAAATATTTCAATGCGGTCTTGTAAACACCTAAATATTCTAGAACTCTCAATGGGACAAAAAAATGAAACATTACTTACAACTCAAAAAACTTTTCGAACGCATTTCCCATCTTCACTACATCGAACGTATTTTAATGTGGGATGAAGCCGTGATGATGCCAGAAGGTGCTGAACAATCAAGAGCAAATGCCATCGCTACACTCAATCGCAGCACACAAGCCATTCTCACGAGTAAGAAAGTAAAAACATTATTGGAAGGAGCAAAGCAAGAAGAAGGTTTATCTGCTTGGGACAGCATGAATTTGCAAAAAATTGAAAAAATATATCGGCGTGCGACATGCATTCCTTTGGCACTAACAGAGAAATCAACTAAATCCGCGCTTACTTGCGAACAAGCATGGCGCAAACTAAGACCCACAAATAATTGGAAAAAGTTTTTACCTTATCTCGAAGAAACATTTCAATGTGCTAAAGAAAAAGCCGAACGTCAAGCAGATGTGTTTCAACTCAATCCTTATGACGTGTTGTTAGATATTTATGTTCCTGGATTCAATCAAGCAAACATAGGCCCTATATTTACACAGCTAAAAAATGCATTGCCCGCACTTATTCAACACATCACCCATAAACAAATGCATGAACCTATTCAAATACCACAGGGACCCTTTGCCATTTCACAGCAAAAAGCGCTTGGAATAGCTGTCATGTCTGCTCTGCAATTTGATTTTCAACGCGGCCGCTTAGATGTGAGTCATCATCCTTTTTGTTCTGGCAGTCCTATGGATGTTCGTATTACTACACGCTATAGAGAAGATGAATTTATTACCTCTTTATGTGGCATTTGCCATGAGACAGGGCATGCGCTTTACGAACAAGGACTGCCTTCACAATGGATTGATCAACCTGTGGGACAGATTGATAGCATGGCCATGCATGAAAGTCAGTCACTTTTGCTGGAAATGCAAGTGTGCCGTTCGCATGCATTTATTGCTTTTCTTGTGCCGCTGCTTGAAAAGGAATTTGGAAAACAACCTGCATTCACTCAAGAAAATGTATTTTCTCTGGTCACTCGAGTCAAACCGAGTTTCATCCGTGTCGATGCAGATGAAGTCACTTATCCATTACATATCATTCTTCGTTATGAAATAGAAAAAGGCTTGTTTAGCGGCGATTTTAAGCTTATAGACTTACCAACTATATGGGATGAATTCATGACCAAGTATCTTGGCCTCTCCACAAAAAATAATGATAAAGATGGCGTCATGCAAGATGTGCATTGGCCATCGGGTGCGTTCGGTTATTTTCCTGCTTATACTTTAGGACGTCTGATCTCTGCGCAATTGTTTGCAACTTTAAACAAAGCAAATCCTATGCTAGATAAGAATATAAAAGAAGGTGATTTTCAACCATTGATACGCTGGCTGAAAGAAAATGTTTATTGTTATGCAGCATCATTATCAACCCATGATTTTTTACAAAAAGTGACTGGACATTCATTGGATACAACTTATTTTATCAACCATGTTAAACAACGTTATGGAATTGGCAATTCTTAGGATTAAAAATATGACCCGGATGAAATATAAAACATTTCATCCGGGCTACATATTAATATGGTTTAACAACCACTTTCGTTCCAATATTAACGAAGTTGTATCGCAGCCATTCGGCATCAGCGACATGCATGCGTACACAGCCATGACTATAGTTACCTTCGCCCACTTCACTATCTGGTACGCCATGTAATGCCATGCCATGCGAAAAGTACATGCAATAGGGCATGGGCGCACCCCCTTTTGGAATGGGGAAAATTCTTGATTTGCAATCGGGTTCACCCAATGAAAAGACACGAAATGTGCCTGAACTGGTATGACAACGACGCCCAAGATCAGAGCAATAATCTGAACCAGCAGAGGCTAAACCTGATTTCACTAAATTACCGCCTTCATACGCACCCCATACGTGTACATTGGGATCTACCATGACTGTTTTTTCATTCGAAGCAATATGCTGTGGAATGCGAGATGAATATTCGGAATACGTTGTTGCTGATGCATACATGCCATCACTTTCGTAAGATGGCATAGAAGAACAAGAACAAAGTGTGAATGCAGCTAAAGAACAGAGAGAAAACGACATTAGCGATCCTACTCTTCTCATAGCGCCACTCCTTGTAATTTTTAATACCTCTATTATATCTTGAAAAACTGACTTGCAAGATTAAACATGCATGATTAGATTCATAATACTCTCTAACCTATTCATTTAAATTTAATTTTTGTATGGATATCCTCATGTCTTCCCAACTAAAAATAGTTGCATTAAATGAATGAATTAGAAAAATAGGCAAAGATAAGCTTTTCTTTTTTCACATATTTCAAATGAATTTATTTTTTTCTATACATGTTTAGAAATTCGCTTATTTTGAGTACAATACTTCGATGCAAAAACAACGACCTTCTCTACAAAATATTGCGATTGAACTTCTTGTCCGTGGCAAATATCAGCCCCGACAACATTTTGATGCGGAAAAATTACGTGAATTAGCTGACTCCATTAAAAGCACAGGCGGACTGTTACAGCCTATTTTAGTAAGACCGCTTAATAAAGGAACTTATGAAATTGTGGCGGGTGAAAGACGTTGGCGCGCTGCTCAACTGGCAGGATTATCAGAAGTCAGCTGTCTTGTGTGTTTGTACACAGATGAGCAAGCCCTACAAGCGGCTATTGTCGAAAATATTAGTCGCTCAGATTTAAATCCTATTGAAGAAGCCCAAGCTTATCAACGTTTGATTGATGAATTTCAATATTTGCATGAAGAAGTCGCTGCCTCTGTGGGAAAATCTCGAGTTGCAATTACAAATTCCTTACGCTTATTAAAGCTGGATGAACGCGTGCAACACCTGCTCATTAATGGAGAACTTTCTGAAGGACATGGAAAAATTCTTGCAAGCCTTGAGTCTCATCAGCAAATTGAATTAGCTGAACGCTGCGTACAAAAAGGCTGGAATGTACGCAAGATGGAAGTTGAAGCGAAAAAATTGCAGCAGATAAATAACACTGATGGCAAATACAGTGATGCTAATTTGAAACGCTTAGAAATCGCTTTATCTGAACACATCGGCAATCGCGTGCAACTCTCTTATGAAGAACGCGGCGGCGGTTATTTGCAAATACGATTCAATAATATTGATGAGTTAGAGGGTCATTTTGAGAAGATGGGGTTTAAGTTAGAGTGAATCCTCATCGATCTAAACTCTCATCCAGCAATATCTCTCTTGCATGTATACGCGCTAAACTTTTTTTAATCCGACGTAATCCTTTTATTACACTCTTCTCTCTTGTACTCAATTCTGGATTTAACACCGTGGTCGCATGATTGATATGATCTAAGTATTTAATCAAAACATCCGATGGTAAAAAAATCATTTCATGGCCCGCATCCACTAAGCACTTATGTAAATACTTACCTGCTACCATATCGCCGCTAGAAAAAGATAAATTCAATTTTTTTAATAACTCTGTACGATACATTGCACAATGACTGCGTAAGTAATAATAATTTTTTCCTATACCTTCAATACCGTGTTGAGATTGGCCTGTTAAACGGTAATACAACAGTTGTGCTGCCCGTTCCCATTTTTTTAATCCTTGCCGCCACCAGGATTTGGCTTCTAACTTCCAAGATCCCACCCCTGCAATCGCGGGCCTTCTCTCAATCTGTGAAATAAGAAAAGACAGCCAATCTGGGTGTTTAATCAATGTATCTGTATGAATAGACAAGACATAAGGCGTAGTGGTGCGCTCAAGCCCTAAATCTAGCGCGCGTGAATGAGCGGAAATGGCTCCCTCATTGGGGACCACTTTGCGCTCAATGAGTTCAATCCAAGGCAAGCTGCGTAAATACGTGAGTGAGGCATCCTGAGAATCATTATCGATCACGATTATTTTTGCTTGATTTAAATCTGTGTATTTACGGATTAAACGTAGGCAGAGTTTTGTTAATTCTAAGGTTTTATAGTTGGGGATGAGAATGGTGATTTGTGGCATCATGCTTAGTTCACAGTCATATAAAGAACGTCTATAATACGCACTTCCTCAATTAAGGTGAAGGATGGAATGAAAGGCATAATTTTAGCAGGTGGGCTAGGCACCCGTCTTTTTCCCTCAACAAGATCGATCAGTAAACAACTGCTGCCCGTTTATGATAAACCCATGATCTACTATCCACTTTGCACGCTCATGCAAGCAGGCATCAGTGATATTCTCATCATTACGACACCCCACGAATTAGCCATGTTTCAACAACTGTTGGGCGATGGTTCGCAATGGGGCATCGTGCTCACTTATGCCGCCCAAGCAAAACCTGAGGGCATTGCTCAAGCCTTTTTAGTTGGGGAGAAATTTATTGGTCATGACTCTGTTTGTCTTATTTTAGGTGATAACATTTTATATGGAGATGGCTTATCAGAAAAATTACGTCATGCAGCAGAGCAGCCATCAGGGGCAACGATTTTTGGGTATTATGTGGCTGACCCAGAACGTTATGGTGTGATTAAATTCGGTAAAGATAATACTCCTATTGATATTGTTGAAAAACCAACTACACTTATTTCACATTATGCTGTCATTGGTCTTTATTTTTATGACAATCATGTCGTAAATATTGCTAAACAACTCCGTCCTTCCTCTCGTGGTGAGTTAGAAATCACAGATGTAAATAAACACTATTTGTTGCAAAAAAATTTACGTGTTGAAAAATTAGGACGAGGCGTTGCATGGCTTGATACTGGCACACATAAATCATTATTAGATGCAGCAAATTTTATTTATGTGCTGGAACAACGCCAGGGATTAAAAATTGGCAGTCCTGAAGAAGTCGCCTGGCGAATAGGCTTAATACCCACACAACAATTAGAAAAACTTGCTTCTTCACAGGTTAAAAGCGGTTATGGTGAATATTTACTAAATTTAATAGACTAAACAATGAAAATCACTGCAGCACCTCTAGAAGGGTTATTAATTATTGAACCAAAAGTGTTTGGTGATCATCGTGGCTATTTTTATGAAGTTTACCAACAAAACCGTTATGCAGAATATGGTATCCCCCCTTTCGTTCAAGACAATATTTCACGCTCCAAACGCAATATTTTACGCGGTTTACACTTTCAATTTCCTCATGCCCAAGGAAAATTGGTTTGGGTGACACGAGGCAGTGTTTGGGATGTATCCGTTGATATCCGCGTTGGATCTCCCACCTTTGGCAAGTGGTTTGGCATGACACTGAGTGATGAAAATCACACTCAATTATATATTCCGCCCGGATTTGCGCATGGATTTTGCGTACTCTCAGATGAAGTAGATTTTCATTACAAATGCACTGAATATTATTTTCCTGATGCAGAAAGAGGCATCATCTGGAATGATGCACAATTAAATATTCAATGGCCTATTACAAATCCTATCTTGTCTGCCAAAGATCTTACCTTGCCGTCATTCTATGAGATAGCAAATGAAAAGCTTTTTACCTAAGATTTTGCTAACAGGTGCAAATGGCCAAATGGGCATGGCACTACGTTACCATCCACGTGCTGCAGAATTTCATCTCATTGCATGTTCGCATAAAGATTTAGACATTACTCATTCGGTTTCTATTGAAAACGCGATACTAAAATTTTATCCTGATGTCATCATTAATACCGCTGCTTATACTGCTGTCGATAAAGCTGAACAAGAAAGAGAGCGAGTTTTATTTGTCAATCATATCGGCGCAAAACAACTTGCGATTACATGCAAGCAGCATCAAATTCCTCTCTTTCATCTATCAACCGATTATGTTTTTGATGGTACAAGCTCATCTCCATACCGAGAAGAAGACAAAACGAATCCCATTAATGTTTATGGTGAAAGTAAATGGTTGGGCGAGCAAGCTATACGCGAAAATTGCGAACAACATACTATTCTACGTGTGAGCGGAATATTTAGTGAGTATGGACATAATTTTCTTAAAACCATGTTGCGCTTAGCAAATGAAAAAAAAGAATTGAAGGTAGTTTCCGATCAAATCACTTGTCCCACTTATGCAGGTGATATTGCCAACGCACTTTTTTCTATCGTCGTGCAACAACATTCACGCTGGGGAACGTATCATTTTTGCAATGCTGATCCTGTCTCTTGGCAGCAATTTGCAGCCTCTATTATTCATGTCGCTAATCAATACCAACCCTTATTGATTAAAGAAGTGAAAGCGATCTCTACCGCTGATTATCCAACTCTCGCCACACGCCCTGCCTACTCTGTACTTAATTGTGATAAAGTGAATACTCATTTTGGCATAAAGCAAACCAGCTGGCGTGATGCACTCACCACGATTATTCCACTATTGATTAGGAAAGGAATTGACTCATGACTTCATACCAACCCCGCTCTATGCTCGTCACGGGTGGCGCAGGATTTATTGGCAGCAATTTTATTCGTCATGTACTCACGCATGAAGCAAACATTAACATTGTTAATCTTGATAAATTAACGTATGCAGGTTCTCTAGATAATTTAAACGATTTACCACATTCTGAACGCTATCACTTTATTCGAGGTGATATCACCGATACACCATTACTTCGCCATGTTTTGCAACATAATCATATTGATACCATTGTTCATTTTGCTGCAGAAAGTCATGTGGATCGTTCCATTACGGGCCCCGCTGCATTTGTTGAAACCAATATTATGGGAACCTTTATTTTGCTTGAATCTGCGCGTCATTATTGGTTTAACATTGAAGAATGCGATCCTTCTGAACGTCGCTTTCATCATATTTCAACGGATGAAGTGTTTGGATCATTAACAAACAAAGATCCTCGTTTCACAGAAAAAACAGCTTATCAACCGCGTTCCCCTTATTCAGCGACTAAAGCAGGTTCAGACCATTTAGTTCAAGCTTATTATCATACTTATGGATTACCCATCACCCTCTCCAACTGTTCGAATAATTACGGCCCTTATCAGCATGCAGAAAAATTTATTCCCACTGTCATTCGCTCTTGCATTAATCAACAACCTATTCCTATTTATGGAAATGGAAAAAATATTCGCGATTGGTTATATGTTGAAGATCATTGTAGAGGCATCATGACTATTCTAAAACAAGGAGTCATCGGTGAGAGTTATAATATCGGCGGTGATAATGAATGGGAAAATATTGAATTAGCTCGTTATCTATGTGAGCAAATGAATAAGTTAGTTCCCAATGACAAATCCTATTCTAGATTGCTTGAATTTGTCACGGATAGACAAGGTCATGATTTCCGTTATGCAATAGATAGCGCAAAAATGAAAAATAAATTGGGTTGGGCACCGCAAGAAACGTTTGCATCTGGTATAAAAAAAACAATTGAGTTTTATTTGAAAAGTTAAAATTTGATTCCCTTCTTATTTTAATTGCTATAGTCTTTTCAAGATAGTCAGTTTGGTTGTTGTAATTACTTTGGTAAAAGGATTTAGTCATATGAAAATAGTAAATGTTAATGCCCGTAGAAAGCCTTCCTTTAAAATAATCAGACAAATTTGTGCATACTCAATACTAACGTTAGGTCTATTCACATTTACTAACGTAGAAGCTAATCCCAACGACGCTCCGCGCGCAGGGGGGCCCTTGCAGGATTGACTGCTAACCAGTTAGCTTATTTCAACGCTGGCAGTGATCAGTTTCAAGAAACACAATCAGTAAGCACACCTGGTAGCGTCGGTCTTGGCCCTCGGTTTAATTCAACCAGCTGCGGATCTTGTCATTCTCAACCCGCTATCGGTGGAACCAGCCCGGCTGTGAATCCTCAATTTGCAGCTGCCGCTGATTTTGGCGGAACCAATGTCATCCCATCCTTTATCACACTCAATGGGCCGATACGTGAAGCACGTTTTAAAAGCGATGGCGGCGTTCATGCTTTATTCACTATTATAGGCCGTTCTGATGCTCCTGGTTGTAATATTCAACAACCTGACTTTAATTTTCAGGCATCACATAATAATCTTAGTTTCCGCATCCCCACTCCTGTCTTTGGGGCAGGCCTGATTGAGTCAATTCAGGACAGTACCATCATTGCTAACATGAATGCGGATAAAGAAGCTAAAGAACGTAAAGGCATTCATGGCCATCCAAACCGCAATGGCAACGATGGGACCATCACCCGATTCGGTTGGAAAGCGCAGAATAAATCGTTATTGTTATTTGCTGGCGAAGCCTATAACGTTGAAATGGGCGTCACTAATGAAATATTCAATACTGAACGCGATGAAACAAACGGTTGTCTTTTTAATGGTACACCTGAAGACAATGTCGTGTATGATGCAACGACTGGGTTGGATGCGGCAAGTGACGTTACTCTTTTCACCCAATTCATGCGTTTCCTCGCGCCACCCACACAAAAACCCTTGACACCTACCTCTGAGCGCGGCCAACGGATATTTATGGCAGTCGGTTGTGCCATGTGCCATACCCCACAACTGCAGACAGGCCCTTCTTCCATTGCAGCGCTCAGCCATCAACCCGTGAATTTATATTCAGATTTATTGGTACATAACATGGGTGAAGGTCTTGAAGACGGAATTACTCAGGGACTTGCTGGACATCATGATTTTCGTACTGCACCATTATGGGGATTAGGACAGAGATTGTTCTTGTTGCATGACGGCAGAACAACGGATCTACTTCGTGCTATTCAGGACCATAAGAGCAATGGATCTGAAGCAAATAAAGTCATTGAAGAATTTG
>Ga0207108_1166_pt2 | contig 10275 bp, 10 predicted proteins | sample Alteio_BWMinHeat_76_FD_153562 | JGI IMG/M metagenome (GOLD analysis project Ga0207108, IMG submission 153562) | Enriched cells from forest soil in Barre Woods Harvard Forest LTER site, Petersham, Massachusetts, United States -... | ecosystem: Environmental > Terrestrial > Soil > Temperate forest >...
TCAATTTCATCGCGTTCTTTAGAAAGCGCATCTTGTTCGCGGCGAATTTGCATTTCCTCAAGACGCGCTAAATGACGCAATCGAGTGTCTAAAATGGCGTCGGCTTGTTCTTCACTCAGTTTAAAACGCTTCATTAAAACAGGTTTAGGTTCATCTTCTTTGCGAATGATTCGAATGATTTCATCTAAATTAAGATAAACAATGATCAAGCCTTCTAAGATATGTAATCGATGATTGATGGTATCTAAGCGATGTTGCAAGCGTCTTTTGACAGTGGCCATACGATAATTTAGCCACTCATTTAAAATTTGCACCAACCCTTTGACCTGCGGCCTGCCGTTTAAACCAATCATATTTAAATTAACGCGATAAGTGCGTTCAAGATCGGTGGTTGCAAATAAATGATCCATGAGTGCTGGCACATCAACACGATTAGAACGTGGGACAATGACAAGCCGTGTTGGATTTTCATGGTCTGATTCATCGCGTAAATCAGAGACTAACGGTAATTTTTTGTCTTGCATTTGTTGTGCAATTTGTTCAAGTATTTTTGCACCAGATACTTGATGTGGCAACGCCGTAATAATAATGGCATCTTCTTCTTCGCTATAAACAGCACGCATGCGAATACTGCCATTACCAGTGCGATAAATATCTTTGATTTCTGCTTTGGGTGTAATGATTTCTGCTTCAGTGGGATAATCAGGGCCTGGTACATGTTTAAATAGGTCAGCGAGTGTTGCATCTGGATCATCTAAAATATGTACGAGTGCATTCACGAGTTCACGTAAATTATGCGGTGGAATATCGGTTGCCATGCCGACAGCAATACCCATCGTACCGTTTAATAAAATATTGGGTAAACGCGCGGGAAGTAATGCAGGTTCACGTAATGTACCATCAAAATTGGGGACCCAATCGACAGTGCCCTCTTCTAATTCGGCAAGTAACGCATCAGCATAAGCGGATAAACGCGATTCGGTATAACGCATGGCGGCAAATGATTTGGGATCATCCGGCGAACCAAAATTGCCTTGGCCTTCGATGAGGGGATAACGATATGAAAACGGTTGTGCCATGAGAACTAACGCTTCATAACAAGCCATATCGCCATGCGGATGAAATTTGCCAAGCACATCACCCACTGTGCGTGCAGATTTTTTAAATTTAGAAACGGATTTTAATCCGAGTTCTGACATGGCATAAATAATGCGGCGTTGCACTGGTTTTAAGCCATCGCCAATATGCGGTAATGCACGGTCTAAAATCACATACATGGAATAATCAAGATAGGCTTTTTCTGCGTAATCGCGTAAGGGAATATGTTCAATGTTTGTTGTAGTGGACATCTTTTTAAATCTCCGCCAAATTACCTTTTTGCTCAAGCCAAGCTTTGCGGTCTTGAGCGCGCTTTTTGGCTAACAGCATATCGAGAATTTCATCTGTATCATCTTTTTCTTTGATCGTAAGGCGCATGAGGCGGCGCGTGTCCGGACTCATGGTGGTTTCTCGTAATTGCATGGGGTTCATTTCACCTAAACCTTTAAATCGAATGACATTCACCTTAGGTTTTTTTTCTTTGTATTCAGCGCTAATACGATCCAGAATGCCTTGTTTTTCTGCTTCATCGAGTGCGTAATACACTTCTTTACCATGATCGACGCGAAATAATGGAGGCATGGCGATATAAATATGGCCGGCAGCAACGAGAGGGCGGAAATGCTTCACAAACAAGGCGCACAACAGCGTTGCGATATGATTTCCATCGGAATCAGCATCGGCAAGAATGCAAATCTTTCCGTAACGTAAACTTTGTAAATCAGGAGATCCAGGATCAACACCGATCGCCACAGAAATATCATGAATTTCTTGCGAAGATAAAATTTCTCCCGAGGCCACTTCCCACGTATTCAAAATCTTTCCTCGCAATGGCATAACGGCTTGAAATTCGCGATCACGCGCTTGTTTGGCTGAGCCGCCAGCAGAATCTCCCTCCACTAAAAATAATTCACTGCGTTTCACATCTTGTAGCGTGCAATCGATTAATTTTCCCGGAAGTTGAGGGCCGGCAGTGACTTTTTTGCGTGCGACGGTTTGTGCGGCTTTCAAGCGTTTTTGCGCATTAGCAATGGCAAGATTGGCCAGCGCTTCACCCAATGCAACATGTTGGTTTAACCATAAACTGAATGCATCTTTGACCACACCGGAAACGAAAGCAGCGCATTCGCGTGAAGACAAGCGTTCTTTGGTTTGTCCTGCAAATTGGGGGTCATGCAGTTTGACAGAAACAATATGAGCACATTGTTCCCACACATCATCTGCTGTTAATTTAATACCGCGTGGTATTAAATTGCGGAATTCGCAAAATTCGCGCAATGCATCTGATAATCCGACGCGAAAACCTGAGACATGGGTTCCACCGAGAGGGGTTGGAATCAAATTCACATAACTTTCACCCACAATAGAATCCGCTTCCGGTAACCAAAGCACAGCCCAATCCACTGCTTCGCGCTCACTCGCAAATGAACCCATGAACGGTTCTTCTGGTATACGTTCAGCTTCTCCCACGGTTTCCTCAAGATAATGGCTCAATCCATTTTCGTAATACCATTCTTCTTTTTCATTGGTTGTAGCATCTGTGTAAGTTACGTGTAAGCCAGGACAAAGCACGGCTTTCGCGCGTAGTGCATGTTTGAGTTTATTTATCGCAAAACGTGAAGAATCAAAATATTTTTCATCGGGCCAGAAGCGCACACTGGTACCCGTATCGTTTTTATTTACTTTACCTATTTCAAGCAATTCAGTGGTTTTGTCCCCATGCGCAAATTTCATGGAATAAACCGTTCCATTACGTTTGATGGTCACGTCTAATTTTTTTGAGAGGGCATTGACAACGGAAACACCCACACCGTGCAAACCACCAGAAAATCGATATTGTTGATTGGAAAATTTTGCGCCGCTATGCAAGCGCGTCATGATCAATTCAACCCCAGATACTTTTTCTTCAGGATGAATATCAACGGGCATGCCGCGGCCGTTATCAATGACTTCCAATGAACCATCTTTATGCAGAGTGACATGAATTTCTTTGGCAAATCCGCCTATTGCTTCATCCACACTATTGTCTATAACTTCATGGGCGAGATGATTGGGATTGGTAGTATCCGTATACATACCAGGGCGGCGCCGTACAGGATCAAGCCCGCTTAATACTTCAATGGCGGAAGCTGTGTAAGCTTTGGATTTTGATGAAGGAGGAGTCATTTTGTCTGCCATAATTGTTTTAACCATTCACGATTTAATTGTAACCATTGTAATGAAATAATGGCGGGCGCTGTTTTAATTTTGCCTTCTTGGAGCAACATCAGCGCTTCATCAGTAGACAAGGTAAAGGTACGAATGTCTTCATTTTCCTCTTCTAAACCATGAATACCACCTGCATCGCTTGCATCAATTCGTCCGCAAAAAAGATGAAAATATTCATTAGAGCCACCGGGGCTGACAAAATACTCGCAAATGGGATAAATATCTAGGATTTCACAACCTGCTTCTTCTGTTGCTTCACGTTCTGCAACATTTTTTGGTTCTTCATGAGATTCGATAACACCAGCAACGATTTCAAGTAACCAAGGACTTTGCGGATTAGCGATAGCGCCAGGTCGAAATTGCTCAATTAATACCACTTGATCTAGAACGGGATCATACGGTAATACACCAGCAGCTGATTTACGTTCCATGACTTCTCGAATAACAACTTGGCTAAAACCGCCATTGAAAAGACGAAAGCGCAGATGATAACGTGCCATACGGAAAATACCTTGATAAGGCACTTCACGTTTGATGATTTCGTAATCATTTTGCGTAAAGATATTTAGTTTTTCTTCCGGCATGTGATGCTCTACTTGTCTTTTAACAGCGCTTCCAGTTTTTTCAGATGTTCTTCCAATTCTTCCAATTTTTTACGTGTACGAGCTAATACTTTCGTTTGGATATCGAATTCTTCCCGTGTGACTAGATCAAATTTAGCAAAGCCTTTTGCCAGTATACTATGACAATTTTTTTCAAAGTCTTTTTTGAGTGTACTGACATGGGATGGCAAAGCCTCTGTCAATTGAGAGGCGAGTTCTTTAAGAAAGTTAGTTTTTGTCATGACTATATCCTCTTGTTCTGTGAAACATTATAATCAGGGCGGTTTCAAGGGATCAAACCTTCAATACTCAATATAAAGGTAATTATGACCAAACGTCACCTCATTATCGCTACACGCGAAAGCCCGCTTGCTATATGCCAAGCTGAGTCTATTAAAGCATTATTAATAAATCATCATCCACATCTTTCTGTTGATTTCCTAGGCATCACTACTCAAGCGGATAAAAGATTGGATGTGGTTTTAACAGAGATTGGCGGTAAGGGCTTATTTGTAAAAGAATTAGAAGAGGCTTTGCTGGATGGCCGTGCTGATATAGCTGTTCATTCCATGAAAGATGTGCCCATGGAATTGCCAACGGGTTTATGTTTGCCGGTGATGGTAAAACGTGAAGATCCGCGTGATGTATTTGTTTCCAATCAATATGAATCCATTCTGCAATTACCTAGGGGTGCAATATTAGGAACGTCCAGTTTACGTAGACAAACACAAATGAAAGCGCTTCGTTCCGATATTGAATTGCGCAATTTGCGCGGTAATGTGAATACTCGTCTTAAACGTCTTGATCAAGGCGATTTTGATGCCGTTATTTTGGCGGGCGCTGGTTTAAAACGAATGAATTTGAGTGCGCGCATACGCTCTTATCTTTCTACTGAAGAATCATTGCCTGCAGCAGGACAAGGTGCGTTAGGCATTGAATGTCGAGAAGAGGATCAACATACTCGTGCACTCATTGCGCCACTTAATGATGCGCAAACGTTTTCTTGTGTCACTGCAGAGCGCGCTGTGTGTAGACATTTGAATGGCGGTTGTCAGGTGCCGATTGGTGCCTATGCACAAATACATCATGATATTTTGGTATTGCATGGATTGGTTGCGAATAGACAAGGCATGCGTATTCTTCGAAGTAAAATTGAGGGCGAGCCTGAACAGGCAGAAAGAATTGGCAAACGTTGTGCAGAGGAATTACTGCAACAAGGTGCGGAAAAGATTTTGAGTGAATATAAATGAATGAAAACGTGGATTTAAAAAATCTAAATATCTTAGTAACGCGTCCCGCCCCCCAGGCAAACTCCTTATGTCATCTGATTCAGAAACATAACGGCCATGCGATTCATTTTCCAACCATCGCTTTTGGCCCTCCACCTGATGAGCCGGCTTTTCAGCAGGCGATTGCTGTGTTAGGCGAGCAAGAGTGGTTGATTTTTAATAGTCCGCAAGCCGTTTTCGCAAGCATTGTTGCTATTCGCCGTCAATGGCCCCATTTCCCACCCGAAATTAAATTTGCTGCCGTTGGGGAGGGCACAGCAAAAGCATTACGGGAAGCGGGTCATGAGGCAGCGTTTCCAAGGCTTGAATGGAACAGCGAAGGATTATTAGCGTTGCCCGCCTTCCAATTCGTTAACGGTAAAAAAATCGCCATCATACGCGGTGCGGGTGGCCGTGAGTGGTTAGATAGAATTTTAATAGAGCGAGGAGCGCATGTTTTGCCCGTGATTGCGTATGAGCGTCAATTACCGCAAGTTGAAGTGGAGCAAATACAGGCGTTATTTGTACAACATAAAATTGATATTATTGTGTGTGCATCATTTGAAGCAGTCAAAAATTTAATAATAATGCTAGGTGAAAGTGGGTCATTGCTAAAAAATTGTCCTTTAATCGTGGTCAGTGAAAGGATAAAAAAACTTGCGCAAGATTTGGATTTTCGGACAATATGGGTAGCACGTAATGCAAGTGATGCTGCCATTTTGGAAGAATTGATAAGAAGCAGGCCTCGACTGTCGTTCTGACCATTCCAGGTTTGAAGGACGTCGCGACCATGGATGGTATGAAGCGCCGAGGGCAGGAGCCCGTTCCTGAAAACCTGGAATGGTCAGAACGACAGTCGAGACCGAAAATTAGGAAACAAATCGAACATGACAGAACAAAAAAATGATGAAGAGAAACAGCCAAAAAAGCCTAGCCATAAATGGATTAATATAGGCATTCTTTTTTCAACCATAGGCATCATTATATTTTTCAGTGCTTTTGGCTTTGGGTATTTTGAATTATCTAAAGTCAATATCACACTGGCACGAATGGTGTCTGATTTACAGCAACAAAGCATCAACAATCAAAAAAATATAAACGCCTTACAAAAAGCATTAAGTGATTTGCAACAAAAATCACAACAATCACAACTGTTGTCTGGGCAACAAGAACAATTCATGTCTGAATGGCGAAGTGCGCAAAAAGGCGATCTTAATAAATGGCGCGTCGCGGAAGCACAATATCTTGTTAAATTAGCGGATGATCATTTGCAATTTTCTCACAATGTTAAATTAGCTATCATATTGCTTCAGGAAGCAGATAAAATATTGCAAAATACTGAGGAAAATGAGATTAGGAAATCAATCGCCGCCGATTTAGCCAATTTACAAGCGATACCACAAGTGGACATTACATCATTATTTATGCGTTTAAATGCAATGAATAACCAAATAGATCAGTTATCACTGCCGTTTAACCCGCTTAAAACGAAAGATAATCAACTTTCTCAAACTTCCGTTACAGCAGAATTACCATGGTGGAAAGCAGGCCTTGCTTATTCCTGGAATGCATTAAGCAAAATTGTCATTGTTCGAAATAATTCAAATGCATTGCCATTAGTCATACCCGAAGAAAAAATATTTCTTTATCAAAATCTTCATGCTCAAATGGAAGTTGCGATGTGGGGTTTATTACATCGTAATGATGTTGTATATAAAACAAGTTTGGAGCGCGCGGCAGCTTGGATTAAGCAGTATTTTGAGCAAGAAAACCAACAAACAAAAACCATGTTGCTTGCGATTGTTGAATTGCAAAAAGTGAATCTTCAACCTCCATCCTTGAATCTGACAAATACGTTGCAACTTTTTGATGTTGCAAAAAGTGGATAAAACACTATGCGACGTTTAATTATTTTTTTATTATTTCTTGTAGCTTCCGTCTGGTTAGGCGTTGAACTCGTTCGTCACCCAGGGTTTCTTTTAATTGTGTACCAACCTTGGATGATGCAAATGCCGCTTTGGTTTGCACTGCTTAGTTTTATACTCTTTTTGGGCTTATTTTATTTGTTCATTGCTAGCATCGATAGACTTGGGTTTTTGTGGTATCGCTTAAAAAATTGGCATCATTTGCGTCGTGAACATCAATCGTATACCAAAACGCAACAAGGATTATGTGCTTTAATTGAAGGACGGTTTAAAAAAGCTGAAGGCTTACTTTTAAATGGCGTAAATCAATCCATAGAGCCATTAATTAATTATTTAGCAGCTGCAAAAGCGTCACATGAACAAGGCGCTTATGATAGACGTGATAACTATATTCAAAAAGCTTTTCAAATTGCGCCTAAAGAAGAAATGTCTATTGGATTGACACAAGCAGAACTCGAATTGAAGCAAGATCGATTTGAACAAGCTCAAGCTACATTAAATCATTTGCGGCAAATTTCACCGCGACATCCGCGCGTCTTAAAACTTTTAGAAAAGGTATATGTGCGTTTAGCGGATTGGAAAAATTTACAAGGCATATTGCCGAGTATGCGCAAGGCAAAAGTCATTACTTCTGCGGAATATGAATTATTCGAAAAAAATATTTACTGCGAAATATTTCACTCCGCTGCAACTAAACGGCTTTCTGATATACGATTAATTTGGAATCAAGTTCCGCGTTATTTAAGAAAAAATCCTGAGGTGATTTGTGCCTACGTCAAACAATTATCACGTCATGCGCCTGTCACAGGAACAGATACAACAAAAGAAATGGAAGAATTAATTCGTCAAGTGCTTAAAACAACTTATTCTCCTCAGTTAGTAACTATTTATGGAACATTATCGTTTAATCATTTGAATCGTCAGTTGGTGATTGCCGGTGCATGGTTGAAAATGTATGGGCAGCAGCCTGAACTTTTGTTACTGCTAGGCAAATTATGTGTGCGATTACAGCTTTGGGGAAAAGCAAAAGATTATTTTACTAAATGCTTAAAGTTAGGCCCGAATGTAAATGCCACGCTAGAATATGGCAAATTATTAGAGCAATTAAACGAGCCTGCTCATGCTATGCAAGTTTATCATCAGGGATTAGTGGAATTAGCGGATTTTCATAGAAAGTAATGTTATCCCAGAATTTAGTGCTGCTCAACGAGCGTTTTTTTGCGAGTATAGCAGCACTAAATATCAGGGATCCATTCACATCGAATGCCGGAGCAAATCTAAACTACTACAAACACTTTCTGCTTCTGGTCGATTTTCAGGGTCTTGTGCCCAACAGGTTTCAATTATTTTCTTCATTTTCTTTGGGCATTCTGTTGTAATCTTTTCCCGCTCTCCCTTTATGGTCTTACGTATAATTTCCTCACGGGAATCGTGTTCGTATGCAATTTTCCAACAAGCTGTTTCAAAAAAGGTCATCCCCAGGCTATAAATGTCATATTTTTTTGTGACAGTGCTAGATTCTGGACAAGATTCTGGTGGCAAATATCCCATAGTGCCACCGGTGCTCCTTGTTACCCTTATTTCATTAATGCCACCGGTTGTCTGTGTTGATTTTGATTCATTAATTTGTTCAGCTGAGCCAAAATCACAAAGTTTAACTTGATCATTATCTCCTAATAATACATTTTCAGGTTTGATGTCACAGTGGATGATATTAACACTATGCAAGTAGGCAACGCCCGATGTTATCCCAGACATAATAGCGAGACGTTCTTTCCATTCAGGCATGCGTGTTGAACCAATGCGTTCCCATAAATCACCCTTGGTTATACATTCCATCACAATCAAGTAGGCCGATCCAGTGGATAGACTTGTCTCACTATAACCAAGAAATGTCACTATGTTTGGATGCGCGAGACCTTGCATGATATTTTTTTCTCTATCGCACTCTTCACTTGATTGTTCTTTTAAATTAATGGCTTTTATCGCTACTTTTATATCTTTATCTATCCAGTTGCCTTTATAGATCATGGCAACCGAGCCTTCAACCCCGTCTGAATTTTCAGCAAATAGCAACTGGCTTGCTTCTATATAATAGGGATCAGAGTTTATTTCTTCTGATGTTTCATCAGGGCTTCGACTAAGTGCCATCCTTATCTCACTTTAGCTTGTAGAAATGACATCCTATCATACTTCACATTTGTGATATCATGCTCGTTTTTTATGAGAACCGGACGATGGCTATCCTGGAAATACTTAAATACCCTGATCCGCGCTTGCGAATAAAAGCCCAACCCGTGACGACCATTGATGCTGAGTTGCGTCGTATGATCGATGATATGTATGAAACCATGTATGCCGCACAGGGAGTGGGCCTTGCTGCGACACAAGTAAATATTCATAAACAAATTTTTACCTTGGATGTATCAGAAACGCGTGATCAGAAATTATGTATTCTCAATCCTGAAATAGTGAGTAAAGAAGGCACTCAGTATGAAGCAGAAGGCTGTCTCTCTGTGGACGGGGGCGCTTTCGATAAGATTGAACGAGCGCAAAAAGTGGTTTTGCGTGGGATGGATTTAGATGGAAAAATAAGAGAATGGGTAGCGGAAGGATTGATGGCATCCTGTTTTCAACATGAAATAGATCATTTAAATGGGATTTTATTTATTGATCATCTTTCACGTTTAAAACAAGATCGCATTCGAAAAAAAATCGAAAAAAGTCGACAAAAATAAAAGCTTTTGAAACCAAGTATTTTGCTTTAGGGTTTCGAGCAGCGGAGTTTACAACGAGTAAATGAGCAGCGGAGTAACCAATGCAACGAAGAAATAAAGCAAAAGACCAAGGTTTCATATGAAGATCATATTTGCAGGCACCCCTATTTTCGCTCAAGTTGCCTTAGAAGCATTAATTCATTCTTCCCATCAAATCGTGGCAGTCTATACTCAACCAGATAGGCCCGCAGGCCGAGGATTAAAAACAACGGCCAGCCCAGTCAAAGAGTTAGCCTTGAACTATCATCTACCCGTCCTACAACCTATCTCATTAAAAGAAGATACAGAGCAAGACCAGCTTGCCAAATTCAACGCCGATGTGATGGTGGTCGCGGCTTATGGCCTGCTCTTGCCCGCTGCGGTGTTAAATATACCTCATTTTGGCTGCATTAATATT
>Ga0207108_1183_pt1 | contig 10164 bp, 8 predicted proteins | sample Alteio_BWMinHeat_76_FD_153562 | JGI IMG/M metagenome (GOLD analysis project Ga0207108, IMG submission 153562) | Enriched cells from forest soil in Barre Woods Harvard Forest LTER site, Petersham, Massachusetts, United States -... | ecosystem: Environmental > Terrestrial > Soil > Temperate forest >...
GGTCTGAAGATCGAGCCGATAATTCTGAACGGTTCGGCGTCGCAGACAAGGTCGTTCGTCGACGACACGATCCACGGCTTGACGCGTCTTTATAAATGCCGAGTGCGACACGAATGGGGCAGTGAAAGTTGGGGATCCTGCGAAGATCTCATTCTGCGAGCGGGCCGATTTTGTCACCTTAAGCAGCTCCTGCACAGGTCATTCAAGGTGCACCTCAAAAGAAAGGTCGTGCAAGACGATCGTCTGCTGCCGAGTCCCGGCGAAGCAAATAAGCTAATGTGGGGGCAGATTTGAGCCGCGCCGGTCTTCCCCAAGCCAATCGTGCCGATATCCTCGGCGTCGCCGTTAGCGCAATAAACCTGGACGATGCCGTTGAGACCATTAATCGCTGGATCAGCGAACGCAGTCGGAACTACGTCTGCGTAACGGGCGTACACGGCGCGATGGAAAGCCGGCGCGACGAACGGCTACGCAGAATTCACAATGAGGCAGGCATGGTAACGCCTGACGGCATCCCGCTCGTATGGCTCTTGCGATTGTTGGGCAAGAGCCGCGTAGAGCGCGTCTACGGCCCCGATCTAATGCGGAGATTGACTGCGATCTCGGAACAGCGCGGTTACCGGCAGTTTTACTACGGCGGGGCGGACGGAGTGGCCGACCGACTGAAGCAGGTCTTGATCAGTGGGCACCCGCGGCTGGTAGTGGCCGGCACGCTCTGTCCTGCCTTCCGCGAACTAACGCCAGAGGAGGACCGCGCGGCCGTTAGGGCCATCAACGTGGCGCGGCCGCATATAGTGTGGGTCGGGCTGAGCACACCCAAGCAAGAGTTCTGGATGGCGAGCCATCTCGGCCACATTGAGGCGCCGGTCATGATAGGGGTGGGTGCCGCGTTCGATTTTTTGGCAGGGACGAAGCGTCAGGCGCCGGTCTGGATGCAACGAAACGGGCTTGAATGGTTGTTCCGGCTGTGCTCGGAACCGCGCCGCTTGTGGCGCCGTTATGCTTATATCGTGCCGGGGTTCGTGATCCTTGCCGTCGGAGAACTCGTGCGCCATGCGATCCGGCATGCGGGAAGGGGGGACGTTGGACCACGATTTAAGAAGTAGCCTGCCCGTCGCGGAGAGAACACCGGCCCAATGGCCGGCGTCGTTACTCACGCGGAAAGCTCCCGATGTATCTGCGGACGCGACCGCGACCCACGAAGAGAAGAGAGCGACTTTGGTCAGCTTCCTGCGCGCCACTTGGGGAACGCACGCCTGGGCGTTGGCAGATCAGGCGGTGGTCAGCGGCACCAGTTTTATAACAACAATCGTGATCGGCCGCTGGTGCCTTCCGAGTGAACTAGGAATTTACTCGCTAGGAATCTCTCTGCTGGTATCGTGGCTTGCTGTCCAGGAATCGGTGATCTCCCTCCCTTACATCATCTACCGGCAGCGCCCTGTGCAGGGAACGCCGCCGGAACATGCGGGCAGCTCGCTGGCACACAACGCACTCCTGTCGGTCCTGGCCATCGCCGTCCTGGGGGTGACCGCTATGGGTCTGTCAGCGCGCGGCGCAGAACTGGCGGCAGTGACCTGGGCGTTGGCGGGGGTGGTGCCGTTCGCGTTGTTACGTGAATTTGGCCGTCGGTTTGCTTTCGCGCACCTGAAGGTAGCTCGGTCTTTGATGCTGGACCTGGCGGTGGCAGCGATACAGCTTGCCGGTCTCGGCTGGCTAGCATGGACTGCGCGGTTGTCTGCAACCACTGCATGCGCTGCGATCGGCAACGCGTGCGCCCTGGTCGGTGGAGCGTGGTTGTACCTCGCCCGCGGGAACTTTGCGATTCACGCGGACCAGGTGTGGGCAACGATGGAGAAAAGCTGGCGCGTGGGAAAATGGCTTTTCGCCAGTCAGCTGACCTTGTCGGTGCAAGGATATATCACCTACTGGCTGTTGGCATGGGTCGCTGGTACGGCGGCTACTGGGGTGTACGCCGCGTGCATGAGCGTTGTGTTGTTCTCAAACCCTTTCACCATGGGGATCAGCAATATTTTGGCTCCGAAAGCCGCCTTGGCCTTGCATGAGGGAGGTGGCGCGCGACTCCGGCGCGAGGTCATTCGCGATTCACTGCTGCTCGGCGCGGCGATGGCTTTGTTCTGCGCACTGGCCTCGCTCGCCGGCGAGGATGTGATACGTTTGCTCTATCGCGGCAAGGCCTACGAGGGACATGGCCACGTCATCGTGGTGCTGGCTCTGGCGCTCCTGGCATCGGCGGTTGGTTTCCCGGCTTCCAACGCGCTTGCATGCATGGAGCGTCCGCGTGCGATCTTCTGGGCCGGACTGTTCGCGGTCGTCGTCACCGTCGCCCTCGTCTATTGGCTCGTTGTCAAGTGGGGTCAGGTGGGGGCGGCTTACGGATTCCTGGCGGGCAATGTGGCCGGATCGGTCGGACGGTGGATAGCGTTCTTAGCCCTCGTCCCGCGGTCTGGCCCAAAAGCAGATCGGATGGTCTCGGATTCCAAGTCGGAGATGGTGATCGGGGTGCTCCAGCAATTCACCAAAAGCTCCAAAGACAGCGGCTGGGCAGTTGAACGGCTTGATGAAGGGGACCAGGCCATTGTCTATGCCGTTAGATCGCAAAACCAGCAGCCGACCTGGCACACATACCGCAGTTTCGTGATCAAGTTGTACAAACCAGCCGCGGCGCCAAATATCGAAATGGTGCGCACGCAGTTTGAGGCTCTCTCCCGATTACATGCATCGGTGAACGGCCAAATCATCAATGGTTGGAAGATTTCCACTCCCGCGGCACTGTATCTTTGCGAATCACCACTCGCATTGGTGATGACCATGGTTCCAGGAAGAAAGCTTAACTTGTGGCTGGACACCGGCGATCACGTGACCCCGGAAGTGTTGGAATCGGCCTCACATGCGGTCGTCGCCGCGATGGAGCGATTTTGGTCGATCGATTCGCAACTTCATGGTGATTTAAACTTCGATAACATCCTGTGCGACATCGTGGGCAGGGATATCTCGTTCGTCGACCTGGGCGCGCCGGCCAATTGTTTTTTCTACGATGGGGTCACCAAACGTTGGTATCCGTCCTCATACGATCTGGCGTACATGGTGTTTGATACGGGAGTGGCTGTGAAGAACACCATCGGCCGCCCCGGCGCTCTTTTGCGCAGGCAAATGTTCGCCCATAATGTCTTGCGAGCCTTTATCGAAACGGTCGATCCATTCGAAGAAAAACAGCGGATGCTGGACGAAATCCAGGCCTGCGCGCGAGAACATCTGAAGACGCTCGACCGGTCGTGGTCACCGCACGGGCTTTGGTGCGTGCTCCTCAAACAAATCGCCTCCCGCCGCATCGACGCAATGCTTGGTAGACTGCAGGCTGAACTGAACACTTTCGCTGGGACCTCTTGACAGATTTGGCTCGACCTACGGATTTCCTCTCGGAAAGCATTAGAGGGATGATCGTGAAACAGGCAATCTATATGACGACCAGCTGGGACGACGGCCATCCGTTGGATTTGCGGATTGCCGAACTGCTCACGAAGTATGGCCTGCACGGTACCTTTTACGTACCAGTGACCGCAGAGAATGGGACGATGACGGCGACCCAGATTCGGGAGCTGAGTCTCGCCTTTGAGATTGGCGCACATACTCTCCGTCATGCTGTTCTCACCAGCGCGACGGAACAACGGGCGTGGCAAGAGATCGCCGGTTCCAAGGCCTGGGTCGAAGACAACACCGGCTTGGCGTGCATGATGTTTTGTCCGCCGAACGGCAAGCACTCAGGCCGGCACCTGGAAATGGTCCGAAAAGCGGGCTATCTCGGTTTACGCAGCGTCGAATTGGTTTCGCTCGACTTCCCACGGCTGAAAGCAGGGATCAGGCTGCTGCCAACCACGATTCAAGCCCACCCGCACGGGCCTCTCGTTTTCGCCAAGAATGCGATCAGGCGGAACGCCTTCGAGAACCTCTGGCGGTATATTGCTCACGGCCGCTCGACCGACTGGCCCAAGCTGGCGCGAGCCTTTTTGTGCCAGGGCGTCGAATGTGGCGGCGTGTTTCATCTGTGGGGCCATTCATGGGAGGTGCAGCAAACCGGCCAGTGGCAACGTCTGGATGAAGTCTTGCGTTTCATGGGTGAATTCGCAAGCGAGGCCCCTTCGCTCACCAACGGGCAGCTTTGCCAGCGGTCTCGGTCGCAGATCGCGTCGATCGATGCAACTGGGCCAAAGGAAGAAACGATCAGAAGCGAACAATAAAGGTGACCCGCTTATCTCGTGGCCTGAGCCTGCTCATGATCGATATGTTCCGGCCGGGAAATCCCAAGGATGAACATTCTCGCAGCGCACAACTTCTACAAGCAGCCCGGCGGCGAGGATCAATGCGTGGCGGCGGAGGTTGCCATGCTAAAAGCGCACGGGCACGAAGTGACGCAATATTTCCTAATGAATGTATCGATCGATGCGATGAGTCGTCTGCAGGTCGGGTCGCGGACGATCTGGAGCGGGCCGGCGTTCCGCGAGCTGCGGCAAATGTTCCGAACGCATCGGCCGCAGATCGTCCATTTCCACAATACGTTTCCTCTGATCTCCCCTGCCGCCTACTACGCCGCCCAGGCAGAAAACGTTCGCGTTGTCCAGACCTTGCATAACTTTCGTCTTTGCTGCGCCAACGCGGTCCTGTTCCGCGACGGCAATGTCTGTGAGGACTGCCTCGGAAAGTCGATTCCCTGGCCGGCCATCGTGCACAAGTGCTACCACGACAGCCGCGCCGCCAGCGCCACGATTGCGACGATGCTCACCGCGCATCGAGTGCTGGGCACATGGCGGAAATTAATCGATGTGTATATCGCTCTCACCGAATTCGGGCGGCGCAAACTCATCGAAGGGGGCCTGCCCGCTGACAAGATCGCGGTCAAATCCAACTTCGCTTACCCAGATCCCGGCCCCGGTGCGGGAACGGGGGGATATGCGGTGTTTGTCGGGAGATTGTCCGCGGAGAAAGGGGTGGAGACGCTCCTCGAAGCCTGGCGACATCTCGGGGGCGGTCTGCCGCTGAGGCTCGTAGGCGATGGTCCACTGGCGGGAACAGTGCGGGAGGCGGCCGCGAAGGACGCCTCGATCCAATGGTTGGGCAATGTGCCTCTCGCAGCAGTCTATACGCTGGTCGGGGAGGCGATGTTTCTGGTGTTGCCGTCGCAATGCTACGAAAACTTTCCTCGTGTCGTCATCGAGGCCTTTGCCAAGGGCACCCCCGTGATTGCCTCCAAATTGGGGGGGATGGCCGAGATTGTTGATGATGGCCGCACCGGGTTGCATTTCAAGCCGGGGGACTCCGCCGATCTTGTCGAGAAGGTGCGGAGCATCCTGGCAGATCCGCTAAAGCTGACGCGTATGCGGCAGGCCGCCCGCCATGACTTCGATCAATACTTCACTGCTGGTGCCAACCACAAGAGTCTCATGGCGATCTACGAGAGGGCGCTCAGTGGTCGCCCACAGTCTTGAGTTCAGGAGTTGAACGCGCCGCCATCGATCGCGCGACCCTGCCAACAAGGAAAAATGCATGCTCGTGCTAGGAATCGACACGCACACGCCGGCACACGGTGTGCCAGAGGCGCAGCGCTTGCTGCCGACAGAACTTGACTTCTATCAAGCCTACGCCTGGTGTCTGAATCCCTATCCGACAGTCCGGGAAGCGATCGGATACCTTTGCGGCGAGATCGGCAGACTTGAGATCGTGCCAGATGGCTGGCAGAGGGGCGAAGTCGCAACAAACGTGCTTCTTCTTTCCTGCGCACTGCTGAATGCTGCTGACGAGTACCTGCGCGGGCCAACCTTGCGAATGCCGAGGCAATTGGCGGCGCGGCGTCTTGGGCGTAACGCCAGGTGGGTGACTGAAAAAATCTGGAGCAACCTGCGGCAGCGGCGCCGGGCGCATGTCCGCCGCTGGAGGGAGCGCTGGCAGGCTAGCCTGGAGGACTTTCTCTCAAACGTCGTCGCTGCAGAAGCATCTGACCCAACCTCCCTGCCTAAGTCCGGCAGCAGGCTGACCACGCTGTTGCAGGCACCTCTGCCGTCCGATTTGGAAGCCGAGCCCATCGGTATCCCATCCGCATTCCGCAGGCTCGATCTGACGCATTACGATGTCTTGGCCCTTGGACAAAATTTTGTGACGCGCTTTCCAGATCGCTTGCAGCCAATCCTGCTCTTGGGGCTGCGCACCTCGGGTTCCTATTTTGTCCCCTTGTTTCGAGCCTTTCTTAAGGCGGAAGGCTATCGGACGGTGGCCTCGCTAACAGTGCAGCCGAATAAAGGCCTCGGGCGTTGGGAAGGCTGGAAGCTGAGTCGCTGCGCCCAGCGGGGATACATGGCCCTGATCCTAGACGACGCTCCACACACGGGGGGCACAATCGCCCTGGGGTTTGACCTAGCTCGCCGAGCCGGATTTGTGACCAGCAAGCTAAAAGCTCTCATCCCTACTCACCCCGCGAGGCGCAGTTGGGCCAGGTCACTTCCCGACAACGTTGTCGTGTCGTTGGAGCCTGAGCAATGGCACAAATATCGGCTACTGGACCCAAAACAGGTGGAAACCCGATTGGCGGAGTACTTCCACGGGCGGTACCGCGCTAGCACATGTCTGATCGACAGTAGTCGCGCAGAGGAGTTCAACGTTCGCTTGCAGAGTTTCTCATCCGACGAGCGCGGCACCCGGCTAAAGCGGATTTACGAAGTTCACCTGCAGATGCCTGAGGGGCAAAAGGAAACGCGCTACGTCCTGGCCAAGAGCGTTGGCTGGGGATGGCTAGGTTACCACGCCTTTCTGGCCGGGCACAGGCTCTCAGGCTTTGTACCGCCAATCCTCGGACTGCGCGACGGGATTCTCTATATGGAATGGTTTCCGCAGCTTTCGCGCACCCGGGACGCAAATGATAAGCGGGAGGAGCGGATCGAGACGTCCGCCTCTTACGTGGCCGCGAGGGTCCGCTGCATGAATCTCGGAACGAACGCCGTACCCGGCGAGGCGCAACGCCATCAAGATGGTCTGCGGTTGCTAGAGAAAGTGCTTAGCAAGGCTTACGGCCGGTTCGTGACAGACACGCTGATGAGGCCGCGCCTTCAGCGGCGGCTGCGCCAGCAGCCTTGCCCGTTTCCGACGCTCATCGATGGCAAAATGGAGCGTGCCGAATGGATCATCGGACAGCACGGGTTGCTCAAGTCCGATTACGAGCACCATGGCATGGGCAAGGACGAGCTGAACGTTACGGATCCTGCTTACGATCTGGCGGACACGATCCTCAATTTGGCACTCTCACCAGAGGAGGAGAGCAGGCTGATCCGGCGATATATCGAGGAATCGGGAGACGCCAGCGTAGAGCAACGTCTCTTCATGAACAAATTGCTTGCAGGCCTTTGGGCGATGGACTCGGCCCAAGAGCATCTTTTCGGCAAGTCGCAGGCCTCTCATCGGCAGCAAGAATTCCATGAGCGATTCATCAGTGCCTGGAACTTTCTCACCGTCCATGCCGCGCGGCTTTGCGGCAGTCATTGTCAGCCGCCGCAAGAATTGCGCTGGCGTTCGCCGCTCGTTGTGCTGGATATCGATGGCGTCCTGGACCGCCGTGTGTTCGGTTTTCCTTGCACAACGGCAGCAGGTATGGACGCGCTCTCGCTGTTGCACGCCCACGGACTTTCAATTGCGCTGAACACGGCCCGCTCGGTCCCCGAAGTGAAGGACTACTGCCAGGCCTATTCTTTGGCCGGAGGTGTGGCCGAGCACGGCAGCTATCTGTGGGACGCCGTGACTCGGCGAGGACGAGTTCTCATCAGCTCCGAGGCAATGCGCCAGTTGGATGAGCTGAAAAGTAACTTGCGGCGGCTTCCCGGGGTGTTCCTCGACGACCGCCATCAATATTCCATTCGGGCATTCACGTACCAGGATAAGGCACGTGGCTTGCTCGCCTCACTGTTGGCGTCGGTTCGCTCATTCAGCGTCGGACCAGGTGTTCCGGCCCCCCTCTCGACCCTTGTCATTCATCATTTTATGACGGCCTTGGGGCTGGATCGGCTTTGCTTCCATCACACAATGATCGACACGACAATTGTCGCTAAGGACTTCGACAAGGGTACCGGCTTATCGACCCTCCGCGACTGGGTCTTGGGCCCGGATGCCGAGACAATCGCCGTCGGCGACTCGGAAATGGATTTGCCAATGTTTCGCGCGGCCACGCGCAGCTTTGCCCCGGCCCAGATAGGTTGCGCACGCGAGGCCCGGCTTTTTGGTTGCCAAGTAGTCCCTCACCCTTACCAGCGCGGCCTGCTTGACATCGCACGCTTGCTCGTCCACCCGGACGGCCTGCGAGACGAGCACTGTACCGAGGGCGAAAAGACATGGCCCGCCAGCCAGGGCCTGTTCCAGGAATTGCTGCGAGTAGCGGACCAGACACTGGCTAAGAGCCTGATGGTCGCCCTCTTTGACCCCGCCGCCCTTCGGATTTTCGTGCGTTAGCAGCCTGTCGGACTGACCTGCTTGCAATTGATCGTGGGAAGCGATCGTTCCACATCCACAGCATCGACAGCGATGGCGTAATCGTCTCGTGGAAGCTCAGTCGCGCCAAACTAGTCGGGGTGATCGAAGTGCTCGCGCCAGTGTGAGTTCGATGGAGGCTTGCGCCAGCGCGCATTATTGGGGCCGGCGGTTCTTCGCCACGGGCCATCAGATCCGGCTGATTATCCACGCTACGTGAAGCCGTTCCTCAAAGGATCAAAAAACGACGTTGCGGACGCCGAAGCGATTTACGAAGCAGCGCGACCCGACATCGGGACGGCCTAGCAGGTCCGGTACACATTTGCACCGCTTTCACATCGCAGCGCCAGGCCCGTTCAGTGGCTCACTTTGCCTCGCGATTTTTAATAGTCGAAAGCATCCCTGTCGCATTACTCCGAACGGGCACACTAAATTCCATCCGCGATTCCATGTCCACACACTTGGCCGGCCTGAGAGGGAACGGCTGCCCCGAGACTTCGGGCAAAGAGGCCTTCGTCACAGACGGCCAGCCAGGAAATACAGTTGTGTCAGGACGCCATCTCATGCGTGGCGGAGTCAGTGCAGTGCGGAGTAACTCCCAAACCAGGCCCCAAACCCAAACTAAGGGAGTGCCTCGGATGCGGCAATTGCGCCTCGCTAACTTCGTGGCACAATTATGACACGTCCCAAGAGACAGGCTGATAGGACGGGCTGCAGGTCGGGGCTCTGAAACAACGGGCCTTGTACAAAGAGAATTGCTGAACTGTCAGCGATCATCCAAGACGTAAGCGAGAGGCGCCGCACGGGCGCTCTCCCGATCACAGGTCTCGAATATTCTTCGGGAAGAGAAGATGAACATGCGGTTGCATGCGCAAATCCTGCAGGCAAAGTTCCATGGTGATCCCGTAGCCCCTCAGCCGGGGCATTATCGCGGCCGCGTAAACGTCAACGGCTGGCGGCAGGCGAACATTGTCTTCGCTCGTGACGGGAACGCACGCTGCGGGGCCGAGACCGGGGCGACGGAACGGCGGCGGAGCCATGAGACATTTTGAAACTGCCATTCCGGTGACGCTTGGGGCGGCGGTCAAGCGGGTCGAAACGTCCCATTTGCCAGCTCACGGTCATTACGCTTCGACCGGCTTGAGACGTCGTAGCATCGTTGCCGCCGCACTCGCACTCGGCGATCTGACCACGGCACTCGGCTCAACCCAGCTCGCCACGCTCTTCGTCGATTTTGTCCTCGCGGGTCCCCACGCAGGCGGAGCGGTGTTTTTCGCTGCGCCGCTTCTCCTCGTGGTCAATTGGACGTCGTTCTCTCGGCGTTTCGGGCAGGGGCCAACGCCTATTTTGTCAAAGTCACGACCTGCTCCGTTTTAATCAAATCCCTCGAATTAGTCATGCTCGGCGAAACGATTGTGCCTACGGAAATCTTGCCGTTTATTCTCGCCCATAAAGATGAGGCGATCGACCTCGAGGTTGGAGCGGATGCGGAGGTGCTACCGATAGCCCAGCCCAGCGGTTTCCGCGCCTTATCGAGCCAGGAAAAACGTATCCTGCGCTATTTGGTCGACGGTTCTTCCAATAAGGTCATCGCGCGCAAGATCGACGTTGCCGAGGCCACCGTGAAGGTCCACGTCAAGGCGA
>Ga0207108_1185_pt1 | contig 10092 bp, 8 predicted proteins | sample Alteio_BWMinHeat_76_FD_153562 | JGI IMG/M metagenome (GOLD analysis project Ga0207108, IMG submission 153562) | Enriched cells from forest soil in Barre Woods Harvard Forest LTER site, Petersham, Massachusetts, United States -... | ecosystem: Environmental > Terrestrial > Soil > Temperate forest >...
CGATGCACGAGCAGAATTTCTGTGGAGGAGAGTTCGTCAACAAGGCGAAAGGCTTCGACGGGCCGACGCAACTTCCGCGCGACAATGATGAACGGCGCAATTGGCAAAACGCCAACAGGGCGTGGTGGCAGTCGACGCCCATGCGCTACGACTGGCGCGAGGAGATCGCGGCCGATGCGGGTAGCAAAGCCTATTTCGAGGAGATTGATCGGCGCTTCTTTTCCTCGGCGGCAAACTACCTCCCCCCGCGACAGCGGCCTTTCGACGCCTTGATCGATTTCGAAGGCCTCGAGAGCAAGGACGTGCTGGAGATTGGCGTCGGTCAGGGCTCACATGCTGCGTTGATCGCGGCCCGTGCCAAGTCGTTTACCGGCATCGACCTGACCGAAGCTGCCGCCGCGATGACGAGGAAGCGCTTCGAACAGTTTGGTATTCCCGGCACCATCATCCAGATGGATGCGGAGGAGATGAGCTTTGCCGACGGCAGCTTCGATCTAATATGGAGCTGGGGCGTCATCCACCACTCCGCCGACACGCGGCGGCTTCTGTTGGAGATGCACCGGGTCTTGCGTCGGGGCGGCACGACAACCGTCATGGTCTATCATCACAACTGGTGGAACTTCGGGCTCATCTATGGGCTGATCAAGGGCATCGCACAGGGCCAGCTCAGGAAACACCGGAGCCTGCACCGGGTCGTTCAGGCCGCCACGGATGGAGCGATCGGCCGCTATTACAGTGTGCACGAGTGGTGCGAACTGGCCGGCGACCTGTTCCATGTCGAATCCATCCGCATTCTCGGTCAGAAGAGCGACGTCATTTTCTTGCCCGCCGGGCTCGTCAAGGACGGGCTGCAAAGGGCGCTCCCCGGCAGCGCGGCGCGCTTGCTCACCAACAACTTACGCATGGGCTCGTTCCTTGTCGCACACATGCGCAAGATATGAGCGATTCGTCGATGCCGCCGCAACGGGTTTGCGCTCCTTCCATGAGGCAAAGCGTGAAGAGGGGACTTTGCCCGGCACTAACGATCAACCAGCACGGCTATCGTCTTCGCTTCTATCCCTCCAATCATTCCGGGCAGCTGTGGGTGGATGATTCATTGAGAGAGCCAGAGCTGAGACTCGTCAAATACTACCTCAGGCGCGGCGACGATGTTATTGTTGCAGGCGCCAATGTCGGCGACACGGTGCTGACGGCCTCGATCAAAGTTGGCTCGAGCGGACGCGTTTGGGCGATCGAGCCGCACCCGCGAACATTCGAATTCCTCGTTGGCAACATCATGTTGAACGGGGTCTCGAACATCGAAGCGCCCAACGTCGTCGGAGCACCCGATGGTGGCAATCTGGCGTTCTGTGGCGGGCGGCGAGATGTCATTAACCGGGTCGGTGAAACTGGAATGTTCGTCCGGGCGCAAAGGCTCGACGAACTGGTAGGATAGCGGGGCACGATTGACTTCTTGAAGATTGATGTCGAGGCGCGGCGCGGCTGAAATGTTACGAGCCGCACGATGCGTCTATTTCGAGGTCTCTGGGAAGCACTTTGGCCTGTTCAGATACGACATTCGCACCGTGCTGAACCTGCCCTGGCCGCTTCTCGTTGCTCAAACCCGAGGCTGACGACTGCGTCAGCCCAATTGACGTTGACCACTCGACAGCTGGGGTTGAGAATCTCATTGCCGTTCGTAATCTTGTTGAATTCGCTGAACGAACTCGGTGGACCGTCGCATGAACCGGATCGGCCCCATCACCGCGATCGTGACGGCCTACCAGCGGGTAGAGCAGACACTCGAGACGATACGCCGCCTCAAGGCGTGCAAGCCTGCGCCAGACGAAATCCTGGTCCATGTCGATGCCAACCAGACGGCGTGCGCGGATGCGATTGCATCGGCCTTCCCCGATCTTCGCATCCTGCAGAGCGCCGATGCCGTGGGTCCGGGCGGCGGACGCAATAAGCTCGTCGCCGCAGCAAGGAACGAGCGGATCGCCAGTTTCGACGACGATTCCTATCCTTTGGACGGTGATTTTTTCGAACGCGTTCTGGTTCTGACGAAGACGTTCCCTGACGCGGCGCTGATCGGGGGGAGCATCATTCATCGCGGAGAGGATGACGTCGTCGATCGCGCCGTCGTCTCAATGGCGGCGAGTTTCGCTGCCGGCGGCGTCGTGCTCTGTCGGTCCGACTTCCTGGCCGCGGGCGGTTTCGTGCCGCTGGCCGTCGCGTACGGCATGGAGGAGGAAGATCTATCGCTTCGGCTTATCAATCGAGGCAAGACGGTGCTGACAAGCCCGTGGCTGCGCATCTTCCACGACACTGACCTCAGTCATCACAGAGCTGCGAGGGTGACGTCCGGCAGCATAGCGAATCTCGCCCTGCTGGCATGGCTGCGATATCCCCTCGCGTACTGGCCCTACGGCGGCCTCCAGGTGCTCAATCGAGTGGTATGGTGCCTGCGTGTCGGACGTATCGCTGGCATTGTGCAGGGATTGGCGTCCATTCCCGCGCATGTGGGGCGACACAGGCACCTTCGCCAGCCGGTCTCGAGGCAAACGATGCGCCTCAGGTTTGCCGCTCGCGCGAGCCTGCCGGCACCCTTCGATCCTCGAGCCATAGCGTCCGAGAATGTCGCCGATGAGGGAAAATGTTGCGGTGGAACTGCCTGACGTGTCGCGCTGGATCGTCTGTCAGATCGGTGCCAGGGAGCATTATGCGTTGCCGCGAGCGCTCCATCGGGTGGGCTTGCTCCGGGCGTTGGTGACCGACGCGTGGCCTCCCCCGGGAAGCGCCTTCAGGCTCCTGCCAGGCAGGATTGGCGAACGAATTCGGGGACGCTACGACGAGGGCTTGAGCGATGCCAGGGTTGTGCACTTCACGTCGGGTCTGGTGCGTCGAGAGCTGGCGAATGCTGCCCGATCGCGTCGAGGCCGGTGGGACATCCTCATGGAGCGCAACGCGTGGTTCCAAGAGCAGGTCGTGCGCCACCTACTTCAGAGCGCATCCCTGAAGAGGAACGGTGGCCGCCCGCACGTTGTGCTTGCTTACAGCTATGCGGCACGGAGCATCCTGGCTTTCGCCCGCGACGCAGGCGCGATCACCGTGCTTGGCCAGATCGATGGCGGTGCAGCGGACGAACAGTACATGAAGGCCATCTGGGCAAGACATGCCGCGACATCGCCACCTCCCGCATTCGCTCCAGCCAGGTACTGGGACAATTGGCGCGCTGAGTGTCGACTGGCGGACTTTATCGTCGTCAACTCGCTTTGGTCGCGCCAGCTGCTGTTGGACGCAGGAATCGAGAAGCAAAAGATCGCTGTAGTTCCGGTGCTCTATCAACGACAGGAGGACAACGGTGCCATCGATCGACAATATCCCGAAGCCTTCTCTTCTTCTCGCCCACTGCGAGTGCTTTTCTTGGGCTCTCTTAACATACGCAAGGGTGTTCTGGAGGCGCTGGTGGCCGCCGAGCAGCTTCGTGGGGAACCGATCGAGTTCTGGTTCGTCGGTGACGATTCGGATGGTCTCGGGCGAATGGCAACGCCGATGCCAAACGTGAGATGGATCGGGGCAGTACCGCGCAGCATTGTCGGTAATTGGTATGGTAATGCCGATGTCTTTCTGTTTCCTACTCATTCCGACGGCTTCGGCATGACCCAGCTCGAGGCCCAAGATTGGGGCCTGCCCGTTGTCGCGTCGAAGCACTGCGGACACGTGGTCGAGCATGGCCGTACCGGCGTCATTCTGACAGAGGTCACCGGTCCGGCTATTGTGGATTGCCTCCGCAGACTGCTTGCACGGCCTCAAGATCTTGCGGCCATGGCTCGAGAGGCGCCGAATAGGTGCCGCCGGTTCGACCAGTCAGCCGTGCTCCCGATATTGCTGGAAAGTCTCGCTCGCGCTGTAAGGGCTGCGGGCATCATCAGGAAAGTCCGGAACTCGTGAGAGATAGCGAGCAACGTAGTGTACCTGCCTCCCGCTTGGCGGCACACTCGGCAATCCTGGGGCTTCTGTCGATCGCGACCGCCACGATCACTGCCATCACGCAAATTCCCGACTATGTGGAGCCGGCGGGCGTCCTGTTCGGGCCAGCCGTCACCATGACCGCTGGCTTGATGATCCCCATTGCTCTGCGTCTACGCCAAGATCTGTGGAGCGTGCTCCTCGTCGAGAATATCCTTATAACTGGCCTCGTGTACTGGCTTCTTCTAGATTTGCTACAATCCGCTTACCCAATGGAGCTTGTCAATCACGCTCATGTGGCGATGGCTTTCGGGGCGGTCGGGCTCTTCGCCTGCGGAATTTGGCTTGGCGCTGCCGGTCGCGGCTGGCGGCTTCCAAATGCGGTTCGCAGCGCGGCCAATCTCACATTGAGCCGCAAGGTGTTGGTGAGTGCGATTGGATTGAGTTTCTGTCTGGGCATGATAAGTTTTGCAGTTCCAAGTGGTTTCAATCCGATTGTCATGGTCGAGGGGCTTGGGGCGCCGCGGTGGTCTGCGCCGTGGTCGCGAGGGGCGTTCGGAGGCGTCGACGCAGTCTTCGATCATCTTCAGTATTTTGGCTACATCCTGCCCGGACTGTGCGTTCTGCTGGCTCATCGCATTGGATGGTTGAGGCCGAACACGCTCTTTTCCCTGCTCTTGGCGACCGTGATGATGTTGTTCCTGTCGCAAGCAGGTGGACGCCGCATCATCGGTGTGACCATCGGTGCAGGCCTGTTCACGTGGCTGGTCCTTCAGCGCAGACTGAAGCCGAAGGTCATTTTTTCCTCAATGATTGGCCTTTTCGGGTTGCTTGCGTTCCTGCAAGAAATGTTACGGTATCGGAACGCGGGTTTCGCAGCATGGCTGGGTGGTGAGCGGCCGGAGCTTGATGTCTCCCATCTACATGTCGATGACAATTTTCTGCGACTCTCCCAGATCATTATGATCTTCCCGGATCTGCACGACTATGTCTATTATAAGCCCCTCTATCATGCATTGATGCTGCCAATTCCTCGTTTCTTGTGGGCAAGCAAGCCCACCGACCCCGGATTCGATCTACCGGAGCTAATCGGCAGCAGTACTGGTGCCTCTCTTTCCAGCTCAATGGTTGGCGAGCTGTATGCGAGCTTCGGTCTTGTAGCCGTGTTCCTCGGAGGCTTTGTGCTCGGGCGCCTCGCCGGCATGTGGAACAAGTGCCTGCACTTGGCTGGTGGCGACAGTCGCGCCTTGATGTTCGGGCTCGGCTCGATGGCAATGTTTGCCGGACTGAGGTCCGTGCAGGCTCTGGTGCAGATGTCGTACATCGTCCTGGCTTGGATCGTGGTTGCCGCAATCATTCGTGCGCGATTGGCGTCACGGCAGCAATCGATAAGATGAAGCGCGAACAATGCGGTAGTCCGGACTCACTTGCGGTTCTGACTGATATCCCATCACCCTATCAGGTGGAGCTTTTCGATGCGCTCTCTCGCGAACTCGGCGGCCGGTTCAAAGCAATTTATATGTACGACTCAATGATTGGTCGCGATTGGCTATTGCCGCGCGTGAATCATTCGCACTTATACTTAAGCAGGACGACGCTTTCAACGGCCCGGGTCTGGATCGCCCAAACAGGCATCGCGGTGTTTGGCGCATACAAGGGCAACCATGTACCCGAACTATTGAAGCTGCGAAACAAACTGAAACGCCCTTGGGCGTTCTGGGGGGAGCGCCCGGGCTTCACCTACCCTGGCATTCTCGGACGGCTTGCGCGGATCGTCGGACAGCGCCACATCCGGACAGCGGGCGTCCCGGTCTGGGGCATAGGGGATTGGGCGGTGGAGGGATACAAGCACGAGATCGGCGGGGATCGACTATTCATGAACGTTCCTTATTTCTCGGATCTCAAGCGCTTTCTGGCGTTAGAACGAGGAGACTCTTTAGCGCCTGCACATACACGGTTTCTGTTCTCTGGGTTGCTCATAGAGCGCAAGGGGGTCGATTTGCTGGCCCAGGCGTTCTTAGAACTCATCTCCGGTGGCGCGGATGCCGAACTGACCTTTCTCGGCGCCGGGCCATTGGAGGCATCGCTTCGTGAGGTAACGAGCCCGGTTGCCAACCGCGTGCATTTTGTCGGCTTCCGGCAATGGCAGGAACTTCCGTCGGTCTATGCCACACACGATGTGCTTTGCGCGCCCTCCCGCTATGATGGATGGGGTCTGATCGTTCCGGAGGGTCTGGCGGCCGGAATGCCGGTAATTGCGAGCGATAGAATGGGTGCGGCCCGCGATCTCGTTCGCGCAGAGAACGGCTGGATCGTCCGAGCTGGGGACAGGGGCTCACTTGTCGCGGCAATGACTGCGGCTACACGCCAGAGCGAACGCGATCGCGCGACTACGCTGCAGGCGGCAAGACATGCCGCTCGACGCCAAGATATCGAGGCTGGTGTCCGATGCGTGCGCAACGCCATGACGGAAACACTCGCCGCATGTCGCATCTTGGGGCATGCGATTGTTGACCAAGCATGACGCGCCGCTTGCGACTCCTCCACGTCATCCCGTCCATCTCGCTATCTCATGGTGGACCCAGCCGGGCGATCGTGATGATGGAGATGGCACTCGCGGTCGTCGGCGTTTCCGTCACGACTGCGACCACTGATGACGGCGGACCGGGTCGCCGCCTAGCGATTGACGCTAGATTGACCCAGGCTAACGGCACCGCGCGGATCTATGCTCGAAAGTGGCTCGAGTTCTATAAGGTTGCGCCCGGTATGGTGCCCTGGCTCTGGCGGAATGTGCGCCGCTTCGACGTGGTTCACATCCACGCACTCTTCTCATTCACCAGCATCGCAGCGGCGATTATCGCGCGGTTTCGCGGGGTGCCTTATGTCATTCGGCCTCTCGGAACGCTGACAACTTATGGTGTGACGCAACGGCGGCCTTGGCTGAAACGGCTCTCTCTGTGGCTGATAGACGGTCCTATTCTCCGTCATTCGGCGGCCGTGCACTTCACCAGTCAGGCAGAATGGGAGGAGGCCAAATTTCTTGGAGTGCCTTTTCGGGGCTTCGTGATCCCTCTGGCAGTTGAGTTGCCGACTTCCGGAGAAGATCAGCTGCTCATCCAAGCGCATCCAATTATCGAGGGCCGGCGGAGAATGCTTTATCTCTCTCGCCTCGATCCCAAGAAGAACGTCGAAGGGCTATTGCGCGCTTTTTCCTTGATGACGCGCCGAAGAAGCGACCTGGTCCTGCTGATCGCGGGCTGGGGTCCCTCCGACTATATCGCCAGCCTCGAGGCGCTCGCCACTTCATTGCACATTGAGAGAGACGTCATCTGGCTCGGTCACGTCGAAGACGCGCGCAAGGCCGCAGCCTTCGCCGTGGCTGATGTCTTCGTCCTGCCGTCCTTCTCCGAGAACTTCGGCATTGCTGCGGCGGAAGCGTTGCTCGCCGAGCTGCCTTGCGTTCTAGGGCAGGGGGTCGCCATCGCGAGTGACGTGCAGGAGGCAGGCGCCGGATTGGTCGTGGCACCAGAGCCACGCGCCATTGCGGAGGCGCTCGAACAGATTCTTATCGAGGACACCTTACGCCGCGAAATGGGAGTACGCGGAAAGGCATTCGCGGAGCGCGAATACTCCATGCCCGTCATGGCTCGGCGATTAGTCGCGCTCTATGAGGAGATCCGCTCTCCGCGCGAGAGACACGCCGCATGAGCTTACTTAACCAAATCACCGTTCTGATTCTTACCTACAACGAGGCGCCCAATATCGGTCGGACGCTCACCGCTCTGTCTCGCTTTTCGGACGTGGTTATCCTCGACAGTGGAAGTACTGATGGCACGATCGAAATAATTGGCCAATACGCCAACGTGCGTTACGTGACCCGTCCGCTCGACACGCACGTCGCACAATGGAACCATGGGCTTACCTCCTATGGTATCCAACGGCCATGGGTGCTGGCGCTCGACGCCGACTACATATTACCGTTCGCCTTAGTGGATGAGATTGGGTCCTTGTCCCTTGACGCCGCCATCTCTGGATACCGTGTTGCATTCCGCAATTGCGTTTTCGGCCGACCACTCACCTCGACCATCTACCCGCCTGTCGTGGCGCTCTACCGCCGTGAGCGAACACGCTACTTGCAGGAGGGACATACACAGCGAGCGGTTGTGAATGGCGCGGTCGCGGCTCGGCGGGAACGCATCTTTCACGACGACCGCGAGCCCCTGTTGCGCTTGTTCGCATCGCAGCAGCAGCATGCGAAGCTGGAGGTTGACCATCTTTCAAGAGCGGCGAGCGCCAGTCTGTGTCAGGCTGACAAAATCCGGCTCATGGCCTTTCCTGCTCCCATCCTGGTCTTTCTCTGCACGCTGATTGCCAAGCGCTGCATCCTCGGCGGCTGGGCCGGATAGCTCTATGTGCTGCAACGGACGCTGGCTGAGATCATGATCGCGCTCGAGGTTCTCGACCGCCGGCGGGCGGGTGGGGGCGAACCTGCGAAGCCACGATGAGCATCGAGTTGGCGCAAGCCGCCGCGCCGCGGCTCCTAGGCTCGAGGCTCGTCCACCTCGACATGCTGCGGGGCCTTGCGGCGCTCGCCGTCGTTATTGACCACATGCGCGGATTTCTTCTCGTCCATTACGGCGCTCTCCAAGCTCCGGGCTTCGCAGACAAGGCGCTCTACCTACTAACCGGCCTCGGGCATCAGGCGGTCATCGCATTCTTCGCGCTGAGCGGCTATCTGGTCGGCGGCAAGGCGCTGAAAAACATGCTGTCGGGCTCATGGTCGGGGCCTCAGTACATGGTGGCCCGCCTGGCCCGCCTCTGGACGGTCGTCATCCCGGCTCTCGAGATGACTCTTGCACTGGATGTCGTCGGCCGGGCGCTCGGCGGCGGGGCCGGCTATGACGGCGTCTACTGGAATCTCCTATCCAGTGGTCCACACTCGGGCGAGCCGGCGGACAACAGCCTCGCAACCTTTTTTGCCAATGCATTCTTTCTGCAGACTATCGTTGCTCCCGCCTACGGAACCAACGGTCCGTTGTGGAGCCTCGCCAACGAGTTCTGGTACTACGTGATATTTTCTCTCGCGGCATCAGCCATCATTTCGCGGCGTTCGGTCTACCGGCGCCTCGTGGCTGCGGCAGGCGCGGCGGTCTTGGCACTTGCTTTGCCAAGTGAGATGCTGCTGCTCGGCACAATTTGGGTAGCCGGAGCGATCACGAATCACATGACGATGTTTCCCCGACTGCGGCGGCTCTTCGCCAATCCCATCTACCTGACCGCAACCGCTTGCGCCGTCGGCGGTAGCATCCTTCGTCAGCGCTCCAGTCTAGCCGCTACAGCGCACGACATTGTGCTCGGCGGCGCATGGGCTTTGCTGCTGCCCGCGCTTGCAGCTCTGCCGCACTGGGGCGGACTGTATGCGCGCTTGGCATTGGGACTATCGGAGATCTCCTACACGCTCTACGCGACCCACTTTCCGTTCCTGGCGCTCGTCTGGTTCACCGCACTGGCTCCGAAGCAATTCGCGCCCGGCCCCGCCTCGCTCGTTTTGGCCACAGGGCTCTTGGCCCTTACGCTTCTCTACGCGGGCGCGATCTGGTGGTGCTTCGAGCGCAACACCGCCCGCATTCGCGCCGCAGCCATACGGGCGCTGGGCGGCTGACCGGCAAGGCGCTCGAGCCCAATGAGGCCAAGGGATGACGGCCTATACTGAAACTTCTGGCGGAAACCTCAATGATATAGTGGCTCGACCCGATTTCGCTTATTTTGGTGAGCGTCCGCGCTCATGGCAACTCACTCCTGAATTTGACCAACTGCGCTCTTCGGCGCTTCGACGTGCCTCGAGCTTCGCTGGCCGTGGGCGCAAAGGAGTCTTGGCGACGCGGTTGAGCCCCGAGTGGCAATGACCGAGGTCACTCCGGACTACCGCTATACCGACGCGGGCCCGACCTGGGCGAACGCCTACCTCTGGCCCGTCCTCCGGCGCGAGGTCGAGTCCTTGGTGCTCCCACCTCCCCAGCGTGCCTTCGACCTCGGCTGCGGGAGTGGGGCGACGGCGGGCATGCTGTCTGGCCTCGGCTTCGACGTGACTGGCGTAGACCCCTCGGAAAGCGGCATTGCCCTCGCCAAGGCTGCATATCC
>Ga0207108_1186_pt1 | contig 9954 bp, 7 predicted proteins | sample Alteio_BWMinHeat_76_FD_153562 | JGI IMG/M metagenome (GOLD analysis project Ga0207108, IMG submission 153562) | Enriched cells from forest soil in Barre Woods Harvard Forest LTER site, Petersham, Massachusetts, United States -... | ecosystem: Environmental > Terrestrial > Soil > Temperate forest >...
GATCTGGCCAGCGGTCTGCCGCACGCCCGCATGGTGGTGACTTGCACGCTGGACGCCGCCGGCAATTTAAAGAACATACGCGTTCTCGAAGCCGGCCCCGCCGAGATGACAGCGAAGATCCTCGCTGCTCTGCGCAGTTGGAAATTCGAGCCCGCCCTGCGCGGCACCCAGCCGGTCGACGTCACCGCGATTCTGGGCTTCGGGATCGACACCAACGACCGCTTCTGACCCATCCAGAATCGACGATTTCCTTACTCCTGTAATTCCCAGCACCCCCGCATTCACTGAACTTTCCACCGAAAACTGCCGATATCTCGATCTACGGCATGCGAGCCGAAGAGACGCCAACGCGGAAGACTCCCGCCCGTGATGGGGATCACGTAAATGGATTTTGACGAAGCTATCGGCATTCACAGCAAGTTCAAGCGCAAGCTACGCCGCTACCTCGAGCAGCAGGATGGCAGCCTGCACCCCGACGAAGTAAACCTCGACAACAATTGTTTTCTGGGCCGTTGGATTTACGGCGAAGGCGCGCGCTATGCCTCACTCCCGGAATTCATGAAGCTGAAGTATGAACACGCCCGCTTTCACTCGCTGGCAGCGGAGTTGGTCAGGAAGGCGAATTGCGGGCAATCCGTCGACGAGCAGGCCGCGCCCTGCGCCAATAGTGAGTTCTCGACTTCGTCGTCAGCCGTCGTCATTGCCCTTGTGGCCATCCGGAAGAAAATGTCAGAGTCGTTCTGAGCGTGGAAGACTGAGCTATTTCGCGCGTCGCCGCCGCCGCTGTGGCGGAATCACACCCTTTTCCGGAACTTCCCGCTCGATCTTGTCCGACAGTTTGTGCAGCGGCTTATCCCGAGCCGACGATAATTGTCTCCCGGCCGCGGACACAGTCAATCCCTGCCCCGTGTAGATCGCCTCCGCAAAAGTGCTTCCAGAAATTGGCGAGGCCACGGCGAACACTCCGTGCGGCACACCGCTCGTGAACACCGTCGCAATGTAGTCGCCCACCATCAACCCATTCTGCGATTTCGGCAACCAGCCGAGCAGCATCGGGCCAGTCAGCGCGGTTGGCGCACTCCACGTCGAGCCCCCGTTGGCGGAGGAAATGTAGCCGACGAAGAGCTGACAGGTCTCCAGTGTGCAGTCGCTCTGTGAATAGTAGTAATAGTGAAGAGCCACGTGCGCCGTAGCGCCAGAAGTCGCCGGATCAATCCCAATCCCCGGGATGAAATGGTCGACCACGCTGGAAACGTCATCGATGGGAATGCGTGTAGGCGAACTCCAACTCACACCGTTGGTCGAAGTGCTGTACACGAGGTCGTTGGTCGAGCAGTTGGCGCGAAACCGGCAATCCTCCCACACCGTCCAGACCGTGCCCGCGCCGTCCACCGCCGCCGAGGGCAGCGGCCCGCTACGAATCCCTCCCGCATCGGCGTGGAACTGCACGTTCGCGATGGTGACCGGGGCAGTCCAAGTCAGCCCGCCATCGTTCGAACTGAACGCCGCCATCACATTCGTCTCGATCGGCACGACGACTGTCCCGCTCGGCTGGACCAGCGGCTGCCCGCCGATTCCTGTCGCCCCATCCGCGGTGGCCACCGGGGTTCCCCACGTGAGTCCGCCGTCGCTGGAAGTGCTCATCCAGATTTCGTCGTTATTGATGGGGTCGTCCCACTCCAGATAACAATTGCCATAGTGCGAACTGTTCGGCCAACTGTCGCACACAATCCAATTCTTGTCGGAACTCTCGGCGGTTGGGTCCGCGCTCACGGGATTCAGCCAGGTCAACCCTCCATCGATAGAGCGGCTCACCACGACCGCCGGCGTCTGCGATGTATTCGAAAGCGGCAGCGAAGCAATCATCCACACGCCGTGCTTCGCGTCATAGGCAACAGCCGGATCGCTGGCCGCGTCGTACGGCCCGCTTCCCTCGCCAGTAGTCAGACCAGGCAGAAATCCGTGGGTCCAGGTCGTGCCTCCGTCGGTCGAGGTCGCCCATCCGATGGCGGTCGCGCCTCCTGGAGAGATGCGCCCGGTCTGAAACGCAGCCACCATGGTGCTCCCATTGGCCAGCATGTGCGGCTCCACCTCCGTCGCATGCTGCCCCGGGCCGATCGTATAAGGATCGGAACTAACCTGAGTCAGGTTGGGGCCCACGGGATTCCCCGGTTGCGTCACGGTCACAGGGGGCGATGAGGAACCCGAACATCCCGCTAGCGCAAGCGTGATCAATAACGGCACAAGCACCGCGATCGTTCTGGCGCCGAGAAGTCGAAGTCGTATACGCATTGATTCAAGAGCCGCGTGCGATTTACAGTAGCGCCGCCGTCCCCGGCGGCTGTCGCGGGGGCGCCTCGCCCGCGCTTGCCAGAGCAATAGAAAAGCCCGTCATCCCCATCATCGGCGGGCGCTCTTCAAACGTCAATGCTACTTAAGGCGCGGCCTTGGCTCGCTCGCGCACAAATGCAATCCCTACGTCATCCGCGTAAATCGATTTCCATCCCTTGCTCCCCGCTAAAATGTTCGCCAGCGCCGCGTCCCTCGGCAGCAGCACGCAGGACGCGTCATGCGCATCGAGAAACTCCTCCCATCCCCGCTCGCCGTGCATCATCTTCAAGTAAGACTTGAAGAATTCCGCCCCATACAAATCATGCCGGTCGTCGACCACGACCCGCGTCCCGGGATAAAGCCGGTAAATCAAATACCCGCCCCAGTAATCCGGACTGAGCACCGGCCCCGCCACATTATTTCTCTCCAGGTAATTCACCGCCTCCAGCGGCATGCGCGTCGGACTAAAATGAGCATCCATCACCAGACTCGATCCCACCCGTCCGCCATTCACCTCGATCGCCAGGGTGGCGATGATCGCAATGATCGGCCACGCGTGACCGCGCAGTCCCCCTTCAATCGCACTCATTCGCTGAGAGAATCCCCGGCCAATCCCCACCGACGGCAGCACCGGCCCAACCACCATCACCAGCAGAATCGAAGAGACAGGAATATTCCGCGAAGCGTAAAGCCCCGCATATACCGCGAACAACACGGTCAGCCCCGCGCTCAACCGCAACTGCCGCCCACGGACCGCAACCACGGCAACCGCAATCAGCAACAAGACCAGAAAACACTTCTGCGCCGCTCCATGAAAGTTAGGCGACTGAAACTCGTCAATGTGATCCATCAGAAAGCGGTTCGACAGATACGAATAAATGTGCCGGTGCAGGTTCCATCCATAAGGATTCACCAGGCTCGCCACCAGGGAAAGCAGCCCGACCCACGCGAGACTCCGCACCCGCTTTCCCGCCGCCACCTTCTGCAGCAATTCCTCGATCCGGCCTTCCCTGGCTGAAAACCACTTCCATATCGGACCCAGCAGAAAGATTCCCCACAGCACAAACCCCACCAGAAAACCGCCGTGCAGGTTTACCCAAACCAGCATCAGCAGCGGCAGAGCCCATAACCGTCGCTGGCCTTCACCCTCGAAACATTCCCGCTCAGAAGAATCCAGAATGCGGAACCAGGCCAGAGTAAACAGCCAGCTCAACACGTGCGGCCGCGCCAGAAAATGAATCATCGAAGCCGACATCGCCAGCAGCACCAGCACCACCGCCACCAGAAAATTCGTGCCCCGGGAGATCATCAGCCGAAACAGCCACGCAAACACCGCCGCAATCACCACCGCCGTAAGCCACCCCACTCCGTTCAGTCCGAGCCTGGCCTCCAACTGACCGACGAGCACGTCATAGAGCCACTCCCAAGCGAACCACGGCTTGCCTCCCATGGTCGAAGAAAACGAATCCACGCGCGGGATCGCGTGCACGGCCAGAATCCGCTGCCCCGTGCGAATGTGCCACCCGATCCCCGCATCCCCCAGCAGGCGCACCGACAGCGGCGTGAACACCAGCACGCCCAGCAGCGCCACAAAAATCAAGTCCGCCGCCGAAGGCATCGCCACCCGAACCCACGCCGGAGTTTCGCTTGCCGAAGAACTTCTCTGAGAACTTCTGGAACCCTCTGCCATCGCGCTGAATCTTATAGAGGTGAGGCCATAACAGCAAGATGGCGGACCAAGTCAGGACTACGATGACGAGCAGCCCGATCCCTCGAGTCGTGATCGTCGGCGCCGGCTTCGGCGGCCTGAATGCCGCCCAAGCGCTGGCCAAAGCCCCGGTGCAGATCACCGTCATCGACCGCGCGAACTACCACACCTTCCAGCCACTCCTATATCAGGTGGCCACCGCCGGACTTTCTCCCGGAGAAATCGCCGCCCCCATCCGCTCCATTCTTCGCTCTGACAAGAATGTCCAGGTACTCATGGCCGAAGTTACGGGATTCGACCTCGACCGCCGCATCGTCAAAACATCCGATGCCGACATTCCATACGACTACCTGATCGTCGCCGCCGGCGCGGGTCACAGCTACTTCGGACACGATGACTGGGAGCCCTACGCCCCCGGCCTCAAGACCATCGAAGACGCGCTCGAAATCCGCCGCCGCGTGCTGCTCGCCTTCGAGTTGGCCGAGCGCCAGGCCTCTACGGGCGAAACCGCTGCCCAGCTTAATTTCGTAGTCGTCGGCGGCGGGCCGACCGGAGTCGAACTGGCCGGAACTCTCGCCGAAATCTGCCGCCACGCTCTCACCCACGAATTCCGCTCCATCGATCCCGCCCGCACCCACATCCTGCTGCTCGAAGGCGGCCCGCGCGTGTTGCCCGCCTATGCGGAAGACCTATCGCGCAGCGCGCAGGAACAGCTCAATCGACTGGGAGTCGAAGTCCGCACCTCGGCCATCGTGACCCAGATTGAACCCGGCGCAGTCTACACCGGCAATACGAGACTTCCGGCCACCGTGATCCTGTGGGCAGCCGGAGTGGCCGCCTCCCCGCTCGGAAAGAGCCTCGGCGCCCCAATCGACCGCGCCGGACGAGTGCTGGTCGAACCCGACCTCAGCCTTCCCACGCATCCAGAAGTCTTTGTCATCGGCGATCTCGCCGCCCTGAAAGACGAGAAAGGCAAAATGCTCCCCGGCGTCGCCCCGGTAGCCATTCAGCAAGGCCGCTTCGTCGCCAAACTGATTCGCCACGAACTGGAATCAAACAAGGCAGCGGTTGCCCCACCCTTCTCGCGCTCTTCGCGAGAGGAGCCTGCCCTGAGCGAGCGCAGCGAGCCGAAGGGTGGGGATTTTGACTCCCGCCCCGTCTTCCACTACTGGGACAAAGGCAGCCTGGCCACCATCGGCCGCGCCGCCGCCGTCGCCGAGTTCGGACGCATCCACATCTCCGGCTTCATCGCCTGGCTTTCCTGGCTGTTCGTCCACATTCTTTTTCTCATCGGCTTCCGCAACCGCCTGCTGGTGTTCATTCAATGGGCATGGTCCTACGTCACCTACGAACGCGGCGCGCGCCTGATTACCGGCAGCACGTATCTACCCGGATGGACGGCCGATCAACATCCTGATCCTGCCCAGCCAGACGCTGTGCACCCTTTGTGAACCCCTGACCTAATTTTGGGCACAGTCCGCCCTTCTCCAGTTTGCTAATCTCCCCAGGGTTCCGATAAAGCATGCCCCAAGGGAATCCGGTCAATGAGCGTTGGCTTGCATGTCGGTGGCTGACGAAGTCAGGTTTCAACAGGTATGGGGCGCTGGCGCTTTGAAGCTCTTGAACCGGCTATTTGGCCTGGTCTAAGCTTTCCCTTAGTCTCGGGGTGAGGGACGGCACAGGTTTTTACCGTTTCCACTGTCCTGGGTTCGACCGAAGGAGAACGGTTGGCAGGCCGGGCCACGTTTCTCACCCCGCGACGAAGCGTTTTCCCATAGCGCGCTCAGCCTGTCAGAGAGTGCAATGGCGCTTTATCGCCATTTACCAGGCTAGGCGTACAATTTTCGTCCGACTCTTTTCTTGACAAGCCCTTAGGGAGCGCGCATTGTTCTCGTGTCACTTTCCGACAGACCTCGCCCAGAGTCTTTCGCAGAAAGCGGATTCTGTCTGACCAGGCCCTTCTGTTCTTCGGCGCGGTCCACGAATACCCTCGAGCACAATCCTCGTGGACGTAGAAGGAGATCGCCATGCGGGCACATACACACCCAATGAGGTCTTCCACGCCTCACAAGCGCACCCTTGAGGTGGAGGTTCTTTGTATTGGTTTCTGGTCGGTCGCAATTATTGCAGTTGTGGCGGTTCTTACAATTGTCGCTGTTCCAAGCGCTCTTAGCCAGATCCCTATCGAGAACCAACAGAATAGGGCGTCGGCCAAATCCACGCGTCAGAAAGCTCTCTCCAGCTCCTCCGGCTCATCTCTTTTTCTGCCGGTGGTTACCTACCAAGGTGGCTCCCAGGCCAGCATGGTAGCGGTTGCGGACGTGAACGGCGACGGGAAGCCGGATCTGATCGTCCTCAACTGCGGCAATTGCTACGGTCCCTCATCAATCACTAATCCCGGCTCTGTAGACATAATGCTGGGCTACGGAGACGGGACATTTCAGCCAGCTGTGCCCTATGGGACCGGCACCGCCAGCCCCCGCTTCGTGGTCGTTACAGACGTGAATGGCGATGGCAAGCTCGATCTTGTAGTGGCCAATCGGTGCATCGACAACGGTTGCTTGGTGGAAGCCGTCGTAGCCGTACTTTTGGGCAACGGCGACGGAACGTTTCAGCCGGCGGTAACCTACAATTCGGGCGGCCTATTCGCCTCATCGGTGGCAGTTGCGGACGTGAACGGCGACGGAAAACCTGATCTCGTGGTCGGGAACGACTGCGCCGATTCTAATTGTGACGGCTCGGTGGGCGTGCTGTTGGGCAACGGGGACGGAAGCTTCCAGCCAGTGGTGCCCTACAGGGTCGGCGGAAACTTTGCTTATTCGGTGGCGGTTGCGGATGTAAACGGCGACGGAAGACCGGATGTGCTGGTGAACACGAATTCCTGTAAACACGGGAGTTGCAACCAAGGCGCGGTGGGCGTGTTGTTAGGCAATGGTGACGGCACATTCCAGCCCGTAGTGACCCATCTCTCGGGAGGGACTTTCCAGATTTTTTCGGCAGGTTCGCTAGCCGTGGCGGACGTGAACAAAGATGGCAAGCCAGATCTCGTAGTCCAAAATGCCCAATGCTGCAACTCAGTCGATGCTGTGGCGGGTGTGCTGCTGGGCAATGGAGACGGCACTTTCCAGCCGGTCGTAACCTACCCATCAGGCGCGGGCGGTTGGGGTACCTCGGTAGCCGTCGCAGATGTGATTGGCGACGGAACCGTCGACATCGTGACGACTGAGCAGGACTCTGGACTCAACGGTATCAACCACGGATTGGTGGCCTTATTGTTTGGCAACGGTGACGGCACCTTCCAGCCGGCGCAAACCTATGACTCTGGCGGTTTCTTGACAAACTCGGTGACTATCGCGGACCTAAATGGCGATGGACGGCCCGACCTCGTGGTGGCAAACATCTGTGCGGACGACACCTTTATTTGCCAGCGCTCATCCGTGGGCGTGCTGCTGAATAACTTGGGAATCCGAAAGGTGGCAACCACGACCGCTCTAACCTCTTCGTTGAATCCGTCGTTCATCGGGCAGGCGGTTACATTCACGGCCACAGTAACTTCAACGGCGGGAACCCCGCCGAAGGGAGAGGCCATCACGTTCTACAGCGGAACTGCAGTTCTCGGTACCTCTCCATCGAGTCGAGGAGTTGCCGCGCTGACCACATCCTCGATGCCGGCAGGTATCTTCACCATCACAGCGAGGTATTCCGGCGACTCCGGCTTCGCTGCCAGCACTTCGCCTGGGCTTAAGCAAACGGTGAACTTCACCACGAAGTCCGCGACCTCAACTACATTCACTTCCAGCCTGAATCCATCCATCTACGGGCAGAGGGTAACCTTCACGGCCCAGGTGACAACGGCGGGAGCACTGCCGCCAACCGGCCGCGTTACGTTCACCTGGGGAGGAATCGACACCATCGGGTCTGCGCTGCTTAACAGCAACGGTGTGGCCACGCTGACCAAATCAAGTCTCAACACCGATCCTTATCCGCTAACTGCGGTGTATCGCGGAGACGTAAACAACCTGAGCAGTACGTCGCCGCTGCTGAATCAGCTTGTGCTGCAAACCACGACCTCGGCCACACTCACTTCGTCTCCCAATCCGTCCACGCAAGGGCAGGCGGTGATTTTAACGGCGAAGATTTCGTCGCCGACGGTAACCCCGACCGGACCGGTTACCTTCACTGCGGGGACGACGGTATTGGGTACGGCGCAACTCAGCGGCGGCAAAGCAACGCTGACCATCTCGTCGCTGGCCATGGGCTCAACCGAAGTCACTGCGATCTACTACGGAGACTCAAACATCGCAAAGAGTTCAGCTTCAGTTATCCAGGCAGTACAGTAGAACGCGGAGTACCTCAGACCGTGCTCTCGTGGGTCCACAGGAACCTGGACTTCATCGCCAGTTGATCGTTTTGACCCCGGATTACGCCGAGCAAGCAAATTGGGCACAGTCCGCCGTTCTCCAGTTTGCGAATCTCCCGAGGGTTTCCGATAAAGCATGCCCTAAGGGAATCCGGTCACTGAGTGCTATGCGGATTTATCAACAGCTATGGCGCGTTTGGTCTGCGCTATCATCCGAGCATGAAACGAAATGCCTCGATTGCCTTGACTCTCGCAGCGCTTGTCTTAGCCTGTGGCTGTGCAAAGAAAATGGCTGTCCCGCCACCTCCGCCGCCACCGGAATCTATCCTTGGAAGCGAATCGAACGGACTGCCAGATTCTCTCTTCAAAGGCGATCAAGCTGTTTTGTCAGATCAGGACATCGCCAGAATCCTTAACACCCGGTTAAGCCTCGCCGGTCGACAACGCATGGCTATTCTCAGCGTTGGCTCCAGCAGTTGGTGGTCTGAAGACCTCGCCGACATTGAAGCAAAGAACTTCGACGCGCTGTTGCGAGAGTTAAAGGCGGACCCGCAACTTACCGATGTTCGCCTGCTGCCATCGCTACTCGTCCCCGAGAAGCGGACTGTTCCTTATCTACGCGAAGCCGCAGCCGTATTCAAGCTGATCTCCTTTTCGTGTACACGACGCGCATCCAGACCTTCCGTCGAGATCGCTTCCTCAAACCGAACGAAGTCCACGCCCAGTGTGTAGCGGAATCTGTCCTGTTGGACGTGCGGACCGGAATCGTTGCTGACACGGCGCGTGCTACTGAGAACATTGCGCTAACGAAGGCGTCATCTGATTTGAACTTCAGCGAGACTGTTGCTCGGGCGGAGTCGGACGCGAGGGGAAAAGCGCTTGTATCGTTGGCGCAAATGGTGGTGAAGCGCCTTGCGAAAGCCGACGAGTAGGTGGCAACAGGCAAGACAGTGGGAAGATGAGTGATATGGGGATGTTACGACCTGTTTCATAATGCTCTCTTCGGAAAATCTAAGGTCAAAGAGTGTAACGGGGATTCGCGATAGTTGATCGAGTCCGACGAGGGCGCGAGTATTTTGAGACTGTGCAATTTCGAACAGACGCTCGATTGCCAGTTTGGGCATGATTATCCGTGAGCAGACTTCGGGGGAGGGCTGTTCAGCAAACGTCCCAACTCGAAAGAGCTTGGGGCGTTTTGTTTTGGGAAGAAGGTCTTCCGCAAGAAAGAGGCCGGACCCAAGATCGAGTCCAGCCGCAGTTTGAAACGGTCGTGAGGGTCGAATGGCGTACAGTCGCTAACCCATGACCGTGTTCCGTTCGTTAACAGGAACAGCTTACCCGCTGCGGGTCTCAGGAGCTGGTCAATAGTGCACACTCAATGGGGATTTTACGACAGTAATCCTTTCGAGCCACGACCAACCCCATCGCTTTCGTTGACTTGCCCTCGTATCATGCCTAGCATTGTGCGATTCGATGATCGACCAACCCATCTCGCAGAACCCAATTGTCGAGAAGGTGGATGACGGAAAACAGTCCGCACAACCTCAATGGATCT
>Ga0207108_1187_pt1 | contig 9940 bp, 14 predicted proteins | sample Alteio_BWMinHeat_76_FD_153562 | JGI IMG/M metagenome (GOLD analysis project Ga0207108, IMG submission 153562) | Enriched cells from forest soil in Barre Woods Harvard Forest LTER site, Petersham, Massachusetts, United States -... | ecosystem: Environmental > Terrestrial > Soil > Temperate forest >...
ATAACCGCGGATGCGCCGTGGACTTGTCCTTGTACGATTTGAAAACCGGCAAGGAAGTGAAGATGCCCAGTGGCTACGACGAAATGACCGATCGCGCCTTTGCCGACTATGCCGGGGGCACTCCCGAGGAGAGCGCTCGCCGTGCTCTTCTGCGCCAAGCCATGGAAAAACAGGGCTTCCAGGTGAATCCCAAGGAGTGGTGGCACTTCGACTATAAGGATTGGAAACAGTATCCAATCGTCAATCTGAAATTCGAAGATCTCGGATTGTAGAGATGTTGCCGCAGGTCAATTTCGATGCCGAGGGGCGTTGGTCAATTTCGGCAGCATCCAGAGATCGATCAGCCGCTGGTAGGTTGACTCCGGCAGTTGTACCAGCAGGGGGTTGCGCGCCGGATCGAGCCAGGTGAGCAAAGTTTCCAGCTCGGCTTGTGACATAGCGGTGCATCCGGCTGTGCCCTGCTCGTGGCTATGCCAGATGTGGAGAAAGACGCACGAGCCGGCGCGCGGCTTCGGTAGGTTAGCGTCACCCGTAACCGTGCCGTTGTGATCTACGACAACTCCCCAGCGGTAGGACTCGCCGGCATCCCGCATGTGCTCTGAGCTGTTCCAGTCGGGAGCGACGATAGCGCGGTCCACGATGCGGTTATAGTGCTTCGAGCCAGGATCGTCGACACATTCGATCGATGGGGTCAGATTCAGATACGGCATCTTCAGCCCAGGGAGTGGCTCCGAAGCATAGCCGAATGCGGTGCCTAGAGCGAAGACTCCAGCGGGAGCTTTGCCGTCTCCTTCTCTTTTGACTGGGTCGGATGCAGAGCGGACTTGGGCATCATCGGTCGCAATGACGCCGATACCCCACGCCAAGCCATTCCTGCCGACGACAATGGAGATCGGGTCTCCGACCGCGCGCCATTTTTCATTGATAGTGGCACGTTCATATCGCCGCAACGTTCCTTCGATTGCACTCCAGTCCGAAGTAGTAACGAGGATCATCTGTGTGGAACGCCCGAGAGCATCGGAGTTCGGAGGGCCAGCCTGAGCCCGGCCAGAGACATGCCAGCCTACGATCGCAAGAAGACAAAGGAGAAAGGCCACAGATTTCATGAAGAGCAGTATAAGGCTATCCCGGGCGACTGAGACTTGGGTTGCAAGGTTCAAGCTCCGGCGTTCGCATTTCTTATGTTGCGCATGCAACACTTTTATGTTGCAATAGCAACATAGAGGTGAATCCATGAGTGAACTCCTTGAAGCGCTTTTCCGCCGGCGAGTAGTCAAGGCCTTTGAACCCGTCGAAATCCCGCACGTACTGCGTGAACAAATCCTCGATGCGGCCCGCCATGCGCCCTCCAGTTTCAATTCGCAACCGTACCGGTTCTTTTGGGTGGAATCGTCGCCCGGGAAGGCAACCGCGGCGAAACTTTGCATGGGACAAATGCCTGCGGCAACGGCCTCGGCGCTGGTGGTTGCGGTGGCGGACATCGGGTCGCTGGCGGCGACCTCACAGGCCCAGTTGGAGTGGATGCGCAGGAGCGGCTTCAGTGACGCCAAAGTCCGAGATTACGAGCGGACGGCGAAAATCGGCCGGATCCTGTTCATGCCCGGACCGTTCGGCATTTTTGGCGCGGTCAAGTGGGCGATTTTTCGACTGGTGAATTTGTGGAAGACGATGGGGATGCCGCCAGTGTTTCGACATGACTTGTTAAAGTGGGCGACGAAGAGTACATCGTTGGCCTGTGAGAATCTGATGATTGCCGCCGAAGCACTGGGGCTCAACACCTGCCCCATGGAAGGATTCGATGGCCGCAGACTCTCCAGATTTCTCGGGCTGTCAACCCGGTATCATGAAATTGTGATGGTGATTGCAATCGGGAAGAAATCGCCTGCTTATGCGGAACCGCCTCAGTGGCGGCGACCGCTCGAGGCCACGGTAACCGTCCTATGATCGATCGGACTATGATCACTGGTTCAAATAAGGATGGTTCAAGCAAGGATGGTTCAAACAAGGATGTTCCAAAAAATGATATCCCTCAAGACATCCTAAGGGACTCAGTGCTTGCCCATGTTGCTGCAGCCTATTTTTCCGTCGGGAAGAGACTTGAACGAAAAACCCGGTGCTCTGCGACTCGTGGATTCATCCTATCCACACTCCGGGGCGGTGCGGCACTCAATCAGAATCAAATCGCCACACTTCTTGGTTTCGACCGAACTGTCGTGCACCGCGCCATCAAGTCGATGGTTCAGGATGGGCTTGTGTCGGAGAGGAAAGCAAAATCGGGGAGAGCAATTCACGTTACGTTGACGCCAAAAGGCCACAACTACAGGAAACGCCTGATCAATACGAGGATAGCCGTTGACGATAAGCTCCGAAAAGAAATGACTCCGGAAGAACGCACGACACTTCTTCGACTCTTGAAGTTGATTGCCGAATTAGAGTTCTAAGACTAGGCCACTGGGTTACGGAGCTATTGAGAGGCGCCGAAAAGAACCGGACTCACCAGGGTTTCAATCCGGGCTGCCATCTCCTCGGCGGGGATACGGTCGGGGGTCTGAAACCAGCGGCGCGCGGCTCCAAAAACGGCCCAGGCTGCGGTGGTCGCCTGCAGTGCCGCATCGACACCGGGTGAAGTCCCATGAAGGGCAAGGCCTTCCTTGAACATATCCTCGACGATGGGAATGATGGAGCCTTCGAGCGATGTCCGAGCCAACTGAGTGGGACAGCCTGTGGTCTCGGCAAGATAGTCGCAGACACCAAGTGCAATGGCGCGCAGTGCTCCATGGCAGCCGGTAAAGGTGATTCCGCGGCGTTCGATCAGATCGCGGAACCGCGCGCCTGTCATGGCCTGCAACAGCGCGTTCTTGTCTGAATAGTGCAGGTAAAAGGTGGCCCGGTTCAGCGTCGCCTCGTCGGCGATCTCCTGAATGGAGATGTCTTCGAAAGCCTTTTTTATCAACAGCTTGGCTAGTGAATCCATGAGCATGCGACGGCTGCGCAGGATGCGCGGGTCCGTGGTTCCGGTCTCGGGTTGGAGGAGCTGGGGCATTTTCTATATTGATGAAAGGATACCTCCTTACGGACCAAAGCGACACTTGTTTATTTTCTTTGAATCGACAGCTGTGTATTAAGCGTCAAATGTCTTGTTGGAGGGATTTTCAATGTCAACTCTGCTACATATCGATTCCAGCCCACTTTACGGCCGGTCAGTCTCTCGCGAGCTGACTGCTGCGTTCGTCAACGAATGGAAATCTTCGCACCCGGATGGAAGGGTTATAGATCGCGACCTCAACGCAACCGAGATACCGCCAATCAATGCGGAATGGGTCGGTGCCGTCTATACGCCGGAACAGGCCCGCACTCCGCAGCAGAAAGAATTGCTTGCGCTCTCCGACTCCCTGCTCGCAGAATTAGAGCAGGCCGATGAATACGTCGTCGGAGTACCCATGCATAACTTTGGTGTGCCCTCTGTGCTGAAGCTATGGATCGACCAGATCGCGCGAGTCGGCAGGACGTTTTCCTACGGGGAGCGAGGGCCGAAGGGCTTGATCGTCGGAAAGAAGGCGACCTTCATCATCGCAACCGGCGGGATCTACGATGCCCAGACGCAGATGGCCTCGTTCAATTTCGTGGAGCCGTATCTACGGTCCGTATTTGGTTTTCTTGGTGTGACGGACGCGACCTTCCTCACCGCTGGCGGGACCAGCGTGCTGAACCAGGGGCGAGACCGGAACGCATTTCTCGCACCGCATCTTCAGACCGTGCAGACGCACGCGCAGACTTTCTAGAAAGGACACTATGAAAATTACTTCAATTGTTGCTCGCTATCTACTGGGCCTTATGTTTACGGTCTTTGGGTTGAATGGATTTCTCAACTTCATCCACCAGCCGCCACCGCCAAATCCGCTGGCAATCCAGTTCTTTGTTGCCGTCAGCACATCGCATTTTGCCGCATTCTTTTTCGCGCTGCAGCTGCTCGGTGGGCTGCTGTTGCTTTCGGGCTACTTCGTGCCACTTGCGCTGACTGTGTTGGCGGCGGAGCTCTACAACATCCTTGCGTTTCACCTGACGCTTGCGCCGGCGAGCATTCCTCCGGCTCTGCTGGCCTCAGTATTGTGGGTACTGGTCTTCCTTCAGTACCGCGAAAGCTTCAAGGGTATCTTCACCGCGAAGCCTGCGACGCAGTCATGAACTGCGTCGCAGTACTCGCGGCGATTCGCACCGCTATGAAGGGGTTAGAGCACCCGCAGAACTGCTAATGTCGCATCATCCGTCTGGCAACCTCTGGAGAAGTCGTCCATGGAGTTGAAAATCGATCGGACGAGATGTTCAGCATTTTCGGTCCCTAGTTGCGCCCAGGCGGCTGTCGCTTGCAACAGCCGCTGAACTCCCCACTCCTCGCCGGATTGGTTCGGCGCTTCAATGACTCCGTCGGTGAAGGTGATGACCACATCGCCGGGGTCAAGCTGCACTGCTCCCTCCTCATAGCTCGAATCAGGAAACATACCAACCGGTGCCCCGCCCGTCTCGAGCGTATCGATTGAGCCGTGATGCCGAAGAATAATCGGGGGAGTGTGTCCGGCATTCACGTACCGTAGCGTGCGTGTCGCCCCGGTCGAAGACGCCGTAGAATACCGTCGCGTAGCGGTCTGTGAGCGACGAAGCGAACGCTTGGAGATTCACTATCTTGAGCAATGCGGCCAGGTCGTTTCCTGTGAATAGTGCTGCTGTGCGAAGCGCGGACTGCACACTGGCGATCATGAGCGCGGCGGCAACACCTTTGCCGGAGGCATCGCCAACGGCCAACGCCAGGCGGTCATCCGTAAGGGGCATGAAGTCATAGCAATCGCCACCGAGGGCTCGAACCTGGCGGCACTGCGCGCTATAGTCCACGAAGTCGCTGGTCCGACCCAGACCCCGCATAAACCGTTGCTGGACATCGCAAGCAAGCACCCAGTCCTGGCTAACGTCAACCACCGCATCGTCGGTCGTCATTTTCCTGCCTCCACTCGTTTGTCGGTTCTGAGTGCACAAAATCGACAGCCTGGGCCTGAATTTTTGTTTGGAAAAATATTGCCCAGGGATGTAGAGAACGGCGCGACGGCTCCGACTACTCCATGAAAGCGCAAGATGGCTAATGCTGCTGCAAGGCGCCAAGATGCAGCAAATCAAAGGAGATGAAATGATGACCTTGACGCCCTACCTATTGTTCGAAGGCAATTGCCATCAGGCAATGGAGTTTTACAAATCCTGCTTCGGGGGAGAACTGACTGCGACCAAGGTTAAAGATTCTCTAGCCAAGGATTTCATGCCAGAGGCTCAGGGGGAGAAAATCGTGAATGCCCGGCTCAGAAACGGCAAGCTGGAGATTTCAGCATCGGACTGGCTGCGGCCTGACCGAACCGCAATTCGCGGTAACACGGTTTGCCTTTATCTGAGCGGGGGAACATTCGAAGAATTGAAAACTCTATTTGAAAAACTCTCAGAAGGCGCAGAAGTAACCGACCCGTTGAAGGATCAGTTTTTCGGCACCTACGGAGCGCTCAACGACAAATTCGGTGTGCGATGGATGTTTCAATCAGACAGGAAGGCATAGGCAAAACGCCATTCGGTAAACAAACCACATAGGAGCGAGATATATGAAATACATTTTGCTGATGTCGAGCACGAAGGCGGGCGTTGACAGTTATCACGCCTGGTCACAAGAGGATATTGAGAAGGGCATGGGCGTCCTCCGGAGTATCAATAACGAACTGAGCGAATCGGGAGAGTTTGTGACCACACAAGGCCTGGCTGAACCTGCGGAAGCGAAGGTTGTGCGCGGTGGGAAAAATGGCATGCCAGTCACGGACGGAATTTTCCCCGAGTCGAAGGAGTTTTTGCTGGGCTACTGGATCGTTGACGTGGCCACTCCAGAACGCGCTTATGCCATAGCAGGCCGGATTTCGGCAGCGCCGGGGCCGGGAGGAATACCGACGAACATGCCGATTGAAGTCCGGCGGTTCGCGGGCAATTAGCAATCTATGTCTCAATGACGGAATGCCGGGAAGGCCGCACGCATTCTGGCAAAACTGTGATGGCGCGGAAAACGGCGCCGGATGAAAATCCAAGGAGAACCGAAAAATGAAATACATGATGATGATGAACACGATGCGAGCCGGCAAGGGAGTTCCCCAGTGGGCCCAGAAAGACCTCCAGACACACATCGCGTTTATGCACGGGCTAAACAAAGAGCTTCGCGAATCCGGCGAGTTCGTCTCAGCCGAAGGTCTGTCTTTTCCTGATCAGGCTAAGTTGGTGCGGGCTGGCAAGGACGGCGTGCCGATCACCGACGGCGTATTCCCAGAGAGCAAGGAATTTCTGGCGGGATACTGGATTGTTGATGTTGACTCGCCGGAGCGAGCCTATGCCATCGCGGCGAAAGCGTCCGCGGCGCCGGGTCCTGGCGGCACACCGTTGAACATGCCGATCGAGCTGCGTCCGGTTATGAGCGGACCTCCGCCGGAAATGCTGTAACGAGAGTTGCGATGACCAAGCCATGGGACACGACTTCCGAGCATCTGCTGCGCGAACTTGCGCCCCAGGTGCTCGGCTCAGTGGTGCGCCGTTTTCGAGACTTCTCCTCTGCCGAAGACGCCGTGCAGGAGGCCATGATAGCTGCGTTCACGCAATGGCCGCTGGAGGGTGTTCCCGAGAATCCACGCGGCTGGCTGATCCAGGTCGCATCCCGCCGCATGACCGACCAGGCGCGCAGCGAAATTGCACGTCGTGAGAGGGAAACCGCAGTCGCGAAGGATGTGGAGACCGTGGCGCTCACCAACGAAATCGAGTTTGATATGGATCCGGAGGACACGCTCATCTTGTTGTTTATGTGCTGTCATCCTGCCCTGAGTTCGTCCTCGGCGATTGCTCTGACTCTACGCGCCGTCGGCGGTTTAACGACGGCGGAAATCGCCAACGCATTCCTGGTTCCCGAGGCGACCATGGCGCAGCGGATCAGCCGCGCGAAGCAGAGCATTAAGGCTTCCGGCGTGCGATTCCGCCCGCCTTCCTCGCAGGAGCGTGCCGAACGGCTGCCTGCAGTTCTCCATGTGCTCTACCTGATCTTCAATGAAGGGTATGCCAGCAGCATCGGAGCTCACTTGCAGCGGCTCGATTTGGCACGTGAGGCGATCCGGCTAACTCGCGGTGCAAAAGCGCTGCTACCCGAGGATGGAGAAGTAGCCGGCCTGTTAGCGCTGATGTTGCTCACCGACGCTCGTCGCGCGGCGCGAACCGGATCGGATGAGGAATTAATTCCCTTGGACAAGCAAGATCGAACTTTGTGGGACCGGGCCGAGATCTCCGAAGGCATCGAGCTCTTGACCGCAGCGCTTTCGAAAGGATCCGTCGGTCTGTATCAGTTGCAGGCGGCCATCGCTGCGGTTCATGACGAGGCGGCGCGAGCGGAAGACACGGATTGGCCGCAGATCCTGGCATTGTACGAACTGTTGAAACGTGTGTCTCCCAGCCCCATGGTCACGCTCAATCATGCGATTGCGGCTGCCATGGTCCACGGCCCTTCGAAAGGCCTCGAACTGCTAAGGACGCTCGATGCCGACGCTCGGCTTGCTGGTCACTATCGTCTCGACGCGGTTCGCGCCCATTTGCTCGAAATGGTTGGCGACTATGAAGGCGCCATCAAGCACTTCCGAATTGCGGCCGGACGGACGACAAGTATTCCGGAACGGAATTACCTGATGAACCAAGCGGCTTGTCTGGCGGAGAGAAAACTGAGCTAGAGTCTTCGTGCCGTCTGCCGACAGTCGCGCGCTCCCTATTGCGCGGCTGGGTTGGAAGCATTAGGTTATTTGGGTGATCTTTCCGCGGTGCAGTGGAATCCTTCTCCATGTCACGTCTTTGCCCGGCAGGCACGGTATAGGTGATCTTGGAGAATCCGCTTATGAGTTCATCGAATTCCTGGCCGGGGCCGGGCAGAAAATCTGGCAGGTCTTGCCGCTGAACCCCACCGGATACGGCGATTCTCCTTATCAGTGCTTCTCCGCATTTGCCGGAAATCCCCTGTTCATCGATCTGAGAACTCTTCGTGAGGAAGGACTTCTGTCAGCGCAGGATCTCTCCAATGCACCGAATTTTCCGGACGAGCATGTGGCGTACGACCGGGTAATTTCCTTCAAACAGGGACTCCTTCGCAAAGCTGCTCGCACTTTCCTGGCAGACAGAACAGAGGCCGACGGTCGGGCCTTCGATACTTTTTGCCAAGAGAACAGGGAATGGCTGGAGGACTATGCGCTCTTCATGGCGTGCAAAAAAGTCCACAACGATGCGGCCTGGGTCCATTGGGACGCTGCATTACGTCGACGCGATCCCGCTGCTCTGAAGGAATGGCGGAGCGAATTGTCCTCTGAGCTGGACTTTCACAGGTTTGCACAGTTCAAATTTTTTCGGCAATGGGAAAAGGTAAGAGATCGCTGTCGTCGTCATGGCATCAGCATCATGGGCGACCTTCCAATCTATGTCGCTCACGATAGTGCTGATGTCTGGGCTCATCCGGAGTTGTTTCGCCTGGATGAACGAGGGCGGCCTACTGCGGTTGCGGGCGTTCCGCCCGATTATTTCAGCGCTACCGGTCAACTTTGGGGCAACCCTCTTTATCGCTGGGATGTTTCTGCGTCTTCCAGTCACCGTTGGTGGATTGATCGCTGCCGGGCATCCCTTGGAATGTTCGATCTGGTGAGACTGGATCACTTTCGCGGCTTCGAAGCTTATTGGGAGGTTCCAGCTACGGCCTCAACGGCCGCCGAAGGGAAGTGGGTAGAGGGCCCGGGCGCAGAGTTTTTTCGAGCTCTCCAAGCTGAACTCAAGGAACTGCCCTTTGTCGCCGAAAATCTCGGTGTAATTACTCCCGGTGTCGAAGCTCTTCGCAATAATTTTGGGTTCCCGGGAATGAGCCTTTTGCAGTTCGCCTTCGGAAAAGATCCCCAGGGCCCCAGCTTCCGCCCGCACAATTATTCTCGTGAACTGGTCGCGTATACGGGCGGACACGACAACGACACTACTGTAGGGTGGTGGACAAGCTCGGGAGTGGGCGAGAGCACTCGAACCGAAGAGGATATTCGCGAAGAGCACGATTTCACCCGTGCATATCTTGGCTTTAAGAATGAGGAGGTCAATTGGATATTCATTCGCGCCGTCCTGGCCTCCGTTGCGAATACTGCCGTGTTTCCGTTGCAGGACGTATTAGGCCTGGGCAGCACAGCTCGAATGAATTTGCCTGGTTCTGTGAGCGGGAACTGGAGATGGCGGTACAAGGCGAACAGTCTCACGAAGGAAGTTCGTGAAAGATTGTTGGCTCTAACCCTTCTGTACGACCGCTGAAGTCGCTGTCGAGTCTGCCTAGAGCGGCGACAGTTCATCTTCGTCCTGCTCTTTTTTGTTACGAACGAACTTCTCTTCCAGGAAACGCCGTGCCAGATCCTTGCCGCCGATACCAAATGCGATGGCCAAACCAAGCATTAGGGCCCCGAAAGCAATTCCGAAGGCAACCAGCATAGTCTGTTCCGCCAAGCCCAGCTCTTCAAAGACGACAGACAACACGAAAACCATAATCATGCTGCGGACGGCAAGGCTTAGAAGGCGAGGCGATGGAACATTCGCATTCACTGAAGCCAGCAGCGCAGCGCGAGCTGAAAAGCCGGCGGCAAGCATGCCAAAAAATAAGATCAACACCGCCACGAACAAACGCGGCAGGAACAGGAAGAATCTTGCGACTTGCTCCTGCAGGCCCAGAATTCCCAGCACGCTCACCCCCAGCAGAATGAAGCCGAGCCAGGTGACCCAGAAAACAAACCGGCTCAACATCTCCGTTGCCGAAGGGAGAGCCGCTTTGGCCAGCAATTGAGAAGCGCCGGCATTTTCTGACAGCCGGTCGAACTTGATGAACCGG
>Ga0207108_1188_pt1 | contig 9926 bp, 7 predicted proteins | sample Alteio_BWMinHeat_76_FD_153562 | JGI IMG/M metagenome (GOLD analysis project Ga0207108, IMG submission 153562) | Enriched cells from forest soil in Barre Woods Harvard Forest LTER site, Petersham, Massachusetts, United States -... | ecosystem: Environmental > Terrestrial > Soil > Temperate forest >...
ATCGTAGCCGACATGGGCGCCGCCGATCACCCCCGTCGGCTGAGTGTTGAAAAAGGCATCGGTAGCGGGATCAAGAATGTTAACCTCATCGATGGGATCGTTGCCCCACGCGTAACCGATCTGGCCACCCATATATAGGCCGGTCCAGGTAAAGATCGGCGGCGGCGGCAGATAGACCGGCGGCGGCGCGCGGGAAGGAAGGTCCGCCGCGAAAGCCGTTCCCGCGAGCACCATGGCGCCGGCCGATGCCAAGAGAATGCGACGGAACATGTTTTGTCTCCTCAAAGGACGTCAAAGTTAAACCGTCAGCAGGTTACGCGATTAGCGCCGGTCTTCAACCGTTGTTGGCCTATGCACGGCGTTATCTGGCACACTGTGGCGCAAACGCAACGGAAGGCGGGACGGCCGCCATATTGCTTTTCCCGAGAGCACATAAAACCCGGCGTCGCGGCCGGGTTTTATGTTTGCCATCACTGCCCCGTGCCATTCCACGAGGTGCGCGCGCGTTTTCTCGGAAATATTGCTACGCCCACCACAGGGGCATCTGACTGCGAGGTTTGAGGCTTGTCACCCGCCTAACCACCGCGTGTAACGGACGAATGCACGGCAATCCCGGTCCCGGCCCAGATCACTTCAACCATCCCTTGTCCATGGCGAGCCAGGTGGAGCGGCGCTTGCCGGTCGCGCGCGGCGCGTGCGCCAGCAGGCCCGCCGTCACGGGAGCCGGTTCATCGTCGGCGCGATGGCCGTCGGTTTGGCCGGGCGCAGGCCCGAGCTGGTCCTCGAGGTCGCGCCACTTCGCGCCGGACCACCGATCCGCTCCGGCAATCCAGGCGGCGGCGCGCGCGTAGACCCGGCAGTCCAGCACCTCGTTGCGTTCCCGCAGCTTCTGCCACTCGAGTTTCTGGAACCCGCGCCGCGTCGTCACGGTCACCAGCTGTTCGGCGACCAGCTGCTTGATCCATTCGGCTTCCGCGCCCCGCGGGAGATGGATGAAGCCCGGCGGGACGGTGGCGCCCGCGGCGATTTCTTCATCCGTGGGAACGGCAAGCCTGAGATAGCGATAGGTCTCGGACTTGAAGGTCGCGACGGCGACCGTCCAAAGCCGCGCCCCACGGCGGATCTTGCGGCCGCGTTCCGTCGCATCGACAAAGCTCGGGCCGGCGACCGGCGCGGCCCGGCTGAACCCCTCGACGCCCTTGACCGGTGCGACCTGGGCAAACCCGGCCCCGCGCGCCCACGCATAGACGGCGGGAGCCTGATAGCCGGCGTCGACGGCGAGCTTGGCGATGCCGAGCCGTGCGCCATGGGCATGCGGCCAGGTCCGCCCGAGCAGGCGGGTGAGTTCGCCCCAGCTCGCTTGGCTCTCCGGACCGCCGGCGATCACAATGTGGTCGACGAGCCAGCTGGTGAGTCCGCGCCCCCAGGCCCAAACCGAAACCTCGATCCGGTCCTTCTGGACGTCCGCGCCGGCGGTCAGGAACAAGCCGCCGCCCGGCACCGTGCCGATGCGCCAGGCTTCGCGCCGCTCGTAGAGCCGCTGCCAGTCGGGCGCTTCGCCGGTCTCGATCCAGGTCTCGCCGAGGACTCCATTTTGGAAGCTGCGCTTGGCCTCGTCGGTTGCCTGCGCGGCCTCCCACATCCGGGCGATGCCGGTCCAGGACAGCCAGCCCACTGGCGAATAGAGGGCGGACAGATGAAACCCGATGGTGCCGGGATCCGCCGGCGCGGCGGCCGCCTGCCAGCGGCCCGCGGCCATCATCGCGGTCTTGTGGCGCTCCTCGATCGCTCCCTCACAGGCTTCGCAGGCATAGTGCGCGGTCTCGGGCTTTGCCTTCTCCCAGCGCAGCCGCTCGAACCGGAGCGCCTGTTCATGACCGCAGTGCGGACACGGCACGAAGAACCGCCTCTGGTCGCTCGCCTCGAACTCGCGCTCGATGCGCGAGACCCCATGGATCGTCGGGGTCGAGGTGAGATAAATTTTCGACCGCCACGCGAAGGTGCGGGTGCGCGCCTCGGCGAGCGCGACCGGATCGCCTTCCTCGCCGGCGGACGGCGGATAGGCATCGCCCTCGTCGAGAAACAGATAGCGCGCCGGCATCGACCGCAGGCCGGCCGCGCTGTTGGCCCCGGTGATGACCAGGAGGCCTGCCGGAAACTCCTTCGACAGCATGGTGTTGCCGGCGTCGCGCGAGCGCTGCGGCTTGACCCGGTCGCGGAGCGCCGGGCTCTCCGCGATCAGCGGATCGATGCGCTGGCGCGAGAACCGCTTGGCGAGTTCGACGGTCGGCTGCACCGCGAGCATCGGCCCCGGTGCATGGTGGATGACATAGCCGATCCAGTTGTTGCCCGCCTCGGTGTTGTGAGACGGAATGAATCCCTTTCCGCAGAGATAGAGGTGGTTGAGAGAATCGACCGAGATGCAGCGCACGGGCACGCTTGCCACCGGCTGGATATTTACGATCCGCCGGCGCCGGCTCTTCCACGGTCGCCCGTTCTCGATCGAGCGCATGCGCGCGATCTTCCGTGAGAGCCGGAACATCGGTTCCTCGCCATAGGCCGTCCATGACACACGCCAATAGCCCAGGCAGTCGCGATCTTGTCCTCCGATCACGCGGCGACGCGATCTCGCCCAGTAGACACTCGACTTGTATCCGAGGCCGTGCAACAGTTCGGCGAGACCCTCAACGAGCCGGCTGTCGGTGTTGGAGAACTCGCAGCGCTTTCCGTCCGGCGAGATCGTGCCGTCGGAGTCCATGAGACCGCGCACAAGTTCCAGGCGCTGGATGAGGCTCGCACGCAGGTACCGAGCCGGGATGTACTTGTTCGCCAGAACGTCGAGTTGGCGCAGGCGCGTCGTGAAAGGGGAACGATGTTGAACGCTCGCCGGCATTCCGGCGTCGTCGACCGTTCGGAAGGTTGGGTCGATCACTAAATTGGCGCATCTCCCCTTCCGCCAGTGCGGAAGGCGGAATTCGGCGTCGACACCGCAAGCACGGAGGTGCTCGACAATCTCCGCGTCGTCCGCCGAGCCAAAGACCCAGCACATAGGGATGGACGATCAGGTCCTGCTCGGGGAGGCCCAGCGGCTGACAGCAGTCGATCGCATAGCGATAGCGTTTGCGGGAGCCGATCCGGACTCGCTGCACCATCTCGTCGGTCCGCAGTACCCTCGCTCGCGGGCACTCGGTATCTGTGAAGTCCCGAACCGGCCAGCGATGGCTTCCGTCGCAAACGAGCGTCTCCCCATCATCAAAGGCAATCTCGTAGCACGGCCGGCCGATCATCACTGGCGAGACGCCGAGGATATGGCACACCCGGCCCCGTCCATCGAAGAGCGCATCGCCGGGAACCAAGGTCCCCATGCGCTTCCAGCCTGTCGCGGTCGGAACCGGTGTGTCGATGCCGAGCTCCGCCGCCATCAGGGCCGCGACGCGGGCCGGCCAGTTGCTCCAGGTGTCGCGCTCCTCGCGCGCAAGCCGGAACACCAGCGCCGTCGCGCGGGCCCGGTCGACCAGTTCGCCCTTCATGCGTTGGAGGCGAAGCCGGGCGAGATGCGCCTTGGCGATCTCATGCGCGGTGCGCGCTTGGACGAAGGTGACCCCTGAGCCTTTGTCGAAGGGGCCGCCCGAAGGCAGCCCCTGTTCCTTCAGCGTCTCGCGGACGGAGCCCACCGCCGCTTCCGCGACCGGCTTCAGAGTCTCGGGAGAGAGCTTCGCTTTCGTCCCGGATTTTGTGCGGCCGGGATCGGTCGAGCGCTCCCAGCCGGCATCGGCCTTCCCCGGGTCGATGGCACCGTCCGGCTCGATCGGGATGCGCCCCGCCTTGATGGCTTTGAGGACGGCGACGTGGCTCACGCCGCGGACCTTTGCATAGGCGCGGATTGAAAGACCCATCGGCACTCAGCTCGAAAATGATGGGGCAGAGCGCTTATTTCGCTTGGCTGCGGGCGCAAACAGAGCCTGTATGGCGTCACAAACGATGGAGATCACCGCCGCCTTCAAGGAGGATGAACACGCCCTGTGACACTCACTTAAACCAGAGCGTTCCACTACGCCCCGCGTCGCCTTGAGCGGCCGGGGCTCCAGGCAGTAGAAGGGCCGCGATGGTCGCGGCTCGGCTACGCAAGGAGCCCCCACCATGGCGCTTTCCAACACCCAACTCATCGTTCTCTCGGCCGCCTGCCAACGACTGGACCGATCGATCTACCCGCTCACCACCAAACTTCCCGGCGGCGCAGCCGCCAAGGTTCTCGGCAGCCTTCTCAACAAGAACCTCGTCAAGGAGGTGCCGGCCAAGCGCGTGGACACCATCTGGCGCGAGGACAAGAAGCGCGGCCGCCTGACGCTTCGGGCCACCCCTGATGCCTTTAAGGCGCTCGGAGTCGACGAAGCCCCCGCCGACACCGAGGCTGCTTCCTCGATTGAAGGCGAACCGGAATCGGGCGGTGCCCGCAAAGCCAGCAAGTCCAAGCCGAAGGCCCACGGCATCCGCGCAGACAGCAAGCAAGCGAAATTGATCGAGATGCTCATGCGGCCCAAGGGCGCGAGCATCGATGAAATCGTCACCGCCTTCGGCTGGCAGCCCCACACGGTGCGCGGCGCCATCGCCGGGGCCCTGAAGAAGAAGCTCGGGCTCAACGTGGTGTCCGAGAAGAGCGAGGGACGCGGATGGATCTACCGGATCGGTTGAACAGGCCCGTCAAAGCGCCGCCGAGACATCGCTGTCCGGCGGCGTTGCTGCGTTCAGCACGGAGCCGAATCCGCTCGAACACCTTCGCAGGCAGTACGACCGGGCGATCGACACAACCGTGAAGATGGCGCCCATCGCAAGGTTCTCAGCCAGCGAGGTGCGCAGCCCGAATAGCGGGAAGACCGCAATCTGCATCGCAACTGCCACGCCGAATCCGGCCAGTACATTGGCGATCGACTCCACGAGCGACATCGTACGCGACTGGCTCATGCGGTGGCCCGCCCATTTCGGACGTCGCCAAAGCTGGCCGCGCTGCCGGCACGGACCGCCTCCTTGCCCGTGAACCGCTGCCAGCGCTCGACGATGACATCGCAATAGCGCGGGTCGATCTCCATCGCGAGGCACACGCGGCCGGTGCTTTCGGCGGCAATGACCGTCGTCCCGCTGCCCGCGAAGGGCTCGTAGATGGGGTCGCCCGCGACGCTGTTGTTGATCATCGGGCGGCGCATGCATTCGACCGGCTTTTGGGTGCCGTGAACCGTCGCCTCGTCTTCGTCGCCTATGGCGCCGATGGCCCACACGGTCGACTGGTCGCGCGCGCCTTGCCAGTGGCCGGTCGCGCTCTTGCGCACGGCGTAGAAGCAGGGCTCATGCTGTCAGTGGTAGTCGCCGCGCCCGAGCACGAAGCGCGGCTTCGACCAGATGATCTGCGAGCGGACCAGGAATCCCGCCGCCTCCAGGCTCTCGGCCACCGTCTTGGCGTGCACGCCGGCATGCCAGACATAGGCGACCCCGCCAGGGAACATGGCCCAAGCCTCGCGCCAGTCGGCGCGGTCGTCGTTCGTAACCTTGCCGGTGCGCGCGGTCGCCGAGACGCCCGCCTCGTTGCGCCAGGATGGGTCGTAGTCGACGCCGTAGGGCGGGTCGCTGATCAGCAGGTGAGGCCGGGCCACGCCGGTGGCATTGGTCGCGTCGCCGCACAGGAGACGGTGGTGCCCCAGAACCCAGAGATCACCGGGCCGGGTGACCGGCGCGACGGGAGGTTCCGGCACTTCGTCTTCGTCCGTCTGCCCGCCTTCGCCGTCCCCAGCGAGACCATCGAGCAGGCGATCAAGGTCGTCTTCGCCAAACCCAAGGAGGTCGAGGTCGATGCCGTCTTCCAGCAGACGCGCAAGTTCCGCGGCGAGCACGGTGTCGTCCCATACGGCATTCAGCGCGATCTGGTTGTCGGCGATGCGGAAGGCCCGCGCCTGGGCATCGCTAAGATGCCCGAGCCGGATCACCGGGATTTCGGCGAGGCCGAGGCGCTTGGCTGCAAGCAGACGCCCGTGCCCGGCGATTAGCACGCCGCGCTCGTCGACAAGACACGGCACGTTGAAGCCGAACTCCGCGATCGAGCCTGCGATCTGCGCGACCTGAGCTTCGGGATGCGAGCGGGCGTTCGCGACATAAGGCAAGAGCCGGTCGATCGGCCAATGCTCGACGCTATCCGGCAGCCGTGGCGGCATGATCGAAAGGCAGATCCAATGTTGGGTGGTGGTAACTCGGCTTCAGGCCGGTTACCAGGACTGGTTACCAGATGCTGGGTGGAAAAAGTCGCGCCAGTTCAATGCGTTATCGCGTCATGCTACGGGGCGTTGCTGGTAACTGGTAACTCAGATTTTGCGGCTGACGGTAGCGAAGTTTCGGGCTGGTGCCCCCCGCATTGGTTATCGGCCAGGAAGGACCCATGCCGGCCCCCCGGCAGGGCATCTGAGCGCGACTCTCGCGAGCTTGCCACGAATCATACGCGATCGAACTGATTTTGTCTGGGCGAAAAGTGTCTGCCAGACTATTTTCTATCTGCTACGCATCAGTTCGCTGCGCGCACTTCTGCAATGACGCGGCGATGGCTCCTCAATTATGAACCACGTGAGCGTCCACGAGGACGTGAGCAGTTGCGTGGCAGACGACGGCCGCTGAGACGTACGGCAATCAAACACAGCGCGTAAAGCCAATGTTCGTGACACGCGGCGCGCGCCAAGCCCACAGCGCCGCACACAATCTTCCAGCGCACGCCCGAAGCACGCAGCCAGACGATCTTTGAATCCACGGGGTCAAGACCGATGGTCCATGTGAGCGCATCCTCCATGCGGCGGATCGCGTTAGATGACGGCGGGGGACGGTTGAGCGTCGCCGCCCGTCCGGCCAGATCGCCGAACTCGTAGCTCATCGCCGGCCACGTATTGAAATAGCCTTGCGCCTTTCGCTCCGGCAGTCGCTTCAGCACATCGGCGGCTTCGACCAGGCGTTCTTCGACGAGGCTCGGCGTCCATCGAATGTCGGTCATGAGTGAGCTCCTTTGCTTGGATCAGTCCCTGTCAACAGGACGACGTGATGAACTCGCGCCCGCCGATCACGTGGCTGCTGAAAGCCCCGGGTCACCAAATTCTCCGTGAACCATTTGATCGAGCCAACTTCGGAAACGGAGACCGCGCATGCCGCCACCATCGCGGCGGCTCGGGCGGAACGAGACCGTGCCACTAGGATCGTCCCGCCAGCGGTGCTTAGAGCCCAGCCAGTGGTGCCACCTAAATCGAAGGTGAAGATGAGGCCGCCAGCTGCGGTGCCAGTTGTGCCGGATGTGCCGGGTTCCTTCGGTAGTCCGTCATGCGCGCGCGCGTGACGCCGATAACGAGGGGTTCCGGCACATCCGGCACAGCCTTGGTGTTCCAGCGTTTCTTGTCGGACGCCACGATCAGAACTCCATGCCTCGGGTACTGCTGCTTCCATCGCGCAGGCGGAGCCCGCGGAAGCCTTTGGACTGTCGATCTCGCCATCGCTCGAAGCCGCGGGTCGTAAGGCTCTCCGCGAAGCGCTTGATCGAACCAACGAATTCGCCGTTTGCTTCCGACCAGCTTCTCCAGTCCGCAAACAGAACAGAGGACATTTCCGTGTGGTTTGGCCCGAGTTCACAGCGTTCCTCGAGCCAGCGCCCGAGAGCATCCTCGGCCTCGAAGTATTCGTCCGTCGCCGCCATCACAGCAGGAGGCGGTTTCAATCCGATCCGTTGCCATTCGAGGCCACCCTCGACCGCCCACGCGAGGATGCCGTCGCGTTCGGCCAGAAGCCGGTCAGGCAGGTGCTTGTCGCGCTCGGCGGGCGGAATGGTGATCGTGAACGGCACCATGTGCAGTCGCCGTCGCATGGCTTCGTCGACGGTTCGGATGGCGGGCTTGTGATTGCCGGCGACCATGAGCTTGAACTGTGGCACGAACTCGAAGAAGTCCTGGCGCATGAAGCGCGCGGTTATCTTGTCACCGCCCGTGAGCGCCTTCAGCTTGCTCTCTGCCCAACGCCGTCCCTGTTCGGTCTCGATCGACGTAACGACACGAGAGCCGCGCAGCCCGGCCATGTCCGTCGGACGACGTTCGCCGGACGCTGCCATGAACATGTCCATCGCGGCGACAGTGGCGTAATCCCCAAGGACCGCAGTCAACGTGTTGGCGAAGACCGACTTGCCATTGGCGCCCGTGCCGTAGAGAAAGAAGAGCGCATGCTCGGATGTGATGCCCGTCAGGCAGTAGCCAGCCACACGTTTGAGATAAGCATGGAGTTCGGCATCACCTCCGGTGACAGTGACGAGGAACTGACGCCATTTCGCGCAGTCTCCCTGCGGCGTGGCGCTGGTGATCTTGGTCATGGCCAGCGCACGGTCGTGGGGTTTCAGCGCGCCGGTACGAAGATCGACCACGCCACCTGGTGTGTTCAACAGCCACGGATCACGATCCCAATCCTCGGTCGTCGAGGCGTGACGTCGGTCAGCACGCGCAAGACGCTCGACAGCGGCAACCGTGGCGGCGCTGGAGAGTTTGGCGCGCAGCTTCCCGATGGGGCATGTTGCAGCCGTCGTGCGGCAAACGATCCGGGCGCGGTCGTAGGCGCGGAGCGTGCCCTCCCGTTCCCACCTTGTACCCGTCCACACCAGCCATTGGCCCCAGCCAGCTACGAACCTCCAGTTCTCGGCATGCTCGGCTGTAAAGGTGCGGCGAGCGCATCCTCAGAGAAACGGACCGGAGCCAGCTCGCTTTCGCCGCCACCGCCGCTGGGGTTCGACCCCTCGGCGTCGTTATTTGAGTCGATGTGGTTGGCCTCATCGCGCTGCCAAAGCCGTTCTGCTTCGTGACGCAATTTGTCGACGGGCCAGGGCGGATCGATCCGCGCCTCGTTATAGGCAACTATCTCGTCCCAGGCCTGCTCGCGCGTGACGTGCCCGTCGCGGAACCGGCAAATCCAATAGCCGATGATGCGGCTCAGCGCCTCGAAGCGCGTGACGCCGTCGACTCCGCCTTCCCGCACCTGGTGAGCAAAGAGATCGATGACCGAGACCTTGTTGCCACCGGCGAGCAAATCCTCGGCGCCAGCCTCGCCGAACAGCGACGGCATCGCTTCCACTCGGTCAGCAAATTCGGTCAGATCGTGTTCGACCGCCCGCTCCGCTCGAATGATGACGAGACGCTCCACCCCTCCCTTTCGGTAGACGGACCCCGCCACGCGAATGGGTTGGTGCGCCGACCGGAAGGAAGGGTCACCCCCGGCCTTGGTCGCGATCTCACCCCGCAAATCGCAGACCTTGGCGATATCGGCTCCCGTGGCCGGTTCACTCAGCTTCCAATAGAGGTGGAGGCGCTGTTGTCCTTCCGCAGTGACGCCACCTGAGGCCACTTCGAGCGAGGGCGGCCCGAGGTGCTTCACCAGATGCTCGCGCTTTGCTGAGACGTCGCCGTGATCGAGATCGACGAGAACGGTCTCAATGGCGATGACATCGCTGGCCTTCGCTTTGCCCGGCCCCGCCACCGTGCCGGCGACGACATAGAGGGCCAGCCCCTTCTTCGCCGCCGCTTCCGCCTCGGCCACGAGTTTCGTCGGCAGTTCGGCATCTGCGGCGACGAAGGGCGTCCTCGGGGGCTGGCTCGCATCGCCTTTCTCAGGAAACGCCCGAACTGCGACCCAGCCTTCGGAATAGTCGAACAGTACCTTCGCGAAGGTGGCGATCGCGGCATGATCCGGACGCAATGCCGGAGGAATATCCGCAGCGGCGCCCATGATCAGCTGCATTTCGCGCCGGGACGCCCACAGCGGCCGTTTGCTCGATCGCGCATCTCGTGCAAACGCGACGTCTCGTAACTTTCTATTTGGTCGATAGGATAAACGACCCGTCCGCCGATCTTGAGATAGCCGGGCCCCTGTTTTAG